>TARA_R110000868_G_scaffold411409_2_pt1 | contig 25780 bp, 22 predicted proteins | sample TARA_R110000868 | Tara Oceans TARA_R110000868 (sample SAMEA4397489) | marine metagenome | biome: Polar Biome; feature: [SRF] surface water layer (ENVO:00010504); material: water (ENVO:00002006), including particulate matter (ENVO:01000060) such as... | depth 5 m | reverse complement strand
CGCGGGATGACGGAGCTGAAAAAATTGATTTATTCAACAACGCCCTCGCAGGGAAAAGATGGCCTTGGGCAGATGAGGGGGGTATCTTTATCAATGGATTTAAGTATATTAATGCTATAATTTTAATCCTTAATCTTAACGATACCCTGAAATTATGACCGACTCCAAATACGAAAAAAAGCTCTTACACTATATCGGCAAAGCCATTGCTGATTTCAGCATGATCAAAACCGGCGATCGGGTCATGGTATGCCTATCCGGCGGTAAAGATTCGTTTACCATGTTGACCTTATTGCACAAACTCCAACTCAAAACCAACAAAAAATTTTACATTCAAGCCTTCACCCTCGATCAATCACAACCCGGTTGGGATGATGGCAAGTTGCGTGAGTGGATTGAAAGTCGTGATATCCCCTACGACATTATCACCAAAGACACTTATTCTATCGTTAAAGAAAAAATCCCCGAAGGCCAAACCTATTGCTCATTATGCTCACGCCTACGCCGTGGCATTATCTATCGCTACGCCGAAGAACATGGCTTCAATAAAATTGCCTTAGGTCACCATCGTGACGACATGATCCGAACAGTACTGATGACCATGCTCTACAGTGGTGAAACCAAATCCATGCCACCCAAATTATTATCAGACAATAAAAAACATATCGTCATTCGCCCCTTAGCCTACTGCCAAGAGGCTGATATCATTGAATACGCCAAAGAGCAGCAATACCCCATCATTCCTTGTAATCTATGCGGTTCGCAAGATAACTTAACCCGTGTTAAAGTGCGTAAGTTGATTGATAAATTGGCAGAAGACAATCCCAAAGTGCCGAGTAATTTGTTGAGTGCAATTCAAAACATTCGCGCCAGCCAATTGATGGATAGTCGTTTGTTTGATTTTAAAGGCTTAGATGATTTACAGGAGTTGCCCGATGAAAATACTGACTAAATTAAGCTTGTTGGGCTGTTTAATGATAAGTTTGTCAGCCTGTGCTGAGCAGAAGGTTGTGCCAACTAGCAGTGTACTCTATAACTTAGAGCAAGCGGTTGCAACCTTGCAGGCTAAAACAAAATTACCGATTGTTATCCCCAGTTACTTGCCTAAACGTAAAACTGCTTACTACGCTTATGCCGAAATCATTCCTAATGGTTATGTCATCAATGTTGATGCTACATCCACTTGCCATGGTGCAAAATATTGTAGCTTAGGCTATGTGCAGGCATTAGTGCATGCTCAGCCTCGCATGCTAAAAGATCGTGATGGTAAAGTGATCACACAAATAATTAAGCAAAATGGTGTTAAATATTATTATACCGCTGGGCATGCGATGGGTGATTATTTCCCTGCACAAATACAATGGATGCAGCAGCAGGTAATGGTCACCATTGCAGCCCCTCATGCTACCCAAGCGATACTATTAAAAATTGCAAGTTCATGCGTGACGGCGTAAACGACGAGCTATCCACCACATACGTAGTGGCGTGATGCGAGGTTTGATTAATAAACGTTGAGTAATAGCAGCCATGATTAACCCTGGAAATTGTGTTTTATGATCAATAATGGGTAAGGTTGTTTGAGCGTTACTTAAATGTTGCCTAGCTAATGTAGTATCACCAATAGCCGCATACTCTAATCCTAACCCTAATTGTTTGGCATACTCTAACGTCTTATCATAGCTAAAGCCCAACACTTGGCTAATCAATAGCTGCATTTCACCTGTGCAATGCACAGTATCAGGATGATGTAAATCCGATTCCGTCGCATTGATGATGTTGTCGAAACGTTGCTGGTGTAAGCTAAAGGCTGTCACTATGTCATTCAATGCCTGTGCGACAGGATGATTGGGCTTGCCCGTGTAAACTAAATCAATTTCATTGCGCCACCAGGTTAGCTTAGCATCTGCAATGCTCAGGTCTGTGCATTTCGCTTTGATATCATGCATGGCGTGCTGAAACGCATAAAGCGCGATGACAGCATTAGCTTTGTCATCATTGAGATAACGCACGCTGTAATCGATAGCAGAACCTAGCGGTGCGACTTGTTGACGGCAATAGTGAATCGGGTCCATTTATTTTTTAACAAGTTGTGTGATGAAGTCTAAAAACGTGATCACTTTGGGTTGTTTGGCATCACTTTCACGGTAATAGGCATATAACGGGAAAGTGGGCTCACGATTTTTAGGTAATAGCTCGACAAGCTTGCCTTTTTTAATCGATTTTTGCACATAAGAATTTTCTTCTTGTAACCAACCTAAGCCGACACCTTCTATGGTTGCTTTTGTCATGGCATAACTAGTGTTAACCATGAGAGTAGGTTTCACATATACCTTCTCATCATTTTTAAACAAAATAGGGTTAGGATTGCCACGTGATGTATGGCCGACAAAAGGATAGTTAACAATATCATGTGGCAAATGGGGCTCGCCATGTTTTTTGATAAAACCCGGTGCAGCACAGAGAATATGACGTACGTCATGCAATTTTCGGCGTGACAGGCTGATTTCTGTTTTATTTGAAACACCAATTAAAATATCGATTTCTTCTTTGTTGATGTCGGGCTTGCGATCAGAAATATACAAACTAATCGATAGCTTATCATGCGCCTTTATAAATTTATTGATATGAGGTAATAAGAATGTATTTGCAAACACAGTACCACTGTGAATATTCAGTTGTCCGACCGGCTCATCATTCATTTGGTCAATGATTTTATGGCCTTCATCTAATTGCGCGAGCACGCTTTTACAATGGTTGTAATAGGCTTGCCCGACATCTGTTAAAGCAATGCGGCGCGTCGTACGCGTCAACAATTGTGCGCCAAGTTCCGATTCTAAATCGGCAATTTGTTTGCTAACCGTGGCTTTGGACACATTAAGGTATTTCGCCGCACCAATAAAACTATTATATTCGACCACTAAGGTAAACGTAAGAATGTGATTCATTTTAACCATTGCTTGTACTCCGAGTGTGGTTGACAGGACTTATGTGATACGCACTACTGCTTTCTTGGATCCCGCGGTCAAGCCGCGGGATGACAGAGTGTTTATCTTCTCGCACAATGACAGAGTACCCGTCATCCCGCGGCTTGACCGCAGGATCCATGCATTCTATCCATTTCACTAATCCTAACTCATTGTTTCAAATCACGCAACTCATTGGGCACAGCCGTAGGGCGCAACGATGTTTTATCAACACAGACCATTTTTGCCGTCGCAGTGGCGTAACAGGTATCATTCAGCATATAGCGATAAGCAAAGACGAAGCTAGTTTTACCAATATTGATTAAACCTTGTTCTAAGCGAAACGTGCAGGGATAGGGGATGCGTTTATGCACTTTAGCCCGCCCAGCTAACACATAAAAATGGTGTTGCTCTGCCAAGTCACGCCCCTGCAATAAATTCACCCGCGATTCACCGGTGGTATCCACAAAGAACGCCGCATCAACCTGTTGGTCGTCATTGACATCAGTCCAACGCAATGGCATATCAATGGTATTGATCACATGGACGTTATCATCGAATTCCCAATCGGGCAATGCGATGTCATCAGTCATTGCACCAAATGTCGCAACCACATCAATGTTGGGCTTGTTAATAAGTGTCATAAATCCTGCGGCAGCTAGTTGCTGCTCTGCATCAGAAATTTCATAAAATAAAGTGAATTGTTCACCTTCGATTGCAACCAGCTGTTGCTTCACTGTCGCTACTTCTGGGTAAACCAACCCACGCTTAAACGTACAGCCTAAATCGACAACAGGAAATGATTCTGTTGAATAGTGCAAACGAGTTTCTGTCATGTAATTAAAGTACTGACGATTATTCACATGTTTATACATGTCCATGTCAGTCCAGCGGGTAGGGATAGTGATAGTATTCATTTATCATTAAATGATAGCGTAATATAGCAGGGCGTCAAGTGGTATACAGCACATAAGTTATAGAATAACGCACTCGTTATCATCTGGCTTATTGAGAACTGCCGTCGGGTCATGGCGAGCAACAATCCGAAAAGCTGTTCTGTCCTCTAAGTCGAGCTCAGTCAAATCATTTGCGATGAAGGTCAACACGCCTTGGTAGTATTGTTTATCCCCAGGTGTTGGATGATATTTAGCAAGCACATCAATAGCTTGGTTATGGCCTTTCTCCGCGGCTAGTAGTAGTTTACCAAGGTTAGGGCGAATCGCCGCGGGATCAAATTGTGTAACTAAGCCTGCACCAATGCGGTAATACAAAAAATGTATACCGGGGTGCCGGTATTTGTTAGCGATATAATCCAATAATTCTGAAAACTCATCGCTTGGTGCTTGCCTCAAATGTGAGAGTTTATTCACATAAATATTAAATACATCAAACAGCAATTGTAGGTAAATTGGTGGTAAAAGCTTTTGTTCAATTTTACCCATATTGAGCGCCGCTTCAACATCAGTAAAATTCTCTATCAAGGTGCCAACTGATTTTTTTTCTTTTAATAAAAAGCCATAAAAGGTTGCGGCGGTCTTGAGTGCGTGTGAGAAATTATCCGGCCAATCTTTGAGATCAAGGTTAGCTGTACATCGCTTAGGATCAAGTGTATTAACTATATCGGGTAGTGAAAGCTGGCAGGCTGCGTACATCAACGAGTTCAGATAAATGACATACACATGTAGATTGCCGAGAATGCGGGCAATATTGCGGAGTAGTGCGGGTAAACAGCTAGGTACTGCAGCTGAAAAACTGTTGGGATAAAATAATATAATTTTAAAGCGTAAGATGGCATACACTAAATATTCATCATTACGCGTCATGTTAAATAAGTCAGTCTCTAATTGTTGCTTGGTAAAACGGTCTGATTGGATATGATAATCCAAATGAAATAGTGCTTCAAAGGCTAAGGTATGAGATCGGCTGCCTAGTTGATCGAGTAGCCCATTAATAACTAATTTCTTTTGGTAAAATGCCATGCTCTATTTGACTTATTATAGATAAGGAAAAGCTATTCTACCTGGCTTTCGCCCGATGTAACACAATAAATCCACCGCCGATGATAATAACCGTGCCGATTATCGTATAAATGCTAGGAATGCTGTTGTACACCAGCCAGGCGAGCAAGCCGGCGAAGATAATTGAGGTATACATGAAAGGGGCAACGCTATTGGCCTTATTCACTTTCTGATAAGCTAGGCCACGGAAGATTTGGGTGCTGATGGCAGCGAAAGCAAAGGCTAACACGAGTAAACCTTGATAGGGCAGTTGAATATGCTGGTAAGCGTGTTGCCAAAGGGTTGCAGGCACGAAGAAGAGGCTGATAATCAACATCAGTATGCTACAAATGACAAAGGCATAAAACGTTGTGACTGTTGCTGATGTATCATGCGACACTTTATGATAAACCGTTTGCGAACAAGCATTGAAAAATCCCGCGGCAATACCGAAAAAGGCTAAGCCATAATCCGGCCCATGCTGTGGGTGCATCGCGATTCCCACGCCAACAAAACTAATGGCCAAGCTTAACCAGATTTTATTAGCCGGTTTTACCTTGTATGCTACCCAGGCAATCAATGGCACAAACAGTGGTCCGGTGCTGAAAAACAAAGTCGCATAGACAATGCTACCGTGCATCAAATAATAAAAGAAACATAGCTGGCAGGCGACCATAAATAAGGCACGTATCAAAATTTGCTTGAAGTAGCGCCATGGCATGTGGAATTTATCGGTGAGCAATACCAACCAAGCCAGTATGATGGTCGGCACAGCGTAGCGCAGTAATACCGCCAAGCACAAACCATAATCATGCGTTAAAAATTGGCCGACTAGCGCCATGATGGCAACGGTTAAACCTGATGCCGTCATAAAAGCAATGCCTTTAGAATGTTGAATGCGTGAAGTGCCCATGCCAGCATTATAATGGTTTTACCTGCACATGAAAAATGCTATATTACTTAGCCAGATAAATGACAAGGATTACCCATGCGTCGCATCATTATTTTACTGCTTAGCGGGCTAATGTTATACAGTTTTTGTTTTGCTGCAGTCCCTATTCCTGTCAATCTCAAAGCACCATCTTCCACTTATGTCAGTCAAATTAAAAAACGGGGTTATTTGCGTGTGGGTTTGTATGGCCAGAATTACCCACCGTTTGTGATGTATGATAAGTCACACAAGCCTTATGGCTTGGATGTCGAACTGGCAAAACAGATTGCCGAATATCTAGGGGTTGCGGTGAAATTTGATACCTCTGTGGAATATTACATCGACCTAAATAATCATGTGGCACAAGAGAAATATGACATAGCGCTTTCTGGTGTGTTTATGACGCCAGAACGTGCAGAAGTCGTGAATTTTAGCACACCTTATATGAAAACAAACACCGTATTAGTGACTAATCGTGTTGCAGCCATTAAACACGTTAGTTCTCCTCATGTTTACACCAGTTTTAATAATCCAAAGATAAAACTAGGTATTCTTAAATACAGTGAATTTGAATTGTTAGCAAAAGATTATTTTCCTAAAGCAAAAGAAGCGCGTGTTGAAAATGTGACGGATTTATTTCATCAGGTTGCAACAGGGAAGTTAACCGCCATGTTAGTGTCAGCTATTGAAGCGCGTTATTTTATAGCGCATAACCCACAGTTCGCCTTATCAACAGAAGTGTTGCCTATCAGCAATGCGACGAACCTGGTTTCCATCATGTCGAGTTACGGTCACCCGCGATTTAATGTTTGGCTCAATACAGTGGTCGCATTGTTGGATGCCAATCATGTAGCTGAAGATCTTTCGCAGCAATACTTCGTAGTCAAAAAGGATGGCCAATGAAAAAGTTGTTTTCCATTAAAATTTTATTAAGTCCGTGGGTGATTCTGGGTTCATTAGTGTCTTCTTTTTTCATTGGCCATTATGCCCCTATTTTTTCATTACAGTTGCAGCCCTTCGGTGAATTGTTTTTAGACTTATTAAAAATGTGTGTTATTCCAATTGTGATCACTGCAATACCCAGTGGTTTTGCCCACATGTTAATGAAAAAATTTGATGCGAGAATATTACGCCGCATGGCGCTAATGTTTGTGATGGTCGCATTGCTACTGAGTTTTGTGGGTATAGTGGTGGCCGAAGTGTTTCATTTTGGTAATCTCACGGCCGATGCTAAACAACGATTAGGGCAATTGCTATTGCAAGATCATACTGCTTCTGCAGCCGCTTCACATGGTGGTTCGGGATCTGCCTTGACGCGTTTTATGAGTAATTTTGTGAGTGGTAATATTTTTATTGCCTTTGTCAATAACAATATGCTGGCTATTTTAACCTTCGCGATTATGTTTGGTTTGGCCTTAGGCTTAATCTGCACGCAAGCGGGCGAACAAGTGGTGCTAACCCTGCAAGGTTTATTTGCTGCATTTCTTAAGTTGATCAATGGACTTATTTATTTCTTACCCTTTGGTATTATTTGTTTGATCAGCGCACAAGTTGCCAGCACAGGATTTGAAGTATTCAAAGTGGCGAGTCAGCTTATCATCGGCACGTACGCGATTGGTACAGTGGCCATTGTGATTGCTATTTTCACCTTGTCACGATTATTAAAATCACCTTGGTATCGAGTGATTTATCATTTTAGAGAAATGTTAATCATTGCCTTCGTATCACAAAGTAGTTATGCCTCTTTTCCACTAGGTTTGAAAGCCTTTGAACAAAAATATCGCTTGAATCAAGACAAGGTAAATTTATTCTTTCCATTAACGGTGGTGTTAAGCCCCGTTGGCATGGCAGTGCTGGCATCAATGACCACGGTTTTTGCTGCGAATCTGTATAGCATTCATTTGAATCTGAGTGATTTAGTCGTCGTTTGGTTAGCCGCCGTGTTTATTTCGATTGCTATTGGTGGTGTGCCCGCCGTCATCGGCATGACGATGATGTCCATCGCCTTTCATCCGCTTGGTATCCCATTAGGCCCCATGGTGATCTTACTCATTGCTATCAGTAATATCGTCGATCCAATTATTACAGTGATGAATGCAAGTATCAATGCTGCCGAGGTGGCCTATCTCACCAAGGTATCTGAAAAGCATTCTAGTTAAGCTACCGAATGTAGAGTGATTAGCTTGTGATAATTTAATTAAGCACTCTTCTTGCCACGATTGAGTCGTGAGTGACAGGATAGTGGTGCGTAGCGGCGAACGCAATACGGTATATATACGCATATAAGCTAATACATTAAACCAAACAGATATAACGGGATTTTATTTGCAAAGCCAATTTCAATATCGTCAGCGGCAATGTAGCCGTTAGTTTCGTGTTTAATTTGCCTTTTATTTTTCGACTTCCCACCTACTTCAATAACAATATCATCATCGATAATAAAGTCGGCACTGTCGTGAGTGTTAAGTCGGGTAAGATCACTCAGTTGATTCACTATGAACGTTTCACGAATGTTACCTTTTTCGGTGGCTAGTTTTAAATTATTATGGATACTATACAGAAGGTTAGTGTTTTCCAAATAAATTTTACTGGGCTTGCGTACGAGTTTTGCGCCAGTGGCTTTAGGGTAAACATTGTTGATTAAACCTGCGCGGCCTAGATAATCAATACAGTCATAAATGTTTTCCCGTGAGCTACGAAGGTCTTTACTGATTTTATCAATATTGGGTTGTAAGATGGTTGAGGTAGCGATTAGCCATAACAATTTTTTTAATAAAACCACACTGGTTTGGCGTAAGTTATGCATGACCGCGATATCTTCATAAATTGCCTTTTCGATCACGTTATTGACTTTGACAATATAGTCTGACTTTCCTTCGAGGTAAAAGGGAAAATAACCGATACGCAGATAATCATGAAAATGTTTTAAGATACTATGTTGTTTAAAACCAGAAGCGATTTCAACATGGTTTTGTAGTAGTTGATTAAGTGTAAGTGGTTCAAGCTTAGCAATATTTTCAAATTGTAAATATTCTCGAAACGACAAACCTTTCAAGCTGTAATAAACCACGCGGCGAGACAAATCGGTTTTGCTTGCGGTTAAATCAATCGATGAACTAGCAGAAAAGACAATTTTTTTAGATTTATAGGTATCAATGATATTTTTGATTTCAGTCGCCCATTCAGGGTATTTATGCACTTCATCAATAAATAGCGCTTTACCGCCATGGGCAAAAAATTGTTGCGCAATACTAAACAAGCCTAGCGACAATACATGAATGTTGTCAGCCGATAGATACAATGCCTCTTGCGCTGAGGTGTAGCGTTGAATGATAGCTTGACACATCAAAGTGGTTTTACCCACACCACGACCTCCAACAATACAGATGGCTTGCGCATCCCAATTGATGCCATCATAGAGATAACGCTGAATATCCGTCGGCGTATCGCCAATGACTTGTTGATGTATGGACAGTAAATCTTCTAACATAGTGTCTTTTATAATAGACAATAAACCGCCATTTTGTCAATTTAAACAGACAAAAAGTCAGTAAAAGTGTCTAATCAAAAAGACAGAATTACGATTATAGTTGTTTTTTGAGCTCGTAGAGTGTATCCAGGGCTAGTTTAGGCGTTAGTTCATCGATGTTGAGCTGGTCTAATTTTTGTTGCAGTGGGTGTGGAGCGTCAGGTGTTTTTGTGGTGCTTAGGGTTGCAGTGGGCTGCTGTTCGAGTTGGTGTAATTTTTCTTTGGCGTGTTGGATAACGGATTTGGGAATGCCGGCTAAGCTGGCGACTTGTAGGCCGTAGCTTTTACTCGCAGGGCCTGGTTTTACTTTGTGTAAGAAGGCGATGTGGTCGCCTTGTTCGATGGCTTCGACGTGAACGTTTTGTATCGTGCTGATGTGGTCGGGCAATTGCGTGAGCTCGAAGTAGTGAGTTGAGAATAGGGTGAAGCATTGGCGTTGTTCGGCTAGCTCTGTTGCAACAGCCCAGGCGAGGGACATACCGTCAAAGGTGGATGTGCCGCGGCCGATTTCATCGATTAGCACTAAGCTGTTTTCGGTTGCATTGTGAAGGATGTTCGCGGTTTCTGTCATTTCGACCATGAAGGTGGAGCGGCCGCCGGCTAAGTCATCGTTGGCACCAACGCGGGTGAAGATTTGATCGACAGGGCCAATGGTGGCGCTTTGTGCAGGCACGAAGGATCCGATTTGTGCGAGTAACACGATTAATGCGGTTTGGCGCATGTAGGTGGATTTACCGCCCATGTTAGGGCCGGTGATCATGAGCATGCGTTGCTGTTGCGTGAGCGTGACATCGTTGGGCACAAACGGTTCTGATTGAATTTGTTCAACTACGGGATGGCGACCGGCAGTAATATGAATGCCCGCTTCATTGTTCAAGTCTGGGCAGCAATAGCGTAACTGTTGCGCGCGTTCGGCTAAGTTGGTGAGCACGTCTAATGCGGCTAAGCTGGATGCCATGCTTTGCAGTGGCAATAAATGTTCGTTCAAGATATCCAGCAATTGTTCATACAAAAACTTTTCACGCGCGAGTGCGCGTTCTTGGCTAGAGAGAATTTTATCTTCAAACACTTTTAATTCGGGCGTGATGTAACGTTCGGCATTCTTTAATGTTTGACGGCGTAAATAATTATCCGGCGCTTGGGCTGATTGTGCGCGAGATATTTCGATGAAATAACCGTGTACGCGGTTGTAGCCGACTTTTAATGTGTTGATGCCAGTGCGGGCTTTCTCTTGCTCTTCGAGTTTCACTAAAAATTCACTAGCGGTGTCGCTTAAGCCGCGCAGTTCATCGAGCTCTTTGTCATAGCCATCGGCTATCACGCCGCCGTCACGAATAATAACCGGTGGGTTATCGATGATGGCGCGTTGTAATATGTCTTGCAGCTTGGGCTGTGGTAATAATTGCTTAGCAATTTTTTGTAAATGTGGTGCTTGAAAGGTGCTGAGTTGTTTTTCTAATTCAGGCAATTTATTTAAGGTGGCACGCAAGGCCACTAAATCGCGCGGGCGGGCAGAGCGTAACGCTACGCGTGCCAAAATGCGTTCGGCATCAGCTGTGCCTTTTAAAAGAGTTTGCACCGCTTCATGGTGGTCAAGCAATTCGGTGATGGCTTGTTGACGACGTTGCAACACCGTTTTATCACGCAAGGGTCGGTTCAACCAACGGCGTAACAAACGTGAGCCCATCGCCGTTTGGGTTTTATCCATCACACTGGCGAGGGTGTTGTCATTGCCACCCGATAAGTTTTGGGTGATTTCTAAATTACGGCGCGTTGCACTATCAAGCACAATACTATCGGTTTGCTTTTCTTGTGTAATCGACACAATATGCGGCACCGCCGCCCGTTGCGTGTGTTGCACGTATTGCATTAAGCAACCGGCCGCGGCAATTGCTGCTTCTAGCTCATCACACCCAAAGCCTTTTAAATCTTGCACGTGAAATTGTTTGCAAAGCACGCGTCGTGCGGCAGTGAGTTCAAACTCCCATGGCGCACGCGGTTTAATGGAAGAGGGTGGTAATAAGTGTTGATTAAGATCATCGGCAATTAATAACTCTGCCGGTTTAATGCGCGCCAGTTCACTTTGTAACGCATCATCACCCGTGACTTCTTGCACGGTAAAGCGACCACTGGTTAAATCTAAATAGGCAATGCCGTAAGTGTTGTTGTGTTTGTGAATTGCGCAAAGTAAATTATCTTGGCTATCATCCAACAAGGCTTCGTCGGTCACCGTGCCCGGCGTAATAATGCGAACCACTTCACGATCGACCGGCCCTTTGCCCGTCACTTCACCGACTTGCTCACAAATCGCAACCGATTCTCCAAGCTTCACTAATTTGGCTAAATAACCTTCCGCCGCATGATAAGGCACACCCGCCATCGGAATTTTGCCGCCACCCGATTCACCCCGATGCGTCAGCGTAATGCCCAGCAACTCAGCCCCACGCTGCGCATCATCAAAAAACATTTCATAAAAATCGCCCATGCGATAAAACAACAGCATGTCGGGATGCTCGGCTTTGATGCGTAGGAATTGTTGCATCATGGGGGTGTGGGGTTTAGTGGATTTGGCGAGTTTTGTCATGGGCATTAGTATACTCAGGAGTCGGGAAAAGTACCATCTAGCTGAGTGAAGTTTGCTTTGAGTATCGATCATTTAAATATGGATAAAAAATACACATCAACCTCGACAATGCACATTGTATCATCTACAATTAATTAACTAATAATAACTAAAGTCTTATGAGCTATATATGTCTAAATCCAAGCTGTGCCAGTTATCAGCATACTCAGCTTGGCACGGTAGATCATCGTTGCCTGTACTGTGGAAGAGTAGTTGCTCAATCAGCAATGGCAACTAGTAGAAAAAGAAGCTTGTCTCCACCTCCCGGCCATTCGCCTAAATATATTCGCCGAGAAGTGCTTTGCTTAGCGTGTCGCTCTGCCCCGACCCGGATTGTGCAAAGAGGGGTAAGCCACATGAGGCTGAGACGTCTCCCAGCAATCGGCCGGGTGCTTTAGATGGTGAGCGGATATGTGGCGCTTGTTGCAGGCGACATAGAATATCATTCAAGCAGAAAAAGAAGTGAGCCATGAAAAGAGGATGTTATCGCAGAATATTAGCAACGCTAAAAAAATGTTGAGTAATCGTAACACGTGATATGATAGCGCTCATGAGCATCAATACCTTAATTTCAACCATCAGCAAAACCTTAATCGCTAACCAACAAATGTTGGTGACGGCCGAATCCTGCACGGGCGGTTTAGTCGCGGCGGCTTGCACATCAGTGCCGGGTAGTTCGCAATGGTTCGAGCGTGGGTTTGTGACGTATACCAATGACGCGAAGATGGAATGCTTGGGTGTTGATGCTGACGTGATTGAAAAGTTTGGTGCGGTTAGCGAAGAGACTGCCAAACACATGGCCGAAGGGGCATTACAACATAGCCACGCGCAAGTCGCGATTGCGACAACGGGCATTGCTGGCCCCGATGGTGGCAGCGATGAAAAACCGGTTGGCACCGTATGCTTTGCTTGGGCAATCCAAGGGCAAAATACGCAAATGGCGACTCAAGTCTTTAACGGCGACCGTCAAGCGGTTCGCGAACAAGCGGTAGAATTTGTGCTGCAAATGTTACACCAGCGTCTTGATACGATATTCTGCTAGCATTGACCTTTTGTTGTCAAACAGATCGCATACATCAACACACAAAACACGACATAAACACTGACTACCATCATAAGCGATGCGAATGCTGCGAAGGGCAAATATCCCATCACGGTAACCGCTATCATGGCCATGGCCATGTTAATGAAGTTCATGCTGCTTGACGCATTGGCTTTATCGTCGATGGCTTTGGAGGCGAATAAGGTTGCGCAAGGGTAAAGCCAGCTGGTAAAAAAGTATAAGCCTGTGGCGTTGAGAAAAAACCATAGCGTGCTGGTGCTGCCTAATTGATATTGTGCGACTAAGCTGAGTAAGCAGGGGATGATGAGTATGATGGATAGCCATAGCAGTTTCATGGGTGGCAATCGTTTGATTAATGCGGCTGCGCTGAGGCTACCACAACACATGCCTACCATCGTTAGCACATTCCAACCGCCGTATTGCGCTGCCGTTAAGCCAAAGCGTTGATGCGTGATGATGGGGGCGGCGGCGGTGTAGCAATAAGAAAACACAGAGCTGATGCCAACAAAGCAAGAAAAAATCACTAATTTTTTATGGCTAAATGCTTGCATGTAAGCTTTGGCAATCGCGACCACATGAATGGAATGTTGTTTAAAAGCCGGCTCGTGAAATAAAACCGTTGACGCAAGCACTAACACCGCGTGCACCAGTAACACCCAAAACATATCTTGCCAGGCGAAGTACTGCGTAATGTAACCACCCACCAAAATCGCAGCACCAATACCTAAGGTGAACGATAAAATCGCATACGACAATGCTTGCTTGGCTTGATGTTCTGACATGAGTTCGTGAATAAGCGTAAACGTGCAGCATAAGCCGGCAGCCGCACCCAGTGCCGTGATGGTTCTGCCGATGAGTAAACCTTCATAGCTATGAAAGTGATTGCTCAGCATGCAGCATAAAATGCCGATGATGTTAATCGCGAAGCCAGCACGCAAGGCAAACAAGCGACCAAAACGGTTGGCGATGGGGCCATAAACGAGCTGGCCAATCATGTAGCCAAGTAGAAACAGCGTGATGACCCATTCAAGGCTGCCTTTATCAAGGTGATAGCTGCTAGCGATGGCAGGCAAGGCGGGTGTGATAATGGCGGCTGATGCCGAAGCCACACTGATGTAGCTGAGTAAGATGATTGATTTAAATAGGTTCATGTTTTTTTCCTCTAGGCTGAATCAATTTGTCATGGACAATATAGATATTGACTTAATATTAATCAATTGATATATTTTTATCTATACTTTACAAAAGGTAAATCAATGAATCGACTCGATTTAGCCCAAGCATTCATTACTCTGGCCGACACCGGCTCAGTGCAAAAAGCCGCACTAGCCTTGCATCAAACCGATGCCGCCATTAGCCGCAAGATTTCAAAATTAGAAGCGCACTTAGGTGCGCAATTGATTCACCGTGAACGCAGCGGTGCTGTATTAACGGAAATAGGGCAACAGTATTACCACGAGTGCAAGCCGGCGTTAGCTGCATTTGAGCAAGCGGAATCTTTAGTCGCCACCCGCCAACAAAAGCCGCAGGGCAAATTAACCGTGGCAGCGAATTTATTTTACGTGAAGCAATTTTTATTGCCCAAGCTAAAAGGGTTTCGCGAAACGTATCCCGACATCGACGTGCACATTGATGTGGCTGAAGTGCTAGCCGAATTTAAGCTTAATAAAATGGATGTGCTATTTGGTGTCGGTTTGCCCGGTGACGATGATTTAGTCCGTAAAAAAGTACACGACTGGCGACATATTCTTTGTGCATCGCCAGCGTACTTGCAACAACACGGCACACCAACAACCCCTGCTGAATTATTGCAACATGATTTCATCGCCCATGATACGCGCCATCACCCTGATATGATCCGCTTGCATGAGCAAATCCCGGTTACCGTGAAACCCAGTTTATACCTCAACCAAACCGATGCCATCATCGCTGCTGGCGTGGCTGGCTTAGGATTAATTTGGGTACCCGATGCCTTTGTCGAAGCAGAAATTAAAAACGGTACCCTAGTTGAGCTGTTAGCTAAACGAAACACTAATGTATTTGATGTTTATTGCTATTATCAATATCAAAAAAATATCGCTCCGAAAATTCGAGCTTTTGTTGAGTATTTTACTGCTGTCTAGATTGCCTTTTATCGCCTATGTCAGTATGGATAGATTCGTTTCAGCAGGCGCTGAGTTAGTGCTTGATTATCCCTAAGAAAGTACATGTTTAGATTAGTGAGCGGGCATAAAAATTTTTTAAGTAACCCGCATACTAGGTTAGTGAGCACTAGACAAACCCTTCTCGCTTCGGTAGAATTGCGCAAATCGAATGAGATAGACATGACGCGCAAATTACGAGCGAACAGAATTAGCAAAAACGGGACAATCCGCCAGGGTCGTCCCGTTTTTTTATGGGGTTTTGATTATGCATAAACCGGCAATATTAGTGTTAGCCGATGGCAGTGTGTTTAATGGCACATCGATTGGTGCGCTTGGCCACACCGTGGGTGAGGTGGTGTTTAATACCGCGATGACGGGTTATCAAGAAATGTTAACGGATCCATCGTACGCGAGACAAATTTTAACGTTGACGTATCCTCACATCGGTAACACGGGATGTAATTCGCAAGACCAAGAGTCAACACAAGTTCACGCCGCAGGTTTAGTGATTCGCGATTTGCCGTTAATGGCGAGTAATTGGCGCAGTGAAATGTCATTGAGTGATTATTTGCAGAAACAAAACACGGTAGCGATTGCGGACATTGATACACGACGTTTAACGCGTATTTTACGCGAGAAAGGCGCACAAAGTGGCTGCATTATGGCGGGTGATATTGATGAGGCTAAGGCTTTTCAATTAGCGAAAGACTTTGCCGGTTTAAAAGGCATGGATTTAGCGAAAGAAGTCACGACCAATAAAATGTATGAATGGACGAGCAGTGTTTGGGAATTAGAAATCAATGACCATCCCAACATTGATGCCAAAGATTTACCGTATCACGTTGTTGCCTATGACTTTGGTGTGAAACAAAATATTTTACGGTTGTTAGTGAAAAATGGTTGTCGTGTGACAGTCGTTCCAGCGAAAACCCCCGCGCAAGATGTGCTAGCCATGAATCCTGATGGCGTGTTTTTATCAAACGGCCCGGGCGATCCTGAACCGTGTGATTATGCCATTACTGCTATCAAAGACATTTTAACCACAGACATGCCTGTGTTCGGTATTTGCTTAGGCCATCAATTATTAGCCTTAGCGTCTGGTGCGAAAACCATGAAAATGAAATTTGGCCACCATGGTGCTAACCATCCGGTGCAAGATTTGCAAACTAAGCAAGTGATGATCACCAGTCAAAACCATGGCTTCGCGGTGGATGAAAATGATTTGCCTAGCAATATCCAACCGACCCATCGTTCATTGTTCGATGGCACGCTGCAAGGTATTCGATTAACGGATAAGTCTGCCTTTAGTTTCCAAGGTCATCCCGAAGCGAGCCCAGGACCGCATGATGTGGAAGGGTTGTTTAAGCAGTTTGTTGCAATGATGCAGGGATAAAGTTGCAGAAAATGGTACATGTACTATAATCTGTACAATCTGGAGGTGAGTAATGAAAACTGTAACTTATACATATGCTCGTAATGAGCTAGCAGGTGTGATGAATAAAGTGTGTGAGGATCACGCGCCTTATGTGATTACACGCAGTAATAATGATCCCGTTGTGATGTTGTCATTAGAGGATTATGAAGCGATGGAAGAAACTAATTATTTATTTTCTAGTCCTGAAAATGCGAAAAGAATTCTAGAGTCAATGGATGAGGCTGAAGAATATATTGCGAATAAAAAATTGCAAGCACAAAAGAAGAAAAGCTGATTATCGCTATCAGTGATGAAACCAGCGCCACAACTGAAAAATAACAGTAAGGAGTATTTGTGAAAGTTGTGTATATGAAGAATGCGAAAGCTGATTTAGACCATTGGCGTAAGCACAATAAAAAAATAGCAGATCGTATTGAGCAGTTAATACAAAATATTGAGTTGAATCCGTACACCGGTTTAGGGAAACCCGAGCCACTATGCCATAATAGAAGTGGTTATTGGTCACGTAGAATCACTAAAGAGCATCGGCTTTTATATCGAGTGCTTGAGGATGGTGAAGTATTAATCATTCAATGTCGTTATCATTATCATAAATCATCATAGAGTAAAACCATGCCAAAACGTACTGACATAAAATCCATCCTCATCATTGGTGCAGGGCCTATTGTGATTGGCCAAGCGTGCGAGTTTGATTATTCGGGGGCGCAGGCGTGTAAAGCGTTGAAGGAAGAAGGGTATCGGGTGATTTTGGTTAACTCGAATCCGGCGACGATTATGACAGATCCTTCGATGGCGGATGCGACGTACATCGAGCCAATCCGCTGGCAGACGTTGGAAACAATTATTGAAAAAGAAAAGCCGGATGCAATCTTGCCGACTATGGGTGGGCAGACGGCATTGAATTGTGCACTGGATTTAGATAGAGAAGGCGTATTAGCTAAACACAATGTCGAAATGATTGGTGCGAGTAAAGAAGCGATTAATAAAGCCGAAGATCGCGAGTTGTTTAAACAAGCGATGGAGAAAATTGGCTTAGACATGCCGGTCGCTTACACGGTTAAAACCATGGATGACGCTTTGATGCGTCAAAAAGAACTCGGTTTCCCCACTATTATTCGTCCGTCATTCACCATGGGTGGTAGTGGCGGCGGTATCGCGTATAACATTGATGAATTTAATGAAATCTGTCAGCGCGGTTTTGATTTGTCACCCACGCATGAATTATTGCTCGATGAATCATTGCTTGGCTGGAAAGAATACGAAATGGAAGTGGTGCGTGACCACAATGATAATTGCATCATCATTTGCTCAATTGAAAACTTTGATCCCATGGGTGTACACACCGGTGATTCGATCACTGTCGCTCCTGCACAGACGTTAACAGATAAAGAATATCAATTGATGCGTAATGCCTCGCTAGATGTGTTGCGTGAAATCGGTGTCGATACCGGTGGTTCAAACGTGCAGTTTGGTTTAAACCCTAAAAATGGCCGCATGGTCGTGATCGAAATGAATCCACGTGTGTCGCGTTCATCTGCATTGGCTTCAAAAGCAACCGGTTTCCCCATTGCTAAAATCGCTGCGAAATTAGCTGTCGGTTACACGCTTGATGAATTGCAAAATGATATTACCGGTGGTGCAACACCTGCTTCATTCGAGCCGAGTATTGATTACGTGGTCACTAAAATCCCCCGTTTTAATTTCGAGAAATTCCCCGGCTGTGATGATGGTTTGACGACGCAAATGAAATCGGTTGGTGAAGTGATGGCAATCGGTCGCACCTTCCAAGAATCTTTACAAAAAGCGTTGCGTGGTTTAGAAACCGGCATGAACGGTTTGGATTCCATTACTAATTTACTCGCCCATGATGCGGAAGAAAAACTCATTGAAGAATTGCGTCACCCCAGAGCCGATCGCATTTATTATATCGCTGATGCCTTTCGCTCCGGCATGAGCATGAAAAAAATCTTCAGCATCACCAATATCGATCCTTGGTTTTTAGTGCAAATAGAAGACTTAGTGCAAACGGAAACACGTTTGATTGGCACGGGTAAACATAATCTCGATGTTCATGCCCTGCGCATGCTAAAACGTAAAGGCTTTGCGGATGCGCGCATTGCTAGCTTACTCGGTTGTCGTGAAGCCGATATCCGTGAACTGCGTTATTCGTTTGATTTACACCCTGTGTATAAACATGTCGATACTTGTGCTGCGGAATTTTCAACAACGACGGCTTATTTATATTCAACCTACGAAGAAGAAAACGAAGTCGTCCCTAGCGATAAGAAAAAAATCATCGTGTTAGGCGGCGGGCCAAACCGTATTGGTCAAGGTATTGAATTTGACTATTGTTGTGTACACGCCATTCAAGCCTTACGTGAAGATGGCTATGAAGCCATTATGGTTAACTGCAATCCTGAAACAGTATCCACGGATTATGATACGTCAGATAAACTATACTTCGAATCCGTGACTTTAGAAGATGTTTTAGAAATCGTACGGCTTGAACAGCCTGAAGGTGTGATTGTGCAATATGGTGGCCAAACACCGTTAAAACTCTGCGTCGAATTAGAAAAAAATGGCGTACCCATCATTGGCACATCACCTGATGCGATTGACCGCGCGGAAGATCGCGAACGCTTCCAAAATGTATTACGTAATTTAGGCTTAAAACAGCCTGAAAACGCAACGGCACGTGACCCGATGACAGCCGTCGAAAAAGCCAATGAAATTGGTTACCCCTTAGTTGTTCGCCCATCGTATGTATTAGGTGGCCGAGCAATGGAAATCGTGTATAACGATGCCGAGTTACAACACTACATGCGCACAGCCGTGAAAGTGTCACACACAGCACCTGTATTATTGGATAGATTCTTAGATGCCGCTATCGAAATCGATGTCGATGCCGTGAGTGATGGCGAAGACGTATTAATCGGTGGCATCATGGAGCACATCGAACAAGCTGGCGTACACTCAGGTGACTCTGCCTGTTCGTTACCGTCATTTAGCTTAAGCGACAGTATGTTAGATAAATTGCGTAAACAAACCCGTATGCTCGCGTTAGAAATGAAAGTCATCGGTTTAATGAATATCCAATTCGCGATTCAAGGTGAAACGGTTTATTTATTAGAAGTGAATCCACGTGCCTCACGCAGTGTGCCTTACGTGTGTAAAGCCACCGGCGTAGCACTCGCTAAAATTGCCGCCCGTTGCATGGCCGGCCAAAGTTTAAAAGACCAAGGCTGTACCGAAGAAACCCAACCCAAGCAGTATGCCGTTAAAATGCCTGTGTTCCCCTTCGCAAAATTCCAAGGCGCCGACCCTATTTTAGGCCCAGAAATGAAGTCGACAGGCGAGTGCATGGGCAGTGGCGCTACGTTTGCTGAAGCCTATGGTAAAGCCTTATTAGGCGCCGGTATTGATATGCCAACGTCAGGCCGTGTATTTATTTCCGTGCGTGATAGCGACAAACTTAATGTTGCCGCACTTGCCAAATCATTAATTGATGTCGGGTTTGATTTAGTCGCTACCGAAGGCACCGAAAAAGTCTTAACCACTGCTGGTGTCGCTTGCCAAAGCGTCAACAAAGTTAACGAAGGTCGTCCTCACATTGTCGATAACATTATTAATGGCGATATTGATTACATCATCAACACTACGGAAGGCAAACAATCGATTGCAGATTCATTCTCTATCCGTCGCTCAGCAGTGCAAAACAAAATTCCGTACACGACAACAATTGCTGCGGCTAAAGCGACGGTGCTAACGCTGCAACAGCAAGGTAGCTGTACTGTGAATTGCTTGCAGAGATAATGGTTAAATGTGACAAACGATAATAATAAATAAGTAAAAATATAATGTTACGATAACGACTCGCTCTTCTTGCTACACTTGCAAAGTCTTGCAAATATTGCAGGAGCGAATCATCTCGATTACCCTGGTGAACATTTCCCGTACATCACACTGATTTATTCTGAACACCATGCAATTAAACTTGTTAATTAAAGCCGAAAATCAGGGAACCAGGTGTACGAAGCAGATGCGTCCATACTTTGTGTCAGTTCCTTAAGTTCCGAACGGATGGCCAGGATTTGTTTATGGTCACCAAAGGTTTTGGCGTATTCCTCTAAGGCCAGGTAATAGTTACCAAGATTTACCTCCTGTTGTTTGGAAGGTGTGCTTAGTTGAGAGGTAGGGGTTAAATAACGCTCTGCCCAACTAGCCTTGTGAGAGAGGGGTGATAGTTCAAATTTCTCTAGTTGAATCAGTCGAATGCAAATCGCTCGGTAGATAAATGATAGATCAACAGCAGTGGGATTTAGCGTATTAGTTGCATCGCACTGCTGCTTGATTAAGTCAATATTCGGTAAATTAGGTGGGTATGTATGAGCAATATTCAGAGGAGCGTTGCGGTTTACCTTCGTCAGCGCTGTATAGTGTAATACCGTGAGGCGGTGTTGGATTACCATACAGCTTTGTTTATCACTTTTCATGATAGTGTTTAGTAAGGTTTTCCATGGAGTTTCCATGCGACCATATGAGGGTGGGATGGGATTGCGCATATCATCGAAACTAAATCTTAATATGCTTTCGGAGCAAGTGGATCTTATGAGGTTGGCTATAAATCCGGCTAACAATAGGGCCAATGGGATCTGTAATAGGGTAGCATTAGTATCTGTATGAGCGACTTTATCGAAAGAGCTTGGGGTTGGCAATTCGAGATAATCTTTTAATACTATGTACATCTTAAAAAAGGTTGGTACTAACTCTAGTCGTTCAATGCTGCGATTTGTGTCATTTATCTGATACCAAGTAAGAGGCATAGGATTAACGCGTGCGTTGCCTCGCCACAAGCTACCATTCGGATTGAATAATTGACGCTTAAAGCATAGTGCTAACCAATAAAATTTAGAATAAGAAAAGCCTAATAGTTCACCAACTTTTATTGTTCGGTTTGCTTTGAGGATGGGGAGATAAACTGTGTTTGAACCAATCGATAAAGCTTGAAAAGTATGGGTTAGATTGGCAGTCGCAGGTCTGGATGAGTCGGATAACAACTTGAAGTAAGCTGTAGCACTAAACTTGCTATCAATCTCATCATTATCAGGAAGGTCTTGAATAAATCGTGCGATGTTGCCGTATCGTAATGCATCAACTACAGGTTTAGCCGCTGGGTTAGTTGTATCGGAGATCTGTTCTAGCGTATTGCCGATGGTGTAATGTGAATTCGTTTGTTCCTCGTGATATTTTAATTGACCGCTATAAACGATAATTTGACCTTGCTGAATTTGTTGTCGAGCAAACACTCCATAACCAAAATCTTCATTCTCGGAATATCGCATTTTGGAAAGCATTAATGCATCTAGCGGGATAAGTGGTAAGTTACCAGGTAAAGAGATGGGTGGCACTGAAACCAAGCTTTGCAAATAAGCATCGGAAGATTCCGTGATAAGATCTTCTGTCCACTCGAAGCCACAGGTTTGTGCTAGCACATCAGGTAAGACTTGCTGCGTTGTAGAGTTGTGATCGTTTTGCGCTGCATCAGCAACCCAAATATACGGTGGTTTCGCCGAGCCTCTAATAATTATGTTTGGCATAGCCAATATCATAACATTGAATATGATTTTGTTCAAAATAGTGACAGCCCCATGGTTTTACTGTATACTGCGCGAACTTTGGGTACTTACAGTGAGTTCCCTAACAATTAGGGAACACTATGACTACCGCCAAATTCGACGAATTGGGCCTTCTGCCTGATCTATTGCCAGCCATTACGGCTTTAGGCTATGAAGCCACCTCACCCATTCAAGACCAAGCCATTCCTGTGCTATTAAGCGGGAAAGATTTAGTTGCGCAAGCGCAAACCGGTACGGGTAAAACAGCTGCTTTCGCATTACCGATTTTAACAAAAATCGATTTGAAACAAGCTCGTCCTCAAGCGTTGGTGCTAGCACCGACTCGTGAGTTAGCGATTCAAGTGGCGGAAGCATTCCAGAAATATGCTAAACACATGAAAGGTTTTCACGTGTTACCTATTTATGGTGGTCAAGATTACCGTACGCAATTGCGTGCATTAGAGCGTGGTGTTCATATCGTCGTGGGTACGCCTGGTCGTGTGATTGATCATATGAAGCGTGGCACATTAGTTGCTGCCGAAATGAAACATGTCGTGCTGGATGAAGCTGATGAAATGTTACGTATGGGCTTTATTGATGATGTCGAATGGATTTTGGCACAAACAAATGAAGCACGTCAAACTGCTTTGTTCTCAGCAACAATGCCGGGTTCGATTCAAAAAGTCGCGAAGAAATATATGCGCGATGCGGTTGAAATTTCGATTAAATCGAAAACGCGTACAGTTGATTCTATCAAGCAATACTACACGCTAGTGGCCCGTGAACATAAAGTTGATGTGCTGACGCGTGTGCTAGAAATACAAGACGTCGATGCGATGATTATCTTCACGCAAACCAAAACCATGTCAGCTGAATTAGCCGATAAATTGTCTGCCCGTGGTTATGCCGCAGCGGCAATTAACGGTGATATGAAGCAAGCCTTGCGTGAAAAAGTGATTGCACAGTTGAAGAAAAAACATTTAGATATCGTGGTTGCAACGGATGTTGCGGCACGTGGTATTGATGTTGAGCGTGTTAGCCACGTGGTTAACTATGATATTCCTTATGATTCTGAGTCTTACATCCATCGTATCGGTCGTACCGGTCGAGCAGGGCGTGAAGGTACTGCATTGTTATTTGTGTCACCGCGCGAACGCCATGTACTGCGTGATATCGAACGCGCAACGCGTCAACCGATTGAAGTGATGCCCGTGCCATCAGCGCATCAATTGAATGCCAAGCGGGTTGAGAAGTTTACCGAAAGCGTGACTTACGCATTGGAAAGCCGAAAGCTAGAAGAATACCGTGAGTGCATTGAAAAATTAATTCAAAGCACTGGTCGTTCGGAATTAGATATTGCCGCTGCGCTAGCGGTGTTAGCGAATAAAGATAAGCCATTGGCCGTTAAAGAAAACGATAAGAAATTTGAAATTTCAGAACGTGAGTCTGACAACAAACAACGCCGTCGTAGCCCACCACGCGGTGGCTATAACAAAGCGCCAGGCCACTCAAGAAGTCGTTATGGTGATAAGCCCGAAGGTGGTCGTTCAGGTAAATCCGGTGGCCGTTCATATGGTAAGCCAGGTGGTCGTTCAAGCGATCGGTCCGAGGGCAACCGTTCAGGTGGTAAGCCAGGTGGTCGCTTTGGCGATAAACCCGGTGGTAGCCGTCCAGGTTCAGGTGGCAAGCCAGGTGGCCGTTCAAGCGATAAACCCGGTGGCAAATTCAGCGGTAAGTCAGATGGTCGATCAAGTGGTCGTTCAGAAGGTAAACCTGCTTCACGCAAACCTAAAGAAGGCCGTAGCCAGGACGGTAACCGTCCGCCGAAGAAACGGATAAAATTGGGCTAGATATAGATCGAGCCAGAGCCGATAGGATTCACTTACGTTTACCATCTGCTCTGGTTTTATTAATACCAGCCGCTTTGAATCAACTCAATTGAGCAATTCTCACTCAAGTCATAATTCCTCATCTGTACATTATGCGCGTCATGCTCAATAAGCATGAGATAGTTTCTATCATTTCCATTATTTTCTTGCATTAAAAGTTATTTATTCTACAATGCAAAAACAAAAGAAAAACTTTTGTTACCACTTTGTCCCCTGTGTGCTATACTGCTTGCACATCGCGGGGTACAGGAATTTAATCCTTGTGATTAACATGCACGTGGACGGATAGGGCAGGGAGTGCCTTATTCTGACACATAGCTCTGACTAACAATATTTTGGGAGAACATACGATGGATGATAATCGTAAAAAAGCTTTGGGTGATGCGCTGACACAAATCGATCGTCAATTCGGTAAAGGGTCAGTCATGCGTTTGGGTGATGCTAGTGCGATTAAAGATATCGATGTTATTTCAACCGGTTCTCTTGGATTAGATGTCGCATTAGGCATTGGTGGTTTACCGCGCGGTCGTGTGGTCGAAATTTATGGTCCTGAATCTTCTGGTAAAACCACGCTAACGTTAGAAACGATTGCGCAGTGCCAAAAAGGTGGCGGCACAGCTGCTTTCATCGATGCTGAGCATGCATTGGATCCACTTTATGCCTCTAAGCTAGGTGTTAAAGTTGACGATTTATTAGTGTCACAACCTGATACAGGCGAACAAGCTTTAGAAATTGCTGATATGTTAGTGCGCTCTGGTGCAGTAGACATGGTTGTGGTTGATTCGGTGGCAGCATTGACACCAAAAGCAGAGATTGAAGGTGATATGGGTGATCACCACGTAGGTTTACAAGCGCGTTTAATGTCGCAAGCCTTGCGTAAAATCACCGGTAACATCAAGCGTTCAAATACCTTAGTTATCTTCATTAACCAAATCCGTATGAAAATTGGTGTGATGTTTGGTAATCCTGAAACGACGACTGGCGGTAATGCCTTAAAATTCTATTCATCAGTACGTTTAGATATTCGTCGTATCGGCGCTATCAAAAAAGGTGATGAAGTGTTGGGTAATGAAACCCGTGTGAAAGTGGTGAAAAACAAAGTGGCACCACCGTTCAAAAAAGTTGAATTTGATATTATCTATGGTGAAGGTGTTTCCAAAGAAGGTGAATTAATCGATTTGGGTGTGGCACATGACTTGGTTGATAAAGCCGGTGCGTGGTATAGCTACAATGGCGATCGCATTGGCCAAGGTAAAGATAATGTGCGTGCTTATATGAAAGAGCACCCTGAAATGGCTGACGAGATTGAAGCGAAGCTTCGTACTATCTTGTTACCAACAGCGGAAGAAAAAGCTGATGCAAAAGCTGAAGAAGAAGCTGGGACCAAAATAGTAGAAGAAAAAGAAAAAGCAAAAACCAAAACCAAAGCTAAAACAGCAGCTGAATCTGCTGAAGCTTAAGCTTTAAATGATAAAAAATCCCGGTGTATCCGGGATTTTTTGTATGTTCCTTTTGCCCCGCAGGGGGGGGCGTAAGGAATGAAACGAGAAAATTTATAGTTTATTTGCTTCGCCCCTTGGGGGACGTTGTT
>TARA_R110000868_G_scaffold182605_1_pt1 | contig 25788 bp, 31 predicted proteins | sample TARA_R110000868 | Tara Oceans TARA_R110000868 (sample SAMEA4397489) | marine metagenome | biome: Polar Biome; feature: [SRF] surface water layer (ENVO:00010504); material: water (ENVO:00002006), including particulate matter (ENVO:01000060) such as... | depth 5 m | reverse complement strand
GGGGGAGGATGATTTGCGAAAGGCCATCCATTACCTTGAACTGCTTATTCAGTTAGAAACAGAGCAATTTCTGCCTGTCGGCGTTTAACGAGTCCTGGCAGTACTCGGCCACCACCCTTGGTCCACATCATAAAAGCCTCTGCTGCACCCTCCCAGTCGCCTCTATTAGCCCTCATCCGGATAGTAGAGCGCTGGAGGTTGCCTAGTCCAGCATTGAAGGCAAAGCTGACCAGAGCGTCAAAGCTGCCTTGACGGCCAACACAGCCGGGAACAAGTCGTAAAACACCACGTTCAAAACTTGCAACGTCATCAGCGAATAGTTCTTCGATCTCATCTTTGCTCCAAACACGGTTGTCTTCCGGTTTTAGTGGCATCTCTTTGCGGATCATGGGGATGTCTTTTCCCTCAACTCGAACCATCGGTAGCCTGATCTGCTCTTGGTACAGAACATGGCCGTAACCAATCGTCCATATGTGCGCTGGGCAAAGGTAGGGTTTATTGCGGTTTCCCTCATACCTGTGCATGAGGTCCGCTCCAGCTTTGCTAAGTTTCACTTCTTAGTCCAGTTACGACTTCCGAACCAAAATCCTATAATTCCGCCCAACATAGCCATTTCGTCTGGGCTAAAAATAATATCTGCATACCTAAGTACGTCATCCATGCTGGCAATCATGCCGGGGTTTTTCCATAGGTAGACACACAGAAATGCGTTGATGGCAACCAGCTCAAAAACAAAGATGTAAGTGATGGTCGGGCGAACAGTGCCGATGTAGTTGACGATCCACTGACTGCCCTTTTCCATGACGGTCTTGTCGTGGTCTTGAGCGCCACGCACCATGCCAGCTTCAGCCTCGGCCATCTGTACGTTAGTCTGCATTGCAACTTGCTCAGTGCGGATTTCCTCAACCCGAGCTTGGGCAGCAAAGCCAGCAGCGGCCAATGCAAGCTCACGCTCTGTTTGGACAGCAGCCAAAGCCAGTTCATGCTTTTGGTCGGATTTGTTCTGGAAGTATTCCAGCAGTTTAGGGAGGCCAGAGATCAGAAGACCACCAAGGGTTGAGAATAGTGACAGCATTTCAGTTCCTGTGTTTTAAGTAGTCAACGATCCAAAGACCAAAAATCATGAGAGCGCTGAACAGGATGACAATAGCGCCCCACATAAGACTTGCAATGAACTTGGCTTTACGAGCAGCAGCCCTACGCAGTTCAGCACGTTCAGCAGCCACACGCTTTTCTTTGGCCTCTTTTTGAAATGCTAGCCAGTCTGTCCACATGCCAGCACGGCCCTGCCACTGCATCATCTCTCGCAGTTCAGTCTCTTGGCGCTTGAGTTGCTCCAACGCCATGAACTCTTCCATGTCGTTAGACTTTGCACCCTTGGCTTTTTTCTCGTACTTACGCTGAATCTCTGTCTTGGCATCAAAGTATTTGAAGATTGCCTGTCCGGCATTCATTAACTCACCAGAGTTAGTGACGGCTTCCTTAATGACCGCAAAGGCCGCATTTGCGATTGCCAATTCAGCCAGCATACATAGCCCACATAAAAATTCTTACGCACCAAAGAACAAAGGCGACAAGAAAGGCCGCAGCAATAAAGCTAACGGCCCAATCTTTCATGGTTTGTCCTGCTTGTTGTCAAGTTTGTCAAAAATTTGCTTAAGGATGGATTTGACCTCTGCAATGTCTGAACGGTAATCATCTTTGGCAACATAAATGTGCGGCATGTCACCAACTTTGTCTTCCAGCTTTTGGATGGTTCTGGTCAGACTGTTGATGACATAAATAGCCAACCCTCCAGCAACTGATACTACGAGGTTGAAGAGTTGTTGATTGTCCATGTCATCGCATCCTTGGGCCATTTAACCAGATAACAGCACTGGTCCTAATACCCGAAATTATAGGCAAAACGCGATGTTGAAGCATGGATGGGAAAGCAATAATCTGGCCTTTTTGCATGTCCACTTTGTAGTCTTGATACAACTGAATTTCAAGGTCGCCGCCTTCGTATTCAGACGGGTCGCTCATTAAGCAGATTACGCTTACTTTGCGCTCCATTGGCTGTCCGCAAAGAGGAAACGTGTCCATGTGCCAGCCATAGTGTCCATCAGGGCCGTATAGGCCAAACTGGACGTTCTCATGCCCTGTGATGTCATAGCCCCAACCTGTGGCTTGGTTTCCAGCAATGCCGTGCTGATACATGATGCCTCCAAACCAATGATTGTCAGGAGCAAAACGAAGCACAGTGTCACGATGAGTTGTGTCTTCATGCTCTCCGTCAGCACCCATCTTGGCTTGTTGAGGTTCAATTGCCATAAATTCCCGAACAGCCGCATCACATACGTCTGTCGGAATTTGGCCCATATACCAAATAGGAAGGTGGCTCATTTCTTATCTTTCAGTTGTTGTTCAAGCGCAAGAACGCGCTGTGCAAGTTTAATGCAAGACACCAAAGCGGCGTTTGCATAAGCGACTGACAGCTTTCCATCTGCGCCAAGCAAAACAGAGTTTGGAAGCAATGGCTGCAAAGATTGCGCCGACACGCCATCTTGCGTCAACGCTTGGTCAACCCTGTCGTATGTGCCGCTTTTTACAAGCGCCAGCAAGTCAACAAAATTGTCTGGCAAATCTCTCCAATTGGTTTTCAAAGACTCATCAGAGTTATGAATTACTGAGCCTCCAACTGTCAAGTTTGTTCCGTTAAAAGTCAAATTTGCAGAACCTGCGGCAGCGCCAGCGTTGTTGTAAATGACTTGAGTTGTAGTACCTGCAACGGGTCCGGGCGGTCCTGCGGGACCAGTGGGTCCAGTTGGGCCTGCTGGCCCAACACCACCAGTAGGTCCAGTTGGCCCAGTAGGGCCGGGAACAGTAGATGCAGGGCCAGTAGGTCCAGTCGGTCCTGTGTTGCCTTGAATGCCCTGAATACCCTGTGGTCCTTGCGGCCCTGTGGGACCAGTGGGACCAGTGGGACCAGTTGGTCCAACAGCCCAAGAACGAGAATCAGCACCAGAGTTGTATGTGCCACCCGATGGTATGTTTGTGAAACCCGGCGCAAAATGAAGCGTTGAAGTGTCGCCGTTATGAGAGCAAATAAAAATCCAATTTGCACCAATAACTGCGCCACTTCCATACGCTTTTAAGGTCATGTACCCTGCGTTGTAGGTATTTCCTGCGCCAGATGGAGGCACATAAAACAATGCGTTCCAAGCAGGGACGGAAAACCCGGAAACAGGTCCAATATCAAAATAACCAGAAGAACCCAAAGAGTTGTTTACAGGTATTGCAATGACTCGCGCATTCCACGTTACGGCGCTACCACTCCAATAAACGCTGCCACCTCCTGATAGCGTCCAAGGAGCGTTAATGGTGCTGTAATCTACTGGACCTGTGGGTCCAGTTGGACCTGTCGCCCCAGTTGGGCCAGTTGGGCCAGTTGGGCCAGTATTGCCTTGAATACCTTGAATGCCTTGTGGACCTGTTGGGCCAGTTGGTCCAGTTGGTCCAGTTGGTCCAGTCAATCCAGTGTTACCGCGAGGTATTGTGAAGTTAAACGTAGCAGCGCTGCTTGTGCCAGAGTTGGTAACAGAAGCGTTTGTGCCTGCTGCTCCAGTTGTAGTTGTGCCAGCAGTTATTGTTGCTGCTGTACCTGTTGGGCCTGTAGGGCCTGTAGCTCCAGTATTGCCCTGAATGCCTTGCGGTCCTGTTGGGCCAGTTGGGCCAGTTGGTCCTGTATCTCCAGTATTGCCTCTTGGAATAGTAAAAGCAAAAACAGCAGCGGAAGACGTTCCTGTATTTGTGACAGATGCGTTTGTCCCCGCATTGCCAGTAGTAGTTGGTCCTACCGCAATTGTTGCGGCTGCACCTGTAGGGCCAGTAGCGCCTGTAGACCCAGTCAGTCCAGTAGGTCCAGTGTTGCCTTGAATACCCTGAATTCCTTGTGGACCTGTTGAACCTGTTGGGCCTGTTGGGCCAGTTGGACCTTGAGGCACGGTAAAGTTAAAAACAGCAGCCGAGGTTGTGCCGCTGTTTGTCACGGCAGCAGGGCCAGTTGAGGTTGTTCCTACAGTGACGGTTGCGGCAGAGCCTGTTGGTCCTGTGGGTCCAGTTGGTCCAGCAATACCTTGAATGCCTTGCGGCCCTTGTGGACCAGTTGAGCCTGTTAAACCAGTAGGCCCAGTAGGTCCGGGAGCGCCTGCGGAGCCTGCGGGTCCAGTTGGCCCAGTTGGCCCAGTTGGGCCAGTTGGGCCAGTTGGGCCAGTGGGTCCAGCAGTGCCAACAAGCTCAACAACCGAACCGCCTGTATTTTTGGAATACAGCTTCAAGTCGGTAAGGTTGACCGCCAATTCTCCAACTTGCAGATCCGTAGCCAAAGGAACTTTACTGGCTACGGATGACCGCTTCAAAATAATTGTGTTTGCCATTTGGCATCCCCTTTCAAGCTATATAGCAGGGCAGTTTATTAGAAAGTTCCGCCGTCAATCGTGATGCCATCAAATGTTGTCAGATTGGTCAGCGAACCGCCAGTCACAGCAATGTTGTTGGCGTTCTGGGTTGACATTGTGCCAAGACCTGACACTTGCGTATTGGCAATTGCAATGCTTTGTGCAGACAAGGCGGTTAGTTGACCTTGAGCGTTAACAGTTGCAGACAGGGTTTGCGCAGCGCCGCCGTAGCTTCCAGTAGTAACAGCTGTATTGCTGATGCTGAATGTCGTGCCAGTAAGTGTCAGGCCAGTGCCAGCAGTGTAACTTCCAGCGCCGCTAAATTGCGCCCAAGTTACTGGGGTTGTGTCCAGTGTGCCGCCTTGGTTTGAGGTACAAACCCAACCAGTGTCAGCTTGAGTTGTTCCTTGTTCAATGAAAGTGTAAGCAGCAGGAAACTCGGCCCATACATTCATGTCAGCAGAACGTGCCCAAGCAGATGCGCTTGCAACATAAATCCCGTTGTCGGCTTGCGCTGTTTGGTTTTTCACCAGAACACGGTCGCCATCAGCGACAGTCACTCCATCAATAGTCAGCAGGCCACTCAAAGTTGCAATGTTTGCTGTAGATGCAACAACGCAAGATGCTTTGGTATTCAATCCTTGAGCCGTGCTGTCAACATACGATTTTGTGGCAGCATCTTGAGCGTTTACAGGGTCAGCAAGGTTTGTCAGGTTTTGACTGTTGAAGCTGAAAGCACCCGTTGGAACGGACAAGTCAGACAGGCTTGCCTGAGAGCCAGCAGTAGCCAAACCCTTGGCGTTGATGGTCACTTTGGTATAAGTGCCCACGTTGCTATTAACGGTTGCAAGTGTGCCAGTACCAGTGACGTTGGCGCTGCCATCAAATGAGCCGCTGGTGTACGCCAAATCGCCAGTGATTGCAATTGTTCGGCCATTTGCCAAAGCAGTTGCTGTTCCAGCGTTTCCAGTTACAGAGCCAGTAATTGCATTGGAAAAAGTTTTATCGCCGCCAATTGTTTGGCTGCTTGACGTATCAACAAAAGCGCCAGTACCAGCAATTGGAATAACGCTAGTTGCGCTGCCTCCTGCACCGCCCGTGCCTGTACCGTAGTACAGAATATTGGTTTGTTCGTTGAACGCAAGTTCAGCGTTTTCCAATGTAGTTGGTGCGCCTGCGCCGCCGCCGTTAGCTCTGCGTTTGATGCGAATAGTGTTTGACATGATTGATCCTTAAAAATTACCACCATCGGTGATTTCGGTTTGCGGGGTGTTAACCCATTCATTTGTGCCAAACATTAGCACATCTCTTTGCTGCACCTCAGTTATATTGACGGGATAACCACCAATAAAATTTTCTCCGGGAGGTCCAGCGGGTCCAGCTACACCACGATCAATTGTGATGACTTGATTTGGCGTAGCAGTGACTTGGACATTCAGGTTGTTTCCGTCTATGACGGTGACGTTTAAATTTGCCATGTGATGTCGCTCAAACAGATGCAGAGGTGTTGACCACACCATCAGAGCGAACTAAGAACAACAAGAAAATGATTGAGTCATCTTGTGGTGTTCCACCTCCAGCGGGAAAGCTAATTTTGATTCGTCCAGAAAATCCAACAGGGTCTTGAGCAGAAATATTTAACTCAGGATCACCAGCAATGATGTCCCAAGAAGTCTGGTCAATTACAAGAGTAAATGCACCAGTTGCATCGTTGCGGTTTGTGATGGTCAGGGGTACAGGCGTTGGGGCAGGGCTGTAGTCAGTGATGTCAAACGTCAAGCCGCTACGGCTGTCTTGAATGTTGCTTAACAAACGGCGAACAATCTGTGCGTTGATTGTGGCCCCAGTCAAGTCAACAGGATTATTGCCAGTATTTGTAAAAACAAGGTTCCAGTAGGTCTGTTGTTGATAGACCAGTTCGCCAGCGATGATGGGGTTATCAAACCCCGACACTTGTGTAAGTGTGTTTTTATTAAAGACAGCCATTAAGTTCCCCAAAGCTCGGGTGGTGACGCTCCCTGCTATCTCGCAGGGCTACGATGTTGTCTTGTATTTAAAATATTATCTCAGTTTTTTACTTAAAAAAACATGCTTACAAAGACAGTATTGTGGGATTACTTGCAAACAGGTGCAGACATTGAAAGCGCGGAAACTCCCGCAGGTATCATAGATGGGTCAAGGATTTCGTTGTTGTCCTTGTCTCGTAACGCATGTATGCAGTACGCTACGGTCTCATCGGTCAACGCCTCAAGCTCATGCACCTTGTCCTTGTGGATGTAAATCATGCGGGGCGCGGTGAACTCCGAGGCAACACCTTCGACCGTGACCTTTAACTTGCCTTTGGCAAGCAGTGTCAGGTGGTCGAACTGGTGCGTGTGGCCGATCTCAATGTCGCCAGCTTTTTCAAAACGCATCATTCGCGAGAACAGGTTGGCGACGCAGCCAATGTGAACAATGGGCTGGCTCATAGCACTTCGGTCGGGATTGTTCCCGGTGCGGGTGTTGGGGCGGGTGTTGGAGTGGCCTCAATAGATTCTGGTTTTGGTGGTACATAGTCAGCAATATCACCGTAAACACCAGCCGCTGCATCAGTAAAAATTGCTCTACCGTGCGCTTCACAGTCATTTTGTGACGCAGTAAATGGTAAAACTTCATCACCAAATTGTGATGTAGTAATATCACAGTCAATCATAGTTTTTTCAGCATTTGCCCATTGCAAATTAAATATTGATGTAAGTGTTGATTGCATTTTATTTTCCTTATGAAATACGAAGCCAAAGTGTTGCTCCGGTGGTACTTGCACCCGTATAACCAATTACGTCGCCGCGATAATTATAATTACCCATTGCTCTCCAAGTTCCGGAAAGTACTGCTCCTGTTGGAAATCCCCGTCCCGTTCCACCTGCGGGAACATAAAATGATGCAGCGACTGAAACGGACCTTAATCCAGAACCTGCTTTAGTTGCATTGAAAGCAGTGTTAACATCCGTTGTTGAAACTGCCATAACATAAGTCCCAACAGCACCAGCAGTAGCTCCAGCCGTAGCTGCAAGAACTTGCGCTGTTGTTGGCTCACTACTTGTTGCCGCAGTAGTCTGCACTGTATTATCATTAAACGTAATCGACGTTCCGCTTACTGTAACTGCCATATCAACTCCTTATGCGGCGCTAAAGCCGTTTGTTTGATCCATTGTAAACTTTGTAACCCCGCCATATTTAAAAAGCAGTTGAGTACCTGATTCTTCAACAGTCCAATTTGTTGTTGTAAGTTTAGTTGAAGTTGCAGAATTTCCAGAAATAGCAATCGCCCACGTTCCTGAAGCTCCAGAGCCAGACGTAGATGGAACAGCAAGATTTGTCCTTGCTGCACTTGCAGAAGATGCGCCTGTTCCACCGTTTGTTACAGGAACGGCATTTACAAGACCGTCAGTCGCGTCTAATCGGCCAGACGAGTCTAAGTTGTTTGCAAGTTGCGAAAGATTAAAGGCTTGGGTCATGTGATGTCCTTATGCCGCGCCAATCCGAGCAAAAGTCTGCTGGTTTAAAAGCGTGAAATTGTTGGCAAATGCCGTTGTCAGATTATAGTTTGATGAGCTAGCAGTGTAGTCATATCCAGACCCTTTCGTCAAGAGAGCGCCGTTTGCATAGACTTCCATTGCCAATGGGTTGCTAGCAAAAATGTATGTTAAAGCACCATTTACAGAATAAGAAACAGTGTTTGTGACGTTTGAAGCAGGAACTCCAAGGTTGTTCTCTGCGTACATGATGACAGTCATTTTGCCAGTTAAGTCGGAAGGGAAACCTGTAATTGCTTCTCCAGACAAGTCGTAATCAATTTCATTAAACTGAGTACCGTTGACATATACAGATTCAAACCCGTTACGAATTGTAAAATTTGACGGGGTGTATGAAGATGAGTTAGACAGGTCAAACGTATACCGACTAAAAGGACGATAGGCGGCTCCAGCGGCACGTTTTCTGAATACGCCATATCCAGTTGTAGCGCCAGAAATACTGGTTGTAAACGTAATTGTGTTAGTTGACGTATTGACCGATTGAACAGTAAATGTTGCTGGCGTGTCAGCAGATGCTGGTTGATTTGCGGCAAAACACAACAAATCACCAACTTCAACAATTTGATCTGTTGGGTCGCCATACACAATTGTGCTTGATCCACTAGACGAAATTGTTGTTCCAAGCACCTCGTAATACTGATTTGTGCTGACGGCTCTCATGTTAATGACAACAACAATTTCTCCGGAAGCACAAGCAGTTGCCATAACAACAGTTGTAGTTGTCTCGGTGTACTCAGAAGTGTCAAGCAAAGAACCATTCCTAAACACTAATATGTTTCCAATAACATGAGTTACAGAAAAAGATGTTTGGCCTGATGTTGCAGAAAAAACGTCTTCAGAATAAAAGAATTCATCTGACTCGGTAAAACCGACAACTCTTCCGTAAACATCTACAGTCAATGTTGCTGCGTTAAAAGACTTAGAATAAATCCCTGAACCAAAATTTAAGAATTTTTGCAACGACACAATCATTGACCCACCTGTGTTGTTCGTCACACTTAGAAGACCATCAGCAGAACTAATTGCCGTTGTTCCAGCCCGAGTAATTTGACCTGTTCGTTCATCAAGGTCAATGTAATTTTGGCCGTCTTGCAGCGCTCCCCAAATTGATGAGTCATACACAGAAGTTTCTGAAGGCACAAAAGCGCCGCCCAAGTTTGCAAATCCAGCATTGCCAATTGCAAAGCTAAACTTTCGGTTAGATCGGTTAGTAATCAACAAATAGTTTGAAGTTCCAAAGCTTGCTGCGTACCATGTGTAATCATCAGGATTCGTACTTCCGTTGGCTGTAGAGTTGTTAAACAATCCGTAATATGTTTTATTGCGTGGGTTAAGGCTAAATCCAGATGTGCCTGTTGCGTTGTCAGCATAGGCCACAGCAATCCATCGCTCAACGTATTGAAAAGTTGTTGGCCTCCAGTTAAATACTGTAGATGCTGGTGAGTATTGACTAATAGCAGCAGGGTTAATCAGTCGCGAAAACAAATACCAGTTACCAGCGGGAATCTGAAGCTCAACAGTGGGAAGGGTTTGACCAACAGAAAACGGCACACCATTGCTTGAAACGCTTGTTGTTCCTCCGAGATAAATCTGAGATGAAGATGGATTGCTAAATGCTGAATACCAAATTTCTGCATAAGTTACAAATCCAGCAGTACCAATGTAAGGCTGAACATTAAAACTTGGAACAGCGGCAGATGGGTACGATGATGCAATTGTTGGAGCAGGCAAAGTACCAAAGAATGCAGGGTCTGGAAGCTCTGTGTTTGGCGCAGGCGTGTATCTAGTAATGTCACGATCATCGTAAACCTGCGCGTTGTATTCGTTCAATTCAAAAGTTGCACCAAGATTTCCATCAGGCAAAGAAATTTCAGACACCTTCATCACACGGAACAGTTTGGCGGTCCAACCGTATGAAGAGTTTGTGATAGAAATTACATCACCAGCATCAACTTGAATTCCTGTATAGACCGTGCTTATATTAACAATCAGGTCTTCACGGGCTTGCTCAAGAATACGAGATGCCAAGTATTGAGCTTGCACCGAATCATTTACCATCGAAAGCTGAATGGACTGCTTGTTCACTGGCTCATTTGGATACAGCAAAATAGCAGGAGTTTCGTAATACACAAAGTCAGATTGATCTCTGTTTTCTTTGCTTGGAAATTCTGCTTCAATTTGATTTACGCTGCTTGTAATGTCATAAGCACTGACGCGAATTTCACCAACAATGTTGTCATCATTAAACGCAAGAGCTGTTGTTTCAGCCTTGTTAATTACAATACTCCACTGCCCCAATGCTGCGTTGTACTGGTTCCAAGAGTCACACGCAACCATGATTGCGTTGATGTTGGTCAAGCAGCTTTGTCCTGTGTCTACAACGCCGTTGATGCGGTAACGGGCTTGCGTATATGAGATACCATTTTCTGTGTAAGGTATCAATCCATCAGCATACGCATTAAGTGCCGTTGCAGACGATGCGTTTACTATGTCTACTGCCATTGCTGCGCCGTACAACTCATTGGTCATGTAGTCGTACCAAACATCACCGGGCTTTGCTGCACCTGTCCCATTCAAATACTGATTTGCTTTAAATGTGACCGTCTGCATGTTAGTTGTTTCTGCATCACGGTTGTAGTTCAACTTCACAATTGCAAAAGCCAAACCATTCATTTGTCGTCCAGATGGCGACCAGCGAAGTTCAAATGGAATGTCGCTGCCACCCATAAAACTAGACGGCAATGCAGCACCGTTGGTTGATGAGATAACGCCAGACTGAGAGGATTTGTACAAAGCAATGTAAAGGTTACCGCTGACCTTTGTGTCCACGTTTCCAGCACCATCAGTCAAGCTAACAACTTTGGTCTGATCTGTGCCATCAAAAGTTATTTTTCGATCACCCCAATACATTTCAGTCAGATCAAATCCAAATTGTCCGTTGGGACTAATGTGCGACACAACCATGACGTAATACATTGTTTTGGCATCGGTACTTAAAACAGCATCAACAAATCGCCCCCCACAATACGCATCTCCATAAACAACAGGAATGCTGTTGGTAGACGATGGAGGAACTTGTTGCCGAACGCCGTTGTCAATTGCTTGATTTGCACTTGAATCAGGCGCGAATGCCCGAGACAACAACGTGGACACGGCAAAGTTAATTGCAAAAGCCACAGCCATCTGTCCCGCAGTCAAAGCAACTCCGGTAGCAAGACCGTAATATGCTGCAACAATCAATGACCCAACCATATCTATTCCTTTACAAAACTTGCACCAACAGCTTTGTAGCCACGCTTGGTGTAATCAATTAACGGGCCTGATGCTGACACTGAAGTTATAGAAAAATGGATGTCGCCACGCTCCAACATTTCAGTAGCTTCTTTATCAAACGCTTTCCATAGACGGCCACCAATTGTTCCGTTTCTGTACTCAGGCTCAACCCACCAAAGCAACTCGTTCAATTCTCTCACTTTTGGACACCAGACATTTTGGTTTTTTATGCCAATAATTGCGCCGCGCATGTGATTGTCTATGTAGACAAACCCCCTACCCATAATGATGCCAAACAATAGGCTCTCAACATACTTAGGGTCATGGTTGACTTGCTTTCCCAAGACCGTAATTGGATTCTCAAAAGCATACGCCTCAACAATCTCAATCAGTCTTGGTATGTCGTATCTTGTCGCTTTTCTTATCATCGTCCAAAGATTCTTTGTGATGGTGCGTTAGATGATGCTTGGCTTCCAGTTGAAGTTGGCTGACCACCAAAGTCAAAGTACGAACCTGCAATTGATGGAACACGATTCATACTGGTGTCATTGGGATAATAGACCTGCCAAATCTTTGGAGTTGTCCGAACACCACCAACACGGTTCTCAAGGATTGTTCTAAATGAAGCGCAAGACAAGCCAACAGTTGCAACACGAATTCTGGCCTGTTCATTCCAGTCTTCTGTGATAGAAAAGTTAGACACAATGCCTTGATAGCGTTTAAAGAATTGCTGCGTTGGAGATTCAATAATCTGGTTGTTGTTATCCAAAAACCCTCGCCAAACCTCAATACGAGAGCCTTTAAGTTCAGAGCCAAGCACAATGGCAATGTTGGTTCCGTCTACGCCAGTCAAAGAAACAGACAAATCAGAACTGTTGGCTTTAACATCGCGCTTGATGTCGCTCAACTGAAGCAAGCTGCCAAGGTTTGTGAATGTAATGCCGTCTACATCAATTGGAGAAGCAGCATTGCAAAAAGTGTATGTGTTTGACGGCAGAGTCAATCTAATAAATTCAGCTTGCCGGATAGACGAGCTATCCAGCGCAGTCATTATTGTTGTCATCCTGTAATGTCCTCTCTAAATACAAAAGCATCATCCCACTGAACAAAAGCACCACCGGGCGCTGGTGCAAGTGTATAGCTTGGGCACTTTTCTGCCAAGACGGTAAACTCACAGGCATTGCCAACACCAGCCAAAGTTCCTGTAAAAACATTTCCAATGACGGGACGATGCAGGCTGACAGCAACAACAGAATCAAGGCCACGCAAAACTTCTGCTGTTACCTTGTAGGAATAATTTCCCAACTGCAAGAAATCACCAGCTTTAAAAACAACTGTAGTGCTTGGTACAGATGGGAGATTTCCAACGCTAATGACTTGAGAGTTAGCAACAGGAACAGCGTCCAAAGTCAAAGCGTTAACCTGCTCCGTTGTTAAATCCCCTTGATAATCAGTAAACCATCCAAGATTGGCGCTGTTAAAAGTAATCGTTTCAGGCAACTGGCGATCAAGGTTGTCAATCGTCTGGATGATGTCTCGCGATGTCGCGTAGGGTAAGTAGTTGTGAGGCACAACAGTAAAAACCCAAGGCACTGCTGTCAAGTATTGCGCCACCCGAACCTGACCAGAACGACTGTACTGCTGTCCGACAGTCCTACGGTTGTTAACCGTCATAGACTGCTGAATCTCAAAGATAGTTTGAAAAGACATTACGTTCTCCCAAAACTTGTAGACAAGTTCTTATTGGCATATTGATTTGCTGCCCAGATCGCGTTAGAACTGCCTAGAAGGCGCTCTTCAAACGATTTGGCATCAATGGCATTGATGTAGTTGTTTGTGACGTTGGTGGTGCTTCCCATGTCGTTCATCTTATTGTTAGGAATGATTGTTCCAGAACCTGACGGCATAAACAATTCAGGGCCACGCTCTCCAACAAGGTAAGGACTGTTTGCACTGACTGGACCACCATTGGCCCTTGCCATTGGATTAAATACGCTTTCAGATATGCCGCCAGTAGAGCTATAAGACGATACGGCAGTAGCTGGCGCACCAAACATTGCGCCAAATGCAGCCCCAAGAAACCGCATGGCCGCAGCCTTCATCTGAATAGCAATCAGATCACGAATGACGCTCAAGGCAAAGTCCTTCATGCTCAACTTGCCAGTCTTAACAAAGTTGTCAATGGCAGAACCCATGTTCCCCCATACGCTGTCAAACACTTGCTGAGTCTTTTGCATAGACTCTTGAATGGTGACATTAAGCTTTTCAAGAGCCTCTTGACGGTCAAGCTGTTGCATCAAGAAGTCTTTCTCTGGGCTTCCTTCAATCTCTTTGCGTTTACGAGCGTACTCCAAAGAAATTATTGCCAGCTTCTGCTCTTTCTCAGTTGCATAGATCAACTGATATTTCAACTCAAGACGCTCTTTTTCAAACTCAAGAGAACGAGTTGAGCCTTGAGCTTCCGTCCTAAGTACAGCACGGCGTTTGTCTTCAGCAATAGCTGCGTCAGTGATTTCTTTTTCGGTGCGAACAGTCTCTTCGTATTCAGCAAGTATGTTCTTTGTGCGAATCTGCTGTTTTTTCTCTGCAACTTCGACTTCTATTGCAATAACTTTGTTTTTGTAAATTTCAAGGTTTTGCGCTGTGGCTCGACCATCTTCTTGCAAGTTCTTCTGAGCCATCTCAGCTTTTGCTTCAGCAATCTTTTTGTTTGACTCAAGCTCAAGCATTTGAAGCTCGTTTGCACCTTTTTTCGCCACAGCAAACTGCGCCTCAATCTTTGCCTTTTCAACTTCGGCTGCTTTGCTTTTTAACATTCCCTTGTATTTGTCGTACTCGTCAATTTGCTCTTTTGCTTCCCCTACATCTTTTGACGTTGCAGAACGATTCTGAAGGCGCTGAATTTCAAGTAAGTTTTCTTTACTGTCTTGCAATGCAGCAAGAGTCTTCCTCCAGCCTCTTGCAAAAACAGTGTTTTCTTCTTCTGGTGTCCCGGCCAGTTTTTGCTTAATGTCAGCAATCTGTTTGTCAAGAGATTGAAGAGTTTGCGATTGAGTTGGCCCAGACAATAACTGCTTGAACTCATCCCAATAATTACTCATGGCCTTTGTGACCGATTTCCATGCGCCCTCAAGCATTCCTAGCTCACGGCGTTGCTGCTCAAGTTTGGTGTTTAACGCTACCGCAACAACCTGCGCTGCTTCCTGCCGTTTGTTCGCTTTCTCCAGTGCTTCAATTTGCTTGTATTGCTCAAGCGTAAGGAAGTTCATTTCCTTGTTTAAGGCTTTTGCGCCTTCTGCTGTGCCACTTAAACCGCCCTTGAGTTTCTGTGCGGCCTCGGTAGCAGAAACGCCTGCAATTTGCGAATAAGTAATGATGGATTGCGTTACAGCGGAAATTGATTCTTCGGTAAATTGACCAGAAGAAATCACGGCCATCAAAGCTTCCTTGGTTAATCCAAGGCTTGCTTTTGTTGTTCCGCTTAATGTATTTGCCAGCTTTTGAAAGGAGTTAGTAGTGACATCAGAATAATTGCCAGTCAATGTCAACGCATCCTGCAATTGCTCCATTTCTGTTGCGGCATCGTATGCTGCTTTTGCAGTTGCGCCAATGGCAATTGCAAGAAGGCCAAATCCAACTGTTGTTGGAGTAAACAACGAGCCAATGGCTTTGAACATATTGCCCACGCCACCCATCGTGTCCTTCAATTGACCACCCTGTTGTATGGCGGCAATAAATGGGCTTTGACCTGAAGCAATCTGCGTAAAGAAGTCAGTAGTCTGATAGGTCAGGTTGATCTTCTGCTGCTCGTTCATTTTGAACTGAGCGCCAGCCGCACCTTTGGCAGACATAGCAATCTTGTCGTAAGCGGCAGCTTGCTCAAGCAACTTCTTTTTTACATCTGCGGTGGCATTCTTGAATCGGCCTGCTGCCATTTCACGCTCAACCTGAGTGACGCGAGAAACAGTTTTTCCATAGTCATCCGTTGCATATTTAAGAGCAACAATTTCTTTTGCCGCAGCATTTGTTTCTCTGCGAATCGCATCTTTTAATTTCTTGTTTTCGGAGATTGCTTTGTCAATAGACGCTGTAAATTCAGCCGTGTCCAAGCCAAGGACAACGCCAAGTCGCGCAATGTTTTGTGAAGCCATTATTTCTTCCTCCGTGCCAGTTTCTTGGCGTACTCAGTAATTCTTACAGCCAACTGTGATTTTAGTTCAGTCAACACAGCGTCTGCGTTTTCTTGCAAAGCAGGACGCAGAAAAGGCCGAGCAGCCATCTTGGATGTGCCAAATTCGTTAGCAAGCGAAACAGCGCTTTTCTTGACAGAAACCACAGCAATCACTGCATCAGTTTCATTAACGTACTCGCTCATCCTGTCTTTTGCAGTAGGAATTCTAGAGTCAACACGGATCGTGTCGCGCATGTGGATTGGGTTGTCAGAATCCCGTGGCTTGTCGCCAACAGCCGCTTTTGATATTGCCGAATCAAGGACTGAACTCATTGCAGCCTTTGCGGCGGGAGTAAGTGTGTTTCTAGGAACTAAATCACCCCGGAATCCTTCAGCCATTTCTCGCAACTGCTGTTCAAATTCGGCAAATCCCTCTAATTGAAAAGATTTGCTTTGCGGGGTGTAGGCCATGTCACTCTTTCAAAAAAGTCTCCGAACCCGGCTTCATCGCTACAAACGTCAGCAGCCGCTGATTGGTCTGTTCACGCTTCTGCTCATCAGTCAAAGGTGGAACAATGTAATCATGCGTTGAAGGCAAAACATCTTCCATTCGGAATGGCTTGGCCGTCTTCTGCATTTTCGAGTTTAAGTTGCCTGTGGTCAAGGAACTTAGCGCCAACAAAAGCGCCTTGTTTCCTATCATTCCATCGCTCAACATAATCTCAATGTTTCTCAGATCATCAACAGGAACATCGTCAGGACACCCACCGTGAGCATAAATGTATGCTCTAGCTTGCGAGTGAGCATCCTGAATTAGTTTTTTCGAGAGTCCTTGTATCCCGGTTGAATCGCCTCAGTAATCTTTGCAATCATTTCAAGCTGAACAGTCATAGGCCACTCAGCCTCGACTTCAGCATATGTCAATCCGTCCCAATCGCCGACTTCAGGCACAAGCAGTCTGATGTATTCAACAATACGCTGCTCCATAAGCATGACAGACCGTGCCAAGCCTTTGGTGGATCGACCTTCAACGATCACATCTTCTTCAGTGACTTCAACGCCTTCAATCACTGTGCCATCACGAAAACTGCCAGACATTTTTTCATATCGGCTTTTCAGTTCGGCTTCGTCAATTTTTGTGATTCGATCTTCTAGTTGCTCCATCTCTTTTGTCAAAGGGATGCGAACCTTAAAGATATGCCCACCAAGCTCAAAAGATTTGGTGCGAAGATGTGCAGATGCCTTTTGGTAACTGTCGCCAAAAGCAGATGAAATTCGTGACATGTAATTTCCTTATCGTGTAGTTTTGATAATCTTGTCGTAAATGGCTTGATTTAGTGCAACAGCGTAATCCACTGCCTGCTCTGGGCCAATCTTGTCTGCATGATTTCGCGCTATGTCGTGCGCCAAAGTAATTGCAGTAATGCGTTGTTGAGTAAAGCCAAACCAATTCTTGGAAGAATCGGCTTGGCCTACAAGGAAACTCAACAGGTCTGTGCTGTCTTTTATTGTTGTCATATTGTCTTAAGTGTTGTTAGACCAGCCGTAGCTGTTGCCACCGATGGGGTGGATAGTGAAGTTGAACTTGCCTTCAGCAGAAGGAGACATGTCCCATGACATACCGCCAACCATGCCGTTGAAAGCGTAAGCCACAGTGTCAGTGCCGTCATAAACAGCAACAACGTATGTGCGAACGATTGTGCCGTTGTAACCGTCATCACGGATCAACAGCATGGCTGTGTCAGCAGGGTTCCAAGCAGAAGTAATGCTCAGAGAAGTCACTTGGTTCTGAGTGGTGATTTTTGCACCAGTACGAGCGCCAGCAACCGAAAAAGCGGCCACAGCATCGTCAGAACCGAAAGCAGGAATTGCTTCCACAGGAACTTGAATGCCAGCAGTACCAGCACCACCAGCAGAAGTGCCAATGATTGCTTGAATGCTTGCCCAAGTTCCAAGTTGAGCGTCAGTCAATGGAGTTGGGCTGATGTCATCTTGACACCAGAGGGTTGCCGTATAACCGGGCAAGACTTTGTTAATGAGAGCCATTTTGAGTTTCCTTCAAAAAGATAGTTGAACAAATTATCTTGTATTACGCCGGAACGTCAATGGTGCAATCCAAGAAGATTTGCGCCATATTTTCCTCGTTGTTGTAGCTATTGTAAAGCCACATCACATCAGCTTTTGCAATAAAAAAGCCATCCGATGGACTTCCAAGCTGTCCGCTATATCCATGCAAACTCTGAAGAATTTGATTGGATATAGTAAACCCGTCTTCAATTTGTTGAGTGAAAATTGAAATCTGGAATACAGGACGATCAATACCTTTATTGCTTTGTGTTTGACCTGTATATACAGGCTGGTGTACGTTGCGAAGCATCCAAGTAATAAACTTTGGCTGATCTGCAAAATTACGGTTAAACGATGCGTAAACAGGCACAGGATTAACAATTTGACTCAGCGTGTACTGAATCGCTTTGCCATACTGTACGACATTGTTTTGTGTTGCCATTTACACCGCCGTAAAAGGGTCAGAACGGTAGCACATCATCTTCACGTTCATCCGATTGTTTGTCTCACGGACATCAGTGATGCGATAAAAACTACCACGCCAAAAAATAGAGTAAGACTGCTGATGGTCAACAATCCGCTTTGTGTTGGGAGTGTAGTTAAACGTGAAATTTACCAAGTCCTGATACAAACGGTACTTTTCTGAAATCTTGACGTTATTCGCCACATCTTCAACTCGCGCACGGGTTTTAAACCATTCAGTTTGAGTGGTTGCCTGCTCTCCAAAATCTGACTTGCTAAAAGTCAGGTTGTAGATTGCAACATCTTCAAAACGTGCAATAGACATTTACATTACCAATGGTTTGTATGGACGCAGCAAAGTTTGAGCGCCATATGGAATGGTTTTCAACCTTGTCTCAGTCGCATCTGAACGGTTGTTGTACAAGTGCGTCAGGATTAACAATCCAGCTTGTTTAATTACGGGATAATCCGCCAAAGGACTTGCCACAGTTGTGTACTGTGCCACGATTGGAGCCGTCATTTGTGTATTGATGTCGGTTGGCAAGCTGGTAATGATGATCTTGTTGCCGCTGTTGTCGTAGTAATACTGCGATGAATCAACAGGTACAAACACAGGCGGGAACAACGAATTGTAGTAACCCACTGAAATGTTGGTAATTGAAGCAAGATTAGAAGCAAGGTTTTGACTTACTTCCGGAAGATCAAGGCTGACAGGAGTAGCCGTCAAGCTTTCTGCGCCATACCAAACACGATACGTCACAGGAAATATTGACAGCCCAAGGTAGTCCTCAATGTACATCCGAGTTGCCAAATCCAAGCCCATAACATAGCTGTCTTGGCTTTGATCGTCAAACAAGTTCAATTGATTGGTGACTTCATCAGTAGTCAGCCAATTAGTGGTCACATCCCGGCCAATCTGCTCAACCTTAACGTAGTTGAACGGATTGCGGGTTTGACCACCGTAAGGCAGGCCAGTCAATATGCTTTGCACGGACATACTTATCCCCTATTAGGCGCTCATGCGAACACCAGCAAACGGATCACGCACGGAGCTAACTACACGCTTTTCTGCGTACAGTGTAACGAAACCGGGAGTGGTTTGGTCCATTATTTGAATTGACATTTCTTCAGTGTCGCCAATTGTCAGAAAACGGGTCCAGTTTGCCAAGTAAATTGGGAAAGCTGTAGACAAATATGGATTTGGAATTACAGGGAAACCAAACATACGACCAACAGCAGCGCCGTCTTCATCTCCAATTTCCAAGAACAGCGGCAAACCTTGAGAGTCCTTCAAGCTACGCAGCGAGTCAATCATAGATGGGCGAATGTGCCAAGCATTACCGGGCAAAGCCCAGTATTGGCTTGGGAATGCGTTTACGATGTCAACAATGTTGTTGTACACAACGCCGCCACCTGTTTGGGCAACTGTAGAAATTGTATGAATGCCGTTAGTAATGGCTGTGCCAGATGTGCCAAAAGCGCTTGCAGCACCACTAGCGTACATGTCCAAACCACGCAGGCCAGATGTTGCACCAGTAGCTGTGGTGGTCGAACCTGCTTGGTCCGAGTTGACAGCCATAGAAGCACCTTCAACTTGAGCAAATTCCATTGCAAGGTCTTCAACAATTTCAGCTTGCAAGCCATTTACGTCAGACAAAACGGCAGTACGAATAGGCAAACGAGCAGTAATGGCCCGAACTGGCAACTGCCAAATTGAGGTGTTAATGTCAGGAGAACCCACGTTATTTTGAACAGGGTATCCCCAAGGATTTGTTTGGTTAGTTGCGTTACCAGTTTTGGCAACAAACTGCATGTCAGAACCAGCGACAGGAACAATTCGCGAACCCATACGGAAAGGGTTTGCGTAACGCAATGTTGCAAAAGCGCTATCGAATACTGCACGACCACCCACACCAGAGCCAGAGCCAGTGATTGCAGAGGCTTCTTTCAGGTCGATGTTGACTGTGCCGCCTTCGGTAATGGCTTGCTTAATTCCAGCGAGGATTTTTTCAGTGATGGTCATGGCAATTTCCTAAAGTAATGGCGCAAAAAGGAGGGGCCGTAGCCCCCCCATTTTTATCAGGCTGCTGTGCCTGTCGAACGGTAGCGAACGCCAGCAAAGGGATCGCGCACCGATGTCGCCAAACGCTTTTCTCCAAAAAATGTTATAAATCCTGGAAGTGTTTGGTCATAGCGCCGCATAACCATGTTCAAGCGGTCAACGATGGTGTGGAAGCGGCTCCAGTCAGCAAAGTACATGGGGTACAGGCTGGTAGTGCCAGCATCGCCAGTAGTTGCTTGGCTAGGATTGTCCAAGTACTTGTTGACGACCACATCAAAGCCCAACAGGCGACCAACGATGCCGTTGGTTTCCAGAGGGGACATACGCTCAAACACTGGAGTGCCGTTGTCGTCCACCAAGCCACGGATTTGGGCCAGCAAAATAGGACTCACAACAAACTTTGCGCTATCAGTCCAATACTGCTGTGGCAGTGCGTAGATGAAGTTCACAAGGTCTTTGTAAGTGATGTTTGCAGCGCCAACAGTGTTGCCGTTGGTGGTGATCTGATCGTAAGTAGCCAAGCTGTGCAGGCCAGAGCTAGAACCAGTACCTGACGAACCGAAAGCAGCTACGGAGGTAGTGCCGCCAGTGTATGTGCTGTTAGCACCGCCGTACTGATCCAAACCACGCAGGCCATCAGCGCCACCAGTAGCAACAGTAGTACCGTCACCACTTTGGTCGTTGTTCACGATCATGGACAGGGCTTCGTTCTGAGCGAATTCGGCCAGCATGTCGTCAACCACGTTAGCTTCCAAGCCATCAATGTCGTCCAAAGCCGCAGTGCGGATTGGGAACTGCACGTTGATGTCCTTCAACACCACTTGCCAAATGGAAGTGTTTTCAGTTGTAGGAGTGCCGTTGTTTTGGATGCCGTAGCCCCACTGAGCGCCAGCGTTGCCAGTTTTGACACGGAACATATAGCTAGAGCCGTCAGTAGCCACAGTGCGAGACACGCCGCGCAATGGGTTTGCCAAACGCAAAGCAGCAAACACTGGATCGTAAGCAGTACGACCACCTTTGCCATCACCACCAGCGGTCAAAGCAGAAGCTTCTTTCAGGTAAGCATCCATCTGAGCTTCGTCAGCAAAAATCTTCAGTTCTTTCTCAAAAGAAGACTTGCCGTTGATGACAGATTTCAGTTGCTCACGAACCGACTTGTTCACATCGCCGCGAACAGTCTTTTCAGGCTGGATAACAGCAGGAGCTTGCACGGATGCAACTTTGGCTTCCAGAGCAGCAACCATTTCGCTGAATTCGGCCTTGACGGCTTCCACAGCAGCAGGGATTTTGGCTTCAACAGCCACAATGCTTTCGGCCTGCTTGGCTTCGATAGCATCCAGTTTTTCAATGATTTCTTTGGACATGATTAACCTTTCAGTCGTTTGTCTAGGAGTTTAAGAAACTCACGATGCTCAAGAGCAGCGAGAATTTCAGCTTCGGTTGCCTCCGCATCAGAATCACTCTGAGTTGGCGCATTTTCAATAGGCGCTTTTGCAGCATCACGCTGCTCAATTACCGTCTTGAACACAGATGCGGCGGCAACCGACATCTGCTTGGACAGACCTGCATCCCGCAGGGCTTCTTCCAATACCTTGAGATCAGCAGAGCCGTCTTCACGGAAATACTCTAGCTTCTTGACCTCTGCTTTTGGGTTGTTTGGGTACATTACAACGCTGGTCTCGCGCAAACCACCTTTAGTGATTTGGAAGTAGCCGTCTTCGTAATAATCGCCAGAACCAGCAGGGAATGCCTCGCCATCTTCCTTGACCCACTGGTATTCGTCAGCATAAGCGCCAACAGAAACGCCACCAAACATGTTCGGTGATTCAGACATCACTTGATACAAGTCTGAACCAGCAGTGGTATTCATGAACAATCTGCCTTTTGCGCTCATGCCGTCATCATCCATCTCAAGCTCTGTCCACTCACCAACAGGCATTGAATCAGCATTGTGATTTAGGAACATAGGCAATGGACGACCAGATTCCGAAAAATCTTTTGCCCACTCCATAAATCCTTCAGGCTTGTAAAAGAATTTACGGCCATCAGCGCCTTCTCTAGCGCCCCAAGTGGTAATACGAGCTTCAATCTTTCCTGTCGGTTCGCCGCTTGCGGCCTTTTCGGACAGGTTCAACTTTGCTTCGCAGATTAGATTCAGTTGCTTCATTTATTGCCCCTAAAGCAATGGATTGATTGTTGTCCTGTATTTTAGGGGATTGCCCTAGTGATACGGGCAAATGTATTGATGGTCGCAAGACCTGTTTTGCTAATGCTACCAGATATTTTGAATCAGTACGCATTTTTAATCAAGTCTTGGAGCCAATGTTAATTTTGCTCTTTTGACTTCCACCGCCACCGCCAGTGTCTTGCGCGGAACTTCCGGGAATTGGCTCGGCTGGCTTGTCATTCTTAACCAACTCGTCTGCGCCATCTTTTCCCGGCATATTCATGTATTCACGGGCTTCGTTTGGAGTCATTATTCCAGCTTTAACGCCAGCAGTTGCAAAGTTCATTTGATCCAGTGGAGCGCCCTTTAGGAAGTTCTTGGTATCAAACTCAATGCAAAGGTTTGGATAGCCTTGCAACAAATGACCCTTAAGTTTCTCCTGCACATTTACAAGAATAGGGTACATCGTAGACTTGTAAAACTCGTCCATCTGAGTTTGCGTGTTATTGAACTTGCTATCGGAAATACCGATCATTGCTGGAGGCACACCAAACAATCCACAAATTCGTTTCATGGTTTGCTGTTTAAGTGCGGCAGCATCAGCATCTTGCAGGTTTAGCATTTCAAGCTTTTGATACTTCATGCCTTGATCTAGCAACATGCCCTGACCCGGTTTACTTGGGTCAGAGTTTTTGCTACCAGTCATGTTGGCCCAAGCCTCTTTTAAACGGCTTGCAACTTCTTTGTATTTGCCATCAGGTACAACCTGTTCAGTCACAAACATGCCGGAAGGCTTTGCACCGTTCTGCATGACAAAGTTGGCGTACAAGTCAATGTCTTGGTCAAGTCCAACAAGCTCAGTAGCCAAGATGCCCTTGTTAAAGCCAGCCGAACCCTGCCAACCCATTTCTTTGCAGTGCATGACTTGATGGGCTGCCAATGGCTCATCTTTGCTAAAGCCGTAACTAGGCGTAGAAAGCCTGTATGAAGGGTAGCGAGTGGGAGTAATTTGAGAAGCAATCAATGTGCTGTCCAAAATGTACATTTCCAAAGGAGTTTCTGTCGAACTCTTTTGGTCCTTGCGCCACCAAAGGGTAAATGTCTCACCAGACAACTCGTACCACATAAGCCACTGATACCAGAACTCGTATTTGCTCTGAAAATTGTTTGGATTGCCTAACAGCTTGGCAACTTGTTTGGCTTTGGCCTTGTCACGCGCACCAACCTTTTCAGATCGCAAAGCATCCACAGACTGACCGTCTTCTGTCTCGCAGCAAACCTTAATTGGCAATTGAGCAAGCGCTCTAGCCTTAAGGCCAACGCAAGCCATGATTGTGCTATTGCGACTAAGCATAGACATGTCTACGCTTCGGCCAGCAGTAGTGGCGCTTGAGGTGGTTACATAAAGAATCTGGGTATTGACCGTTGGAGTCTTGTTATTGCCCTGATAGACAATGTTATTACCCAAAGCAGTCTGACCAAAGAGCGTATTGGCCTCGTTTTTGCCTGCTTCTTTGCGCTTGAAAATGTCAAGAATTGCCATGATTTCCCCTCAATTTCCAATACTTTACCACTCTAGCGACCTAAAGCCAAATGAATCGCTTACAAATACGTTATCCAAATGGCAATGCAACGCCATAATCATAGCAATAATGCCGTCCACTTTGGCGCTTGGGTCGGCTTCGTTTTTACGAACTTTGACGTTCCCGTTTACATCAATGTAAACCTCGCAGTTTCCAAGCTGCCAACCCACAAAAGGGTTGCCTTCATGCTTAATGGCTTTCTTCAAAATAAGCTGTTCAGTGGTTTTGGAAGGGTTTGACAGCACGGCCATGCCTTGTCCCACCTTCTTTACAGGCAAGCCGTCAGCGTACAGGTTTGCAACCAGAGCAGCAGCGTTATACGGGTCATAACCAATTTCCTTGACCTCAAACTTCTCGCATTGTTGCTTGATGAACGATTCAATCTCGTTAAGGTCCGTTACGTTGCCGGGTGTCAGCCGCAGTATGCCTGACCTGTGCGCTTCCATATAAACGGACTTGTAATGGTTGGGCACAAAGTCCAAAGATTCTTCGGGTAGAAAGAATTGAAACTGAGCATAAAAATCTTCTTCGGCATATCGGTGCAAAGTGACTACCGCATTCAAGTCACGGGTGTGAGCCAAGTCAAAACCAATAAACGTGGACTCAGGCTTGTCTTTCGGAATAGAAGAAACCGACTCATCCCAATATCTTCTGTCAACCCAAGCAGAGTTAGCCGATACATAGATGTTTAGCTGCTTACACAGAAACTCGTTTAGGGACGCTGGTTTAGCAGAAGCCTCTTCAGCCATCTGCGAGATGTGCTGAGTTGTGACCGAAACCCCAAGCATCGGGTTTGCTTTTCCCCATACCGCAGGATCAGCCCAATTGTCTCCGGGATCAATGCTATAAAGTAGACCAAACCAGCGAAAGCTATCAGCAGCAGCGCCACGCAGGACAGTACGAAAGTGGGAAAGGTCTTCAAAGAACTTGGTTTCCTTAGTAAAACTGGCAGTTGTCAGATACATTCTCAATGGGTTCTTACGAGCGCCCATACCCGAGTGCAACACCTCAATCGACTGCCTCTCAGTAATCTGAGCAGCCTCGTCAATCATGGCGCAAGACGGGTTTTTACCGTCACCAGTCTTACGGTTCTCCCGTGACAAAGCACGATAAGTAGAAGTTGAGTCGCCAGATTTTTTCAGTTCACTACGGTAGGCAATGAACTTAGCCCCCAACTCAGGCTTCATATTTTCTACGATAGCCTTGGACGAATCAAAGCAAATACTTGCCTGATCCCGGTTGGTAGCCAGAGTAAACACTTCAGCACCAGCATCACCAAACTGCAACTCATACAGCGCAATGATGGACGCAATGGTTGTCTTGCCTGACTTGCGAGGAACGAACAAAATGACATCAGTGACATAACGGTATGTGTGATCTTTTCTGTCTCTGAACCCGTAAATGCCAGCCAAATACATGATTTGGAATGGCTGAAGCTCAATAGATTTTCCGGCATCCGGACCTTTGACATGCCGACAGAATTTGACAAATTTAAGAATGTGTTCAGCTTTGGCAGGAACAAACTCGTAAGGCGCATCCTTACGCTCGACCATATCCAAGAACCGTTGGCAAGCCAGTTTGACATCTTCACACGCTTGAATGTCACCCCGAGTTACCGCTACCGCATACTCAAACGCAGGGTTAAGCAGTGGCGAATAGCTCATCTACATCACTCACTTTTGCTTTCAACTTTGGACGGCCACGGGCAACGAGGCCAAGTTCAGCCAGCATCTTGATAGCCTTGTCAGCCATTTCCGTGCGAATCTTGAACCAAGCTGTCACGCCTTCGTTGTTTCCGTAAACAGTGACATGACCGCCTTCACGAATGTTGATTTCGGCAGTCAACAGGCTGTCAACCGTGATGACTAATGTGCCAACCAACAGTTCGTCAGATGCCGTAAGTGTTCCTGTCGAGGCTTCGACTTCTGCGCGAATGGCTGTTTCAAACGCTGCCTTGTCCCAAGTGGACGGGTCGTTTAAATAGCCAAG
>TARA_R110000868_G_scaffold250693_2_pt1 | contig 25789 bp, 20 predicted proteins | sample TARA_R110000868 | Tara Oceans TARA_R110000868 (sample SAMEA4397489) | marine metagenome | biome: Polar Biome; feature: [SRF] surface water layer (ENVO:00010504); material: water (ENVO:00002006), including particulate matter (ENVO:01000060) such as... | depth 5 m | reverse complement strand
CTCAGACCAGACTGTTCACACTTTTCTTAGTTTTCGGATACCCTCCAGCTCGAAGGTCACCGACTGAGTGGTTGTTGTCTTTGGCCTCGGTGACGGCCAGGGAGATGTTGGGCCGGTAGTAGAGAATATAATCGGCTCGTTTGGGTTTTCCCCGTTTAACGGTTTTCCCTTTGACGATGATCTGTCCGTCAGTAAACGAAACCTCTTCGCGCACCTGGGTCTGAACAGTAAGGAATGCTGGCAGGCAACGGAATATTTCCTGCTGGTATTTCCTGCGGATAGAGGATTCGCCGAGGCAGTCGATGCGATGTAACAATACCTGACCAGCTAAAATGATTTAAGGTCTTGATCTTCGATTCATCCCGTCCTACGATTACGACGTGAGTGGAATTGAGACAGTTGATTCCATTATCAGCATCACGAGCGGTGTTGAGGGAAAAGGCCCTTTGAAACGCCCGGCAACCTGGTTCAGCCACCAAGGTGCCACTGCCTTCCGAAAGGAAACGATGCGGCCTGATAAGGCAAAGAATGGCTCAGAGACCCCAGCGGGGATTCTCATGAACGCTTTTGTCTGCCCGCCAGTACTGTCCGTGATGGTTTGACTTCAATCAGACTTTAATGAGGAGACACAGGTAATGTTACTGAGCGGAACACAATATCTACACGCGAAACCAGGGGAGAGAGATGAGCTGAACTGTCCCGTCTGCGGCACGAAATGCGATGTCAAACGAAACTGTTTTGGGCCGACCTGCTTTGCCGAATCCGTCGGCGGACTGGGGCATCTGCACGATCGATTTACCTGTCCCCACCGGGACGAAGACTGGCATCATTACGCCAGTCAACTGATAGCTCAGAAACACGATTGTGCCAGCCGACGCGTGCGGGAGTTGATTGACCTGGATCTGCAGGAGACACTGGAGAGACGCGTGGTTTTGTAGATGGGAAAGAATCTCTGAGCCAACATCTGAAGTTAAGAGATGATTAAGCACTTCTGGACATACTGAACTCCTCTCAGAGAGTATACACTCTCAGGCAGGCGCCCATTATTCCTGGGTAACTTCAGAACGATGTCTTCCGATTTTGTTGTGATGATTGCTTCATCAACAGAACCTTTCAAAGGACCCCCGTGTCACAAAACGCCACAAAATGTGCCACAAATGGGAAGCTCTGGAGCGGTCCAGATAAAGCAAATGCCGCTGAGTTATAAGGTTACAACTCAACGGCAATCAAATAAGCGGAGAGAGGGGGATTCTCTGACCGCTGAATTGTTGCCGGGTTTCCCATGTGTTTGAGACTATAATAATAGACTTATTCTATCAAACGTCAAGAACTTTTATCAGGAATTAATTCATTTAAGGCAAAAACGAATGCCACAAAACTGCCACAAATATTATGAGCAACTTGATAGTATAGTAGAACCACTCTCTCGCCAGCTATGACCGGTTGGCCGTGCGCAGTTCGTTATCTCCAACAGTGAATTCATCCCGAAATCAATTTCCCAATATGGAAGAGTCATTTCAGACGGTGATGATTCACTGTGTTTCGTTGCCGAACGGACTGCATTTTTCTCAGGCGTGAGAACTCGCGCAACAATATCAGGATTTCATAATAAACAGCACAGTCGGTTCATTATTAATTGCTATTTACTTTAGTTGTTTGTTGAATTATGCAGAGTCCCCAGTACTGCAACAATGCAAACATCAAAACAATATCTGCTAAGATTGATACTACCCAATTACCAGTCGAGTTAAGAGTTGCGATAGCCCAAGACTGGCGGACTCCCAAAGAGTGAATTATGCGGCCAGTTATTGAGTGTATATTCTCTCGAACTGGTCGGGACATTGATAGTTTAATGTTTGATGTAAACGTTTTGAATTGTAGAACGTTTCGATGTAGCGGAACAGGGCCGAATGTTTTCGCTTGCGATTATAAATCGTTTCGATGTAGACAAAGACGCTCAATCGCGCTGTCTGACGAGTTGTGTACCGTTTGGCCAACTCGCGCACCTCCCCCAAGGATAGTCGTTCAGGATCATAGTGGATGCAAATTTGGTCCTGACTCATGCCCTTGTTGTCCGTCGCATGGGTGGTCTCGATCCCTTCCTTTGTGTCCTTCCGGTAAGCGTGCATGATTGTTTTTTTAAATTCTGCTATCGTGAGCGGTTTCTCTTTTCAGGAGGTCGGCGATGGCGAATCAGAATCAGCGTGCACTGCCCCCGGATCTGGCCAGGGTTCGGGAGCGACTGGCGGCGTGGCGGCAGACAAAACAGCCCGGGGCGCGGATTCCCGCCCCCTTGTGGAAAATGGCGGTCAGGCTGGCTGGCAAATATGGTGTGACACGCACCGCTCGGTCGTTGAAGCTTGACTACTATGCGTTGAAGAAGCGGGTTTTCCTGGCGGAAGGGCAGCCAGCGGAGAACGGCTCGGCATTTGTCGAATTACCGTCCGTCTCTGCCCCGGCTTCCGCATGCGTGATCGAGTGGGAGGACCATGCCGGAATTTTGCGGGTCCAACTGACAGGTTATCAGGCCGCCGATATCGCGGTGGTGGGACGCAGCCTGCGAGGTTCAAACTGATGCTGGCCATTACACCGCAGATGAAGATCCTGGTCGCCACCCAACCGGCGGATTTTCGCAGGGGCATCGATGGGCTAACACGGTTATGCAAAGACACCCTGGGTGAAGACCCCTTCGCGGGGACGGTGTTTTGCTTTCGCAATCGCAGAAAGACGGCCATCAAGGTGCTGGTGTATGATGGCCAGGGTTTCTGGCTCTGTCACAAGCGTTTTTCCGAAGGGCGCCTTCACTGGTGGCCCGATGCGCGAGATGCTGCCACGCAACGCCTGGCTGCTCATCAATTGTCGGTTCTGTTCTCGGCCGGCAACCCGGAGCGAACGGGAGCTGCCCCCGATTGGCGGCCCGTGGGCCCCCAGGCTTGATTGTCGCATCAGACAATTGCTCTTGCCACGCTGCGATAATCAGGGTATTTCTTCACTGAGCGAACGGACTTGGAGGCTCTGTGTTTGCCACGGATGGTGGATCATGAATCGGAAGAAACCGGAGGTCATGGAAGTGGATCACAAACGACTCCAGGATGTGGCGGACCGCGCCAGGCAATCGCTGGCTCTTCAAGATGCGGAGTTGATCGAGCGGGTTTTTGAATCCTATGAATATGTGGCGGGCCTGATTCAAGAAAAGAACATGTCGATCGGCCGGCTGCAGAAGATGCTGTTCGGCGCGAAGACGGAGAAGACCAGACAGGTCGTGGGAAATTCTGATCAGGCCGATGCCGAGCCGAACTCCGGCAAATCCGTGGAGCATACCGGGGACGCGGGCGAAACCGAGTCCGACGAATCCGACAAAAAGCCGAACGGCAAACCACCTCCCAGAGGCCACGGTCGAAACGGAGCCGACGCGTATCGCGGAGCCGAGCAGATCGAAATTCCTCACCGCTCGCTTCACGTCGGCGATCCTTGTCCGGAATGCGGGAAGGGAACCCTCTATCAAAAGCCGCCCCGCACTGTGGTGCGGATCACAGGCCAGGCTCCGCTGGGTGCCAGGACCTATGCACTGGAACGCCTCCGCTGCGGTCTGTGCGGCGAGGTCTTCACGGCCGCGCTTCCCCAGGAAGCCAGCCGCGAGAAATACGATGCCAGGGCCGGTGCGATGATCGGCCTTTTAAAATATGGAAGCGGGCTTCCCTTCAACCGCCTCCAGGGCCTGCAGGGGAACCTGGAAATTCCTCTGCCGGCCTCGACTCAGTGGGATGTGGTTTCCACTTTTGCCCCTCTACTCAATCCGGCTTTCGAAGACCTCATGCGAGAAGCCGCTCAGGGAACGATTCTCTACAACGACGACACAACCGTGAAGATTCTGACCCTGATGGGGGAACGCCGGATTCCCTTCGTGGACAATCCGGACCGCACCGGTCTGTTCACGTCCGGCGTGATTTCCACGCGGGATGGTCGCCGCATTGCGTTGTTTTTCAGCTCGCATCGGCACGCCGGCGAGAATCTGGCCGAGGTACTCAAGCAGCGCGCAGCCGAACTTGAGTCTCCGATCCAGATGTGCGATGCGCTCGCGCGGAACATGCCCCGGGAACTGGGGACGATCGTCGCCAACTGCCTGGCCCATGCCCGCCGGCAGTTCGTGGAGATTCACGATCTGTTTCCCGCAGAGTGCGGCCATGTGCTCGAAGCATTGAAGATCGTCTATAAAAATGATGCCGCTGCCCGGAAGGAGGGGCTGTCTTCCGAAGAACGTCTGGAGTTACATCAAGCCCACAGCCAACCGGCGATGACGGAATTGAAGAGTTGGCTGCATCGGCAGTTCGACGAAAAGCTCGTCGAGCCGAACTCGGCTCTGGGCACCGCCGTCAATTATCTGCTCAGACACTGGGAGAAGCTGACGCTCTTTCTGCACAAAGCCGGAGCCCCGCTGGACAATAACATCTGCGAGCGGGCTCTGAAAAAAGCGATCTGCCATCGCAAGAATTCGCTTTTCTATCGCACGCAAAATGGGGCCCGCATCGGCGACATGTTCATGAGCCTGATCCACACCTGCGAGCTCAATCAGGCGAACCCCTTCGATTATCTCACCGAACTCTTCCGCCATCCCGGCGAAGTCGCCGCCCATCCCGAACGGTTCCTGCCCTGGAACTACCGCCAGACAATCGCTGAACTCCCCAACGCTGCTTGAGCCCCCGCCGCCAGCTGGCCCCCGCTTCCCAACCGGCTCACCAAAAAATCACACCGGAAAGATTTTGCACGCTCACCGGAAGGACACCTTCCTTTGCGGTCAACAACTCGGTTAGTCGCTGAACACAGGCATCTCGTATATCCGACACACTGGGCAGAACCAGGTCAATATTTTTTCTCATCTTATCAGTCATCGTACTGTCCTATTAAATTGATTCTTCGCTGATGCTGCGCCCATTCCGGTCTTAATCCGTTTCAAGCCGTCGCCGTTGTAATACCAGCCACGGCAAATTCGACAACGAATGTCGAAGCACCGACAAGTAGAAACTATGCCGCTCTCGACCATTCGCAGTCATCACCGCCTACGTTGTCCTCGAACTGTTGGAAATTAGACGACTGCGGCGGCCGCGGGGGGGAGCTGTGAAACCTTGCGTGCAATGTATCCCAATCCAGCACGAGTGCGCCGCCCGTTGCTTGGTGCTGCTTTTCCCAATCCATCAAGTGTTGGAAGCAGGCGTGGTCGATGTAGCTCAAGCCTTTCAAGTCGATGTGCAGGACTGTACCCGACGGCACTGCTTCCAATGCCGCCGCCAACTTCGGCAGACGGATGAAGGTCGCCGAACCTTCCAGCACTAGCGTTCTACGATCACCGTCCGGGTCGCAGCGATGGGAAATTGAAAGCCTGGAAAACGTATAAATTAACTTTATGATAGAGAATCCGATTCCAACTAATACCCCTGTGAGCAAGTCCAGCGTCACCACAGCACAGGCCGTGACGACACAGATGATTCCCTCACTCCGACTTTCTTGCCACAACGCTCGAATCGCACGAATCCCTAGCAGTTTGACGCCGGTTAACACGAGTAGTGCGGCAAGAGCGGACGTAGGCAACATTCGAAGCAATTGGGGAAACAAGAGAGCAAATATCAGCAGCCATGCACCGTGAAACACTGCTGACCAACGGGTTCGAGCACCTGCATCAACATTGGCCGAACTGCGAACAATTACTCCTGCCATTGGCAACGCACCCATTAGTCCGCAGATAGCGTTGCCGACACCCTGAGCCGCTAACTCGCGGTCATAACGGGTCCGAGGGCCTTGATGCATTCGATCGACGGCGGCGGCAGTCAAAAGTGTTTGTGCACTCGTGACGAAGGCGACTATCAGTGCAACCTTCCAAACCGATGGACTAGTGAGAATCTCTGGGAGCGAACCAAAATTAACCCATTTGACAGCCGCTCCCAAACTGTCAAACTCGACCCTCTCAATGGGTAGCGCCAGGAAGGCGGAAACAGCCGTTACAACAACGATCGACACGATGACAGCCGGTACCGCCCTGAGTTTTTCCGGAACGATCCTCTTCCAGAACACCAGAATGAGCAGCGTGGCGGCACCAACGAGGGCAGCAGAAAGGTGCCCCGGGTGCCCATCGTGGCCGACGAAAACATGCGTCAGAGCCCGTGGAATGTTCACGAAGTTCACCAATGGATTTCGGTCGGGAGCATCGTCCAACGCGACATGGAACTGCTGGGAGAAAATGACGGCCCCTATTCCCGCCAGCATGCCAAGTATGACAGCGGGTGACACGGCTCGAAACCACTGTCCGAGCCGCAGGAGTCCAGCGGCGAATTGAATCAATCCAGCCAGAAATACAACGACTCCTAACATCCCGATACCCTGTTTCTCGACAATGTCGAGCAGGATAACAATGAGCCCCGCCGCGGGCCCGCTCACCTGCAATGGGCTGCCGGCAATCAATCCTACCAGAATTCCGCCGATGATGCCGGTGATCAGACCGACTTCCGCTGGAACACCGCAGGCCTTGGCAATAGCCAGGCACAACGGTAGGGCAACCATAAAGACCACCAATGAAGATGGAATGTCGCTCTTAAGTACCTCGAACCATTTCGGAGGCTTAGCGACTCGCGAAGCCTTCGGCGATCCCATGTTTTCGGGCGACCGTGAACTCGTTTCAGAATCAGGCCGGTCCGCGTGGACAACCGGCGTCTCCGCTAACGGCGCGAAGGCTTTGCTTGCTTGATCGTAGGCGAGCACGTCTCCTGTTTCGAATCGCAAGACCCAGGCGTGCAGATGAAGGGTGCCGGCAGTCAAAGCAGCAGCGACCGCTGGATGTTTCGCCAGGTTTTCGACCTGTAAGAGTACGTTCCGCTCGACTGCTTTGTTCCACAAGGCAACTCCTTCTATACTGGGGTGTTCCCTCCGGATCGTCTCGCTAGTCTCAGCGACTCGGGCTAGCCACTCGTTCGTCTTGCACAGATTGACTGCTTTTTCCGGGTGCAGGATTGCACGAACTGAACCGCAATCATAATGCCCGCAGATAATGATGTCAGTCACACCAAGTGCGGAAACGGCGTATTCGATCGTAGCCATTTCACCGATCGGACCATCGCACGGATGAACCAAATTGACCGCATTCCGTGTAACGAATAAGTTCCCTGGATCAGCCTGCATAAAGATATCGGGAAGGACGTGGGAGTCCGAGCACGTAATCAGAAACGCTTGTGGTTTTTGGCTCTGGGCGCTCCGCTCGTATTGTTCACGTCGTTCCCACAAGACATGGTTCTGGAAATGTTTCAGCCCCTCAATTAGTTTCTTCATGTGAACATCCTGTTCCTTCGCCAAGATTGGGCAGAGGCAGACAGGCTGTGACTGCCCCGACTTAGTCCGGTTTGACTCGATCCGTGACCTAGAGGACTCTAAGGGACCGATGTATGTCAAGAGTGAGTAATAACCGACGACGTAACTTATACGACGGTCACAATTTACCAATGAGTGTCCCATCTCGTGAACGCGCGTGACTAAACCGTTGTCAATGCGAGATGATTCGTATGAGATGGGGAAGCTTCACCGTCGAGTAGTACAGGACGATGGGCATCACCCAGACAACCTCAACAAAGTAGGATGCAGAGCACATGAAGACGGTCCCTAAGGGACAACACCGGTGCATCGGAAATTAGCTGCGCGATATTGGATGAGCCAATATACTGGTAGCAAAGATTGGCACCGACCATCGGCAAAACAGGATTTTCCTGGGAATCTCGATGGGTCTGTTGAATGCGCGTTGCCGGAAATGCTGTGAACTCATCACGAGATTCGCACGGGCACTTGGGCTGAGAGGGTAGACCACCACCCGATGGTAACTTCTTAACCGGAATCGGGCAGCATGGCTCGTAATCTAAGTCACCGATCGATGCTTGCGAAGCTACCCCAAGAAATAATGACGAGAAGGGTTGAAAATGGAACGGGCAGGGTAACACCCCAACCGCTGTCGAGAAGATAAGAATAGTAATCAACCCGATCCGCTGCATATGCATCTACCCTTCTGTGAAGACGAAAATGAAGTCAATATATGCACATTAAATATTCAAGGCTATCATTTCATCGGTTGGATGGAAAGTGGGGGTTGAGTCTAAATTTGGCATTCTCGAGATTATCGTGTGCATACAACATTTTCCTTGCAAAAGCAAAAAACGCCGGGGCAACATTTAAGCAATCTGGCGGAATGGAAAGCCCACGGAAACGGCGCAAAATATTATTCTGGTGGGAACGAACTTTAGAGTAGAGTCACTCACGTAAGGTTGAGGGCAAGGTTAACTCAATTTATCCATCACCACAATTTCTCCTTTCTGAAGAAGAACAAACAGTAGTGTTGCACGTCGACATTGCTCTGTTAGCTTTATTGTCCGCTCAAAGCCTGTCCGCGGTTGCTGGTGCCACCCACGCCTTGTGAGATGTCCTGAACACTGTTTAAACCACCAGAGAGGACCATGCCGTTCACGCGGACTTCGGACTGTCGCAGGTTGATCAGCGAGTTGACATAGTTGATGTTGGTTTCGAAGTACGTGCGACGTGCGGTTAAGACACGCAGGAAGTCAAACTGCTGGCTTTCGTAACCCTGGGTGGTGAGATCGAGGTTTTTCTGAGCGAGGGGCAGGATGTCTTCCCGATAACGTTCGACCTGTTTCAGCGATTTCTTGTAGTCGCGGTAAGCCTTGGAGAGTTCGACTTTGAGAGAGAGCTGCAGACGTTCAACTTCTTTGACAGAGCGGTTGTATTCGGAGTTGGCTGTTGCAATATTCCCCTGGTTGCGGTTGAAGATTGGAATGGGGAGGGCGATCTGGACGTTTGCGATATCAGAGCCGGTGGCGTTGTCATGAGCGGCACCGATCTGGGCGAGGAGGTTCGGCATGGCCTGAACTTCCTGACGGGAGATCTGAGCGCGGGCCCGATTGACGCGTGCACAAGCTGCCTGGATTTCCGGGCTGTTGGCGACGAGATTGTTGTAGGCTTCGTCCCAGTTCCATTTCACGGAGTTAACGTCGAGTTCTCCGGTGAAATTATAGTGAGACAGGTCGGGCGTACCGACGAGACTTGCCAGCTGCTGCTTGGCAGATTCAAGATCGTACTCGGCGTTCTGACGGAGGATACGGACTTCTCCCAACTGGACTTCGGCCTGCAGAATATCAGGCTGGGCAGCCTGTCCTGATTTATAGAGCGACTGAGCAATTTCGACACCGGCTTCCGCGACTTTCTCCAATTTCAAAGTGATTTCCTGCCGCTTCTGGGCACCGAGGGTGGCGTAGAACTGCGACTTGACATCGTTGCTGACGCGAAATCGCTGCGCTTCCAGTTCCCAGGAGAGCGATTGAACATCGTGGTGGGCGACATCCTGGTTGAGTTGCAGTTTGTTGCCGCGAACGTAGGTCTGGCTGAAAAAGGCTCCCTGCTGACCGGCTCTGCCATCATTTCCAATTTCGTTACCGGAATAACCAAAGACGGGGTTGGGACGCAGACCGACCTGGGTTTTGATCCCTTCGGCTTTATAGACGACCGCGGTGGCTTCCGCGAGTGTGGGGTTTGATTCCATCGCCATCTGCAATAGGCTGTCTAGATCGAGAGTCATGGCGATCAGATCCGGTTCTGCCGGAGTCTTGTCTCCTGATCCCGTTGTAGGGGCAGGGGGGATTGTTGTGCTTTTGGGTTCGAAACCGGTTTGCAGGAGTGGATCGTCGTCGCTGGAAATGTCGTCGAGCGAAATGACGATGTCCTTTTCAGTCTGTTGAGATCTGAGGTTGTCGGCGACTTCTGTACGGGAAGCATCAGCTGGCTGATTTGACTTTGAGACATTCTTTCTAACCATCTTTTTGAGCGATTTGGGAGCGTCTTCCTGCTGGGCAACATCCATTTTGGCAGGAGTTTTGTGATCAGTGACCTGCGTCTCGCCGAAATGGGCGCAGGACACTAAGCAAGAGCATGGCAGTACCATGCAGAACCGGATCAGTCGTGAACGAATCATGGTAGATTCCTTACATCATCAATAATATGTAGATTTGAGAGATATCAGAGACACTAACGGAATTGTGTCATGATTTATATGAGTAGTTTCCTCAGATCCGCGATGATGGAGCGTCGTTTGTAGAAATTGTCGATTGTGAGCCAGCTATTCTGAATCTCGTAATGCTCATCGCTAACGTTTGCAATATCGTGTGAACAAACATAATTCTGCTTCAACTGTCGGTATGTTTTGTTGGGAATCAGCACCAGAATTCGTTCCACACTGCATACGCAAAACGGACAGTTTGGCTCTGGGTTTTGATGAACAGGTTCCACCACCGAATCTACATGGCAGTGTTGATGACAAATTTGAGTTGATATCGTATGCATGTCAGAATGACAACAGTGGGTATCACAGGGAATGGTTGTCTGCGCGAGAGTCGTAATCGCGAAGCTGAGGCAGATCCAATTGTTATACCACCATCTCATCCTGAGATCCCGATAGAAAGAGAATACACAATCTCTTTAATAGATCGGTTCTTCGTATCATGCATGATAAATCAATTTTTCCGTTTCGGTCTACGGTTTGGATTTCGAAGGCCGCGCGATTGGAATAATCCGTGCAACCGGCGCAATTTATGATGTGGTCAGTACACTTACCGTTATTTCTTGTGGCAGAAAGGCGACAAATATGGCTCCCGTCGCTGAGTGGAACGAGGTTGCCCCAACACGCGGCAGTCCCGGCGTTCTGAAAGGATCTCAGGCCCCAAAATATTACGAACATAACTCACAGCCTGACATCGCTTGGCCGGGCTCAAAAGTTTCCCGAAGTGGCTTCCTTCAAGATCGCCTTATCCAGTTCCGCATCTGCCAGCATCTGCCAGCAGCTGCCTTAAGCGTGCATTTTCCTTTTCCAGGTCTTTGAGCGTTTGTCCTGGTCGGTACGGATTCCACCGTATTCCTTACGCCAGCGATAATAAGTTTGATCAGTGATTCCCAGTTGTTTGCAGACCAGGCCAATCGTCTTGCCACGAGCCAGTTCGACTTCCGCTTCACAAAGCTTCTGAATAATCTGCTCAACAGTAAAGCGTTTTTTCGGCATTGCTCATTCTCCCAAAACTATGTCCAAAATCGATATGTTACCACATTTTAGGTGGACGCGGTTAAGGGGGCCAAGTCTATTCAGTATACGCATTATCGGTCGGTTTTCCCAGCCGACTGAAATCCAGAGTTACTTTATTGAAGTAAGCCCACCAGTCCAAACTCTTTGAAATGAACTCGGGCCCATTAAACCGGATAGCCAAATAAAATGTTGGAACTTTGTAGTCTATGGAACAGCACGTAAACTGGTTATCATTGCCTGGCTGATGCTCAAGAACAATGAGCCTTACGTTAATATTCAGGCTGCGTGCCACTTCAGCAGTGTTGAAGCCTTGCTTGGTGACCATTTTGATGGCTTCAAGTATGAACTCATTTGTAAATAACCGCCGTGTAATTTCGGGTTTAGATTTTGACTTCAACAGCTACTTGTTCATGTTGTTCATCGTCAGAATAGTTTACACTCTAGTTAGAGCGCCCACTATTCCCGGGGAGTTCACAACATTCTCTAAAAGCCTACGCGATCTTACCCAAGACAATTCATATTGAACACTGGTGGATGAAGTCCAGTCACCTAACAACCAAATCAAATATCATCGTCGAGTTTGCTATGTTCCGAAACTTCCTTGGCGGCTTGATTCCAAACGACATCCCAGTTTCTATAGAAGACTGAATTATAATTCGAAAGGCAAAACCTAATGAATCTCAAAATGCAATCCATCAAATTCGGCCAGGGTGAAGGACGCAGGATATCGACGAACAAGCAATATCGGATACTATCAGCCTGATTAAACGATTGGTGAATCAACGTATCATCGAAAATGAACAATCGACAATCCCGCCAGTAATTTGTGTGACGCCCCACCTCGATATAAGATGCTCCTTGCGGCACCGGACCAAAATTCAACAGCACTCGATACGTCAACCGTAGCGGACCAAAATGTCGAGAGGTCGATTCGTGTCCCCGAAAAGCAGATACGCCGATTGTACGGATGAACTTAAACGTTTGACAAAAAGCTGGGACGTCATCAATCATTTCGCTGTTTACCCCATACCACTTATAGAACAGCATCAGGCGCTTATGATCCTTCATTTGAGCGTTTGCGCGTTTGCATAGGTCAGCTTCATTGATTGCGTTAGCCAAATCATTCAGCTCTTGCTGATACTCCAGTGGAAGTTCGTTAAGTCGGTATACTCCTTTGTTCCAATACGGAAACGACAATAGATCAAAGAGCAAATTCATTGGCGACAGCATCCAAGTGAGGACACCATTACCGAAAAAATAGCGGGCAAAAGTGTTAGGGCTACGATCCGAATTTCTAATTACATCTAGCAGACCACAAATGATATAGAAAAGTGTAATCCAAGGAAGAAAATAGATTGCCAGCACAAGAGGAAGTCCCCGCTTCGCAACAGTTATGAGTTTCAATTTCTTCATATTGACTGCATCACTCCGATTGTGTCGAAATATTATTAAAGATAGTACTTCAGGTGGCATGCTCCCCTTAACTTGATCCATTTGTTGTGAGAGTTTCCAATAGACTTTTTCTAAGGAGACGATCATGACGAAACGACGCAGTATTCTAAATCACAGCTGCCATTCTATTGGAGATAGCGTAATCATCGTTCACACCTTGGCATGCTTCAGTAACAGAATAGTTGAGACTACAAGGAAAATTATGACGGCAGTCAACAAAAATGCGTTCCAGGGATTGGGATACCAAATCAAATCAATAATGTATGGGATAAACCTGAGTCCGACTAAGAAAAGAATCAGTATTGTATAACCCCACCGTTCCCTTGGCGTTAACTTCCGACGTTGAATCGGCTTCATGTGATTTCGTTTTCGTTTTCGTTTTTTCCGTTTGCTCATTAGTCTACAAATCGGTGTTGAGTTCTCCGCTTTTGATTTGTTGTTGTGTCACTCTCGTTTGGATTCTCCTGATCAACAAAATTAAGAGGTGGTGGAAGTCACGCATTTCACATTAATCAGACAAAAGATCTATGCGAATCTTGATCATTTTCAAAACTTTCTACCTGTCGTTGGCTTGTTATGCTGCCAGATCGGGATGTTGTGCGTATGGTGTATCTCGTGAGATTGCTCAGAAACGGATGTCTCAGCTGGAAACCAACGTTCTTGGTAGTACAAGTGATGTGCTGATTGGAAAAAACTAATCGCATCCCTGCGAAGCCTGGTATTCCTTTCCTGTTGTTGAGTTAGAGAGTATGTCTCGGTGTCTAAGCGAAATAACTCATACTTCTTCTGGCTACTAAGGACCAGCATCTGTTGATTACTTTGAAGGAGTGCCAAGTCATGATTGTGTTGCATCAACGCATAACCGGATGACGGAGCTATGCTTAGAGCATCGCGTCCGAAAAAGACGGATCGATACGTCCCACCGAGTTGTCCCATAATTGTTGGTGTAATATCAAGAGATGAAGCTAACGTCGAGCATCGTATTCCCCCACCATTACCACTTGGCAAAATCATAAGAACTGGAATTCGATATGACTTCATCGGGAACAATTGGCTTCCGTACACACGGGCACCGTGATCTCCCATCACAACGAATAATGTGTTCTTATAGAATTCATGTAATTTTGCTTTCTGAAAGAAATTCCCTAATGCCCAATCTGAGTACTTCACCGCATGTGTCCTGTTTTTCGCTTCGGAGGGCAAATCGATTCGACCACTGGGATATGTGAATGGTTGATGATTCGAATTGGTGAGAACAACCATAAAAAAGGGATTATTGCGTTTGCTCAGATCATCACATTCAATAAGTGATCGGTTGAAGATGTCTTCATCACAGGCCCCCCAAGCCGTTGTAAAGGTAGGGGCTTCATAGTCTTTCAGTTCAATAAACCTCTCAAATCCATTGGACATCATGAATGAGCGCATTCCATCGAAGATTCCATGTCCACCTTCAATAAACACCCTATTATATCCACGTGCTGCTAGTACATGAGCCAGAGTGTAGACATTATCTGAGTGGTCACGTTTCAAGATGGATTCTGTAGGAATCGGGGGCATTGAAGTTAGAACAGCCTCTAGTGCACGAGCCGTCCTGTTACCTGTGGCGTAGAAATTATCGAACAAGATACCTTCAGCAGATAGTTTGTCAAAGAAAGGAGTGAGCCCGCGATCATCGCCCAAAATACCTACGAAATCAGAGCCCAAACTCTCTTCAAGAATCACAACGACATTCCAATCACGTTGAATTCTGTGCACAGTTACTGTTCGGTCTACCGGATTAAGTGAAAATTCGTGTCGATGGTCGTTTGAAGTAATGATGCGCTGCTGAACACGCTGATTGGCTTCTTCTCGATCGATGGTAAGGTAGAACTCATCATAATCGAAACCACACGACCAGGCATAGAACACAAAACTGTAAAGCCCATTTCCGGAGCACTGGTTAACAATCCGGTTTTGAGAATATTTGGTACTACTCATACTTATTGTAGACCACAGGATACTGATCGTGAAAACGACCATAAAGAATATTCCATATCGACGACTCTTCGGAATGGGTATGTCGACTACATTCTGTGCTCGCTTTCGGATAATCACAAACAGGCTACCAGCAGTGATGAAGATGCCGAAGAACAATAATACGATGGGATATGATTCCCAAATATTGCCGAACACTTCATGTGGATAAACCAAATACTCAAAAGCGATGTAATTTAGACGTGATTGAAATTCATCAAAAAACAGGAATTCTGCAACGCATAGAAAGGGAATGAACAAAACTGTAAACAGTATTTCAAAGTGAAGAAACGTACGATTCAAACGACTAACTGAAGGTGTTTTATAAAAGAATGTATGACGAATGATTTGAGGCATCACATAGAGGAAAGTCACAAGTAAATCAAACCGTAATCCAATAATGCTTAATTGAATTAATTCGTGTGTCGCTACGGAATTCCAATCAACATATGTAAAAACTAGAATAACCCTTAACAGTGTGAATAGGACCAGAACCATGGCAATGAATTCCAGCGTAATGCGATACTGTCCCAACCAGAGTGACCAGGAATATGTCAGTTTTTTAATTAATCCCTCTCCTGACTGTGGCTTGTTGTTGTCCGCAGTCATAACGACAACCTTGCTGTTTGGGCATATCTCACGCAATTCATTGGTCGGATTTATCTGAAAAGTCATGAATCACTCATCCTTGATTTTTGTGAATTTATTTCCATTTCAGTAAGAATGTTTAGTGTTGCAAATGACTTGTTGTCATCAGTCTCGATCGTCGAAATCTCGTTCTTGTTGGCTACACATTGGAGTACCACAAGTGTTAGGTCATCGCTCAGGGTGGACTCACCTCGCCACTCGATTAGGATTTCAATAATCCGCATCACAGTGCTCTGAAGTGAAAGTACACTGCAGCGTGAAAACCATGCCGTTAGTCGTTCCTGGCCAAAGAGTTCTCCGTTCGGATTGCGTGTTTCGGTCACCCCATCACTGAAGAGTAGAATTCGGTCTCCGGTTGACAGAAAAGTAGTTTGCCGGTCCCAAACAGTACCAGCGTCCAACCCCATTAGCATTCCAGTGCTTTTTAATGAATCGAGACGTCCTGATTTTTCGAGCATTATTCCAGGAAGATGGCCTGCACTTGCCCACGAGAATTCATTGGTATCCGGTTTCCAACGAGCGAGAAACATCGATGCAAAGTTACCTGGCAACATCGTGGCAGCAAATCGTTGATTAACTTCTTGGAGTAGACTTTCAGGTTCGTATGGTGGCAGTTCAGAAGCGGCCATTAGCAGTGATTTGAGCATGGCCGCCCCCATTGCTGCCGGAACACCATGTCCAATAACGTCTGCCACGCAAATCAACCATGAACCGTCTGCCAACGGTAAAAAGTCGTAGTAATCACCTGCGACAGTATCAGCAGGTTCAAACACACATGCCGTCACTAGACCTGGGATCTGAATACCATTTGGAAGCAGATGCTGCTGGATATTTCTTGCCTTTTCCATTTGATGTCGACGTTCGCGGTCGTTTTCATACAACGTCTGGCTCATAGAATTAATGGCAGACGACAACTGATTCATCTCACAACTATTGAATGACGGAACTTCCGCTTCAAGATCTCCAGCCGAAATTTTTTCGACGGTCTTTAACAGTTGATTCAGTGGAGCCCCGATAATCTGCAACAGAACTACGTTGACGACAGTGGTTGCCAACAGACCTAATATTCCCAGGATGGAAAGCTGTATCAGGACCTTGCGACGAATAGCACGACGCACATTTTCTCGATTCTCGGAAACGAACACACTGATATTGTCTCCCGTATGATGTCCAACAATCAGCCCGAGCATATCAAGGTTATTCCACTTTATGCTCTGTGCTGTATTGGAATCAATTGCTGAAAAGATTTCTGTTGTTTCCGGTGAGTGTGGATTTGTCTGAAGTACTTTTCCGTTCAGCCGAACTATAATTTGATGACCGGGAGACGTGGAACTCCGCATCTGTTGACAGACGCAGTTGATATAACTTTGAACGTAACGAATACCATGGTCATGAATCAAATGTATGGCTGCTGCGTGAATAGCAATTGCTTCATCGTTCAGACCAGAACGCTTTTCCGTAACAACTTCTTCCATTTCGCGTTCATACTGCCATAAAAGTAATACCGCAAGGGCCGCACCAAGTGTCACATTCACTGCCAGTAGTAGCTGAAAGCGAATCGTTCGTAGATTTTTCCTGCTTGGTGGCTTGTTTATGAAAGACGGTAACATAATAGTTTCTTTCTTCAGATAGATTATTGATCATTCATTCTTCTTCACACGAGGACCTATTTGTCACATCACACAAGATTCAATTAGGATTCCCTCAAACATTACTCAAATTAGACAGCATTCCTAAGGCTGATATCTCCAAAAGTGCGCAGTCCTCTGAACTAGCAACGGGACTATAATTGTCTGACCTCAACTAGCTTACTTTTGGTCACCGATTGATTCCGTAACCTAGAATCATGTAGCTTGTGAATTTATATTTGTTAATCGGTCCCAGAGTGATTCCATAATTTGATGAACGATCATTGGTTCTTCCGCCAGATTCTCTGGCTACCATACCTATCCTCCCAGTGAGTGTCATGAAAATGCTTTTGAACACCCAATGCTCTAGGCCACCACAAAAAAAACATTTTCTCTATAGCGGACGGCATGGAAACTGTAATCCTAATGACCGCCCGCTACTAAAACCGAGTTATCTTGAATTTGATTGTTAAAACTAATTTGTTGTAGTAGTCCTTTTGAATACTAATGTTTGTGATCGTGACTTCCATGATCAGGTTCGATCTTTCCGGAATATGATTTCCCAGCAATTCGTAGAGCGAGGCGTGCATCCGCATCCTTGGCATGAAGATCTTCATTGAGTTCTTTGTCATTCGATACGAATCGTGACGATTGTCCCTCGGGATCTCCCTTGTCAGGCAAAGCAGTCAACTTGAATTGTTCCCCGCGCCCATCGTGTTTGAGATTGATCAAAATCTCTTTGGAGTCGATGGGAACAACATTTTTTGCGGTACCGTCGAGGATGTAGATTGTGACAGTACTATTCTTCTCATCGTGAATGAATTCGGCGTGGTATTCTTCTTTACCTAACTCGATAAGATGGCCATGGTGTGGGCCGTCACTCGGATGGTCGTGGGCATCAGTCTCAACTGTGGCCGGAGGTAAGTCGGGAACATCTGGATTCTGTGATTTATTGGACTCTGATGAGCAGCCAGAGAAGATTATTGCTAAGAGCAAAAAGGCTGTACTTGAGATCAAATGGTTTCGTATTATCATGAGTTGTCGCCTTTATTAAAGTTAATAAGTTAGAAAAAGCGGGTTCAGAGAAGAGAGTCAGTGACGGATTTTTTAATTTTCACCGCCCTCATAATTCCAAAGCGTATTCTAGTCTCTTGTTATAGGTACGTTTCAGTGCACGTACTTTGTCTCAAATCCACTCGTCTCGAGCCACTTGTCTCAATGGCGAGCAGAATCATGAGTTTTAAGAGTGATCTCTTGCCATTTGGACAACGATAGGTTACATCGAGGACTGCCATGGTCGTACTTCTAAACTTCACAACCGAGTTTTTTCACTGCCTTAATGTGAATGTTAGCCTTCTGGCCATCGTCAAAATGAATCGTCTTCCATTTCTGCAGACGGTAACCAACGATTTCTTTTTCCGCAGCCAATACAGAATTTGCAAACAGACTCGCAGCAATCACCATTGTGATGCCACCAAATAAGGTCTTCTTCAAATTCATCGTAAACATAGTCATTTTCCTTTCAGTTTTGATAGACTAGAAGTTGCTGGAAGTATCTATACATCCCAGTGAAAGTTTCAAATTAAGTGTCGACTTCGGTATCGACAGTTAAGATTTTAAAATATCATGTACAGGCTGTTGACTCTCCAATGATTCTTCCATAAGAGGGATTTCAGTCGTCGTAGATTCTACGATTCGTTCACCTGCCTTGCGTCCGAACGTCCAGAGTAAAGCCGGACGAATGAAGAATTCCAAAATAGTGCTGCTGATCAGCCCACCCAAAATTACAGTAGCAACCGGATAAAGAATTTCCTTGCCTGGTTCCCCGGCGGAGAGAGCAAGTGGTACTAATCCGATGCCTGAGGTCAGTGCCGTCATTAGCACTGGAGCCAGCCGTTCTTGGCCAGCACGAATGATCATTTCTTTCGACCAGGACTCGCCTTCGTAACGGACCAAGTGCAAATAGTGATTCAGTAGCAAAATTCCATTCCGCGATGCAATGCCTCCTAATGAAATGAAGCCTACCATGGCAGCAACTGTCAGGGTTTGCCCGGTGATTAATAGAGCGATTACCGATCCGATAAAGGCCATCGGTAGCGCCATCATCACTTGAAGAGAAAAATTTATCGAGCGAAACATTGTGTAGAGTACCATCAGAACTCCAAACATTGAGACACCGAATAAGATTCCAATAGTACGGCTCGCACTTTTCTCACTTTCGAACTGCCCACCGTATTCGACGAAATAGCCGGACGGCAACGACTCAATGACTGGCTTTTGAGCAAGTTGCATTTCTGCCACGACATCGACCAGTCCACGACCTGTAACGTTACACTGAATGACAATACGACGACGCACGAGTTCACGGTTAATTGTGTTCGGTCCGCTAGATTTATATAGTTTAGCTAATGACGACAGTGGGGTCGTTCCTCCATTCGGCAGATCAATCGACAGCCGCTTGAGTGCTTCCATGTCTTCTCGATATTTTTCATCCATGCGAACAAGTAGATCGAACGTTCGTTGACCAAGCAGGACACTACTCACGACTTCGCCGTTCATCGCCGTGGAGATGTATTCATTTACATACGATGGAGTAAGCCCATACAATTCAAGTTGGTCACGGTCAAGTTGGATGCGGAGTTGCGGAATCTCAACTTGTGGTTCGACGAGCAAATCTGTGACTCCCTCAATTTCGCGCATCACTGCAGCCATTTCCTGGGCCTTTTGTCGGAGGATGTTGAGATCATCTCCATAGATTTTAATACCAACCTGGGCCTTCACACCGGATATCATATGCGAGATAAGATGCGCTAGAGGCTGTTCAACCGTTGTCACGATTCCAGGTATATCCTCCATCGCGTGACGAATATCCTCGATTACGACTTCCCGACCTCGATCAGATTCTGGATCAAAACTGATAATCATTTCGGAGACATTGACGCCTTCAGCATGCTCGTCAAGTTCAGCCCGTCCGGTTCGTCTGGAGAAGGCCTCAACCCCCTCAATCTTCATCAAACGTTCATTTACGGATTTCGCAATCTCATTCGACTTTTTTAATGCTGTACCTGGTGGCAAAACCACATTCAGTTGTGCCACACCTTCATTAAACGGAGGAAGAAAGTCCCGTTCCAGACTCGCCAGTGCTACAAAAGCAACAGCTACACCAGACACGCCGAATAATAACATTATTTTTGCGTAGCGGAGACTTAGAGAAATTGCGCCACCAGCGGCCCATTTCAGAAATCTTAAAAGTGGTCCATCCTTTTCACTCTCCATCAGCTTCGCCCGTGAGAGCAACCAGTAGGACAAGACAGGCGTTAATGTCAGGGATACAAGTAAAGAAGATAGAATCGAAACAATATAAGCTACACCAAGCGGTGCAAAGAGCCTGCCTTCCATGCCTGACAGAGCGAATAGCGGAATAAACACCAGTACGACAATCATTGTTCCGAAAACAATGGAATTGCGGATTTCGACACTCGCCTGAAAGACGACAAGAAGCGGGGGCTTCGGATTCTCCGCATGACGATTTTCACGAAGTCGACGAAAAATATTTTCGACATCAACAATGGCATCGTCGACTAGTTCGCCAATCGCCACAGCTAACCCGCCAAGAGTCATTGTGTTGATGGAAAGCCCGAAAGCAGTGAAGACCAGAGCGGTAATGGCGAGCGAAAGTGGGATTGCGGTCAATGTAATGAACGTCGTTCGAAAATTCATCAGGAACAGAAACAGGATAATGACAACCAGAATGCCGCCGTCTCGGAGCGCCTCGATTACATTCTCAATGGCCCGATCAATGAAGGCCTTCTGCGAGTACAACTCCGGCTGAATACGGATATCGTCCGGCAGTGATGGTTTGAGTTCTTCAAGCGCCTTCATGACCTGATCGGTAACTTCACGCGTGTCTGCGGTGGGCTGCTTGTTTACGGTCAGGACAACAGCCGGACCACCAGAAAACTCACCGTTCTCGTTTCGAATATACGCCGAGCTATCACCACGTTTGACTTGTGGCCCTTCCATGACCTTGGCCACTTGCGAAAGTCGTACTGGTCGCCCCTCGCGCATTATTACCACAACTTTTTTTAAATCATCAATCGTTTGCACGCGTCCAATCGCTCGTACGAGAAATTCATTCGGCCCTTGATCATCAAGATAGCCACCCGTTGCATTCTCGTTACTCTCCGCGCAAGCCCTTTTAACGTCGTGGAGTGTGACACCATATTTCAGTAGCTTGTCGGGGTCAACGAGCACTTGATACTGCATCCGCCCTCCACCCATCGTGAATACCTGGGAAACACCAGGAATGGTGAGCAGTCTTTGTCGAACAACCCAGTCAGCAAGTGTTCGTACCTCCAACGGTGAAGTTTTCTCGTCTTCGCTCCACATACCAATCATGATAATCTGGCCCATGATCGATGAAATGGGGGCTAGTTGAGGTCTTACTCCTTCCGGCATGCGATCCTGCACGAGTTGCAACCGCTCCATTACGATCTGCCGGTCGTTGTAGATATTGGTACCCCAGTCGAATTCGACATAAATCACCGAGATACCGACGCCAGCAGAACTGCGAACTGCTTCGACTCCATTGGCACCATTGATAGCGGTTTCGAGTGGAAATGTGATAAGCGACTCGACTTCTTCGGGTGCCATTCCTGGCGCCTCAGTCATTACAACGACTCGTGGCCGGTTCAGATTTGGAAAAACATCTATATCCATTTGGAGTGTTTGCCATCCACCAAACCCCAGCAGAAATAATGAGAATACAACAACTAGTAAGCGCTGACGTAGAGCAAAGCGAATTATGGAATTTAACATTGTTAGGTCCTCTTAGTGGTTATGTCCGGCATGAGGATCAACGCCACCGCCAGCTTTGTTCTTTAGTGCCACCTGCATTTGATGCGCTCCAGAAAGCGCGATCGCATCACCCGAAAACAGCGAACCATCATTGGCAATAACCACCGAATATTGATCGCTGTATTCAACGTGAACTGGTACACGGTCGAAATGGTCTCCGTTCTCGAGAAATACGTAGAACTCCGCCCCTTCCTGTGCCACAGCATCAATCGGCAACACAATTTTATTTTTCCAGTGCTCTACAGGAACACGGAGTCGCAATCGTTGGCCCGGTTTATATTTCCAATCGATAAAGTAATGACCATCATTGGTTTTTTTATTTCGTTCAATTTCGTTTGTAAGCCCCACGTAGAAGTGCATTGCGCGAGAGGACGGGACTACTTGGTTCGCGACATAGACGAACTTCAATCCATTGATGATCTCTGAATGTAGTTGGTTATCTTCACGAACAGCTGATACAGCTGATTCATTGCGCGCTGCAGCATGTAGTTCGTTACTGTCTTGCTCAAACGCATTTCCTTTGATGTATAGTTCGCTAAAATCCGCAAGAATACACAAAGTCTGCCCCGATTGGACGGACTGCCCTTTAATAATTTGCAAGTCCTGTACCACAAATGAGGACGTTTGCTTCTTTGATTTCTGGTTGCTATCTTGTGAAATATCAGAGACTTGTCTAAGGAGAGGTTCAGGTAACTGTAATTCGTTACCCTGCCCACTAGCAGGAGCATACACTAAGAGTTCGCGAATTAATTTTCGCTTTGATTCAATTTGAGAAATTTGAGTCTCTGATAGTCCATGTAGTAAGAGAGCTTCTTTCTGTGCGCTTAATATGGCATTTAATTTTTGTCTTGCATATTCTCGTTCCAAAATTACCTTCCCAGCCACGATGCCAGATGTGATCTTCTCTAAACGAGCGATTTCACGGTTTTCAACTTCTAATTCACCTATTGTTTGTAAGAATTTTGTTTGAGCCTGGACGAGATCTTCATGTGTGAGACGAATTTTAAACATTAACATTCCAGAACGAATGGCTTCTCCTTCAATGATGTGTATCTGAGTTACGATACCAGTCATGGGAGCGGTAATATGGATTCGTGTCCGTCCAGGACGTTCAACGATCATCGCTGGAATGTTCAAGGTTCGTTCATAGGTCTGCAACGCGACTTCACCAACAATCAATCCAATATTACGCCGCGCCTGCTCAGAGAGCTCCAAAGACGTTGAGTCCTCATGCGCATGACTAGGATCACCGTGGTTGTGACCACTGTGGCCGATGTCTTCTCCCTGGCTACCAGCAAGATTTTCGCCTGATTGTTTATTGATTAGTGAGAATTTTTGCTTGACGAGTGGAAGCCAAGTGTCACGAACACCCCAGCAAATTCCCGATATGAGGAGTACAGCTATTAAGCCGTACCATTTGAGCGAAATATCGCTTAATTGAAATCGCATGATACTATCCCGCGCTATCAGCGCAACAGAACACCATTTAGGTGAAAAGATACTAGGAAAGAAGAACGGACTTAGGTGCCAAGTGACACGCAAATTGCGCAGAAGAACTGTGACCCGGTCAGTTTACAGTTGAGAAGAGGCGTAGACCGCCTAGACCAGCCAGACCTGTTTGCGCAAGCGCATACTGGTGGATATTGAGTTAACCGGAATATCTCGACGGTACTCAATGCGTGTGGTAGATACATTGATAGAAGTGACTATCGGTGCAACTTCAAGTGAAGTTGCTTTTACCAATGCAGTTAATTCAATAGGAGATGAGCTTACATATGTACAAGAGCTTTCCTCACATGGAATATGGTCGTGCTCGTGATTCTCTGGGTTATTGTGTGAGGAGTTGCTAGCTATTGTATCAGTGTGATTGTGCGAAACCCAAGCTGTTGCGTGCATAGACAAACAAAGTGAAGTAAGCTGAGAACTCTCTTTATGCTCATGGTGAGGTATGTCATTGTGTGCATGCGTATGATGATAGCAACAACCAAGCAATGCATGAAACACTATGGATAAAGCAGCTAAAGTGCTTAACATACTGTTTGCCATGATTCTTGGGTACCTTTGAAGATATGCTATATTTATTATTAATAACAAGCAAGTAATTATTGCATATTGACAGTTTTAGGTCAATCTCTAAATTTATTTATAATATAATTACAGCTAGAAGTAAATGTGTTGTTGATCTTGCCCCCAACCTTGTACCAGTTGGAATGTTAGAAATCCAAGTTTTAATCATCCCTGGCGCGCCAGGGATGATTTTTTCGCAGTGCGTCAGGCATGACGCGCAGCGTCACGACCTGACGCTGTCAACCGGTAAGCGAAAGCGATCCGGGAAGTGACTTGTCGGGTGTAAGTCCCGATGGAGGCCTTGATGACAGGAACTCTTAGCCGAACTGCAAGGGTGTCCACCGCGAGGTGGAATCTGAAGGAAGCAGCAGGCAAACTCCTGGCCCGAGGAACACGAATCACATATGAGGCGCCGGTTGGATGGGCGAGAGGGCTGTAAGACTCGAAGCCCGATGTCATCTGGATCGAATCGGCGTATATGTGGCGGGTATATGGGAGGAAAGTCACGCGTCTTACCCTGAGAGATCTGAAACGGTGCCGTCTGGCTAGTGCCTCTGCAAGGAGTCGCGATGCCGTTTCAGAAGTCAGCCGAGGCCATAGTAGCGCTGTATTGAGTGGCGTGAAGGGCCGAACCTTTTAACCTGTTTGATGCAGAAATTTCGATGTCCGATAACAGACGCAGACCGAAGGCTGAGATGCCTGAGCAACGATCGAGAGCAGGCGGCGGAACCGCCCAGGGTAAGTCGTCTGCGCGTCAAACGGACTCGGCAAGGACTGATCCCATCAGACTACCAGCGTTCTTTACTTTAGAGGAGGTACTCAGTCGAGAAAACATGTTGACTGCTTACCGGCGTGTGGTTCGTAATCAGGGAGCCCCCGGCGTCGACGGTGTGACCGTTGATCAACTGTGGGATCGCTGTTGCCAGCGCTGGGAAGCGATTCGGGAGGAACTGCTCAGCGGAACTTATCGTCCTGATCCCGTTCGGAAGGTGGAAATCCCCAAACCGGGAGGGAAAGGGATGCGGATGCTGGGCATACCAACGGTCATGGACCGACTGATCCAACAGGCACTGTTGCAGGTGCTAACGCGGTTATATGATCCCACGTTCTCGGAAAGCAGCTTCGGCTTCCGTCCGGGTCGTAGCGCCCATCAGGCGCTGGATCGAGCCAAAGCGCACATTGCAGCCGGCCAACGTTGGGTTGTCGACCTGGATCTGGAAAAGTTCTTTGACCGCGTGAACCATGATGTACTGATGGGACGTCTGGCACAACGGATCAAGGATCGACGCATCCTGAAACTGATTCGAGCCTATTTACAGGCAGGGATCATGGAAGGGGGCGTCGTCAGCCCACGCAGCGAAGGAACCCCCGATAACTCCACCGGGGTCTGATTTCCCAGTGAGCTGTGCGGGCGGTTTTCGTTGTAGTCCAGCCGCCACTGGTCAACTTGTTCCTGAGCGTCTGTCAGGCTTAAAAACCAATGCTGGTTTAAACATTCCTGACGAACCCGCCCGTTGAACGATTCAATATACGCATTATCGGTCGGTTTTCCCAGCCGACTGAAATCCAGAGTAACGTTGTTGAAGTAAGCCCATCAGTCCAAACTCTTTGAAATGAACTCGGGCCCGTTATCCACACGGATTGACTGAGGACAGTCTCGAGCCGCTTTGACGCGATCCAGAGCTGCCACCACATCATCTCCAGTCAGCCGTGTTCCCACCTGAATGGCCAGACTCTCACGACTAGTGTAGTGATTTAAAATTGTGGGAACTTATTTGGTAGAGTTGTCGTCTGATTTTCCAGATAAGGAGAATTGAGACGTGCGTATTGCAATTGCTGTCACATTGACAGCTGCAGAACGAATATTGCTGACTACGTGGTCGCGGGGGCGGAGCACGCCAGCCCGACTGGTACTGCGAGCCAAGATGATTCTCGCGGCAGCTCAAGGTCGCGAGAATAAAGACATTGCAGTGGAACTCGGTTGTACCAGGCGAACTGTCGGTACGTGGCA
>TARA_R110000868_G_scaffold326074_2_pt1 | contig 25810 bp, 28 predicted proteins | sample TARA_R110000868 | Tara Oceans TARA_R110000868 (sample SAMEA4397489) | marine metagenome | biome: Polar Biome; feature: [SRF] surface water layer (ENVO:00010504); material: water (ENVO:00002006), including particulate matter (ENVO:01000060) such as... | depth 5 m | reverse complement strand
TTCAGCGATTCTTGTCGTTTTTGGACGGAAAATCCCTAGTACCCCTGAATGGAGGTTTCCATTGTCAGGCCCGCATAGAAAACACCGTAGCCGCCATCCGAGAATCGGCTCTGATTGCCTGCATGGGTAAAGGCTGCCATTACAACGCTGCTGCCAGGACCTACCATGCGCTCATCGGGAGGAACATAGGCGATATCCCCGGCCAGGTCGCGCAAGCGATCGTTCGTCAGCGCCTCCAATGCATAGGCAAGCTCCAGCTCCGCGGGATCCAGCAGGTTCTCGAAAATCGTAATCGTCGGAAACCGACTGGGAATCAGCCGGTAGACCGTTTTCCCGACGATTTCGTTACTCAAACTGAGCGCCGCGCTGGGCATCGAGATAACGTCTCACATCCGCGAGATCGATAACCCGTCCTCCCAGCATATGCTCCAGTGCCGGCCGACCACCGAAGTCCCGGTTAGGGCGACGAATCCACCCTGACCATTGCTCTGCATTCGGAAACAGCAGCTGCAGCGCTTTATAGATACCGGCGACATAGGACAGTCGCTCAAGGGTATCGCGGGTCAATTTGATGTCCTCTCCGGCGGCCACCTTTTGCCGCCACTGGTTCAGAGTGGTTCGGCTTTCATGCCCAGCCAACACCAGACGCTGTGCATCCGTCAGTTGCCACTCATCGGTGATTCCCAAAAAGAGTTTGGCAGCCACTCGACCCAGGGCGCTCCGATCTTTGCGGGGGTTCGCTTCTGGCATTACTTGCATGACACCTCCTCCTGTGGCGCGGATATTCTGGTCACGCTGAAAACTCATCACCAAAACATATATGCACATTATACTAATAAGATGTACACATATGAACATAGTGTAGCTGTGTTTTCCCGGCGGTCAAATTCCAGCCACCGACGACCAGCAGCTCCAGTATTTAGTTACCATTTCAGCGCGGGGCTCTGCGGGCTTTTATCCGGACATCAGAGCGGACATCGAGGGGCAAATAGCTTCGTGAAGTGTTGTATAAGCTATTGATATTCATAGCGTATTGAGGATGTATGACGAGGAGATAAAGCGGACATCCGCGAGGCTTTATCCAGTGATAACGACCTGCGGGTCATTGTGCGGCAATCCGTGCTCCCTGCGCCTGCTTTAACCCCAATCGTTGGCTCGTTGGCGCTATCGCTGATGGACTGGTGTGTACACGTCGGGTCCTGCCGGCGTTTGAGGCTACTGCCGGTGTGTTCAAATTCGCGCGATTAGAACTGGTGCTTTTGCCAGTCCTCATGCCAGCGATGATTTTCTGCGTGCTGATAGATGGCGGTTGTTTCCAGCTTTTCATGCCTGGCTGAAGCCTGCAGGTACTTGAGGCCAATGCCGGCGTCATCACCATGGGTCACGGCAGTGTGGCGGAACCAGTGGATAGACGCCTTGCGAAGCCTGGCAGCCTGCAATGGCGCTTCGACTTCGATGGCCTCCCCCGCCTATCTGGAAGCACAGGGTCACCCGCAAACGGTCAGTGACCTTGCGGATCACCGGCTGATTGGTTTTACCGGACCGGACTCACTCAATTACTGGCATCTGGCGGAGGGTGTGCGGGTCAAGCCGCAGCTCGCCGCCAGTAGCGGCGAGGCCGTGCGCCAGTTGTGCCTACGCGGCAATGACCTGGCCTATCTGTCCCACTTCGTGGTTGCCGAGGACTTCGCCCGCGGGGACCTGGTAACGGTCATGGACGCACTCATCGTGCGCCCCAGCCCACGGGAAGCAGTGAGCGCGGTGTACTACCGCAATTCCGGGATCGCCTTGCGGATTCAGGTGCTTATGGATTTCTTTGCGCCGCGGTTTGGGCTAGTGGGGTGCCAGTGACGCATCCGGCAGGACTGAAAGCCAGGCGCGGAACTTTCGCGCATTAGATGATCGACTCACCTCGCCAGCGCCGGAAATTGAGCCGCCCGAGCTGGTGCTCGGACAGGGGCCACTGCAGACTCTCCAGTGTTTCCAGCACCTGTTGCCGTTCGCTCAGGCTGCGCTCATAGTACCAGCCTTGGCTGTCACCCGCGGTGACGATGATGCGGCAGTAGTCTCTGTCGCCCGGGAGCTCGGCGCGGTATTCGTCGGCATAGACCCACACGGATTGGTCGACAAAATAGCTGTTCCAGTGATTGTCTGCGTCTACCAGTTGATCCATGTGCACGAAGTCCCTGGGCCGCTTTCTGCCCGGCTGTTGGCTACTCATAACCTGGCTATCCACGTTCGCTGATGGCGGTTGCGGCGATAAAGGTGGTCTCCTTGACCAGCTCTGCACCGCCTCCGGTGAATACCAGGCCGACCTGGGCGACACGCTGCCGGGGGGCTGCCAGGCAGATGCTGTAGGGCACCCAGCCGGTATCGCTGCCGCCTGTGTCGAGTACCTCGGGGCCGACAAGGTCGTAGGGCGCCCCCGCTTGGAGACGAACCCGCACGCGCTGGGCCTGTGTACTGGCGGCCTCGATCTTGAACTGGTAGTGGTTGCAGGTGCGGCCGCGCTCGTCCCGGACAAACAGCGAAGAGCGGTCGCGCCGTATCTCCGCGTTCAATTCCCGGGTATTGAACGCCTTGTAGCTGGCCAGGCTGAGTGCCGTGGCGGTCATCAGGGCGTAGCCAATGACCCGGGGCCGCCACCGGCGGCGCTGGCCGCTCTCCAGCTGGCGCGCTGACACGAAGCGGATCAGGCCGGGGGCGCGGTCGAGCTTGCGCATGACCTGGTCGCAGGCGTCGATGCAGGCGCCACAATCGATACAGCCCGCCTGGAGGCCGTCGCGGATATCAATCCGGGTGGGGCAGACCGCGACGCACAGCCGGCAGTCCACGCAGTCGCCCCGCAGGGCCTGGCGGCTGCGCAGGCTGGCCCGCGGGTCTCCGCGCCGGCTGTCGTAGCTCACGGTGACGGTGTCGCGGTCGAACATGACACTCTGGAAGCGCGAGTAGGGGCAGGCGTGCAGGCAGATGTACTCCCGCACAAACCCGGCGTTGACATAGGTCAGCAGGGTCATCGCCAGCAGCCAGCCCGCGGTATAGGCCGGCAGGTCGGCGCCCAGCAGCTGGGCCAGCAGGCGCTCCGGGGCAACGAAGTAGGCGCTGAAGGTGAATGCCGTGGCCAGCGACACCGCGATCCACAGGCCGTGCTTGATGCTCGATCGAGCAAGTTGAGCCGCTCGCGGGTGGTGGCGAGTGAGTCCCGCCGGCAAGGCAAGGCGCCGTTCGACCAGGGACTCGATGCGCATGAAGATCCAGGTCCAGACACTCTGTGGGCAGGCAAAACCGCACCAGAGGCGCCCCCACAGGGCGGACACCAGGAACAGGCCGAAGGCCCCTGCGAACAGCAGGAAAGACAACAGTGGCAGGTCCTGCCACAGCAGGGTCTGGCCAAAAACGTGAATACGCCGGCTGTCGAAACTGAAACGCAGCCAGGGCGTGCCGTTCAGGCTGAGCCAGGGAAACACCAGAAACAGCCCCAGCAACGGCCAGCTGACCGCCCTGCGGAGGTTCTGGAAACGCCCTGCCTGCAGGCGCACCCGCTGTGGCCAGCGGTCGTTCGCTGCCTGTGGGCCATCTGTGCTTGCAATGATATCCATCGAGTCGCCCGGGAAATCCACGGGGCCTACGCTACGCTCGGGGAGCGAATAGGTACAGCTACAGAAATAATATATATAATGGGCACAGTTTGCGCTCTGAGGTGGGTCATGCCGGCCAATTATCGATACCTGGAACTGGAAACCTGGCTATTGCAGGGCATCGCCGAGCGCCGCTGGTCCTACGGCGAGCGATTGCCGTCGATCCGGTGGCTGTGCCAGCAGCGGAAGTTGTCGCGTGCCACCGTGCAACACGCGCTGCAGCGCCTGGAAGCACAGGGCGTGGTCGAGTCGCGGCCGCGCTCGGGTTACTTCGTTACGCAGGTCGCCAGCGCACCGGAAAGCCGGCACCGTGATACCCGCCTGCGCCCTCCCTCGCCGGCCTCGGTCAGCGACCTGCTGCTGGACCTGATGCGCCGCAAGGGGGCCTTTGACCTGGTGCCCGATGCCCCGCCGATGGAACAGCCCGCCGCCATCCTCGCCCTGAACCGCTCGATAGGGCGGGCCATGCGCAGACCGGGCAACACCTCCCACACCTACTACGACGACCCCGCTGGCGCCCTGCCACTGCGGGAACAGATTGCACGGCACTACCACCGCAGGGGCTGTGGCCTGACCGCCGACCAGCTGTGCATTACCTCTGGCTGCCAGCATGCGCTGTCCCTGGCGCTACAGGCCAGCTGTGAGCCCGGCGATGTCGTGGCGGTGGAGAGCCCGGGCTTTTATGGCTCCATTCAGCTACTGGAGCAGTTGGGCCTGCAGGTCCTGGAGATACCCTGCTCACGGGCGGACGGCCTGAATACCGAGGCGCTGGAGCAGGCCCTGGCCCAGTGGCGCATCCGGGCCTGTATCGTGTCACCCGCCTTCGCCACCCCGACCGGCGCGCTGCTGCCGACGACCAGCCGGGAGCACTTGCTGGCACTGGCGCAGGCCCACGACTTTGCGGTCATAGAGGACGATATCTATGCCGACACCTCGTTGGGCGCCGTCCCCGACCCGCTCAAGAACCTGGACCACGGCGACCGCGTCATCCTCTGCAGCTCCCTGTCAAAAAGCCTGTCGAGAGACCTGCGACTGGGCTGGGTCGCCGGTGGCCGCTGGCAGGCAAAAATCGAACAGCTCAAGCTGGTGAACCTGCTGGCCGGCAGCCAGAATATCCAGCTGGGTGCCGCCGAGTTCATGGCCGACGGCGGCTACTTTAGCCACCTGCGCCGGCAACAGCGGGTGCTGCGCGAGCGCCGCGACACCCTGCTCGACGCGCTGGGCTCCTGGCCGGTGGAAACTGGCCTGTCCGAGCCACGCGGCGGGCTGTCGGTCTGGGTAGAGTTGCCCGAGCACTGCAATACCAGCGCGGCCTATGGCCCTGCGCTGGAAGCGGGCATGGTCATCACCCCCGGCAACCTGTTCTCTCCCTCGAAGCGTTTCGAGAACTGCCTCAGGATCAGTTACGAGCAGGCCTGGCATCCGCTGCGGCTGGCCGCCCTGCAGCAGCTGCCCGGCGTGCTGGGCCTGGACTGACGGCCCGCTACCACCATCGTTTCTTCGCCATCTGTGTCTATCACTCCTGCCCCTCCGGCTATATGGTGCTGCGCGCATGGGGCGCCAGCATCAACAGACAGCCCGGGAGGGAACATGGCGAGAACACCAGATGGTAAGCGGGGCAGCAGTGTCTCACTGACCCAGGTAGCGGGCAGTGTCCTGGCCAGCTTCTTTGGCGTCCAGAGCTCGAAGAACCGGGAGCGGGACTTCAAGTCAGGCAAGTTCGGCACCTTCGTAGCCGTCGGCGCCATCATGACAGCCGTGCTCATCGCCTGTATTTATGCGGTGGTGGCGCTGGTGCTCGGCTGAGCCACCAGGCACGGCCCGAACGCTGGCTGTACCGAGTATCTCGTGCCAGCGAGCGCTCCAGGCAGGGGCCTCGAGATCAGCAATGCTGTTCTCGACCTCTGCGGGGTAAACGTTCTCGCCACCGGACCTGCTGGCTACGCGACCGGATTCAATGACCGGGGCGCGGAGACCATGCGTAGTTGGCTGGATACGGAGCAATCATTCACTGCACCGGACCTCTTCGACGGCCTGCAGAGCTTCCTGGGGGGACAACTGGACTCCTTCTGCAGCCACTCAGCAGAAGGCCGCTGTAGCGAAACCTGCCACCAAGAAGGTGACTCGTAAGAAGTCCGCCACTACCAATAAAAAGGCCGCACCCCAGAGGAAGGCTACTCGGGCAGCTAAACCGAAAGCGGTACAGGCCGAGGCGTAAAGCGCCATAGCCCACCTGATGCATGCGGGTGGGCTATTCCCATCAAGTATCCGCGTGTCTATATCGAGCGCACACTTGCCACATCAATGTGGCGTCCAAATCAGTCGTAGTTCAGCTTTTGCCAGGCCTCGTGCCAGCGGAAATCTTCGGCGTGTTGATAGATGGCCGTTGTTTCCAGCTTTTCATGTCGAGCAGAAGCCTGCAGGTACTTGAGACCAATACCGGCGTCATCGCCATGGGTCACAGCAGTGTGGCGGAACCAGTGGGTCGACGCCTTGCGTAGCTTAGTGGCCTGCAGTGGCGATTCAACTTCGATCGCCTCCCCCGCCGCAGTGACTACGCCCTTCACCAGGCGATAGATCATATTGGCTGACACCGGCCGGGTCCCTTTCAAGCTGCGTAGAATGGGGCTGACATCATCTGTCGAAGGCAATGCGTCCAGGCCCAGTAACCGTCGGTACCGCATGAGCGCATCCAGCATCTCGTCCGTCACCGGCACTTTCGCCCGTTTGCCGCCCTTCCCTTCCACAAACCACCACCACTTGCCGCGGTACTCCCGAAAACTGCACATTGGATGACTGGCGACTTCTGAGACGCGGGGCGCCAGCAGGTACAGAAAGTGAAACAGAAAGCGCGTGCGTTCGAAGTACTCGATTTGCCGCCGAGTGGATTGCGGCAGCGCAGCAATATAGCCCTTCAGATATTCCCAGGTTTCCCGATCCAGGAAACGCTCCTGGGATAGCGCCTCACCGGTCTCCGGCGTCAGCGTCTTGTTCCGACGCCGCACCAGGGAGAGTGGATTGCCCCGCAGGTAGCCGGCATCTACCAGATAGGACAGCAGCGCATTCACCACGATCAGCGTCTGGCGCTGGCTGCTCGACGCCAATGGCCCTTGAAAGGGCCGCCACCGCGACGAGTGACGCGGCGCCCGGGGTCCGCACCAGTACGCCGCCGGCTGCGGATCCCTGAGGGGTCCTAGGGATTTTGCCTCCAAATATTGCAAAAACCGCTGCAGGCCGCGCCAGCTGTGGTTTCTGGAGGCCCATTACTTATCGATTGTCGGCCGGTAGCCATCAATCGATTCCATTAAATCCTCAAGTTTTGGCAATTCACCTGTCGGTGCGAATGTGTATCTACCCCGGAGGTTGATATTCTCCCAGGCTACAGGTGAGGCCCGCTTTACTGTTTCCAGAGACATTGCATTGCCTTGATCCTCAAAGCTGTCCAGCAGATTACTGAGCACTTTTGAGTTGAAGTAGATGATGGCATTTGCCACCAGTCTGGCACTTTCGTTCCAGATCTGGATCTCCTCATCGCTATTACCCCGGAATCGGTCGCCATTGACGTGGCTAATCGCCCGTCTCAGCTGGTGATAGGCTTCACCCCGGTTCAACGCTCGCTGAACGTGATTTCTAAGGCTGGCGTCGTCAATGTAGTTCAGCAGATATTGGGCTTTCAGCAGCCGGTTATATTCGGTCAATGCCTCCAGTAATGGGTGATTGTGCTTGTAACCGGATAGTTTACGCACTAACCTGGCCTGACTGGTCTTGCGCTGAGCCAAAGAGACGGCAATCCGCTGGATGGTGTCCCAGTGAGCCATGATACGCTGCGTGTTGATCGGCTTGCGCAACGATATATGCACTTGCTGGTTCTTGTCTTCGGTGATGTTGAATAGTTCATTGATGACCCTGCCGACCTGGGCATATCGAGGTGCGAACCGATATCCGAACAGGTCGAGCAGGGCAAAGTTCACATGGTTTACTCCATGAGTGTCAGTTGAGAGCATGTCGGGGACTATCTCAGTACTGTTGTTCATCAACAGGTCAAAGATGTAATGGGATTCATGCTCATTGGCCCCGATTACCCGGGCATTGATGGCCATATGATTGGCATTCAGACTGACCGCGGACACGCCTTTGCTGGTCCCGAAGTATTTTGAGGAGTACCGCGTGCGGAATGTCTCGCGTTTGGCTTCGAACTTCTGACCATCGGCACTGGCGTGCAGAATATCTTCCTGAATGTTGTAGTGCTTGAAGATACTCAGTCGTGTAGTGGCGTTGTTGATGCGGTCATTGGACGCATTCAGGGTTTCCAACCGAAGGTAGTTCGCTTGGATAGTGCTGAGTTGTTCATAGGTGCAGTCAGAAATCTGCGCGATGCCATAGATGCCCTGATTAGTGGCATTGGCAATCAGTATCGCCAGCAGATCCACTTCGTACTGACGGCTTTTCGAGCTCAAGCCCAGCACATGTTGGAAGTCGTCAATGAACCCGGTATCCCGATCCACTACGCGCAATACATCGGCGATGCTGACCGCTTTCATTTGCTGGAAGAACGGGTTATTCACTAGGTGCTTCTTGCTGGCTGTAGGCAGCCGCCAGTGATGTTTGCCGTCTTTCGGTCGCAAAATTACGTCCCTGGTATCTGAACGCTCCAAATAGTGGCTGACTTCGTGCAACCGAAGGGTCAGCTCATCCGCCATGCGTGGAATCAGACGTTTCGGATCCTCGCTGATATTGGGTTGCTGAGTGCCCTCCACCAAGGACCCCTTCTGGTTTTTCCAGATCTCTGGCTTCACGAGATCATCCTCTAACGCCCGATATCGAATGACTTCCGGCAGCGTCAACTGGCCGTTTAAGCGGTTGGGTATCTGCAGATACAAAAACCATTCATACTTGGATTTGTCTATACTGCCATCGGGTTTCGACAGCAATGGCCGTGTGGCTTTCGGTAGTAAACGCTGATCAATGCTGACATCGCCGAGCCTATTACCGGCGACCAAATCCAACCGAGCTTGGGCCAGGGCCCCGGCTAACCGCCGCGTTTTGTCGGTACCGTCAAAACGCAGACAGCAAAAGAGCGAACGCAACAGTCCGGCTCGCAATGTGGACTCCGTATCCAGGTGCTGCCAAAATGCCTCCTCCGCCGACTGTTTCTGATTACTCAGGTATCGGCAGACTGAGTTCAGGTCGCTGACATTGAGAAACTGGAACGCCCGTTGCTGTACAGCTTGAAACGACGTATCAGGATCGATGCTGTCATCAACGAACAGGTGTAAGATATCAGCAGCTTTGCTCACATTGCGAGCTGCCTTTTGCCAATCCCGATAGACCCGTTCTTGGGCCATTTGATGCGCACGTTGTTTCACTTGCCGGAGGTGATGTATGAACCCTTCCGCAATACGTTCCAGGCCCTGCTGGTGCCGCGACTGCAGATAGCACAGCAAGTACAGGCGCTGGTTAGCAAGCGATTGACGTTTAAGTTTGGCTCCGTAGTAGTCAACCCGTTCGGCATAGTGTTGCTGGTTTTTCTGAGAGAGAGAAAGTGACTCGAGTACAGTCGTCACATCCGTCATCCACGGCTGAATATGGTGATACACGGCTATTTCTTTTTGCAACTCGGTGCCGGTAAAATTGCGGGCGCTCTGGCGTAGTTGCTGGAATGTAAACTGGCCTTCACCGGAAACCAGTGTGAGCAACATAGTTGATAGACCTTGGCTGCAAGCGGCGTCGATCTGGTCATGCAATCGTTTCTGGTGCTGGCCAATAACCTGACTGACGATCTTCTGCAGCGTACTATAGGCGGGAATTGCGATTTTCTGGCGAGCCAAATATTCGATTGCAGCGTCAAAGACTGCTCGGGGCTCCACCCAGCTTTCAGCACAGGTACACAAGTGCTCGACAAGCTGTGGCTGATGTCTTTTATCGTTCCAGTTGCTGACGCCGACGATCGATAGAACACGCGCATAGATACGGGATTTTTGGTCAGGTTTCAGGCTAAAACGCCTGAAGGTAAGGTCCCTATAGTGAAATCGGGCTATGAATACCAAGTCGTCCTGCATTGATTTGTACCTTGGGTTAAGCAGGACCGGTTTGCATTTGAAGTAGCCCAGCAAAGCAATCGCCACACAACGATATTTGCGTTGCCTTATTCTCGATATCTCCGCTAGTTCTTTGTCATTCAGCATAAAGTAGAATCGCTGGTATGACTCATTGAAGGATGGGACGCCATATAGATCCTCGACCTCGGCAGCAGTGAGGATTGATAGCCGCTTGTTTCTGCTCATTCTTTGACCTAAAGGTCGAAGAAGATACCGAATTTCTCAGCGCATTAGAAACTAATAGCCCCCTGCAGCCCACGGATGGCGGGGCCTCCGGCGGTTTTTGCAATATTTGGAGGCAAAATCCCTAGGACCCCCAATTGGCCCGACATCCTCCGGTTATCAGCAAGTGCAGCGGCAAACACAGTGAAACCCAGTCAGCTCTTAAAACGACTATCTGCTTACCCGCGACAGAATGAACTGGCTGTCGCCCTACGTGAGATCGGTCGAGTTGAACGATCGTTGTTTATGATGCAGTGGATGTTGGACGCTGAGTTGCAACAGCGCGTACAGATGGGGCTCAACAAAGGTGAGTCACACCACGCCCTAAAGCGCGCAATCAGTTTTCATCGTCGAGGTGAGATTCGTGATCGATCCTCTGAGGGACAACACTATCGAATTGCTGGGATGAATCTCATTGCGGCAATCATTATCTATTGGAACACCAAAAAGCTGGGGGAAATTGTCGAGACACTCACCAATGCCGGTGAGGCACCAAATCCCGATCTACTGCCCCATGTATCCCCTCTGGGGTGGGAGCATATCAATCTAACTGGTGAATACCATTGGCCCGATGCTTAGGGTGTCATTTCGCCCCCTCCCGCAAACAACCCCGTAAAGGCCTGTTCTCCTGGGAACTGCTCTGACGCTGTTTTTTTGCGCGGTACTGCCCTGCCCTCTCCCAACGGCGACCCGGACTGAATCCGCGCATAGAGTTCAGCAATCGGTACCGGGTCTTCCAGGTACGCTTGCGCGTAACGAATCTGTTCCTGTTCGGTCGACAGTGACGCGATCGCTTTGGCCGCGGTCTCGGGGATTTTTCCGTTTCGGGTCAGATCCACCAGGTGGAAGCAGAGCTTGTCCAGCAGCGCCAGCCGGTTGGCCAGAGTCGGCCGACCAATCCGCAGTGCGGTCGCCATCCGGGTCAGGGTGGGAATACTCTCCTTGAAGTGCTCCCGCGCCCTGCCCACCGCCTCGGCATACTCGATGGCGGTGACGGCATAACCAGCGGCTTGAGCTTCTTCATAGGCGTGCTGGATGGCATAAAACACAGCGTCATCATCGTTCGCCTCGATCAGGGTGAGTCGCACCCAAGGCGCATAGACGTTTTCCTCAATAAAAGCGTCCAGCACGTCCCAGCCGGTCAGGACCTCGATATTCTTGCCAGATCCCGGCGCTGGTGTGTCCACTACCCGGGCCAGGACACGACCCACGGGCTCTTTCCGGTTCATGGCGGCATCTGCCAGTGCGCGACGCTGCTCGTGGGTATAAGGTATCTCCAGCGCATAAACTGCCCTGAAGAGGCGTCGCCGCTCCACGTCCTGCACATCCACGGACAGCTGGCCCTGCAGTTGCTGGCGCGCCGCCCTGTTGGCCTGTCCCCGATGTTTCATTCAGCTCCCATTTGTTCCTTGAGGAACATTTTAGCTCACTTTTTCTGGCGGGAGGTGCGCGCAATCTCAACCAGCTCTGCCTGTAAGGCCTTGGTATCGCTGCGAGCGTCCTTGAGTTCGGCCTTCAGGCCCTTGAGTTGCTCGTCCCGCTCATCAACCCGGGTTACCAGCGCGGCATTGTCGCTGGCCAGTTTGGCGTTTTGTGCCCGTTCCTTATCTACCGTGGCTTGCGCCTGCTGCAGTGCTTTTTCCTTATCAGCCAGTGCTTGCTGTAATTCACTGATACGCGCCTCCAGACGGCCGACCTCACCCAGGGCTTCATCGCGCTCAGCGGTCGCCGCGGTGATAGCAGCTTCCGCCTCTTGCCGGACGGTATCGACGGTGATGGATGCCAGTTTGCTGGCGGTCGTCCACACCTGGCCTACCGAAGTTTCAATGGCCTTCCTGAGGTCGGCGGGCATTTCCAGTGCGGCGGCGACATCGGCCTTGCGCGCCTCCCGCCACTCGCGCATCACCGGGGAGATATGGGACAGGGAGCCACCGCCCATCCGATCCCGCACCTGGTCGTTGGTGGGGTTGTCATTACCTTCGCCCGCCAGTGCGTTGGCGGCAGCGATGATCTTGTCCTTGATGTCTGCTTTAATCTTCATCTGGGCGGCTCTCTGTATGTATTGTATGTATGTACCATACATACAATACATACTAATCGCAAGTACACGGCCGCCCCTCCTACGCCCACAAGCCCGCCGCGCGCAGCGCCTTGGCGAAGTAGCGCGCATCCCGCGCACTCACCGGGTGGTAGCTGCGGTTTTCCACAGTCCCGGCACGGTAGTCCTCGTCGTATCCGTACACCGTCAGCCACACACCCGAGCTCGGTGCGGAGCTGGAGGCCTCGCCGGACCGGGCGAGCGCCACCAGTTCGCGGAATCCGTATTCCGTACCGGTCTCATCGATCCAGCCGCGCTCTGCCGCCTCGCCGACTTCCGCACTTTCCGGGGTGATGATTTCAAAGGTGGTTCTGATCTGAATGCCCATGTCTCGCTCCTCGCCGTGGGTTTTCTCCAACCCCCATCCCTCTGGGAGCGAAGACCCCACCCCATGCGCGGCACGCGCACCGGCGACCGGCTTTGGCGTGTCCAGACAGGGGGAACCGCCCGCCTTGCAGGGAGTGAGGTACGAGCGAGTGAAAGGTGGGGGATGCCTGGACTGAGCCACAACGGGTGCCAGGCTCATCTTCACCCCAGAGGGATTACGTTATGGCTCTGCCGCCAGTTCGACGGTCTCGCCCACCGGCTCCATGAGCGCGGGCGATTTGTTGCGGACATTGCCCACCGCGCTCGGCAGTGGCGCAATGTACCAGGCAAACTTGAGGCGAGGGGCAAACACAGGATCATCTGCAGCGATAGGGGTGCTGTTATCCAGCCAGTGTTCGATCTCCTCGCCCGCCAACAGCACCGGCATCCGGTGGTGCCAGGGTTCAAAGGCCTTCGCCGCGGCTGTTGTCACAATCGTGCAGGAAAGCAGCGTCTCGCCCTCCCCTTGCCACTCGTCCCACAGGGCCGCGGCGTAGAGGCAGGCGCCATCCCTGTGAATCGACCAGGGCTGCTTCTTGCCCTCCGAGGTCCGCCATTCAATGAAGCTACTCATCGGCACAACGCCCCGTTGCGATTTGAACGGGCCCCGAAACGCCGGCGACTGGCTAAGCTTTTCACAGCGAGCATTGAACATGCTGTATTTCTGGCTGGGACCATCGGACCAACTCGGCGTCAGCCACCAGCGCGCCAGATCGATCCGCCCCTCCCGAATCAGCGCCAACGATTCCGTTGGGGCCACGTTGTACCGCGGCAACTCGATTTCAAGAAAACCCCGGTACTCCCGCCAGGAGTGGGTGTGGTCGGGGTGCTGGTTGAGTCGTCCACACATCAGTCGTCGCACCTGTTCGAGTAGCGGCGATCATTACGCAAACCGGCCCACAACGCGCAGAGGTGACTGAAGACCTGATCGCCGTTGTCTATTGCCGCTTCTACGCTCTGCCCCAGCACCAGGCGGCCGCGGATGACGATCAGCGCGTGTTGCAGATAACCCCAATCCAGCACACCCAGATCGGTCAAATCCCTATGCCACTCGCTGCCATCATAGAGGGACAACAACACCTGGGCCGCTGTGCGGCTGCCGCTGGTATCACCCTGGGCCAGCCTGACCAGCGCAAGCACGGATTCCCGGTAATCCGATGCGGTCACCGTCAATTGGCTGCGCAAAAAGGCCTCTTCCTCGAGCAACTCCAGAACCCGCTCGCGTTTGTCGTTGTTGTCAGCACCCGAGTGCAAACTTCACCTCCACAGAAAACCTATCTGGGTAACACCTGTCGCCTGATAGCACTGTCACCAGTGTCCCACGTCTGGCAGTTTAGACAAATCGTTCAGGCACCCTGATCGTCGTCCCGTCACTCAGCACAGCGGGCGGTGCAGTGTGGGACGCCCGGCCGCATCGCTCGCCCCGATACCAAACCTTCCATTGACAGCAAACCGCCATCGTTCGATCTTGAAACCGCTTGATCGCTGCCCCCGGCAGCATTGAGTTGCGGTTCATCCGCATTACCCGTTGGGGCCCTGCCCCACGGGAGAAGGCTTCAGCGGATCATTCAACAGCAAGGAGATTGATCCATGTCTGTACAGCAGAAGGTTGTTTTTTATGCAGCGAGGCCAACCCGGTTTGGGGCGATCCACGAAGACGCACCGATCAGTCGCCGTCTCGTCCGCGAGGATCAGCGCCTCGGTTTCTTCCCCAAGTACGCAGGGAAATATTTCCTGCAGCTCGAAGCGATGATTTTCCAGACCATGGACCGGCTCTGTCCGGACTATAACGGCGGCATGTGGGATATGTGGGAGCTGTCCAACGGCGGCTGCTACCTCTCCCCTGACCTGCCGGATAATCAGGTCAGGATGGTCTGCGAAGGCAACTGCTTTGAGGGTACGCTGTCCACCGATGCCGCGGGTATCGTGGTCAGCCTGGTGGCCATCAACCATCTGGCGTGGTCCGTGCCGGATCCTGAGCCATTCAACACGCTGTTCTATGCGTTGCGTGAATGGGCCCTGGAACACGCTGAATGCCAGGATATCCTGCGCGCCATCGACTGAAGCCTCACCTGCCCCGGACTCCCGGGGCAGCTTTTTCCCTAACCCTATGCCTGACAAGCTACGAAGCTGACAAACACCTGGCCGGCGCCCGGGCCGACGATGGTAAACTTGCCGCCCATGGCCCGTATTCTTCCCTTCTCACGATCCCGTCGCTGGCGGCTGCTGTCCTCTCGCACCCTGCTGATGCTGTTTATCCTCGGCAGTGTCGGGCAGTACCTGGTCCAGGGCAACGTTACCTGGGTCACCCAATCCCTGCGCTGGATGGATCAGGCCCTTCACCAGCAGACCGCCACCCTCGACCTACCCAGCGGCAAACTGGTGCAATCGGCACAGGCCTCACTGGATAGCGCGCTGGCCAGCACACGCGACAGCCTTTCGGATCTCCAGGTCAGTGCCGCTGGCATGGTCGATCAGGCGATCGACACACCCACCCAATCCGTACCGCAGTATGACCTGTCCGGCACCGTGGTCCGCATCGCCGATGGCGATACCCTGACCCTGCTGGATGCCAGTAACACCCAACACAAGATCCGGCTGCACGGTATCGACACCCCGGAACGGGGCCAGCCCTTCGGCAACGCTGCCAAGGAGGCGCTGGAATCATTCGTCGCCGGCCAGCGAATTGAGGTCGACATCCAGGATACCGACCGCTACGGCCGCACTGTGGGTACCGTCTATCGCAAGGGCGAGAACATCAATCTCGCGCTGGTGCGGGATGGCTGGGCCTGGTGGTACGAACGCTATGCCCGCAACGCGCAAGAATTGGCTCAGGCGCAACGTGAGGCCCAAACGGCACGCCGTGGCCTGTGGCAGGACCGCAGTCCCATCCCGCCCTGGGAGTGGCGACGGCTGCACTGACGCGCTGTTCACGCCCGCCACTGGGCGCCGCCATTGACTTTGGCGGCCATGATCGCAAAATGATCCCCAATCTGGCCCGCCATTCGGGAACCAGCCACCAACGATAATAATCAGGGATGGTCACTATGCGGCGTTTGCTGCTCAACTTGGTGCTCCTCCACACCCTCGACACCCTGGCCGCTGATCCAGGTGGCAATACGCTCTACACGCGTATCGTCGATACCGGACCCGGCCTGTGCACCATCACCCGGCTGCCGGGGCCTCACTACCTGGTGTATGACACCGGACACTGGAATGGTGCGGTGCTGTGTGATCTCGCCATCAAGCGTATCGTCCCGGCCGATGCTTCTATCGACCTGCTCATCCTGAGTCACTCCGATGCAGATCACCTCGGGGCTACCGACGACATCCTCAATACCTATCCGGTGAAGCGGGTGGTGCGCACCGGGGATGTCCGCTGGGATACCACCACCTGGCGTAACGCTTACTGGACAATTCGCCGCCAACGCGAATCAGGCGAACTCGAAGATATCAACCTGTGGACCCTACCGGACAAAACGATGCCACCAGGCGAAACCTACACCTACGGTGACAGCTCACTGGTATTTGTATCGGGATTCAATGACCCACCCTCTGACTGGGGTATTTCCTTTTTCGACCAAAGCAAAATGAACAACGCCATCAGCATTGTGATTCGTCTGGTTTATGCCGGTCGTGCCATTCTGTTCACCGGCGATGCCGTTGGTCGCACTGATGATGGGGACAAGGACTGTTGGGCCACTGAGAAATACATGGTCGACAACGCACCCGACGTGCCTCTGCAATCGGACGTCATCATTGCCCCGCACCACGGGGCCAACAATGCCAGCTCCCGGTGCTTCATCGAGGCCGTCGATCCCGACTGGGTGATTTTCCCGGCAGGGAGCGATCACGAGCACCCGCGAGCTGCCGCTGTACAACGCTATCTGGATCATGGCATACCGCTGGAGCGCATTTTCAGAACCGACCTTGGCGACAATGAGGGTAATGAGGAATGGTCTCATGGTACCTCTGCCACTGGTGATAGTCGGGGCGATGACGACATAGAAATCATCATCACCGCCGATGGCGAGGTAACGGTGCAATACGCGCAAGACTGAAAGAACGTCTTTGCCACTCCCCTCCCCGTACCTGATCCATCGCACGTAAGAGCGATCAGACTGAACTGTAAGAACCCTTCCATTGACAGCATTTCCCGCATATCCGATGGTTAGTATCACTTAGTCGCTGCTTACAGCAGCATTAAGTCGCGGAGTTTTTCCGCATCTCCCGTTGGGGCATCGCGCCCCACGGGACGAGGCTCTGGCGGATCTTTTACCTACAGGAGATAGATCCATGGCAAAGCATTTGAACGTGTATGTCGTCGAGGAATTTGAGAGCGGTGGCGAGCAGCGCAAGAACTACACCCAGGTCGGGAAACTGTTTCCCCACGCAAAGGGTGAGGGCTTCAACCTGCTCATCCAGCCGGGCATTGCGGTCAGCGGTGAGCTGGTCGCCTTTCCTCCCAAACCCAAAAACGACAACCCGGACGCCTAGTCCAGAGCCTGCAAAGGCCACCCGCGCAAGCCGGTGGTCTTTGCATTAACAACAACGCCGCAAGGCATCCTCCCAACGGGATACGTCCCGTTGGGCGCATCTCGGGAGGTATTTTCAAGGTGCGAAAAAATGGAGACTTTGCAATATGCCTCGAAGGAGGCAGTGATCGAAGCCGCAATCGGCTTCCTGGAGGAAAACGGCCGGACCTATGGCGATGCACTCACCAGCCCCAGCAAAACCGCGGAGTATTTGCGGTTGCGGATTGGCGCCGAGGAACGCGAGGTATTTACGGTGATCTACCTGAACAACCAGCACCAGATCATCGCCGCCGAGGATATGTTCTACGGCACGATCGACGGCGCGGCGGTCTACCCCAGGGAAGTCGCCCGGCGCGCGCTGGAGCTCAACGCAGCGGCGGTGATTTTCGGGCACAACCACCCCAGCGGGGTGACGGAGCCCAGCACTGCGGATCGTCGTATCACGGAACGACTCCAGTCCGGCCTGACCCTGCTCGATATCCGGGTCCTCGATCACATCATTGTGACGGAGAAGTGCAGCCACTCCTTCGCGGAGCACGGTTTACTCTGACACAGGAGCAGCCGCTTCACTCACCAGGGAATCCCACGGGATTCCCTTTTTTCTGGGCGTCACATCAGGTGCCCGTCAAACCGCCCCGAGCTGGATATCCCCGGGAAGCCCGACAGCCCGCTCGTCTGGCTTGCTGGCCATTGGCGGAGTAAACCTGAATACCGCCTTCGCTTCGCTGTGATGCTTGCCGGCAAAAGTATGATCTATTATGTTAGTTACGCAGAGGAGGCTTACTAGGTGTCCAGACTGACCATTTCAATGCCCGACCTGGTGTGCAGAGAGAGCGCAATCAGCGAACTCCGCACCATGCTTGCTCGCGCGGAACAGAGCGGCATCAGTGACCGCTCTTTGTCTGATGTTCTGGATGCCGCCCGCCAGGAAGCGCGCCAAAAAGGGCTGGTGCTTAACGCAAATTGACCAGACCCGGGACGCAACCTGATCGACATCTATCTTTTCGGTATCGAGCAGTAACGGAATACAGTGCGCGTGTAGCGTTGGCTGGTGAAGACTAGGCTGTCATCTGACCAGGATGGTCAGGTCATCGCAGCTCCACCCAGAACACCATACCGGGGGGGCGGGCACAAGCCACCGGCCATAGATCAGTGGCCGGTGGCTGCAATCGATCTTACTCGCCCTGGGTAGGAGCGGTCGCTTTGGGAGCAGCTGTCTTCGGTGCGGCTTTGCGCTTTGCCGGAGCACGTTTCTTTGCAGCGGCGGGTTTGGCAACAGGCGCCTTCAGCGTAGCACTTTTTTGCTTCGCGACTTTCTTAGCCGCAGGCTTCTTGGCGGCAGCAGCTTTTCTGACAGCCGGCTTGCGTTTGCCCGGCGCTTTCTTTCTGGCAGCCTTGGTCACAGCACGCTGAGCGCCAGAAATCGCCTTCTCGACGGCCTTGTGCTCGCGGAGCAGATCTTTGGCAGCGGCGATTCCTGCGTTGATATCACGCTTCGCATCGTTGGCGGCTTTCAGATCGACTTTCAGGGCCGTGAGCTCATCACGCAATTTGGCGACTTTGGCTTTGTTGGCTGTGGTCGGACGTGCTTTGGCGGCCGCGCGCGCTTTGGTCGCGCGGGTTGTCGCCGCCGCGACCTTTTTACGCAGCGCAGCGGTTTTCTTCTGTTGGGCCGCCAGCGCTTTGGTGCCAGCTTTAGCATCTGCATCGATCGCCTTTCCGAGCTTAGCGCGCAGTGCTTCGATCTCTTTGGCCAGTGCGTTTGTGGTGTCGCTCATGTGAACTCCATAGTCCATTGATTAAAAACCGCGCGATTATGTCGATAAGCCCGCAGTTTATCTACCTTTGGGCACGATTTTCACAACCCGGAATTCTTTTGAACGAATGTAAAGCAGCTAAATATCGCGCGTATTGCGGCAGCGGGGGAATGATCTTTCCATGGTTCACCTTCACACGCACAATTCAGTCAGGTATATAATCGATATTGACCCGAATAGATTTTCTCAAGTTCACCATGCTAGTCGACATGTTTAATCCCTTTTGGCCACTGATATTAAAGGCCACGCAACGTTGTTATTGCGATACAAAATTCACTGCGTTCATTGAGGGATCCTCCCTCCGATCAATTCACTGACTTCACCCGCGGTTTAGCGAGCAGGTTCGGTAATGCGCATCTTTCACTTTGTGTTATTGGTCCAGTTCGATTGCCCGTTTGGCCCGTGGTATCAAGAACCCAGTGAGCGCCTCAAGAACCTGAGCAAGGGATCCTGGATCAATTGAGACATCCTCGACAAAAGCCCGCCACTGTCGTTGCTTCTGTTCATCTTCCGCAAATGCCGGTGTGAGTGCATCGGGCGGTTCAACCGGGATCGCTGTATTGCGTCTCGCGAAGGTCGCCGCGATCGCTTTTTCAAGCCGCTCACTGTCAATGCTGAACGATTGGCTGAGAATCCAGATGTCGTAGAAATCCTTCATCCGGCTGTTCGCCCGACCCAGCGCCACCATGGCCTGGAATTTCTCAGCGATGACGGTCTCCATTGCATAGGCGCGGATCTTCGGCGCGGGCAAGTCGAGCATGACCGGGTAGTGAACAGTTTCCGCCCCTGGCTCCAGCGTGTCACCGAAGCCAATATCAATCATAAGCTTGATCCGGGCACCTCCCACAGATGCAAGCGCGCTTAGCCGGAGACCACCATAATCGAACACTTCTCGAATCCGCTCGACGCGCAGGGTATCCGGATCAAACAGGACACCGTCGTCAGCTTCCTGGGATAGTATCTGCCGGAACGTTTCCAGCATCGCCTCTTCGTCCGGATCACCAAAGCCTAGGAGATCCAGGTCGCGGGTTGCTCGATGGGGATCGTCAAACCAGCTCATCATGAGCATGGCGCCTTTGAGTACGAAGCGATCGGCATGCGGTGACTGACTGAGCCGGAACAGCAGGCGCTCCAGCGCGAAGCGCGTGAGCACCAAGTCAAAGGTCTGTCCGTTCGTCTTGGAGAGATTGAGAAGCCGTGCGCGCACAGAGGCGCCGATATTCTTGGTGCCTTTAGCCATTGGTGGTTAGCGCCTCTAGGTAGGGGCGGATCACCGTTGCAACGCCACCGGTATCTGCTGCCTTGGCTATTTCCGCCGGGGTGGCTTTTCGTTGGCGTAGTGACTCCTGCAGCCCTTCTAGCGCGACACTTAGGCCGACTTTGCTGCGATGTCGGAAGCAGTCCGCGACCGTCTTGGCTACGCCAAACACCTTGACGGAGACGTCTTCAATCCTATGCGTCTCGACGCTTTCGGAAATATAATTATCGGAGAACCGCAGCACCCGGACGGGCACGTCGCTGAGCTTCGGCGTCCAGTCATTCCGTCCGATGGCCATCCATACCTTTTTCGGGAGTTGGTCAGTCAGGCCGTGAAAGGCAAGCGCTGACACCAGGCAAATGACGCCCTTGGGGATGCGTTTGGCCGCTTCGGCAAGGCTGTGGTTTGCGTCGAGTACGGCGTCGGGGAGCTGATAGAGCCCGCGTGCGAGGCGAATTACCTCGCCATCCTTTTCCATACGGCCGATAGTCGCCGCGGTCACGCCGGCGCTTCGGAGCTCCGCAAGCCGCAGAATGCCGTGCGCCGCGAGGAGTTCACGGGCAACCTCTCGCTGAGACGGTGTCTCAGTCATCGATATATATCCTCACACTATGGAGTCTATAGGGTTAGGTTTTGTATCACATGGAGAGCGGGGTAGTAAAGGCTAGGTGTTGATCCGGGTGGAATTCCTGGGGTTTGCGGCAGTCGGGGCGGTAAAACCCCCATAAACGCTTTCCCTTAGTCATACTGCAATTTCTTCCAGGCCTCATGCCAGCGATGATCCTCTGCATGTTGATAGATGGCCGTCGTCTCTAATTTTTCGTGCCGCGCGGACGCCTGCAGGTATTTAAGCCCAATACCCGCGTCGTCTCCGTGGGTTACCGCGGTGTGGCGGAACCAATGGGTCGAGGCCTTGCGTAGCTTGGCCGCAGGCAGTGGGGCTTCCAGAGCAATGCTCTCGGCGGCTGCGGTCACCACACCTTTCACCAGGCGGTAAATCATATTTGCGGAGACCGGCTTGGTCCCTTTCAGGCTTCGCACGATGGGGCTGAGATCATCTGTGGGTGGCAGATCGTCTAACCCCAGGAAACGCCGGTACCGCATGAGCGCATCCAGCATCTCGTCCGTCACGGGTACCTTGGCCTTCTTGCCGCCCTTGCCTTGCACAAACCACCACCACTTCCCACGGTACTCCCGGATGCTGTTCATCGGATGAGTCGCCACCTCGGAGACCCGCGGCGCCAGCAAGTACAAGAAATGGAAGAGGAAGCGACTCCGCTCGTAATGCTCAATTTCCCGGCGGGTGGCTTGGGGGAGCCCGGCGATATAACGCTTGAGGTACTCCCAGGTCTCCCGGTCCAAGAAGCGTTCCTGGGCTAGGGCTTCGCCAGTTTCCGGCGTGAGCGTTTTGTTGCGCCGTCGGACCAAAGACAACGGGTTCCCACGGAGATAGCCGGCGTCGACCAGGTACGACAGCAAGGCATTCACGACGATCAGGGTTTGGCGCTGACTACTCGGCGCCAATGGGCCCTGAAAGGGTCGCCATTGCAGTGAATGCCGCGGCGCTCGGGGGCCGCACCAGTAAGAAGACGGTTGGGGATCAGTCAGAAAGGCCTGGTAAGCCTGAAAATCTTCCCTCAATAACCCCGAGAGCGGCCTGTGGCGTTGGGTGATCGCCCACAGCAGTAAGCGCTCGGCCTCCTTCCGGTAATTTCGCACCGTCTGTGGAGAACCTTCAAATTCGGCCAGCCAGCAGTGAATGGCCTGCAGATCATTGTGGGCCAGGATCTGGCAGTGCGCTTGGGGCAGCCGGTTCTCGCCCCGGCTGCCATCAAGCCCCCCCGGCAATGCCGTCATGCCATCCAGCGGTACCGGCTGGGTGCTGTAAGGCCTCACATCCGCCATGGGTGGTCTCCGACTGGCATTTTCTTGATATGGGGATTCTACGGCTCATAAATTCATGATTATAGGGTTAATCATGAATATATGACGATTTAATCTGAAAATGTAAGGTATACAGCACACGCTACACCTTACTATAATGGAGTAAATGACCCCCTCAGGTGTCACCGCCCGCGAAGCGAACGCGGGTTCGCGCAGGAGATCCTCATGGCTCGACCGATAGCTACGCCAAGTTCCGTGTTTGCCGCGTGTGAGCGGCTCGACGCCGCCAAAGAGCGCTGGAACCGGGAGGATGTGCGCCGCGAGGTCGGCGGGGGCGGATTTGTCGTGATCGATCCCCTGATCCAGGCCTGGCGGGCGCTGAAGCCGTTGCGTGAGGTGGCGCCCAGTACCCCGACCGAATTGCTGCATCAGGTGGCCACGTCACTGGAGGCCCATGTCGCCGAATTTACCGCGCAGGCGGAGGAACGCCAGAAGGCACAGCAGCAGGTCTTTGATACCACCGTGGCGGAGCTGGCCGAGCGACTTGCAGGCATAGAGCGTGAGCTGAAGGTCACTGCGGCTGAACTCACTGCCACGGTGGAGGAGAAGGCGCGACTGGCAGATGTGTTAGCCCAGCGTGAGCGGGCGCTGGATGCACTTCAGGTGCGATCCCGGCAACAGGCGACAGAAAATGAAGAGCTGCTGGCCCGGGTGAAAGAGCTTGAGGCAGAACGTGAGGCAGCGGTAAAAGCCCATGAGACCGAGCAGCGTGCCCGGGTCGAGCAGCACGAAAAAGAACGAACCCGGCTGCTGACGGAACACGCCCAGGCGCTCGCAGCACAACGCAAGGAGCTACTGGCCACGGCGGAGCAGGCGGAAAACAGGTTGCTCATGCTGCTGGATCAGGCGCGACAAGACGCTAAAACGACTGAGGCGCGCCTGGCGGACGATCTGGTCCAGCTGTCACGCACCCACCAGGACAGTAAAGAAGCCGCGGCGGAACTGCGATCCACGGTGCAAGCGCAGCACCGGGAACGGCAAGCGATGGAGCGCGAGCTGGCCACAGAACGGGACAGCGTTCGGGCCTTGCAGGCGGATCTCGCTGCATCGAAGGACGAACACCGGCAGCTCGAGCGCGAGTTTGAGGCGTACCAGGCCGCGTTCAACCTCAGTAACGATCTGGGCTCGCTCAAGGAGGCCGTGGAAGGCATACAGGCGCAGTTATCCAGCGCACGATCGACCAGAAAGCGGGGCGAAAGTGGCAAGGACAAGAAGTAAAAGAGACTGGACATGGCAGCTATCGTGTTAAAAATACTAATTTTTATACTAGAAGCAATGCGCCAGGTAATTTCGAGCAGATTAGTCGTTTTAGTTGCCAACCCTCTATTAGGATAGTGTGCCAGAGAGAAAGATGTTCACAGCGGACCGCACATGCCGCTGCTGATACGCCGGATCGGCCAGCTCACCGTAAAACAGTGCCCGGAAGTGCAGGTCACCTTTCACCATTTCCAGGAACTGTGACGCTGCGACCGTCAGGTCCTCAATAACCAGTTTTCCCGCGGCCACGGCATTGCCCAGATAATCGCAAACCAGTTCCTGGGCACGGACCGGGCCGGCCTCCATAAACAGTCGCCCCAGTCCGGGGGCATGGGTGGATTCGGCGACCACCAGCCGGAAAAGCGCACTGCGCTCCGGCCGCATCAGAACAGCCAGGAAGCGCTCGCCGATATGGGTGAGCGCCGCTTCCGGTGCCATGGAATCCAGTTCTGTCGCTGATATTTGCGACAGGATTTCCCTGCAGCTTTCCGTCACCACCGCCTCCAGTAGCCCTTCTTTGCCGCCAAATGTCTGGTAGATCGTGCGCCGGGATCCGCCCGCCCGTTCGATGATTTTGTCGAGCGATGTGTTGGCAAAACCCTGTTCCAGAAACAGCGCCAGTGCCGCGTCCAGTACGGCCTGGCGCCGCTGTTGCCCGCGCCGGGTCGGCGCGGCGGTCGAGGGGTCAACCGTGTTTGCTTGCGCCATGGGAAAGGTTCTCCTGCCATCGATTTTCGTTTGACACCTTACGGTACTGGTCAGTACCATGCAACGCAATTGATGGTACTGACCAGTACCGTTCGGGTGATTTGCAGGAGATTTACATGACCAAGCCATCGGCGGGCCGCAGTCTGGCCCTGATTCTCATGACCCTCGCGGTGGTGGCGGGGCTGCTGGTGGCGTACTGGTGGTTCCACAGCCGGTTTATTCAATCCACCGATAACGCCTACGTCGAGGCCGAGATGTCGGTGATCGCGCCACGCATTGCCGGCTATGTCGCCGAGGTTCTGGTGGAGAACAACACCCCGGTCCAGGCGGGTGATGCCTTGCTGCGCCTGGTGGCAGACGACTACCGGGCGCGCCAGCAACAGGCCGGCGCCCAGTTTCGGGCGCGCGCTGCGGCGCTGGATACACTCGCCACCCAGGTGGAACTGCAGAAGGCATTGATCAGCGAGGCCGACGCCGGTGTCGCCAGCGCAGAGGCGGAACTGGCGCGCGCGCGTAGCGACAGTCAACGCTATGCCGACCTGGTGGACGACCGCGCCGCCAGTCGCCAGCAACTGGAGTCTGCGGTTGCGGCCTTTCAGCAGGCGGAGTCCGCGGTGAACGCGGCCCGCGCGGGATTGTCAGCTCGGCGCAGTGAAATGGCGGTCCTGAGCGCCCGCCGCAGTGAAATCGAGGCACAGTTGAGTGAAGCAGAGGCGGCGCTGACACTCGCGCAAATCGACCTCGGCAATACCGTACTGCGCGCCCCCATGGACGGTGTGGTGGGCAACCGTCACGTCCAGGTTGGTCAGTACCTCCAGCCCGGCAGTCCGGTGCTGAGCCTGGTGCCGCTGCAGTCGGTTTATGTCACCGCCAACTTCAAGGAGACCCAGGTTGAAAGCATGGCGGCGGGGCAGCCGGTGGAACTGGAGATAGACGCCTATCCGGATACGCCGATCGAGGGCTTTGTGGAAAGCTTCTCACCGGCGGCCGGCTCCCGCTTCAGCCTGCTGCCACCGGAAAATGCCACCGGGAATTTCACCAAGATCGTTCAGCGAATCCCGGTGCGTATTCGCGTGCCTGCAGACAGCCCGCTGGCGGGTCTGCTGCGGCCGGGCATGTCAGTCATCGCCTCGGTGGATACCCGTAAAACGCCCCGCTCTGAAGTGTCCGGCGAGCACCGTGTCGCCGGAGCCGGCACATGGCCTCTGTAGCAAGCGCTGCCTCACCGGCAGAGGTCGACTCGGCGCCGATTGATCCGCGCATGCTGGCGGGCTGGATCGCCATGGTGGTCGGTATGTTCCTGGCCATCCTGGACATCCAGATTGTCGCCAGTTCGCTGAACGAGATTCAGGCCGGCCTGGCCGCCAGCCCCGACGAGATCAGCTGGGTCCAGACAAGTTACCTGATCGCCGAAGTGGTGATGATTCCGCTGTCTGGCTATCTGGCGCGCATGTGGGGCAGCCGGCGCCTGTTCGTGGTATCCGCCATCGGCTTCACCCTGACCAGTCTGGCCTGCGCCTTCGCCTGGTCGCTGCCATCGCTGATTGTGTTGCGCGTGCTGCAGGGCTTCATCGGGGGCGGCATGATCCCCTGTGTATTCTCGTCGGTGTATTTGGTCTTCCCGCGCTCGCGCCAGCCGATGGCCAACGTGGCGGTCGGCATGATCGTGACCTGCGCGCCCGCGGTGGGTCCGACGCTCGGAGGTTTCATCACCGAATGGCTCTCCTGGCACTGGCTGTTTGCGGTCAACGTCATCCCCGGCCTGATCGTAGTGATGCTGGTCGCCTCCATGCCGGACTTCGATCGCGGTGACAGCCGTCTCGCCCGGGGCTTTGACGTGCAGGGGCTGATACTGATGGCGCTGTTCCT
>TARA_R110000868_G_scaffold28036_4_pt1 | contig 25812 bp, 25 predicted proteins | sample TARA_R110000868 | Tara Oceans TARA_R110000868 (sample SAMEA4397489) | marine metagenome | biome: Polar Biome; feature: [SRF] surface water layer (ENVO:00010504); material: water (ENVO:00002006), including particulate matter (ENVO:01000060) such as... | depth 5 m | reverse complement strand
GGTAATAGTATTTCATAGTTAAAAGTTCCTGGCTCAGATGTGTTGCTTGAATCTTCATAAAGCTTCTGCTTTCTTAAACCCAACACAGTTGCATCTGCAGGTGGAATGTAGTAACTAGCATAGTCTTCTGATACTGATGCACCTTCTGTCATAAGCATTAACTTAGCCATAGATACCCCACATCGCGGATAACCGTACTCAACAAAACGCTTACTATTGGTAATTTCTGCACCAAAGTCGTTTCTATATATTTCCGAGTTTGTCCATCCTTTTGTTTCTGGTTGATCGTCCTCTATTGCCTCTGAGAGGTGTTCAAAGGTTATTAGTACTTGTATTGATTTTGTGTTTTTTGGAATTGCAAAAGTTGTTCCTACTGCAAACATAGCAGCTGCGCCGTAGTCTTGTAATGCTTTTAATGTTCTCTTTTCATCTATTTTAGTATCACCAGACCATTCAGCTGCTTGAGTTGGATAGTAAGAACCGCCATCTTTGTAAGGTACTTTCTTTATAAAAAAAGCTGCGTTACGATCTAGGTTGCTAACGTTTGTTTGATTAATTCGAGTTTGTTCATTGTCACCTCTTAAAACTGAATAGATAGGTGTTGATACAATTCTAAGTCTTATGCTAGAATTAAGGTCTTGCAACAAATCCCGGATATGAATATAGTGTTCTCCTATTCTTTTGTAGAACCATAAATCTGCAGACGTAGGCGTTGTGGGAGTAAAGTCCTCTCTATTATACCCATCTCGCTGTTTTCTTGCAATGTATCGTGTTAAATCTATTTCTCCATTAGATGCTATTATTTGCTCTCCAGCTGTATCACTAATATCAACATCGTTTAGTATATTTTTAAACTTTCTTCGCGTGTTTGCTCCTCCAGAAAAGTTTTCTAGTTGCAATCTGTATGTATATCCTACTACAGTCTGACTAGGAATGTCAGGGTTTGGTGACATTAATTCTAATAAAGATTCTGTGGTTGAATATGTTTGTCCAAATACCTTTATTGGATTATTGTTTGTTAGAAACATATCAAATATAGGATACCACGTAATTGGTAGTTGTGCTTTTTCCTTGATAGCAAACACATCTTGCACACCTGGGCCATCCAAATCAACTCTTGACAACTCCAAGTTATTACCGTTTCTAGCTATAATTGATATTTGAGTTGTATCCTCCATTAACGGAATTATCTCAATTACACTACCTTCAACGAGCTTTGGGCGTTTATCTGCACTACTCTTGAGTCTTTTAAAAAAGTCTTCAGGATCTAGTACAAACCAATTAAATATCTTTTCACCGTCAGCCGTGGTTGCTTTAATCTTATATCCAGTTAGACCTGCTCCTACGTAGGCAAAAAACTGAGCATTAAGTTGCTGTATCCCTGTAACATTACCATCTATTACTTGATTAATGTTGGATACATCTATTACTTGGTTGCAGGTAGACTTTGCTCTACCACTATTTTTTTTGAATTTAATCTTATCCCTAGTAATGTAAGTTAATACATTATTTTCTGCTTCACTTTGTAATCCTATAACTTTACTTGCATTCTTATTATAAGAGTCAATCCACTTTAATCCTGGAAAAAAGCCTGCGTACTTAAAATTATCTAGATCCTCATTAGGAACAATCTGCGATGGATATGTTGTGAGTATCCATGACATCCACGCCTCTAATGCTGCATCTGGATTACTATTAGCTTGTAGGTCAAAAAGGTTTTTATCCTTTTTATACCAACTCTGTAATATATGGTAAAGCAGACCACTATGACCTCCTTGACAAAAACGAAAGTCCTCTGGAACACCACCTACTGTTCGATCTGCATCGTAGTCGTAATATATGAATCGTGGTAAGCTACCAAAATGCCTTGTAAGCGTTGTATCCTCTAAAAACGATCTTGTAATTATATCCACATCAACTATCCAATCTTGAGTAGAAGATCCATTTTTTAGTAAATTTTTAAATAGCATGGGATGCTTTAGTGGTTCTATAACTTGCAGTCTAACTCGAGATGAAATAGTGGTACCATATGCGTTCGATACTTCGCATGTATATACTCCAGAAATCTCAGAATTAACATCTGTACCTGGGATACTTAATCCTCTTATACCCTTTCCGTTCTCGAGTGAATTTATTGCAACAATTGCTGATCCATCTTTTTTCCAAACATACTGGAGTCCACCATCGTTACCTAAGCTATTTGCATCAACTAAGGATGGATCTTCTGCTATTACAAACATCTCAAGAGTCGTACCAGCTACTACAGTAAATACCCCAAATATTGGTTGGACTTCAAAAAACACCGGTTGGTCTTCTTCATATGTCTCAACCCATGTTTTTTGTCTTATATTTTGAGCTAAATCTGAAGCAATAACTGGTGGTATAGGATTCTCAGGCATTAGAAAAAATTCACCTGATCGAAGCTCTTGTGTTTCCGGAACTGATCCTATTTGTAATGTTAGTTTTTTCATTATAAGGCAGTTTGAGAATCTGTTATGCGTGGATAGCCTAACGTATAAGTTACACCATCTTTATCCCTTCCTCGGAAAGGTGATCCTATCATAATATTTCCAATCTGTGGTGCCATGCTTACAGCGTATAGTGTTGTTGTATATTTTGGATTAGGAATAGTTAATCCAGTTTCTATTGACGTCTTAAGTGTATCTACCTGATAGTTGCTTTTTAAATATGCAAGAGATACTCGATTTGATCTAGTACTTAGATAGTCTCTAATATCCGCTATAAACTGTGTTTTTACTAATTCTTGATCAGATATATTTAGATTATCTTGATATGCTGCTATGTAGCTAGTAGCTAGCTTGTCGATGTTTTTAGTTAAACTTGCTGATGGGTATTTGTTAATATCCTTTAAAAATATTAAAGAGTCTAACGCGCTTACCTCTTTAGTATAATTTGTAACCAAAGGAATACCTAAACCGCCTTTTTTTATTGGTGTTGTTAGCATTTTTTCGGGTAGATCAAAGTAAAACTCTCCAAAAGTGTTTATATCGTAATTCTCCACTTCAAACTCATATGTATCATCAGTAGCTCCTCCAGGTAGTGATGAATCTTTATATAGTACGACCGGCTTATCGGATTTGAAATCCACTAACAAATAGTAAAGACTAGGTGTATTGTTTACGGTAGATCTTGGATTAACAATTGGAGTTAAGTTGTTTAATCCTGGTGAAAGAGGTTTAATTGAGCCTGACTCTCTAACCAAATAATGTAGTACATATCTAAATTTTTCATTCCAAAGTGCAAACCTATTATTTGTAGAATCGGAGGGTGGTAGAAAGTCAGACTTAAGTGTTGCAATTGGTCCTTTTATTGCACGGACTGCGGTTGCTAGGGACGCTGATAGCGAACTTACATTTCCTGGTTGACTTCCGCTTGGATTAGCATATACAAGATCTCTGTAGGATCTTATATTAGTTTCTATGGCATCCATAACAGGTTCAAAATTTAATGAATTTAAACCATAAGCTAATACTTTATCGTTTGATACAAATGGAAATACTGACCCACTAACGGCTGGGAATCTTGCTGGAGTTGACTGTACTCCCGGCATTTGAGTTTTTAAAACTATAGATGTTGTGTTAGTTTGAAAGATGGTATTGTTAATAAACTTTACTTCCGGATCCGAGTTATGTTGAAAATAAACAAACATATTTCGTTTAAGAACTCCTTTTGGATCAAAAACATCTGTGTCAACTAAAGCTGTAGGAATACTGACTTGTGGTCTATTGTTTATATTAAAAGTAGCAGATGTGTAGTATTTTGTAGCAGCTGCTTTTTGTCTCTGAATAGGAATTAGACTTAAAGATAGTCCAGTTATTGCAACTCGAGGTGGTGGTGCTAAGGGCACTTGCTCAATTAGTGGTCTGTCCTTGTAGCTTGGATTGTTGCTGACTATTGATCTAATAAAGTCTATCTCAGCGGGACTAGTTCCTTTTTGCTCAAAAGATGCTTTTTTAAAGTTTTTCTCCCAACCAATGGTTTCAAATATTCGATCTGAGTTAGTATTATTATAATCTCCATTGTCAAATATCCTCCAGTCGTTTGTATAGAAATTTAAACCTATTCTAATCTTAGTAGTTTTGGGATTCAAACGCTCCAACACTAATCGATTAAATTCTAGGTACTGTCCATGCGTTGGTCTGTTGTTTACGTTGGGGTAAAATTCGTCTGCTGCAAAAAGTGTTGCGTCGTATCTATTCCCTAAAGATGTAACTCCAAGTTTATATATGTCGGTTTTATAGTACTTTTCTCCAATGTACTTTGATATTGTTTTTGTCCATGGATCCATTAGCGTTATTGTATTTGGCTCTCCATACGATGTACCATCTGATCGCAATACTGTACTAATTAACCTTGACTCTACATCATACTCTTCAATTGTAACATAACACCTATCTACTGTGTATCCAGGACCTGCCATTAAAAAGTTCTCTAGGCTAATTCGAGGTGCTCCTAGATAGTAGTTCTTTGGGTTAGTTTTTTGATCTGGTAAGACTGTTGACTTTGTTGGTATGTATTGGCTTATAGCGTTTCCTATATAACACCCAAAAACAGCCCTTACTCCATCCATGCCGTAAACACTTCCTTTTATAATATCTTGAATAGGTGCTACATCGACATCTTGGTATGCTTTTACAAAAAAACTACCTCCAGCTTTTTCAAACTTATAAACATCTCGTGAAAAATAACCACCTCCTCCGTTTTTATTAACAAAGTCTTCTTCGTAATTTATTCCTTTTACTACTCCTACTTCTAGTTGATATGGTCGGGGGTGCATCATATCTACATTGTATCCAAATAGATCAACTCGATTTGGTGTTTTTAAGTCAACCGTATCTGTTTTAGTCATCTCCCTAGCTACAAAGGTATCTACATCTCCATCCCAACCATTTATTTGATCCGTTGCATTTCCATTTACAATTAAGTTTTTATAAAAAAAAGCGTCTAAATCTGGATTAAGGACTTCAAGGGTTATGGGTTCGGATATTACAGTTCCAACATCGTTTGAGATTTCACACGTATAAGACCCAGCTGATGATGGTTGTATTCTTTCAAATCTAATAACATTCTTTGTTACTGTTACCTTACTCTGCAATGATGCCTTTTCGTCAGATAGTACTACACCAGCATCATTTCTCCACACATATGATAACTCTTCGGTACCCTGTTTTATGACTGGAATCCCATTTTCAACATTAAGAGTATTTGGTTGTATTGCTCCAATTCTCAATTCAAAAGTAACATCTTGCAGCACTTTTACAGTTCCGTCTGGAAATTGATATAGGTTTTTGCCTGATGCATTTGCTGCAGCAGAGGACTTAATCTTTGGTCGAGATGCGTCACCAATGGTTACAGTAATAATGGGTGGTTGATTTAATACTACTGGTATCAAATCGTATGATGTTTCGTTTTCGTTAATGCTACTTGTTGGCAATAGTGATGTTACACTTCCCGTTGTATACGCTGAAATGCTATCATTAAGGTCACCATTTAATGTATCATCTAAATTTCTCATTGATTTCTTGAAACCTTAAATATCCAATTTTTGTCGTGAATTTGATAACCATAGGATCCAGAGTTTGGAACCTTTAGTAATACTTTATAATATCTTTCCGGTTGAAATCCACTCAAAGGTAAGCTAAAATAATCTCCATTATTATCCTTACTTAGGGTTGTAAACTCACTAAAATTAATTATTGCGTCGTCAGTTTGTGCACTATATACAGCGTACTGTGAACCTGATGGAAGCTTATATCTATCCAGGTATGCTGAAGATGTTGCAAAAGTTGCTGCTGGATATTGATACCTTGCTGCAAATGCTATCCTTGGAATTGAAGACTCCTTATATTCTGGTTGTAAATTTACTGAAACAATATTATATGGTTCGTTTGTGTTAATATTAGAGAGTGTTGAGTTTGTAACACTTTCGTTATATTTTGCCTCAATAACTGGTGAGTATATAGTGTGTGTATCTTTACTAAAGAATTTGATACTCTTAAACGTAGACAAAGAGTTTTCATCTGAATATTGCTTTTTTACAATAAACCCCTGAAAAGAAATCGATCCGGATTGCACTTTATGAATTATAGCACTCACATCCATATCTACATCCGCTGCTTTATAGCTAAAAGACTGCGATGCTGCTGAGGATGTATACCAAGCTCCTCCACCCTTTGTAGTTGTATACGATCCAGTCGATAAAGCTGCAAATGAGCTTGTTGGCCAGGCTGTTGAAGGAGTTGTAAGTCCTTGTCTGTAGTACCAACTTACACCTTCTGTAGTTTCTGGTAAATTACCATATCGGCCAATTCCCATATTCCAACTCTGCGAAATAGCCCAACACTCTAAAGTGTAGTCTAATGGTATTTCTTGTTCCTCGGTAGCGTATAGTTTTAAGTTCCACGTAAAGCTGTTAGGGTTAAGACCCAACTCAACTATACTAGCCGACATTGCTGGGTAGTCAAAGTCTACCAGTATTCTCGAGTTGTAGCTACTAGTACTATCAACTAATTTTGATAACTCTAGAACAGCATCTAACCCTGTATTCTTTTGAGGATACCTTTCGTAGATTGTTGCGTCTTTTTTTGGATAAAATCTTAGTATCATATTAGAATGTTGCTATGCGTCCTTTAATGTCGTTATCTGGGAACTTTACTTCAAAAATTGCTGGGTCTAGGCTTGGGTAAATAATACCATTTCTAGTTGCAGCTTCTATGTTATATACCACATTACTGTAGTCTTGTAATTCATCATTTAAGTTTTTAATTCGTACACCAGTTACGGTTTGTACACCCTTTGCTCTCAGTAATATGTTGTAAATATCACCATACACTATTGGTTGATTAATTTGCCATTTATCTATCTCAAAGAACTCTTTTAACAGCGTAATGCAATTTAGTATCGCTTCATTTGCGTTAAAGCTAGGTAGTGCAATAATGTCAAAATCAACTCCTATATTAATAATATAAGCATTTCGTATATTAATGCTATCAGTCAACATCCTATATTGCGATAGGTATGTTTTTAAGTTTTCTTTTATTGCACGGTTTGCTGTTATGCACTGCTTATTGTTGTTATATCCTAACACATACATATTCATAGCTAAAGGATTAGCTACTGTATCATCAACTTCCGATGTTCCTATATTTGCCTGCTCATCCGGTGTAATAAATACTTTAGCTACACTTCCATATACATTTGGCATAGCATAAGCTCTTACAATATAATCTTCCCTTGTTACAGCTCTATTCTGTGATGTAAATTGTGCTAATGTGTTTTGTCTTATCTCATCTAACGTTTCCAAACTTCGTCCACCCATTGCTGCAGTAGCATTATTTATTGCTAAGGAATTAAGAATGTTTGCATTTAATGCTCCGGTTGATGATGGAAAATTGTCTGTGTTGGTATTTGTTGCTACTACCTCTGTAATTGTATTACTTGGAACATTAGAAACTATTCCTCCACCAACTAGATATGTAACCGTTAGTGTTGTATTTGACGGTGCAATTCCATAAGCAGTCGTAAATATAGGAGATTGTGGATCAATCGATACATCAATGTCGTCTTTTCCTGTTGGTAGTTTTAGTCCTATATTTTCAGGTGTCGCTAGTAATTCTTCATCTGGTGATGATGATACACCTGCTCCGAATTGAACCTCCAATCCCGTTTCGGTTACTCTTGATACAAATCGACGAGGTACTCTTTTAAGCTTAAGTAGGTATGGTGTTTCTTCACTATATACTGCTGCATCTGGATCATTGAATCTTGTGTTTTGTACTTTTTCAAAAATAGTATCTTGAGCTAAGTAAGGTACTTCGTACCAAGTATTACCATCTGCGTCAACGATGCTATCAATTCCAATTAAGGTACTATCCTCTATTTGGAATTTAAAAAACTTCTCAGTACCACTGACCACCACGTCTACAGTTTTTGGTTGTGCTGATATTGCTTTTACCGTCTTTTTAGCTAAATAATAGTTAGGTGCATTATTAGTATCTACTGTGTATACTGAGATTTCAGTTGGAGAATATATATTGTTAACAGAAAAGTCAACATCCTCTTGTACTAAAAACTCTACATTACCTGCTGTACTCCTACCCCTCATTCCAGCTGGAACTTTGAGTGCATATCTTAAATCATGAACAACGTTGCTTTGACTTCCGGAAGCAGGGAAAAGCTGATAGACATCTACATCTACTTGAGATGGAACACTGATCTTTGGTTTGTATCCCATAGCAGCTGCTATAGAAAGTATATTTCTACGCTCCGTAGCGTGTAGTAATAGTGTTTCTTTAAATTCAGAGTCAATGTAATAATTAAGAACATCACCAATATACGAAGCCATCTCAATGAACATCATTCCTGGTGATGCTTCATTAAAGTCATTATAGGTGTCTGGGTAGTAGGTTTTTGTAAACTCCACTAACCCCTTCTTTAGAGAATCAAAATCCCTTCCTAAGTACTTTATATCTTTTGATGTCGTTTTTGATATGTTAGCCATTCTGTTGTGTGTTTATGATCTCAAGTTGTATTGATCTCGTGTCTACCTGATTACCCGCAAGACTTATAGATAGTACTATATTTACGCGGTTAGCGTCGGTATCTTCATCAATGGTAAACTTATTAATAAATATGTAAGGTAACCAATATTCAAAGCTTGTTCTAATGCGATTTTCGATATCCACCATTAGCTCCTCTGTTATGTTTTGAAATAATGTTTTACGTAAATCACAACCAAAGTCTGGTTGCATTACACGCTCTCCTCTATTTGTTAATAATAGGTTTTTTGCATTTGCTACAGCCTGATCTATTGATAGATAATTAAGTTTAAAAGAAGTTCCCGAACTAGAGTTCATAGGTAAATCAATACCAATCGCTGTGTTTAGTTCAAAATCAATCGGGTTTATTCTTACTTCTATTGCCATTATCTACCCATACTATGTTGATCAGCTGCTTTGAGTACTGCTGAATAATCTTTCATAAACGCTCTTGTTGGATCACTATATCCACCAGCTTCTGGAAGTGGTGCATCATCGTCCATTAATGCCGATAAGCTAGCCATGCTCTGCACTCCCATTTGAGCATGATCTGCTGTAAGAGCTCCTCCATTCATGTCTGGCCACTCTTCTTCTCGATACGACTCGTTCATCATACTTGTTGCTGTTTCGTTTAATAAATCCCCTAAAGGGCCGTCAAAGGATACAATCGGTGTTGTCCGTTTTTGTATCGGTTTTTGCTTTACCTGCGGTATACTTGCAGGTTGCATTGTTGTACTTTTGGTTTCCTTCAGAAGTGGTTTGATCGTTTTTAGCTCTTCTCGAACAATTGAACGAACTTCTTCGCGTATAACCTTGCGCATTAAATTTACAAAATCAGATGCTTTCATGTTGTTTTTATATATAAATAGTTACGTTTTTAGATGTAGCCTTGAAATGGTATAGGTGGTATTCCAGTATTTGCTGGTGGTGTTACAAGTCCAGTCATTGTCTTAAGCTGAAGCTCTAAACTATCAGCAATCTCTTGTACGAGTCCCGTTGCTCCATCCTCCGGCAGCGCTTTAATTTTTTTAAATGCTCCGATGTTTAGTGTTAAGTGAGTTGATCCGGTACTACCTTGCCAGGTTGTTCCAGTCCAAAAGGCTCGCGCAGCTAGATCTAAAGCAATTCCCATAAATATTGCCTCTACATTGACGAGTTTATCTTTTATTTTTTCTAAATCAATATCATGTGCCTCTACAATTTCTTCTAATTTCTTGTTAATCAAAGCTTTTTGTTTAGCAATAAACAACTTTATATTCTTATTAAGAAACAAGAAAAACTGATCTGTTAGTTCGGTTAACTCTGACAATAAAAAAGCTACTAAAGATTGTTTCCTATCTATACACAGTCTCCATTCCTCCATCTTTTTGTGATGCTTTGGATTATTTCCTATTGGATTTTCTGTGTAAGTTTTAATCAACTCTAGAGTTTTGCCTAGATACTTGGTTTCTAGTCTACTTAAAAACCCAAACACTTCTAGGCTCTGAAATGCTTGTGATATTTTTGTAACCGCTTCAGCATTTCTTACTATATCAATAACTGCCTTACCTAAAGCTTTTGGATCTTTTATTGGTGTATTAAATATTAACATAAGTTGATTCCATCCTGCTGCATAAGGAGCACCACTTTGTTGCAATGATAATGTAAAAGCGTCTAAGTCTTCTTTAAAGCCTTGTTTATTTTTTAAAGCATCAAACACACCTTTCAAGAGTGTTATAAATCCAGTAACAAAAGCATCTATAGTAGCCAACTCTTTCATCTTAAGCATAAAAGCTTGTTCCTCCTCAAATAACTGTTTTGATGGACCATCTTGCTCTTTCTTATAACTAAAATAGCCACTTACAATATTTTGAATATGTACTTCATTTGCTGGGAATTTGTAATTTTTATCTTCAACAAGATTTTTAGATAGTCCTGATAATCCTCTTGCAATCTTGACAATTATACCTCCTAGTTTTTGATAGTGTTTTGCCTGCTCTATTAGATCTTCCGCTTTTCTTCGTTTAGCATCAATGATTTGCTTTTTTATTTGAACGTCTGCATACTTGTTGGCGTAATACCCATCTAGTGGTATTAGGTTTAACAAGTAAGACTCTACATCTTTTTCAAATTTAGCAAGTTTATTTTCTATATAAGCTTTAACCTTATCAAATATCTTTTTTGCAAATTTTTTTACTTTTTCAATAATTGGTTTTAAATATGCAATAAGATCCATAAATAGGCTCATCAATGATATACCTGCCCCAACTGCGAATCTTCCTACTGCAGTCTTTTTTAATTGATTGCCTTTACTTTTTGCCCATGCTACCTTCTTACCAACTGGACCCTTTCCTTCAGAAAGCTCTTGAAGCATTCTTAGTAAATCTTGAGCCTCCTCTACCATATCCTCTATAGTAAGTTTGTAAGATTGTAATTGACTTCTTTTTGTTTCAAATAAACGCTTGAAAGTTTGAAGATCAGTTTTGCTATCTGCAATTACCTTTAATGCTGTTTTTGAGAAATCTCCTAACCCCATTTCATTCATATAGGTATAAACCTCTTCGTCTGTGGGACCTGGCGATTGTTGATTTTTTAATGCATTTTTTCTGAGCTCTCTAGTTCTTTGTAAGTCAGCAGTACTATCAATACGTCTTTCGTATCCTTGTATCTTATCCAATGGATTAGCTGTTGACAGTAGTGGTGCTTCTAGTGGGTTGTCTGGGGTGATATCTTCTACGTTTAGAGGTATTAAGGGTTGTGCTGCTCTATCTGCTAATTGTTTTTTGGCTTGTTTTGTAAGGTCCTTATACTTAGAAACACTAGCAGTTACATCTGCTTTGAGCAGTACTAATTCATTTTTAATATTATCAAATTCAGTTACTAAATCTTTCTGTAGTGTAATTGTCTGCTTTACTAACGTATCTGTTTTTGTGATTATCTTTTGAATTAGCTCTATTTCTTTTTTCTTTTCTTTAAGATGTTCTGCATTATTCTCTTTAAACTCTTTTACCTTTTTTGTAGCTTTTTTATAAAGATTAGCCGCCATACTATTATCCACCTTTACCGATAGCTCTGTTACTTTGTCTTCTAACTTCTGTCTAATTGTATCCAGCTTTGGTTGAATGTATAGTTGTATTTCAGCCTTTTTGCCTTCTATTTGCATTTTTAGCTTTTGAATTTCAGGCTTTACAAATCGCTCTACCGCATCTAATTTTTGCATACCTCGATACAATCTATTTACTTTTGGATTCTTTCTTGCTAATCTCTCTACATAGTTTATAAAACTGGGTGGATCCAAAACTATCTTTGCTAACTCTTGATAAGAAAGAACAATCTCTAAAAGCTTATCCGCAACATACACTTTAATGTCACCAAACTTGGTATCACTACTTGTTGATGTACCCATTACAGCTTGACCTTTTAGTCTAGTTATAGTTTGTTTTGTGTTTTTTATTAAATCTGGTATCTTTGCAAAGTCACTAAAGTTTTTAATTTCGAAACTCTTTAAACTTTCTATAAGCCCTAACTCTTGTTGAAATATAGATTTGAATCTATCTTCGTCAACTCCTAATGATTTTGATTCTTCTTTTAAATTTGAAAAAAAAGTTTGTAGTTCTTTAATCTTAGCCTTTTCCTCTCCTATAATTTCCTTAACTCCCTCTACTACTTCTTTTGTATATTTCGGTATGTTTTTTAATTCAACAGAAGCTTGCTTTAGTTGTGTTGCTATTTCAGTTATTTCTTGCTTCTTTTGTTTAAGCCTATTTGTTGTTTGTACAATACTATCCTTAAGTCCTAGAATAGCGCCCTTTGTTGTCTTTATATCTTTTGCTAAAAAGTAGGCATTTAATACTGTAAGCATTGCCTCCTTTTTTATTGGATTAACTTTAACGCCACTTACTCCTATGGTAAAGGGAGGGGGTGCAACTGGGTTTAGGCCTGGTGCTGGTAACGTTGGTGGTACACCTACGGGCATTCCGTCCTTCACAGTATCGAGATAATACTTAACAATAGCAGAAGCAAAATCTTCTGCTCCTTTAATCCTACCTTCATTAAGGTCAGCTGTTAAGGGCTTTGTAAATTTTTCTTGAAAGTTTAAAGCCATTACGTTTAGGTTGTTGATGCATTTCCTTTAAATGGACCTGCGGATTGCCAATCTACTGCATTAGTTCCACTGTGCCATGTTGCATGTGATTTGGGTACTAACGTATATGGTCCTGTTACACAACTTTGAGTAGTACCATTTTTGTTTTTCTTAGGCTTATTGGGTGGGTAATATTCCCAATGCCAATCCTCTGACGATACAGCTCTTAAGAAGCCATAGGTGTGTGCATTCTTTGCCATCCACAAATAAGTTGCTGGTTTAGCACTAATATCCATTGCTATACCATTACCATGATTAGACGATCCTGGAGGAGCTGTTTGTGGACTAAAAGCTGTTGCTCCAGCATTTAATAAATAATCTTCGTCACTTCTACCCTTAGGTACTGCATTGTTTTTTCTACAGCCATACTGTGTGTATGGGTTTATGATTTTTCCACTCTTTGTTTTAAGTCCTCCTTCAATCTTGAATGGTGGTCTAAAATCTGAACCTATTTTAAGCTCGGCACCTATTTCTTTTTTGCAAGCTTGATACATTGCTTCAAACGCTGTTGCAACATCCTCCTTTAAAAGCTTCGTTCCTTGATGTGGTAAATTTACAAGTTGAATTGGTACTTTTGCGTTGTTTGGTACAGTACCTACTATATAGTCAAAGTTACCTGGATTTGTGAACTCTGTACCTCCCGTAAGACTATGAGTTATTACTTTATCCACTGTTATAGTAACTTGATCAGGTAATAACTCTTTTTGTAAAAATATAGAAACCACCTTTGCTACACTTTCTTCTTTTTTTACCTTATTCTTTAGCTGCTGCACTCCTACATAGTATAGAGCTTGTGTTTGTGGATTACCGTATGGTATAAACCCATAAAGAATGCTGTTGTTATAAATCCAAGTTAAAATGTCTGGTTTAATATTTTCTTTTGGACCTACTACTACTAAATTACCTGTTTGTCTAGGATCAAGTCCTGGATAATTAGGAAAAGGTAGTACATCAAAATCTTCCTCCGGACTTTTAAATGCAGTATAGAGCGGTGTAGTAAAATCAGATGGTTTTAATGACTTAATATAAGTCTCAAGTTTTGGATAAGAGTCTGCTGGAAAGGTTGATCCCGTTGGTGGTGGGGGTGGTGTTGATCCAGTTGGGTTAGTTGATCCAGTTGGGTTAGTTGATCCACTTGGTGTTGAAGATGCTGGTTTTACTCCTAAAATATCTTCTATCTTTGCTTTCGGATCTAGCATTGATGCTATTAATGGAGTACCATCTCCTTGTTTGTTTTTCACAAGTTTTCTTAGTTCATCTGTAACTTCAAACTTGGATAAATAGCCCTGCTGTGCAACTAGGTCTACAGCTTTATCGCGCTTTAAGGCTGCTTGCATTTGTACAAAATACGCATACGCTTCTGTGTTTATTACAGCAGTACCTCCGGGTACTTGCCCTAATTTACCTTGTAAATTTGCCATATATTATATTCCTGGTATGATAAATAAATTATCCACAGACTCAAAAAATCCTGGAACATCTTTTAATGGTGATGTTATTGGGTTTGTTGGAGTTGTGGTGGTTGTATTGTTTAAAGTTGAATCTCCAATTGCTGTGATTGTACCAATTAACTTAGTTGGATATGGTGTTACTTTTTCTGGAGCTACTGGAGCTGGGGTAATTGCTTTTTGATGACTCACTCCGTCAACATATGCAAACGTGCTCAGTAATTCTGGAATGCGGGATTGCAAACATGCTAACTCATATTGTGTATCTTCTAAGAAGTAAGCTTTTCCAATGTTAGTAATAATATTAGCATTCTTTAAGACAACTATCATATCATCTAAGAGCTCTGCTAACTTTGTACCTAATACAAGTGGCTCGTAAGCTTGGTTTGGAATTGGATCTGATTTTGTTGCTGGTTTTGGGACATCATTTGCACTCCAAGACTCTCCCTTATTAGGCACTCCTAGAAATAATCCTCTTTCACCAAATAAAGTTACTGAATCACCACTGTCAATATGCACTGGCCCAGTTGATGCTATTGCTACGTTTTTTCCAAAAAGCATTAAGTAATCTTTGTCTGCGTTTATAAGTACGCGACTGCTATTAATTACTATCTGGCCAGTCTTTTTTACAAAGTTGTTTATAAATAGACCATCTGTTCCCGTCTTAATTGATAGGTTTTTCTTTACTGCTTCGGGTCCTCCTCCTGGTGCTGTACCTATTTCTTGTTCATAACGGAGATCCTCCATTGGGAAGTCTATAACAGGAAGTTGTTGTACTTCTATTTCTATACTTCTTCCTACTAAATCTTGTGCATTGAATCCACCAGAACCGGACGCTCCACCTTCACCCCCAAAACCGCCTGCACTGGACGACGTTCCTTCTAAGGCCTTTTTTAGGCCTCCTTCTTCGTTTACTTTGGCAAGTATCTCTGCGTACGTTATTGCTGGCATATGCTATTTTTAACCTCCGGTAGGATAGTTTATTGTCATTGATTCATATATCTTAGCTTTTGCTCCTAAAAAAGCTGTTTCTTTCTCGTCAAACTTGAACATACCAGTTACATTCTTATTAAACACTTCGTTAATAATAATGCACATTTTTAAATCCGATGTTGGCCAATTTACTAATCGATTAAACCAACCTTTGCGAAAAATGTTATTTTTATTGCCTGGTCTACTAATTCGATCATAAAAGCCAATTTGAGAAGCAAAACACGCTACAGCAAATTGTTCTACTTTGCCTGAACCTAAAGTAGCTATCCACGATACCCAACCATCAGTTCCTGAAGCTTTTCCTCTTCCAAAGCTCTTATGCGCTACGCCATCGTAAGATGCTTTTGCTGAATTACTAAAAACTGAACCAGGACCACCTCCCCAACACATTTCAAATTGAATATAACCTAACCAAGCATCTTCTGCCATTACTGCAATTGGATACCCACTAGACGGTGAGCACAACCCACCCCATATAAATAAAGAGGCTACTTTATGGCTTGAATTAAAAGTATACAAAGCACCTTTAACATGCTCACCTCTTCGATCTCCACTTGCTACATTTGGATAACTTGCTTTAAGTTCTTTTGCTTTATCTGATATATAACCAAGTCCTGCAGCTTTAGTTGCATTAATAAACAATCGATCATAGTTACCTTGAAAGGTAGATGAAATTACTCCACGCATTGTAGGGCCTCCGGAGTCACTTGGGTGATCTCCCCATCCACCTTCAAACTTTTGAACTTGTGGAATAAGGAATCCCTCAGCTAACTGCATCAATGTTGATACACGAATTTTAGGTGTAATACCAGCTCCCCTAAGAGCACCTTCTACAAAACTCTTTACTATTTTTTCGTAATTTTTCTCGATCTCAGATGCAATGTATTTACATTTTGCAGCAAAGCCTGGATCTATGGATGGTGGTGTGTTATATCCCATTTACTATACCTTTAATTAATATCAATTATTCCTCCTCTGAATCTCCCTGGAAATTTGGATCTATCTCTTCTACAGTAGCTAGATTAGGTGGGTTTACGTCTGGATTAGTATCCTTTGCATCCTCTCCTTCTTGTATTTGTTTATTAGGTTCCTGATCCATTTCAATAACCTTAGAATATATCTGCTCGTAAAGTTTACTAGTAGACTTAATTTGATCGTCTTTTTTGTCCGACCCAGCTGTTACAGTATATGCTTCTTCCCAAGTTTTCATTCGTTTAGGAATTTGTAACTTTAGTTCTATGTTTTGAGTTGAGCATATGTAAATAGAACCTTGATCTTTTGTAGGATCTTCTACCACATACATATCGGCAGTGTCTGTAACACTCTCGCTATTTACGCGTAATGTCATAATTGGATCTCCAGGCAATCCGTGACTCTTCCACGGTAAAGCTTCATCTCCTCTTTCTCTTTTGCCTTCAGTTTTAGGAGCTGTTGATCCTAAACGAATGCTATTTCCAAACCGTCCTTGTAATATAAAGTCTCCCTCATAAGGTTGGATTTGCGGATATATCTTAACCTCATCTCCATCTCTATATACCGCTTCATCAATTAACTTATTTTTAAACCGCTTTGTTGCAATTGAAGTTGCTACTCGTGATTTAGATATAGTATCTACGTTGGATATTATAAATGGAGTTTGATTTGAAGTAATAATGTGATTGGTATTCACATTAAATGCATAAAAAGATATTCGCTGTAATGCGTTTGCTGAGGGTAACTTGACATCACCAAAAGCCTCAAAAACCATCACTTGCTCTCCAGGTAGTGGATATCGACCTAACGCTCTATCCATTGGCCATGCTTCTGTTGTTATCTCATCCTCTATCCTACTTTTAAATGGAGTAAGGTTTCCAACATCTCGATATCTAATTTTACCAATATCAGCTGGGTTTTCATACATCTTTGACTCAGTATCCATACACACCTCGAGCACATGGGCAGGTACAATGCGCTGCCTTTGTAATCCGGGCTCTACTGGATTTTGACCATATGGACCTTGAAAGATATCAAACATTCCCATGGTTACGCTTTATCTATTAATTCTTGAGCTTCTGACATTAATTGAGCACGCTCCGATTCAGATAAACCAAATTCCCCATCTGTTGGAATCTTTGTTGTGCTGACTAATAATCTTTGAATGATTGCTGTCAACTTAACTAAATTATCATCGTTTTTTACTGAGACTTCCAAGTACTCTTTTACAAGTGGTACCATAACAGAAGCGTCAGTCATACTCTTGATCATCGGCTTCAATTGCTCAATCAACCCATTAATTTGTGTTTCTTTTTTCTTTGTGTTTACGTAAACATCCTGCAGTAAATCTGAGAATGTCTTATCTCCAAACAGCAAACTATCCTTATCCATATGCTTTACTTTTATATAAATAGCAGCAAACAAAAATAGTACTAAATCCTTATACCTGGATTTTGTTTTACCTCATCAAGGTATTGTTGAAGCTTTTTGATTTGAACTCCTGCTATCCATGGATCACGGTTTTGATAAAAGCCTAAGTCGATAAGCTCTTGCCTACCGACTTTCTTAGGATCAAATTCATAAGCTTCAAGATTTGCACCTCCACCTATTTCTTCCCAATTCTTAATTTGGGATTCTAGTATGGATATTAGCTCTTCTTTGTTTATTGCGATTAACATTAATATGTCTTATCCTTTGGTATGTATCCGTACTGTAAGTAATCGTTATACATTATTTTATACTTATCCTTTAGGAACTTTACCATTCTTGTTATCTGTTGAGTGTTTGCATCTGACATCTCTCTTATGTAAATGTAAAGCGCTTTTTTATTAAACAACTCGATAGTATCTCTAGTTTTGAATAAATGTAATATTGCATAAGCTAAAACTTTATCGTTTTGTTTTGAGAAGACCTCTTCAATCTTCTCGTCCCAATACTCTACATACTTGTTAACAAACATATTCAACTGTTGCTCCTTATCTTCAATCTCAATGTAAGTTGTTCCCATTACAAGATCACTTCCTACATCTAATCGATCATGGCTTAGTAGTTTTTTGTAGTTGCTTTTATTTTTAAGAATACAAAAGTTTTTAGCAACTATACTGAAATAACTAAATGCCTTTCCATTTGCTTGCTTAAACTTAGGAAGCTTCTCTACTAGAAAACTAACTACCTCATGTTGTTGCTGTTGCATTGTTTGATCTCCAGTATAGTAGAACTTAAAGGTGTGTATAATGTTTTCAACTAACTTTTCAAACGCTGGTTGAATACCTTTCTGGTAAATCCTACTCCTCTCCATAGAATCTTCGGATTCATTGTATTTTACTATTTCAAAGTCGACGTCTGGTCCAAAATACAATCTCTTAGTCTTCGGCTTTCTCGTCTTCTTTATCTTCTGTTGTATTGACATACTTTGTTATAAATTGGTATAAATCGTCGATCGATTCGTCGATATCTTTAAATATAAAACCCACTTCATCGTCGGCTTTAAACGCTCCTAGGCGATCTACCTCTTGTAATTTATTACGCGTTTCTGTAAAACGTAAAAATAAAACTGAGATAAAACGTACATAGGCTTCACAATATTCAGAAGCTCTTTCTGACTTTTTCCAGTTAGCGTAAACTAAGTAACCCAATACAAGGTTACCAAAAATTGCTATAATTAGTGCTGTTATCATTATTCGAATAGTTTTCCAAATACATCCATTAAGTCATCCTTCTGCTCTTGAGATATAGATTCAGGAATAGTTAAAGATCGTTTGTTAGGTTTAATGCTTGTCTTTGGTGTTGATGGTTGAATATTTAATTGATTGTTAATTATATCTTTCTCCACCTTTGATGCCATCATATCTGCCTGATGTAGGATGTATGGCAGGTTAGTACGTAATGCACTTTCTGGATTATAATTAACGTAATAAGGTTTATTAGACTCCTCATACATTCCATCATGCAGCTTAATACCAAACCACTCATTGTCGGACACCTTAATACCTCTATCCGATAATAACTTTAAACTTCTATCTGGAACAGTCATAAAGGAGTTTACTGGATTATTAGTATAAATCTTTCCTTGATTCTTTCTGTGCCATTCTGAAGGATTGATAATATATTGTTCAGCTTCCTCTGTACCAATTTTACCTAAATCGTGATTAAGTGCAGCAAAGATAAGCTCTTCCTGTGTATGATTCATATTGGCTCCATAAGACTCCCACACCTCATTTACTGTAATAGCCATATCGATAACTCGAATGACATGATCTACGTATCCACCTGGAAAGCAATTGTGATAGTTTATGTTACCACTTGCTGGCATCAATAAGAGACGCTCTTCATGATCCATGTACAACTTCTTTAGTTGTTCTTTTCTATCTCCTTCAAAATACTTATCAATATAACTGATAAGTTTATCAAAGTTTTCTTGCAACTGCTCTGCTGTAAAATTCATAACTTATATTATTTTTTGTAACCGTTTTAATTCTATTTCAATCTTTTTACGATAAGTAACTCTAGTCTCTTTAACTAGGTCTTTTTTAAGCTTGCTAAATTTAGCCAAAGCTTCTTGTTTTTCTTGATCCTTTTGCGCTTTACTTTTTTTAACCTTAGGCTCTTTTACCGTTAGTGGCGTTGCTGGTAAAGTACCCTTTAAATCTACTTGCTCCTCTCCTCGAAAATACACAGTACCATTCTCATGTACAAATTGTTTCATAAATCTCCATCCCTTTGGATATCCGACTGACTTTCTCTTAGGTGCATCATCTGGTGACCAAGAATCTACAACACACTCCCAACAAGTGTATGCAGTTACAGTAATAGCAGCTTTCTTTTCTGCTCCACAACACTTACAAGATACTGTATGTACCTCTTGTGTTCTTTTGTTTGTAGTTTTTGCTTTTGTTTCCATATAGCTAACTATACTAATAAATTATCAAACTAGCAAGCTTTAATTTGGAGAAGATGTTGGGAAAGGCATTCTGGTATCTATTAGAACAGTAAACCATACCTTATTGTGAATTGTGTGTTTTGATTTGTGCAATGGAATATCTCCATGTACATTATAAGAATATAATACAGCTTCCTTGATTAGCTTTCTAGATCTACTGTATACAAAAAGAATGTAATCTTCCTGCAAATAGAAAATAGTATCTTTATAATCTTCTTCCGGATCAAACGTATTTTGAATTTCATCCAGTAACATATAATCTTCAACATAGCAATCGTAGATATACTTTCTATCAGCCTTGTTATAGATTAATGCTGTATCAAAAAGAGGAGCTTCCTCATCGTTCACAACTTTGCGTGCACGTGAAAGCTCCTCAGATGCTTTAGCTAAAAACTTAGATTGGACTAACTGTTTATAGCAATTCATTGTTTAATCTTTATTTACGTTCGCGTTTGGTTTTTTACGACGACCTCTACGTGCCTTAGGTTTTTCTTCACCTTGCAATACAATTCTATTTTCAATTGCTTTATCAGCTGTCTTTGCAATAGTGTTTACATGATTGCGAGCTTTAGACATAGTTAGTGCAGTTTGCACTTCTTTCTTTTCGCTTTGTAATTTAAGGATCGTAGATCCAGCTTTTTCCGCAAACTCTTTAGTAGCTTGGTACTTCGCCTCGATATCCTTTTTTCTATTTGATTCTCTTTTGTAAAGTAGAATAAATACTCCAGTAGATAATAAACTAGAAATTGTTAAAATTGGTAAAACCATAAAAATTAAGTATTAAATGTATTATTTATTTTATTAATATCACGAAAAAAAACCAGAAAAGCAACAGTTAAGTGAAAATAATTTAAAAAAATACAAACTTTATTAAAGCTATACTGCATTTTATATAAATATCTCAATAAAAGAGAATGGCTAAGTTTCCTCAGCCATCTTAACTTTATTATAACCACTCCAGAACTTCTAAGTCAACTAACTCATTATACTCATAAAAGTCAATAGTAACTAGTAAGTCGTTGGGGGTAGGTTGATTGCTAATATATAAAACTGGATTCTCTTCCTCCTCATCAAAGGATTCTATGTACTTGCACAAAACAAGTGCATCATCGGGTTGAATGTAAAATGAAACTTTCATAGTTTAAAGTGTTGTAGCGTAAAGTGCTGGTGAAATTCTACCTCGTCCATTTGGAGCGTCTAATCCATATCCATGGATCCAAGCATCATCCTCTAAAGGAAAGCCGTATATGTCTACTGGGAATGGGCATGTATTCTTTTTTAGTAGAACGCAAGTATAAACTCTTTTAGCTCCATATGATGTCAAGATATCCGTAAGGTATTGAAGGGTTTTACCACTATCAGCAATATCATCAAACAACCAAACATCCTTCCCTTTTATCAATTCAGGGTCAGGCATTCTGTATGTTTTAACCTCTTGCTGCTCAGTTCCTTCATACGAAGCTGCTCCAATATACTCAATGTATGGATCAAATTCTAGGTAGGTAGTGAGGTTTGTAAAAAATGGAATGACGCCGGTTAGGATTGGGCAAAATACTATATTGACTTCTTCGTCACCGTTTTTGTATTTTTCATTAATGTGTTTGGCTATTCCCCAAACGCAGTCGTCAATTTGGACTGGATCAAATAATACCCTTGTTTTTTGTTCTTTCATCTATAACTAATTTATAAGCTTGTTCAAATATTTGTGCTCTTTGGTATGAGTCGAATATAGTGATAGAGCCAGAAATCTCTGCTACTTTATCGAGAACAGTATGTTGAATACCCAACTCATGAGCTTCATGCATTATTTCTAAAATCAAGTCTTCACTACCCATAAACCGAATATACAAAAAATATTAATATAAACCTACTACAATTAACCTAAAGGAACCTCTCGCCAATCAGTACCATTCCATATACGAATCGTAGCAGTGGCAACATCAAAGTATATGGCACCTTGCTCAGGAGTTTGTGGAGCTTGTAAAGGTAATACAAATTGACCATTCTTAGGAGAGCCACCTGCTGCAGCCCAGTTTAATTTAGAGTCAGTAGTTGCAACCCAATTAGTAGTAGCCGCACTTCCGGTAAGTATTGTAGTTCCTAAAACCGATAAAGATCCAGTAATGCTATTTGCTCCAATTACTGTTTTGGATCCAGTAATGAAAACACTACCACTTATTGTTTTATTACCTCTAAGCGTTTGTGAGCCGGATATTAGTAAAGATCCAGTTACTTGTACTTCTGAACCGGATGCAAAAACAAGATTTGATCTTGCAGCATTTGATGTGCCGTTACCTATAATAAATGCAGATTGTGCTGAGGATGATATATTGTATTGGCCTTGTACGTGTTGGTAAGATCCTGATGACACTGTACCTAATCCTTCTGCATGTGAATAATCACCTATTGCCTGTGTACTTATTCCTTCAGCATGTGAGTAACCTCCTGCTGCAGTTGTATTTGATCCTTCTGCGTGTGAAGCAAATCCAGCTGCTATTGTAGTAAATCCTTCAGCATGTGAATTGAATCCAGATGCTATTGTAGAATTTCCTTCGGCATGTGAATAACTTCCTGATGCTGTTGTAGTAAATCCTTCAGCATGTGAATAACTTCCTGTTGCTTTAGTAGTAAATCCCTCCGCATGTGATGATTGTCCTGATGCTGTTGTAAAAGCACCTTCAGCATGTGATCCCGTATGCGATGCTAACGTATTCATACCCTCTGCATGAGCGTAATCTATTGTTGTTCTTGTATAATATCCTTCTGCATGCGAACTAGCTCCTGAAGCTGATACATACCAACCCTCTGCATGTGAATAACTTCCTAATGCCAATGTAACAGCACCTTCAGCATGTGAACTAATTCCAGTTGCTCTTGAACTTTCTCCTTCCGCGTGTGATGCTTGTCCTGATGCTATTGTAAGAAGACCTTCTGCGTGTGAATAATTTCCCGATGCTGTTACAGCATATCCTTCAGCATGTGCATACTGTCCAGATGCTATTGTATCACTTCCTTCTGCGTGTGAATAATTTCCCGATGCTGATACATAATAACCTTCCGCATGTGACGCGTTTCCTGATGCTAATGTAACACTTCCTTCCGCGTGCGACTGATTTCCTTGTGCTATTGTAAGATAACCTTCTGCGTGTGAGAAGCTTCCCGATGCTGTTGTATTAGTACCTTCTGCATGTGAATAAGATCCAGATGCTTTTGTAAAATAACCTTCTGCGTGTGAACCAGCTCCAGATGCTGTTACATACCAACCCTCTGCATGTGAGTAACTTCCTGATGCAAATGCAGCTCCACCTTCGGCATGTGAGTAATCTCCAATTGCTCTTGAAGATTGTCCTTGTGCATGACCATCAATCCCGGTTATTGTATTACTACTTCCATGATTAAGTGTGCCAGTTATCTGGACGTAGGTACCTGTGAAGATGGTAGGACCAGCTATTGTTATATCGGTAGCAGTAGTGCCATCTAGTGCATCAATGATACCTGTGATATGCGTAGCTTGGATTGTACTTGCATTAGTGATACCACTTTTACTTATAGTTGCCATGTGTTTTTGTTATAAATATGGAGCAAAAAGAATGTCCCACTTTTCGGTAGGACATTTATTTTACACGATTTGTTATTTAATATCAGCTGACTCTATAAGAGTGTATGTAAAGGAATTACCATGTATAGCTGCTGCTTTTTCGCAGATTGCCATAAACTCATCAAAGTCTTTAACTCGCTTAAATACTTGACATCCTTCTGACCAGTTCTCTACATAAGTAGAATCGACTCCAGCTTTGTGTATGTTAATTCCAAATACACCTTCATCAATCTTATCTTCTGCATAAGTCATATTACGATCTGCATCACGATATACTTTTACATTTTTTGCTTGCCTTAACGCTTTATATTTACCTTGATGTAAACCGATTGCATGTGAACCTCTATACTGTCCTTCTACTAATCGAGCAACACCCTTTGCATTGTGATACTCCATAACACCCTTCTTTCCAGGATCTGTTGTATTAGCCCACTCTTTGTACTGCCATGCACCACCTACTTTAAATGACACTGTCATAACATCATCAAATACATTTGTTACCACTTGACCAGTTGCAGAGTTTCTAACTCCTACAATGTTTACATCGTAATCTTTTGCACCCTCAAACCAAGCATAGCCTTTAGCTTTAACAGCTGTTTCAATTTGTTCTTTTGTATACTTCATAGTTGTGTACTTGTTTTATATAATATTTTGATTTTCTGCTTCTCTAGCTGCTTCCATAGCAACTCTCTCTGCTTCTCTAGCTGCTAATTCTGCCTCTCTTTGAGTTTCTAATGCTAACCTCTCTAAGTTTCTAGCAGCCAATTCCGCCTCTCTTTGATTCTCTCTAGCTAACCTATCTGCTACTCTTTGAGCTGCTTCAATGGCTAATTGTGCTTCGTGTTCTATTACATTCATAGTTGTGTATTTTTAATTAAAACCAATTCTTAGGATTCCATTTTGATCTTTTAGCATCTTCCGCTGCTCTGTTTAAAGCATCCTGTGTTTCTCTAGCTACTCGTTCTGTTTCTCTTTGAGCAGCAGCTGCTTGTTCTTCAGCAATTCTTCTTGACTCTGCTGCTAAACGATCCGCTTCTCTCTGAGCTGCTTCAGCTTGCTCTCTAGCTTCGTTTGCAATTCTATCCGCCTCTCTCTGAGCTGCTTCGGCTGCTAATCGTTGTGCCTCCAAAGTTAATCTGTCAGCCTCTCTCTGAGCTGCTTCAGCTTGCTCTCTAGCCTCATCAGCTATACGTTTTGCTTCAACTGCTTGTTCTTCAGCAAGTTTTTGAGCAGCAGCAGCATCTTCTGCTATTTGGTTTGTATCAACGCTTACACTTAGATCGACATCAACACCAAGCAATACCGCTACCTCACCACTAACACCAACTGTTGCTACTCCATCCACATAAGTAGCTTCACCACCACCACCAATTCCAACTTGCTCTCCAACCGATACACCTGCACCCGCTGTTACTGAACCTTCTCTAAAATCAGCTGTTCCTTCTCCGTCAACACCTACTGATGTACCTGCTGATACACTTCCATTTGCTACTACTCCTTCGTCACCTGCTCTCACCTCAAGATTAGCTTCGTTTCCTGTTTTTGCATAAGCATCTACAGAACCACCAACTCCAAATCCTTCAGCATTAGCTTGACCTTCTACTGTAACATGAACTTCAGTTGTATCTGAATAGTTTGCTTCTACATATACATTATTACCATCTAAGCCACCATCAACTGATGCTTCGGTTCCAGTTTTAGCAGATACTTCAATACCGATTGAGGCATTTTTATCTCCTGCTTCTACTCCTGCAGATGCAGTAATTGTATTATCGATTGATGCACCACCTGAGGTTTCATCTGAATGTGTTTCAGCTGTTTGGTTTTGTTTAATGTGTGCGTGTTTTTTCATAATTTAATTTGTCTCTTATTTATTTAATATTTGTACACTTGGTGCTGTTACTGTTAAACACTTTCCTATTGCATTAGATGTGATTGGACCATAATGTATAAACCCAACTGGTAATGCTGTAGTTGAAGACTGTGTTTGAAAATTTACATAACCCACAACTCCGCCGGATGTCATTTCCCATACAAAACCAAAGTTGGCATTTGGATTCCATGTTGTTGATGTTGAAACCCTAAAAGTTCCAACTACTACACCTGCCCCAGTCGGTATAGTGGGAGCTGTTTCATTAGTAAAAATATTTGTTGCTGAAGAGAAGTTTAATTTTCTTTGC
>TARA_R110000868_G_scaffold71948_6_pt1 | contig 25813 bp, 19 predicted proteins | sample TARA_R110000868 | Tara Oceans TARA_R110000868 (sample SAMEA4397489) | marine metagenome | biome: Polar Biome; feature: [SRF] surface water layer (ENVO:00010504); material: water (ENVO:00002006), including particulate matter (ENVO:01000060) such as... | depth 5 m | reverse complement strand
ACCAACCATCCATAAAAGTGGGTACCATAGACGGCGGCACTGGTTCGTCGGTGTAGAGCTGTTGTGCGAGCGCGGCCTTTGGCCCCGATATGCGTATGGAGCCCTTACCCACAACCATCTTGTCCAACAGCATGCGCGCATATAGGCGCGGCGGAACTGTGGGTGCTCAATATCGTGCAAATGGTCGCTCTGGGTCACTACCGGAAATCGGTCCGTGACCGCATTTGGCGCTAAGCGGACCTCAGCTAGATTCCGATAATTATGTGGTATGGGGACTACGGATTGTTCGCGTTTGAATTATGCAACCATCCGCTATTCTGTGTGTGATCCTTGCTCCCCTAAACCCAGCGATTTTCCAACTGTTCTTCTGCAAACCGAGCGGCTTCATTGTCCGCCTCCTTCTTAAGAGGGACGCTACCTAAATCTGGAGGAGTTTGCGGGGCTCAGGTCAGATCCGACGCAAGCCTTCTCCGGCCACGGGCAACTTCTTGCTGGGTATCAGCAGTGCTGTTTGACCACTGCAATATTGTGGTCACCACTTTGGTTGATATCCGCGATAAAACCATCTCCCCTTTGTGAGACAAAGGCGACATTGCTGCTGCCACTCTGGTCGAGATTGACCTCATTTGTGGCAGAGGATGCCACGCAGCGATAATTTCGATTTCTGCCAACTGTCGTGCGCATGGGACGCTCAGACTGCTTGATCAAGCGTTTGGTCATAACGGCATAGGAGTGCTCATTGAGATTCCGCATCGCAACTCTAGTCTGAGCATTGTTTTGCGTAACCTTTGTCAGATTGTAACTGCCTGATTGATCAATGCCGACATAGCCACCGGCCATTGCTGAAGATGCGATGGCGATGCTTACCGATGTGGCGATCAGGCCGGTGCGAATGGTCTTAAGAAATTTGTTCACGATCAGGTCCTCTAGAAACAAAATCTATCAGCGTGACTGAGGTTCTAAATCTTTCCATCTGTATTTGATCTGAAGATCGCGTTCAGCCGCCGTTCATGCAGGGGGTATAGCCGCCCGCGACTTTCTTATCGTTCTGTGTGAGCGAATGAACGGCAGGTGAATGCAAGCTTCAGGCTTGGCTCAGGCAAGGTGATCTAGAAATGCATCATCGTAACGGACGACCAACCTGGCCGATCCAAAACCAAGGAGATGCATGATGAAAAAATTTATTCTCGCCACTGTTGCTGTCTCGGCCATGTTCATGTCTGGCGCAGCGATGGCCGGCAACTCGGCCGCCGTCTATCAGGATGGCTATTATAACAGCGGCGCATATACCCAGAACGGTTACGGTAACCGCGGCACGCTGCGTACATCTGGAAATGCCAATTATTCGAGTGCTAAACAGAAGGGACGCTGGAATTATCTCTATCAGCAGCAGATCGGTAACCGCAACCAAGCGCTGACAGACCAGTATGGCGATTCAAATTACGCCGTGACAGGTCAGCAGGGCCGCAACAATGCCGCCGCGACCTATCAGCAGGGCAGCTCGAATACATCGGGTATCGCGCAAATCGGGACCAACCACTCCGCCGTCACTGATCAGTATGGCTCGCAGAACACTGCTGCCACCATTCAGGTTGGCAATGGTCAGTCAGCGCGCACAGTCCAGACCGGTTACGGCAACACGGCTGTTGTCATTCAAGGTGGCGATTGACGCTTCATGCCCTAAGGGAGGCGGCCTCAGAGCCGCCTCCGGTGGAGCTTTTGCAAAGGATATCAATCATGAAAAATCTTTGTTTGATGCTGATACTAGTTCCAGCTGTGCTTGGCTGCGCGGCTGGCTCTCAAGCCTCGATCGCTGTGGGTGTCCAAAGTGCCTCCTGTGACATAAGGCCGGTTTATTCACACGGTATCTTGAGTCTGGATGGTGAAGTCTTTGGTAAGCCTGGCGAAACGGGAATCTATCGCTTCGTGCTGAACCGGAATGGTGCTGGTGGATCGTCAGATGTTCAGCAATCTGGTGACTACGTTATTGCACCTGAGGGTCGGGTTGCAGTTATGAGCACGCAGGTCAGCCTCGGGCGACATGATCACTATTCAGCCGTTCTCGAAGTTGAGAACGCTCATGGAATTGCCTCCTGTGAGGCGGGCAACATTCCGTGATCTCCAGCAGTCTTGCGGGCTGGGAAACTTTGAGTAATGCGCCTCGAATTTGTCGACGTCTTCCCAGTTCTTCGCCCTTGACCAGCTATTTTAACGACCAGCAGGGACTAGGCCGGCCTCAAGTTTGATTACTGGAAGAGCGCTGATCGTGGCGGCCACGGTGGAGACTAACATAACCATTACGCTCCCCAATAAGGGCGTAAACCATATCGTGCCAAACGGGTGTTCTGCGACGTCAGAGGCGAGTTATCTTGCGACCGGAACTGATCGTAGTCCGGTAATGGAATCTCTCGAGATAGCGAAGTCTTTCGACCTTGGGTCCAGTTCCGGTTTCGTCTTGATAGCCTAGCTATCGCGCTCGAGAAGCCCGCCGGCTAAACCCGAAAACGACTAACGCGTGAATTCTTGGCATCGGTTAAAGGTTCTGGTGTTGCACGCGAACGACTGTTCGCACGCCCATGAGCGAGGCTGATGCCCCCCGTGAGTACTTTCCGAAGCTTTTACCGCCACCTAATCTCGTTTTCTATCGGGTTCGCTCATTTCGAGTGAGACCACTCTTCGGACGGTCGCGCATTGATATCGCGATATCGCCCAATTATTCCTTTGAAGGCGAGTTTTCATGACGAGAATAATTTTTGTTGCCGCTCTTGGCACAGCGATATCGGCCTTATCGCCGCCGGCGATGGCCCGTCAGACCGTTGCCTTACCTGGCGTCGTCGGCCCGACCGGCGAATTAAGTGGTGTTGATACGACAGGCCCGGGCCTCCTCTCAGTTGGCAATCAAAATATCAATACGTCGAACGATGGGGGGGGCGCCATTACGACCGATGCGGCGGATACGGCAAATGTTCTTTTCAGCAATTCCTCAATCGTGACCGGGTTTGTCGGCACAGTCGGTTCAACCTTTCTTGATATCTCTGCTGGCGCGACCGGAGAGACTGTGACCTTCGACGGCCATGTTTATTCAACAACCTTCTCTTTATCGGGGACGGGTGTCGTCAATTTCAATCAGGGCTTTACGAGTAATTCCGGCTCGACAATGGATTTCGCGGGCGACGGCTTTATCAATGTTGGCGCAGGACAAACGGTCAAGGCTGCTATCACCAACACGGCGGGTGCCCACACAGGCACATTGACGCTCAATAACAACAGCATTTTGGATGGTGCGGTCGGCGCGGCCAGCGGCTTGAAGGAAATTAGGGTTGTTGGCGGCAATGCACTCATCACGGGTCAGGCCAACTCTGCGATCTACACACTCAACGCCAATACATTGAACGTTGCAGGTGCCCTTGATATCCCGGTTGCTGGCGTTATCAACACAACGATCTTGAGCAATTTAACCTACGGACAGATTGTGCCGGTGGGATTTGCGACCATTGGCAATAATCTTCAGATCAATGTAACTGTTGCAGGACCGATCGATAGCGGAACAAATTTCAATATCGTCGATGCGACGAGCGGCACAACAGGGAGTGTCGTAATCGTAACGCCGACAAGCAACAGTCTGCGTTATCTCTTTTCGGCAGCTCCGACAGTGACGGGGCGCGTCATCATCACAACGACTGGCGTCCCGCTCGCTGATATCGTTGCACCGTCAGATATACCCGCCGCCTCTGGCATTGCGCCTGTTGTCGATTTGCTCCCGGTGGACTCAGACACGCTACCGCTTCTGACGGCAATCACGCTATTGCCTACCGCGCCGGCCATCGCTGATGCGCTTGCACAACTAAACCCAAGTACATCCAATCTCGAGGCACCGCATGTGGCCCATCGAGTCACACAATTGTTTCACGGTCGGGTGGCCTCTCATCTTGAACAATCCCAAACCGCTCAAACGGCTTGTGGCCGCGATAGCCAGCCCAATGACGGGAAAAAAGTGAAGGTCGAGAATGCGTCGGCCTGTGAAGCCAGTGATATGCGTGCCCATTGGTGGGCAACGGGCATTGGGTCTTGGGGTGAACAGGACAATGCAAGGGGATATGAAGGCTATAATTCCCGTATTGGCGGCATGATGATCGCCTATGAAACTCCACTCGGTTCGTCCGACTCGTTGCGCGCCGGTTTTGGCGTGGGATATGCGCGATCTTCCCTTGATGCGAATACTTACGATACGGAAAGCGATATCAATTCTTATCAGGCCATTGCTTATCTCGGATATGCCCCCGGCGCATGGTTCGTCAACGGATCCCTGTCCTACGGTCTGGATGATTATTCAGGCTCACGTCATGTCGTCATTCCGGGATATGACGGAACCGCTCAATCAGATTTCCGGGGGGATCAACTCACGGCTTTCGCCACAACGGGGTATAATTTCCGTATCGGCGATGGAAAGACCATCGTCACGCCGATTGCATCGCTTCAATATACGCATCTGAACATTGACGGTTATACAGAAACTGGCGCCAGTGCGATCGACCTGAGGGTCGATAAGCAGAGCTACAACTTTGTTCAATCAGGCCTGGGCGGGAAAATCGCCCGCAACATTCCCCTAGGAGATAGCAAGACATTGCGCCCCGAACTGCATACCAACTGGCTGCATTCATTCGGAAACACAAAGATGAGCAATAATGCTTCTTTCACGGCAGGCGGACCGGGCTTCACGGCTTCCAGCATGGCGCCGGAACGTGACATGTATGAGGTTGGCGCGGGCATTACCCTTGCGGGCAACACCGCGTGGTCACTCGAAGCGGTTTATGACTACCAATGGCAAAGCGAACGATATTCAGCTCATCAGGCGATGATTACCTTTGCTATGCCACTCTGAATGAAAGACCCGTTACGATCCTTGGGCATTCTCATAATTGGGAGATAGTTGCGGCACTGTTCGTTCACGTCAGCGTCTAAGGCCCAAAATTGAAATTGTCGTTTAGGGATGGTTTGAATTTAGTCGTAGTGAAAAATGAACGAGGATGAGACCAAAACATCTCAATTGTCTAAAACTTGAAATCGGCACCATCAGGTCTTGATAGGAAGGGCCGCGAGTTATAGAAATTAAATCCTCCGTAGTCGAAGCGCATGAAAGGTCTGGCGATATGAATCGCAATAATCTTTATATGATGATTGGCCTTCTGGCCGCTGTGGTCGTCGTTGTGAGTTACCTTTATTATCAGGAAAGCCGTAGCGGGGTCAGCATCCAGATCGGCGATCACGGCGTCAAGATCGATGGGAACTAATCGATCCGTTTACGAATCCGGCAGCAGCCCACTAAGTCGAGATCTGATAGTGTGTAGTATGGGCAATGCGGATTGTTGACGTTTGGCGTCAGTTCACTAAACGCCCACCTGCTTTCCGATGTCCAGCGGGTCGAAGTGAGCGCGTTTCTCTATGATCTTGCCGTCCTTCAGCGTTAGTAGCATAAGCAGCGAAAAGTGAAGGAGCTTCTTGGTGGGCGCATACGTGCCTTCGAACACCAGATAGGCGGCAACCTTGTCGCCTTCGGCGACTATGTGGCGGATTGGCATCTTCCAGTCGTCGCATTCGTCGAAGAAGGCTTTTTCGGAGGCGATGAACCCATTCACGCCGGGCTTTGGTGTGTCGATCTGGCTGTAGAAGATGAAGTCATCATGGAAATGCTGGCTGAGGGCGGAGAAATCTCCGCGCTCCAAATCTCCGCGCTCCAGGTCCTCGTAGAAGGCGCTCACTACGGTTTTGTTGGTATTCGTCGACATGGAATCTCCTCTTCCTAGAGGGTGTCAAAACGGTGCGAACGTCGCGGGCCGACGCACTCGAGATTGGGTGGTTAGCAAGGTTGATGAGGGTGTGCCACCGCGCCTGTGCTTTACGAGGCGGGCTTGCGCGTCTTTGAGATCACGCTGCGCTATGCCTCGGCGCAGGCACGCTCCTGCATCCCCATAGTCCGTGATAATGGCACTTGCGCCGGATGGATTTGCCGCCAAACCGAACGCGAAACGCGCAAGACCTGTGCGGCTTTCTTATGCCGCTATTCTTCCAAATGGTTTGATGGTCTTGAGTAGGTGGCGATCCCGAGCAGGGTTATGTGCCATCGCTTCAACACATTCCTGAATATGATAATGGAGCGCCGGATCACCACATCGACACCGGCAGGCATTCAAAATCTGTCAGGAAGAGCCAATGAGCACATTCGCGATACGCAGGGATATTCTCTCACGTCCGATTTTTGCTTGGGCACGCACGGTTCTGCCTGTCATGTCGGACACTGAGCGCGAGGCTTTGGAAGCGGGTGATGTGTGGTGGGATGCGGACCTTTTTACCGGCAATCCCGACTGGTCGAAGCTGCTTTCGATTCCGCCCGCCGTTTTGAACAACGATGAGCAGGCCTTCATCGAAGGGCCGGTCGAGGCGCTTTGCGCCATGCTCGACGATTGGGAAATCAACTGGACCTTGCGCGATCTGCCGCCGGAGGTTTGGACCTTCATCAAGGAGAACCGTTTCTTCGGGATGATCATTCCCAAGGAATATGGTGGACTCGGGTTCTCTGCCTTTGCTCATTCCGAGGTCGTGCGGAAAATTTCCACGCGTTCGCTCGCCGCAGCCGTGACGGTCATGGTGCCTAACTCGCTCGGGCCCGGTGAACTGCTCCTGAAATACGGCACGAAAGAGCAGCGCGATTATTGGATGCCGCGTCTTGCCGATGGACGAGAAGTGCCGTGCTTCGGCCTGACCAGTCCGGAGGCGGGATCGGATGCGGCGTCGATGACAGACACAGGCGTGATTTGCCGTGGTGTTCATGAAGGCGGCAACGTGCTTGGCATTCGCCTCAACTGGCACAAGCGTTACATCACGTTGGCGCCGGTTGCGACGGTGCTGGGTCTTGCGTTCAAACTCTCTGACCCTGATCACCTGATCGGCGAGACGGAAGACCTCGGCATTACGCTGGCGCTTGTGCCGACCGATACGGAAGGTGTTTCCATCGGGCGGCGGCATCTGGCGGCGCAACAGGTTTTTCAGAACGGGCCTAATTGGGGCGAGGACGTCTTCATCCCGCTCGACCACATCATCGGCGGACCCGAGCGTGCCGGGCAGGGGTGGAAAATGTTGATGAATGCGCTGGCGGCCGGACGGGGCATTTCACTGCCGTCGCTGTCAGCGGCGGGCGCGGCGCTTGCTGCGCGCACCACGGGCGCCTATGCGCGGATACGTGAGCAATTTCACATTGCGATCGGAGAGTTTGAAGGTGTCCAGGAACCGCTGAGCCGGATCGCCACGACGGCCTACCTCATCGATGCAGCGCGACGCTTCACTTGTGCGGGGCTCGATCAGGGCCATCACCCGGCGGTCATTTCGGCAATCATGAAACTTCAGGCGACGGAGCGCATGCGCACCGCCATAAACGACGCGATGGATATTCATGCGGGCAAGGCGGTGATCAACGGCCCGCATAATTATCTGGCCAATGTTTACAGCGCCATTCCGGTTGCGATCACCGTCGAGGGCGCGAATATCCTGACGCGCAATCTCATGGTCTTCGGGCAGGGTGCGATCCGGTGCCATCCTTTTCTGCTTGATGAAATGCTGGCGCTCGCCGAACCCGATCAAAAGAAGGGATTGGAGGCTTTCGACGCGGTTTTCTGGAAGCATATTGGCCATGGGTTCGCGACTATGGGCAGGGCCTGGGGCCGGGCCTGGACAGGTGGTGCTTTTGCACCTGCTCCCGACGCGGGCGCGGCTGTGCCTTTCTATAGGCAGCTTGGCCGATATGCGGCTGGCTTTGCCTTTGTTGCCGACATGGCCTTTCTGACCATGGGTGGCGAGCTTAAGCGCAAGGAAATGCTGTCGGCGCGTCTTGGCGATATTCTGTCCGAGCTTTACCTTCTCTCCGCCACGCTGAAGAGATGGCACGACGAGGGGAGGCAGTCGGACGACCTGCCGCTGCTCGAAGCCTGCATGGAACGCGGCTTTGAAACGATTGAGGCGCGGTTCTCTCAGGTCTTCGCTAATTTTCCCAATCGGTTTTTCGCTGCGTTGATGCGTTTTGTCGTTCTGCCCTTTGGCCCACGCCGCCGGGGGCCGTCCGATGCGCTGATGCAGAAATGCGCAAAGATCCTGATGACGCCTTCAGCCACGCGCGACCGTTTGACTGCCGGTGTCTTTGCCGGACGGGGCGAAGATGGAATGGCCCAACTCGAAAAAGCCTTCGCGCTCGTCATCACCGCCGCGCCGATGCGCGAAAAGCTGCGTCACGCCGGTGTCCGCGACCTTGAAGAAGCTCAAAAGCGCGGCATCATCGACGAAGGTGAAGTCCGGCACCTCGCCGAAACTGCCGCCGCAGTGGCAGCCGTCGTCGCCGTCGATGATTTTGCCGCCGCTGACCTTTCGCCGCATTAACCGGTACTCATCCTCACCCACAGCGGCGCAACCGGAGGTCGAGAACCGGTACTCATCCTCACCCACAGCGGCGCAACCGGAGGTCGAGCTATTCCCGTGGTGTCGCGATCTCAGGCGGCTGTTTCGGAGAAAGCGTTAAGGGGGCGGGCTTTTATCATTAATGGTGCGGAAACTTTAAGGTGCGAGAACCAGTAACCGAACTGTCTTCGGTCTAACCGGTTGATCGTCAGCAAAAAACACGCGTTTCAAAGCGTCAATGCGACCGGAAACAATGCGTGGAGCTCTTATGCTGAAAAACATGCGCCTTCAGACTCAAATGTTCATCCGGTTTCCGCTCGTGATGATCGTGTTGGCCATTGCCGCGACCGTCGTTTACAGCCACCTTTCACGCGCAAGTGTAGATGCTGAAAACATCGAGAAGACCTCTCTGCCGGGCCTGTATTACAGCACCCAGATTACAAACACGCTGTCCATGAACTACCTCCTGGTCGAGGAACATCTCCTTCAGGCCAGTGACGCAGGTCGTCAAAAAATCGAAGCGCAGCTGAAGGAAAACGAAGCTACGCTCAACGAGTTGATTGCGACCTATGACAAGGCCAATCCCAGTGGCAAGGCGCGCGAGCATCTTGATACAATCAAGGGCCAACTCGTCCAATATCTGAATGTTCAGTCTCAAAATCGCAGAATGACCACGGACGGTGCCAGTGATCGAGACACCATCATCGCTGCGCAGTCTCTGATGCTCGCGCGCGTCCGCCCGGCATTCAAAAATATGCAAAGCTCTCTCGAAGCATTGGAAGAGCTTAACCGCGTCAATACTACCAAGGCCGCGCAAGATATTCAGAACGGCATTTTTTGGGTGACAGTCTACAGCGCGATGGGTCTTCTGGGAATTATTCTGGTCGTGTGCGTTATTGCGGCCCAGATGTTCCCGGACTTTATCTGGCCTATGGAGCGATTGACCGTTGCGATGGACGCGATGCGTCAGGGGGATTTTACCCAAAGAGTGCCGGTAAATAGCGGCGACGAAATCGGCAAGGCGATGGAAGGTTTCAATCGGGCCGCCGAAGAAATGCAGACATTGGTTGGTCACATTCAGAAATCCGGCATCCAGGTCAGCACGTCGATGACCGAAATTGCGGCGACTTCCCGTCAACAGCAAGCGACGGCCACCGAGATCGCTGCCACGACGACAGAAGTTGGCGCGACATCTAAAGAAATATCCGCAACCTCGAAGGAACTCGTCAAAACGATGAACGAGGTTTCTGTCGTGGCCGACGAGACAGCAGCGCTTGCCAACAGTGGTCAGAGCGGCCTCACGCGCATGGAAAAAACCATGTCGAACGTGATGGAGGCCGCGAGTTCGATCAACGGCAAGCTCGTCATTCTCAATGAGAAGGCCGGAAACATAAATCAGGTCGTGACAACGATCGCGAAAGTCGCCGATCAAACGAATCTGCTCTCGCTGAATGCCGCTATTGAAGCTGAAAAGGCGGGAGAATATGGGCGTGGCTTTGCGGTGGTCGCTGCCGAAATCCGTCGTCTCGCCGATCAGACGGGTGTTGCGACATACGATATTGAGCAAATGGTGAAGGACATCCAATCGGCGATCTCTGCTGGTGTGATGGGTATGGACAAATTCTCCGAAGAAGTGCGTCGGGGAATGAGTGAAGTCCAACAGGCGGGCGCTCAGCTCAGCCAGATCATCGTGCAGGTACAGACTTTGGTTCCGCGCTTTGATGCTGTCAATGACGGCATGCAAGCCCAGGCGACAGGAGCGGAACAGATCAGCGAAGCACTGTTCCAGCTGACTGAAGGCGCTCAACAGACGGTTGAATCATTGCGTCAGTCCAGTCTTGCGATTGACGACCTCAAGCAAGTGTCGGGCGATCTGCGCAGCAGCGTCTCGCGATTCAAGCTAACAGCCTAACAAATGTCGTCGGCCGATCCGGCAAACCACATGAGGCCGTCAAATGTTGTCCCTTCTCCTAAGACTGGATGAAACGCAATATGCTCTGGAAGTGAGCTATGTCGTCGAGGTGCTGCCTCTGTTGGAAATCAACAAGGTTATGGGCGCGCCGCGCGGTGTTGCAGGCACGATCAACTATCGCGGCACTTTCATTCCGATTATCGATCTGAGCGAATTGCTGCTCGGTCGACCGGCATTGGCCAAATTGAGTACCCGCGTGATCGTTGTAAGCAGATCTAAGGCGACTGAACCGGCGCAATACATGGGGCTCATCGCGGAACATGCGACGGGCACCATGCGGTGTGATCCTTCGGCCTTTTCGTCACCCATTATTTCTGAATCCGAGACGTTGAGTTTCGGTTCGATGACGAATGGACCCCTCGGTCTGGTGCATCGCCTCGATATGGACAGATTGATATCAACGGCCATAGAGCGCTTGTCTCTGGTTGAGAGCGTATGATGCTCATCGAAATTGAAGAGCTACTTAAGAAAAAAATGGGGCTTGATGCTGCTTCCATTGGGCAGCAGAACGTGGCCCGGGTTATTCGCGCGCAAATGGAAGCGCACCTGATAACGGATGACGACACCTATCTGTCTCTTCTTCGCTCCTCCGGTACAGCGTTCCAAGACCTGATTGATGCTGTCATCGTTCCCGAAACATGGTTTTTCCGCGACGTGGAGGCATTTCGCGCGCTTGGAAATATCGTGTCCGGCGAATGGGCCATGCGTCATCCGGGTGAGGCGCTGCGTCTCCTGAGCTTGCCTTGCTCGACAGGGGAAGAGCCATACTCAATGGCAATGGCGCTTCTTGAAGCTGGCGTTCCGTCACAAAGGTTTTGCATAGACGCTCTCGATATCAGTCAGCAGTCGCTGAAAAAATGCAAAAATGCCATCTACACAAAGAACTCATTTCGCGGAAACAATATTGAATTCCGTGATCGCTATTTCACCAGCGTGGAAGGGGGGCATCGCCCCGTCGACCAGGTACGCGAAGCTGTCGCATTCAACCAAACGAATCTCTTCGGTCTCGATCTTCTGAAAAATGCGAATTGCTATGACGTTATATTTTGTCGAAATCTGCTGATCTATTTTGGCCGAAGCGAACAGATCAAGGCGGTGGAAATACTGGGACGCTTGCTGAGCCAAGACGGGATCCTTTTTGTCGGCCCCGCAGAAGCCGGGATATTGCTTGAATGCGGATTTGAATCGACAAAAATTTCTCTGTCTTTTGCATTCCGAAAATCAACCGGCAGCCGAATGCCGAGCCCGGCCAACCAGCCCGAATATGCTCGCCCTAACCCCGTCGATCTTCAACCTGCAATCGTCCCTCGACCGGCTCCTCGTCAGGAAGTGATGGAGGCCGTCAGCGCGCCCGAATTGTCACTCGTGGTTCCGGTTCCGGTGGAGCGATCCATTGAAGAAATAGAAGGCATGGCTGACGCGGGCCGGCTCGACGAGGCAACACGGGAATGCCAAAGCTATATTCGCAATCGAGGGCCGTCGGCGCCGGCATTCTACCTGATGGCATTGCTTTCCGACGCCGATGGAAACATGCCGGAGGCCGCCCGTTACTACCAGAAAGCGCTCTATCTGGAACCCAACCATCTGCGAGCCATGCGGCACCTTGCTTTGATATTTGGCAAGCAGGGAAACATTTCAGCAGCGCGCGCGATGAGTGAACGCCTGCGACGTGCTGAGAAAAAGGGAGAGCGGGTATGAATAACCCATCGACCGGCGCTGCCGAACCTGTCGCAGATCGCGGATGGAATGATTGCTGGAACAGCATCGGCATTCACGGTGATGTGTCATGTCCGAAACTCGAGGATCTGGCCCATTGTCGGAATTGTCCGACGTATTCGGCTGCCGCCTCTGCATTTCTCGATCGCGATCTACCTACGGATTACAAGTCAGAGTGGACCACACACTTTTCGCAGAGCAAGATCGAAGAGAGTTTGAAAACCGTTTCTGTCGCCATTTTCCGTATCGGCGTGGAGTGGTTTGCTCTCTCCACTCTCGTGCTGGAGGAGGTTGACGAGCGCCGCAAGATGCATTCCGTTCCGCATCGCAGGAACGGAGCAATTGCTGGCCTTGTCAATATCCGGGGCGAATTGCTTGTTTGTCTGTCACCTCAGAAAATACTCGGCATTGAACCATCGCCTCAGGTGTCGGCCGCTCCCGGGGAGAGAAATCACGAGAGATTGCTTGTCATCAAGCATGAAGGGAAGCGCGCCGTTTTCCCCGTTGACGAGGTCGCGGGAACTTATCGCTATCACGAAAACGATTTTTCCGTACCGCCTGCGACGGTGACGATGGCCGCGAATTCCTTTACCAGAACCGTGTTGCGCTGGCGGGGTAAAGTGATCGGCTGCCTCGATGGCAGGATGCTCATGGCGACTTTGAACAGTGGGGTCACATGACCACCAGCGATCTCAGCAACCTTTCAATGCATGACCTCTTTCGCATCGAAGCGGAAAGTCAGACGCAAGCCCTGACGAGCGGACTTCTCGTGCTGGAACGCACACCGGCGGCAGCGGAGCAGCTCGAAATTTGTATGCGCGCCGCCCATTCTCTCAAAGGCGCTGCCCGCATTGTTGACATAGAGCTGGGTGTAATCCTCGCTCATGTCATGGAAGACGTATTTGTTGCCGCTCAGCAAGCGCGCATCAAGCTGGGGCGCAAGCAAATTGATTTGCTTCTCGAAGGTGTTGACCTGCTGACAAATCTTGCAAATACGCTGGACATGGAATCGGGTCCGAAATCCGAAGAACGAGCGCGATCGGTAGATGATTTTGTCGTCAGGTTGAAGGCGGCTCTGTCGGATGATGAGAGCGCGGCTGGAGACGAGCTGATCCGCGTCGAGGTCGAGACGCCAGCGGTCTCTGAAAAAGAGCCCGAAAAATCTGCGCCCGTCGCGATGTCTGCCCCTGTTCAATTGCCGCCTGCGAAAGCTATGCATCAGGAGCCGGCGTCAATACCCGGCGTGGATACGTCCGAAACGCATGACCGTGCGATCCGTGTCTCGGTAGATAATTTGAACCGGCTTCTCGGTCTCGCGGGCGAAGCGATGGTCGATTCTCGTTGGCTGAAACCGTTCGGAGAATCCCTGCTGCGGCTCAAACGCATGCACCATGAGACCGGCCGGATGGTTGAGAGTCTTCACGAAACAGCATCGCATCTTGCGCTTGACGAAAGAGCGAGCACGCTGCTTTCCGACCTCTCGGGCAAGCTTGCCGAATGTCAGTTGTTTTTGTCGGAACGACTGGCTGAACTTGAGGCGTCAGATCGTCATGCGAGCAACCTTGCTCATCGGCTCTACGATCAGGCGTTGGCATGTCGTATGCGACCTTTTGCAGACGGCATTCTCGGGTTTCCGCGCATGGTGCGCGACGTTGGTCGCTCCCTTGGCAAAGAAGTGCGGCTGGAAATTCGCGGTGAAACAACTCAGATCGACCGTGACATTCTCGAAAGGCTTGATGCTCCCCTCGGGCACTTGCTTCGGAACGCCGTAGATCACGGACTTGAAGGTCCTGAGGAGCGACTGGCAGCAGGTAAGCCGGCCGAAGGTGTCATCTGCATCCAGGCGCTTCATACCGCAGGGACATTGCAAATCATTGTGTCTGACGATGGTCGTGGAATTGATACGGTCGCTTTAGGAAAGAAAGTCGTAGAGCGCGGCCTGTCAAATGCCGAGACCGTTTCAAAAATGAGCGAAAGCGAGTTGCTGGAATTCTTGTTTCTTCCCAGCTTCACATTGCGCGATACAGTGACTGACATTTCAGGTCGCGGTGTCGGGCTTGATGTCGTACAGGACATGGTGCGGCAGGTGCGCGGCGTTGTGCGCGTCTCCTCTCAAGCCGGCGAAGGCACCCGTTTTCAACTACAGCTGCCGTTGACACTTTCCGTCGTCCGCGCGCTGCTTGTCGAAATCGGCGGCGAGCCTTATGCGTTTCCGCTGGCCAATATTGTCCGCGCGCTGAAGCTGAAGAAGGAAGACATAGAGATACTTGAAGGTCGCCAGCACTTCATTTTTGAAGGTAAACCCGTCGGATTGGTTGCCGCGCATCAGGTGTTTGAATGCGCCACCCCCGACGCGGATGCAAACGAACTTTCCATCGTAGTGCTCGGCGAGCAGGACAGTCTCTTTGGTCTGGTTGTCGAGAAATTCATCGGGGGCAAGGAACTTGTCGTGCACCCGCTGGACCCGCGATTGGGCAAGATCAAGGATATCAGCGCCGGGGCCCTGCTTGAGGACGGCTCGCCGACCTTGATCGTTGACGTGGAAGATATGATCCGCTCCATGGAAAAACTGGCGCACGCGACCCGCCTCAGTAAGGTCGGACGCGACAAATCCGAGGCGGGCCTTAAACACAGAAAGCGAATTCTCGTCGTAGATGATTCACTTACCGTGCGCGAACTTGAACGTAAGTTGCTCGACCACGCAGGCTATGATGTTGAAGTGTCGATGGACGGCATGGATGGATGGAACGCGGTGCGCGCGGGAGCGTTCGACCTCGTCGTCACAGATGTTGATATGCCGCGCATGGATGGCATTGAGCTCGTCGGGCTCATTAAAAACGATCCCGTGCTGAAGTCATTGCCGGTTATGATCGTATCTTACAAGGATCGGGAAGAGGATCGTCGGCGTGGCCTCGAAGCTGGTGCTGACTATTACCTCGCCAAAAGCAGTTTCCACGACGACACATTGCTCGATGCCGTGGCCGATCTGATCGGCGAGGCTGTCTCATGAAAATTGGAATCGTCAGCGATCTTCCGGATGTCGTAGATATTTTGTCCGGTGTTATCTGTTCAGTTTCCGAGCATGAAATTTTATGGGTCGCCCGAACGGGCGCGAATGCCATTTCATCTTGTGTGAGTAATGCGCCCGATCTGATCCTTTTTGATATCGCGATGCCTGACATGGAAGGCATCGAGGTGGTGCGCCATCTTACGAAGGAGACATCCTGCCCGATCTTGATCGTTTCGGCTCATCTTGAGGCCGATACCTCTCGTATCTTCAGCGCGATGGGGCATGGTGCATTGGATGTGGTCAGTATGCCTTCGCCTGAAGTAACGGACGTGCATGCCCGTGCTGCGCCCCTGCTGGCGAAAATCAATATGATAAGAAAATTGATAGGCCATAGTCCCGACAGGCGCGGCGGCATTGCAAGATCGGCATCGCCGCATTCCTCTCATCTGCTGGTGATCGGCGCTTCCGCGGGTGGGCCTGCTGCACTCGGGGAGGTTCTGTGTGGCCTGCCGGAGGATTTTCCTGCCGCGGTTGTCATTGTCCAGCATGTCGATGAGCGTTTCACCTCCGGCATGGCCGAATGGTTGAACCAGCACTCAACGCTTCCCGTGCGACTGGCTGTCGAGGGAGATAGACCTGCACGCGGCACTGTGCTTCTCGCCGGCACGGGTGATCATCTTGTCTTCAAATCGCCGGACCGGCTTGGCTATACACCAGATCCTGTCGACTATGTTTATAGACCGTCGGTGAATGTGTTTTTCTGGAGCGTTTGCAAGCATTGGCGGGGAAGCGCGGTTGGCGTTCTTTTGACAGGCATGGGGTCGGATGGCGCTCTCGGTTTGAAATCGCTGAAAGACATAGGTCACCACACAATCGCTCAGGACAAGACAAGCAGTGCGGTTTACGGCATGCCGAAGGCGGCGGCGAAGTTGGGCGCGGCCACAGACATTTTACCTTTGGCAGACATAGCACCCAAATTGGTGAAGACATTCTCTTCAAGAAAAAATGGATGATGGGAGAGATAAAATGAGCGCTGATCAAACTTCAACACCGGACACCCTGGAAAACGCTCTGCTGCAGAAGCCGTCGATTTCTGTGCTGCTTGTTGACGATCAGGCCATGGTGGGCGAGGCCGTGCGTCGCATGCTTGCAGAGCACACGGAGATCAAGTTTCAGTACTGCGCCAATCCGCTTGAGGCGGTTGCGACGGCAAGGTCCGTCTCCCCCACAGTCATTCTGCAGGATTTGGTCATGCCGAATGTAGATGGACTGGATCTTCTCGCGCGCTATAAGGCCGACGAGGCCTTGAGCGCCGTTCCTGTCATCGTCCTTTCGACCAAAGAAGAGCCGACAGTCAAGCGTGACGCCTTCAAGGCGGGCGCGAGCGACTATCTGGTCAAGCTGCCCGATCAGATCGAGTTGATCGCGCGCATTCGCCATCATTCAAAAGCTTATCTCAATCAGCTCCAGCGCGATGAGGCCTATCGCGCATTGCATGAGAGCCAGCAGCAACTCATGGCGGCAAATCTTGAACTGGAACGTCTGACGAATGTTGACGGTCTGACAGGGTTAAGCAACAGACGTTATTTCGATGAGAACATTGATGCGGAATGGAAGCGTGCGGTGCGTGCGCAAACTTCCCTCGGCGTCCTTATGATCGATGTGGATCACTTCAAGCTATATAATGATACCTACGGTCACCTTGCAGGCGACGAAGTTCTAAAAAGCGTCGCCAGCGCCATCAAAGGATGTTGCCAGCGTTCGACCGACCTTCCCGCCCGCTTCGGCGGGGAAGAATTCGTCGTCATTCTACCTTCAACGGCAGCGCCGGATGTCTTGCGCTTCGGTCAGGAACTTTGCCGTTCGGTGGAAGCCCTGCAGTTGCTACACAGCGCCTCATCGGTTGGTCCGCACCTCACCATCAGCGTCGGCGGCGCAGCAACAGTGCCGATGCGCGATACGGCCTTCTCCACGCTCGTTGCCGCTGCTGACAAGGCTCTTTATGAAGCAAAAGAAACCGGTCGAAACCGCGCTCTGATGAATGAGGCCGCCTTCACATAGTGAGGCAGCATTGGCGCGGTTGAAATGAGCAAGGATCGCTTGCGTGTGTTTGCCAAGTTCGGCCACGTCGGGGCCTGCCTACTGTCAATGCCGGAACAGGCAAAGCCGCTCTCAGTTGAGTGCAACTGACGTTTCAGCCTTCATACGGCGCCTGTATAGCGTTGTGCGATACCCCCCCTCGACCCGGTCTGGAGGCCTTCTAAAGGTGCCTCCGTGTACAAAGAACAGGCTTCGGGAGGGCCGATTGTTTACGTTTGCGTCAATCAGACAGAGCCGAGTTTTCCAAAACAAGGGAGAGTTTTGCAGGAAGCTTATCTCCAGCGTGCTATGTCTGCTGTATCTGCAGATTTCCGCTAGGAGAGTTCCATGAAGTTCCGTTTTCCCGTCTTTGTCATCGACGAGGATTTTCGCTCCGACAATTCTTCGGGTCTGGGCATTCGGGCTTTGGCGCAGGCCATTGAAAACGAGGGTTTCGAAGTGGTCGGGGTGACGAGTTATGGTGACCTTTCTCAGTTTGCGCAGCAGCAGTCCCGCGCGAGTGCCTTCCTGCTCTCCATTGACGATGAGGAGTTCAGTTCCGGTCCCGACATTGATCCTGTCGTATTGAACCTGCGGAGCTTCATCGAGGAAGTGCGCTGGAAAAACCCCGACGTGCCGATCTATCTCTATGGCGAGACCAAAACCAGCCGCCACCTGCCCAACGACATCCTGCGCGAATTGCACGGCTTCATTCACATGTTTGAAGACACGCCGGAATTTGTGGCGCGACATATCCTGCGCGAAGCCAAAACCTATCTCGAAGGCATCAAGCCGCCCTTCTTCAAAGCCTTGCTCGACTACGCCGAGGACAGTTCCTACTCATGGCATTGCCCGGGCCATTCGGGCGGCGTGGCATTTCTCAAAAGCCCTATCGGCCAGATGTACCATCAGTTCTACGGCGAGAACATGCTGCGTGCCGACGTGTGCAACGCGGTGGAGGAGCTTGGCCAGCTGCTGGATCACAATGGCGCCATCGGCGCGTCCGAACGCAACGCGGCCCGCATTTTCAACGCCGACCATTGCTTCTTCGTGACCAACGGCACCAGCACCAGCAACAAGATGGTCTGGCACCACACCGTGGCGCCGGGCGACGTCGTGGTTGTGGACCGCAACTGTCACAAGTCCATCCTGCACAGCATCATCATGACAGGCGCGGTGCCTGTGTTTTTGAAGCCCACGCGCAATCACTACGGCATCATCGGTCCGATCCCCCAGAGCGAATTCGAAATCGACTCGATCAAGGAAAAGATCCGCGCCAATCCGCTTCTCGCCCATGTTGACGCTGATACGGTGAAGCCGCGCATCATGACGCTCACGCAGTCAACTTACGACGGCGTGCTCTACAACACCGAGACCATCAAGGGCATGCTCGACGGCTATGTGAACAATCTGCATTTCGACGAGGCATGGTTGCCCCACGCCGCCTTCCATCCCTTCTACGGAAATTTCCATGCCATGGGCCGCAAGCGCGAGCGGCCGATGCATTCGGTGACCTATGTCACGCAATCGATTCACAAATTGCTCGCCGGCATCTCTCAGGCGAGCCATGTGCTGGTGCAGGATTCGCAAAATACCAAGCTCGATCGCCATCTCTTCAACGAAGCCTATCTGATGCACACCAGCACCAGCCCGCAATACAGCATCATCGCCAGTTGCGACGTGGCCGCCGCCATGATGGAGCCGCCGAGCGGCACAGCACTGGTGGAAGAGAGCATTGCCGAAGCGCTCGATTTCCGCCGTGCCATGCGCAAGGTGGACGAAGAGTTCGGCGAGAACGATTGGTGGTTCCAGGTCTGGGGCCCGGACAAATTGGTGGATGAGGGCATTGGCCGTTCGGCCGATTGGGTGCTGAAGCGCACCGACGCCGATGCCGTGCAGGCATCGGACGGTGAAGATTCGTGGCATGGCTTCGGCGACATGACGCGCGGCTTCAACATGCTTGATCCGATCAAGACCACGATCATCACGCCCGGTCTGAACCTTGACGGTCACTTCGAGGAGCTGGGCATTCCCGCCTCCATCGTCACCAAATATCTCACCGAGCACGGGGTGGTCGTTGAAAAAACGGGCCTCTACAGCTTCTTCATCATGTTCACCATCGGCATCACCAAAGGCCGCTGGAACACGCTGTTGGCCGCGCTGCAGCAGTTCAAGGATGACTACGCCAAGAACCAGCCGATGTGGCGCGCCATGCCGGAGTTTTGCGCCAAGCAACCGCGTTACGAGAAAATGGGCTTACGCGACCTGTGCCAGCATGTGCATCGTCTCTATGCCAAATACGATGTGGCGATCCTGTCCACCGACATGTATCTGAGCGATCACACGCCAGCCATGAAGCCCAGCGACGCCTTTGCATGTATCGCGCAACGCACCACACAGCGCGTGCCCATTGATGAGTTGGAAGGCCGCATCACCACAAGTCTGGTGACGCCTTATCCACCGGGCATTCCGTTGCTCGTTCCCGGCGAAGTGTTCAACCAAAAGATCGTCGAGTACCTGAAGTTCAATCGCGAGTTCGCGCGCGAATGCCCGGGCTTTGAAACGGACATTCACGGGCTGGTGCAGGAAGTCGGAGAAGACGGTGTGTTGCGCTACTTCGCAGATTGCGTCGCGGCGTGACGACAGGACTTTCGTCGTCGCCCCTTCAACATGCGGGGGTGCTGAGCCTGCTGGAAGTCGGAGATGTTGATGCCCTATCTTGAGTGGCTAAGAGCGCAATCGGTCACGGTCCGGAGCTGGATCGCGGGTGATGTGGCAACGGTGAGCACCCTTGCTCAGGTCTGCGCCATTGTTGCGGCTTTTCTCATTGTCCGTTTCCTGTCAGGACATGCGGGTGTTTGGGTTGAGCGTCAGATGCAACGCCGCAAGGGGTTGGGAATTATCCGCATCCACGCGTCGTATCAGGAGGTGTTCTTTCTACTGTTCCTGCCAAGTCTGCTCTGGATATTTGTCCTCACGGCGAAAGGGGCGTTTCTCCCCTTCGCTATTTTGGAAATAGCGGCGACGCTTGCAACGGCGTGGGGCATTATTCGTCTGACCTCAAGCACGATTGAAAGTGTCTTCTGGTCAAGAGTGATCGCTGTCTCGCTCTTGATTTTGGTGGTTCTGAACATATTCGGCTGGCTTGCACCCACCATTGAGATCGCTGATCGCGCGTCATTTACCGTCGGCACGATGAGAATGTCTGTGCTGTTGCTGATGAAGGGTGTCATCGCCTATGGCGTGATCTTCTGGGTTGTCCGTTTTTTGACGGGCATTCTGGATCGTGGTTACGCAAGGGCTACAGGCCTGACGCCGTCACAGCGTGTCCTCTTCAGCAAACTGTCCAATATCGCCCTCTATGTCGCGGCCGTCGTGGTCGGTCTCAATATCGTCGGGCTCGATCTCACATCTCTCGCCGTTTTCAGTGGCGCCCTCGGTCTCGGCATCGGCTTCGGTTTGCAAAAGGTCGTATCCAATCTGATCAGCGGCATCATCTTGCTGATGGATAAGTCGATCAAACCCGGCGATGTGATCGCGGTGGAGGATTCATACGGCTGGGTGAATTCGCTTGGCGCACGATACGTCTCGGTGCTGACGCGGGACGGCAAGGAACATCTGATCCCGAACGAAAACCTGATTACCCAAACGGTTGAAAACTGGTCCTACAGTGACAGCAAGGTGCGCGTGCACATACCCATTGGTGTTTCTTATGACTCTGACGTTCATCTGGTCAAAAGGCTGTTGTTGCAGGCCGTAGAAGAACAACCGCGTGTTCTGAAAGATCCCGAGCCGCGTTGTCTCATCACCGGCTTCGGTGACAGTTCAATCGACTGCGAAATCCGCGCCTGGATATTTGACCCGCAGCAAGGCATCTCCAATGTGAAGAGCGATATCTACTTCCGGATATGGGACCTCTTCAAAGAAAACGGTGTCGAGATACCCTTCCCGCAGCGCGACATTCATATCAAGCAGGTCCCGACGCGCGGGGCGGATCAGGTGCCGGCTGTCGAGACATAAGCAGCACGAGCGGAGGGTGCTGAACGCACCATCCGCTCGTCCGCTTTCGTCTCAGACAGTCTGCCTTCAGGCCGGGCTATTGGCCTTGCGCAAGTCGAGCCCGTCGAAGGAACCCGTGGCCCGCCAATCGTCAAGCACCTTGAAGAAGGGCATCGAGCCCGCTCCGTAAGGCGCAAAGCTCGCCGCCAGCGGCGAGACCTGACCTTCATTGTTGTAGTAACCCGGCGTGCATTCATTGAGATATTTCTGACGGTCCACACCGACGCTCAGAATGGTGTTGAGCCAGTTCATTTCCGCTTCGGGCGTTGCTTCCACATGCTGGAATTCGTTGCTCAGCGCATGGCCGATGATATGCGCCACATGCTTGCTCTGCTCGTTGAGCGCATGGGGGTAGTTCGCCGTGAAGCCCGCTTGCGATGTGCTCATGATGAAGCAATTGGGAAAGCCGTTCACATGCATCCCGTGCAGCGTGCGCGCACCTTCAGCCCATTTCTGGGTAAGGCTTAACCCGTCGCGGCCATAGACTTCATAGCCCGCGCGCTGCGTGTAGCTCGTGCCAACTTCAAAGCCCGTCGCATAGATGAGGCAATCAAGTTCATATTCAACGCCGTCAACAACCACACCTTTTTCGGTGATGCGTTCGACGCCGCGGCCTTGCGTGTCGATGAGATGGACATTGGGACGGTTGAAGGTCGCCAGATATTCGTCGTGGAAGCAGGGGCGCTTGCAGAACTGATTGTAATAGGGCTTCAGCGCCTCAGCGGTGGCCTTGTCTTCGACAACGGTTTCAACGCGCTTGCGGATCTGTTCCATCTTCTGGAAATCGGCAAGCTGCACAAGCTCCGACGGGTCTTGCTTCGTCTCGGCTGCTTTCTCTGCGGCGCGTGCATGGGCTAACACGAGAAGATTGCGGATGATGTCGGTCCAGCCGTCGGCGACAAGGTCTTCTTTCTCGAAGCCACCGGACACGAGGACGTTGAAATTATCCATCCGGTGCTGCTGCCAGCCGGGCTTCAGGCTTGCGGCCCATTCGGGGTCCGTCGGCTTATTGTTGCGCACATCGATCGACGAAGGTGTGCGCTGGAACACAAAAAGCTCGCCCGCCGTCTCGCCGATATGGGGCACGCATTGCACGGCGGTCGCGCCCGTGCCGATGATGCCGATGCGCTTGCCTGCAAGGCCCGTCAACCCGCCTGCCGGTGAGCCGCCGCTATAGGCATAGTCCCAGCGGCTGGTGTGAAAGCTGTGGCCCTTGAAAGTTTCGACGCCGGGAATGCCCGGCAGCTTGGGACGATGCAGCGGTCCGTTAGCCATCGAGACAAAACGCGCGCGCATCCGGTCACCGCGATTGGTTTCGATGATCCAGCGCGAACTGGAGTCTTCCCAATGCATGGCGGTGACTTCGGTCTGGAAGCAAACGTCGCGATAGAGATCATACTTGCGCGCGATGGTGCCGCAATAGGCAAGGATTTCCGGTGCGCGCGTGTATTTTTCAACGGGCATATAGCCGGTTTCTTCCAGCAGCGGCAGATAGATGTAGCTTTCAATGTCGCAAGCTGCACCGGGATAACGGTTCCAGTACCATGTGCCGCCAAAGTCGCCGCCCTTTTCGATGATGCGCACATTCTCGACGCCCGCTTCGCGCAGACGCGCAGCGGCCAGCATGCCGCCGAAACCGCCGCCGATGACGACAACGTCGATATCGTCGGCAAGCGCCGCGCGTTCAATCGGCGCTTCGATATAAGGGTCATCAAGATAATGCGCGAGTGCGTCTTTGACTTCGAGATATTGCGCATTGCCATCGGCCCGCACGCGCTTGTCGCGTTCAGCGCGATATTTGGCGCGCAGCGCCGCAGGATCAAATTCAAGGTCTGTTGTCGAGGTCTGGCCGGTCATAGCGTCTCTCCCGTGATCTGTTTTGTTTTTTACGATATTGAAAAAGATGTGCCTGCGTCGCCCTCATAGGGCGCCATGATGATGGCTTCCATCATCTGCACGAGATGCGTGATCGTGTGTGCCGAACTCCAGTCCGGCGCGTGGGATGTGTATTGCTGCGCTTCGCCCCACAGCTCTTCGTCGCGCGCGGCCAGCACCGATCCCATCATCGCGCCCATAAAGCGGAAGCGTTGCGTCTTGTTGGCGGCAGGCATGTCGGGCATCAGGCGGCGCAAATGTTCAAGGCAGCGCAGATAACTCGCGTTCCACTGCGTGCCCAGCACTTCCATGAAGAAGGCGCGATGCGTCATTGCAAGCATGACGATGAAACGGTTGTAACTGTCGGCCAATCCGAGAGCAGGCGGCTCGATGGCAGCGCGCACCAGAATGTCGATGACTTCGCGGGTGCTCGCGGGTGCGCCTTTGGTTTCAAGCGCGCTGAGCCATGCGTCGCGCCGTTCTTCGATCAGCATGGCGCCATCGAGCACGAGTTCGCGGATCAGATGTTCCTTGGAGCCGAAATGATAGCCGACGGCGGCGTGGTTTTTCTGGCCCGCTGCTTCCGCGATCTGGCGCACCGTCACACCATCGACACCGCGCTCGGCAAACAGCCGACAGGCCACCTGTTTCAGATGCTCGACGGAATCGCTGGTGGATTTGGTTTCAAGCCGTGCCATGGCGGGCATTCTGACTCGCCATGAGTTTAAGTCAATTCATTTATCCAAATGAATTAATCGACGAAAACCCTAAGGATTCCAGGAGAAAACCTACTGCGCGTTGCGCTCGGCAATGGCGTCGAGAATATCCTGTTCCAGCGCCCAGAAACGATCCTGCCCCCAATGCGCCGGTTTGCCATCAACGCGGAACGACGGCGCACCCCAGAGACCGGCGGCAAAAAGCGCCTCACGGTTGGCTTCCGCTTTGGCCTGCCAGCTGTCATCGGCAAGCCCGGCACGTGTTTGCGCTTCGGTGAGGCCAGCGCGTTTGGCGACATCAAGCATGCCGGCGTCCGACGCGAGCGATATGCCATCGGCAAAGGCGGCCCGCATACCAAGCTCGGCAAAGGCCTCGCCATGGCCCAGAGGGATCGCATGATTGAGCACGGCAAGAGCGCGTGCCGCACCAGCGCCCACAGGATCGATAATCGTGCCGAAAGGCAGCCCGACGCTTTCAGCTTCGCGCTTGGTATCAAGCGTGATGTACATGCGCTTGATGGAAGGCACGGGTAACCCGCGCATCACCATCGGCAGGATGAACCGCAGCTGCAATTCGCAATCATAATGCTTGGCGAGGCGGCGCATGCGCGGCGCGGAAATCCACGAATAGGGACTGCGGAAGGAAAACCAGTATTCGATAACAGGTCGTGACTTGGCTTTGGGCACGGCACCAAGCGTCAGATCGCGGTAAGGCGCAATCTCCGGCTTTGCCGGTGTCGTGTCGAGACCGATCTCGCGCAGGCGTGTTTCCAGATAATGCAGCCGGTCTATGCCCCAGTACCATTCGCCTTCAAAGTAGAACATCGCCGACAGATAATGGCCGAACTCTTTGCGCTTCTTGTCACCGGCGGCAATGGCTTTGGCAGAACCGTCTTTTGCAACGGTAGGCAGAGTGCCTGCTTCGCCATGCCAGAGCGCCGTGCCGATTTCCGGCACGCTCTCGACAAATGTTTTGTCGTTGAGCGCGGCGGCGAGCGCAGCAGCACTGGCAGCGACGTGGCCCGCGTCCGGCAGTGCGGCATCGGCCGGAAACTCAAATCCATATTCGCGCGCCACGCGGGCTGCATCGCGCAAAGCGTAGTGGCGGAGCTTCTCGCGCTCAGGCGCGGCGGCGTCGTCGGGCGCTGAAACCAACCAGGGCGTCAGCACGACATCGTAGCGTTTGGCGAAAGCGTCGAGCGCCTGCGCTGCCACATGGCTATAGGGGTCGTCCACCTGATGAAAATAATGCACAGTCGGCTTTTGCATGCTGCGCTTGCGCCGGTAGGCATGGACCTTCCGGCGGAAGTTGCGCAATCCCTTGCTCGTGATGAATGTCGTCACCATGCGCATGATGAATGATTTCATTGGCCTGTCTCCCCCGTGTCACTTGTTTCAGTCCGTTGACGGCTTCGTGATGTAGTGACACTATAAATGCCAATATATGATCGAACCAGGGTCAGGTCAATCGGGAGAGCATCGATGAAAATATTGCGAACACCGGACGCGCGCTTTGAAAATCTGCCGGATTATACTTTTGCGCCCCATTGGACCGACATTGCATCGGGCACTGGCGAAACCTTGCGCCTCCACGCCGTGGACGAAGGCCCGCGCGGAGCAGCGCCAGTGCTCCTCATGCATGGCGAACCGTCATGGTCGTTCCTCTATCGCCATATTATTTCCGGCCTCGTCGCCAAAGGCCATCGCGTCGTGGCACCGGACCTCGTGGGCTTCGGCAAATCCGACAAGCCGTCCGAGCAAACCGACTATACCTATGAGCGCCATGTGGCATGGATGAGTGCCTGGCTCGTCGCCAATGATCTGAAAGACATCACGCTTTTCTGTCAGGACTGGGGTGGCCTCATCGGCTTGCGCCTCGTCGCGGCTTTCCCCGAGCGTTTTGCCCGCGTGGTGGTGGCCAACACGGGCCTCCCCGTCGGCACG
>TARA_R110000868_G_scaffold411779_1_pt1 | contig 25815 bp, 21 predicted proteins | sample TARA_R110000868 | Tara Oceans TARA_R110000868 (sample SAMEA4397489) | marine metagenome | biome: Polar Biome; feature: [SRF] surface water layer (ENVO:00010504); material: water (ENVO:00002006), including particulate matter (ENVO:01000060) such as... | depth 5 m | reverse complement strand
CTCGACCCTCCCCCTGATGTTTCCCTGTTCCAAATATCCAGGGGGGAGGCAGCTGCAGGCTGGCGGGGGCAGAGCCCCCTTTTTCGCGCGGTCCCGGGGGCGGAGCGCCATACCATGCTACGCCATACCTCCTGGGTCAGATCAGGCCATTGGCCGTCAGAAAGCCTTGCAGGCTCGATTGCTGAGCCGTGGTCAGCGGCCAGGCCGAGGGCGGGCGCGTCGGGCCGCAATCGTTGCCAAGGGCCATCAGGGCCGCCTTGACGCCGGTCACGTTGGTGCCGTTCAGCTCTTCTGCGCGGATATCCTCGAAGGCACGCATCTGCTTGATCAGGGTATTGGCCTGGGGGTAATCGCCGGCCTCGAGCGCGGCGTGGATTGCGAGAGAGCGTTCGGGCCAGATGTTGATCAGGCCGGAGGTGAAGCCGCGCGCGCCGACGGCATAGAAGGCAGGCGCCCAGACCTCGGCCAGGCCGCCGACCCAGGTGATCGAGGGATCGCAGGCGGCGATGGCATCGGCCAGCTTCTGGACATTGGGGGTGGCCCATTTGACGCCCTTGACGCCGTCGATGTCGCAGAGCGCCTTGATGCCGGCGGTGCCGATCGCGTCATTGCGCAGGTAGAGCATGATGGGCAGGCCGCCAGAGGCATCCGAGATCGCCTTGACGTAGTCGACGGTGCCGCGCGGCGCGACGAAGGGATCGGGCGGCTGGTGGATCATCAGGGCCGTCGCGCCGGCCTCGGCCGAAGCCTCGGCCAGTTTGCAGGCGTCCCGGATGCCGCGACCGATGCCCGCCAGAACCGGCGCGCGGCCATCGACCATCGCGCAGACCTCGCGCGCCATGGTGCAGGCCTCGTCCGTGGTCAGGGCATAGAATTCGCCGGTGTTGCCATTGACGACGGGCATGTGCAGACCTGCCGTCAGGGCGCGGTCGATGATGGGGCGCAGCTTGCCCGGTGCGATGTCGCCTGCGTCGTCGTAGGGCGTCACGAGGATGCCGGAAATGCCCGAAAGGGCGGTGTCGAGATCGAGGGTCATTGCGGGACTCCTTCAGAAAATGTCGGGTTCGGGGGCGGCGGCGCCAAAGCCCGCTTCGAGGTAGTCAAAGTCGCAGCCCTTGTCGGCCTGCGTCACATGACGCGAGAACATGTAACCGTAGCCGCGTTCGTAGCGCGGTTGAGGCGGTTGCCACGCGGCGCGGCGGCGGCCGATTTCGTCGTCGTCCACCAGCATGTCCAGGCTGCGGTTGGGCAGGTCGAGGCGGACGATATCGCCGGTCTTCAGCAGCGCCAGCGGCCCGCCGACAAAGCTCTCGGGGGCGACGTGCAGCACGCAGGCCCCATACGATGTCCCGGACATGCGCGAATCCGAAATCCGCAGCATGTCGCGGTGGCCCTGCTTGATCAGCGCCTTGGGGATCGGCAGCATGCCCCATTCAGGCATGCCGGGGCCGCCTTGCGGGCCCGCGTTGCGCAGCACCAGCACCGTATCGGGGGTGACGTCGAGGTTTTCGTCGTCGATGGCGGCCTTCATCTCGGGGTAGCTGTCGAACACCAGCGCGGGCCCCTGGTGGACGTGGTATTTCGGATCGCAGGCGGCGGGCTTGATCACCGCGCCGTCGGGGCAGAGGTTGCCGCGCAGCAGCGCGAGCGAGCCTTCCTTGTAAACCGGGTTGGATAGCGGGCGGATGACGTCATCGTTATAGACGACCGCACCTTCGAGGTTTTCGCCCAGCGTCTTGCCGGTGACGGTGATGCAGGAGGTGTCGAGGCGCTCCTCCATCTGTTTCATCAGCGCGCGCAGGCCCCCGGCGAAAAAGAAATCCTCCATCAGGTAGTCCTTGCCCGAGGGGCGGACATTGGCGATCAGCGGCGTGGTGCGCCCCAGGGCGTCGAGGTCATCGAGCGTCAGGTCGACCCCGGCGCGCCGCGCCATGGCGATCAGGTGGATGACGGCGTTGGTCGAACAGCCGGTCGCCATGGCGACGATGGCGGCGTTCTGGACGGCGGCGGGGGTGATGATCCTGGACGGTGTGAGGTCTTCCCAGACCATGTCGACGATGCGCCGGCCACATTCGGAGGACATGCGCATGTGCCCCGAATCGACCGCCGGGATGGAGGACGCACCGGGCAGGGTCAGCCCCATGGCGTCGGTGATCGCGGTCATGGTCGAGGCCGTGCCCATGGTCATGCAGGTGCCGGCCGAGCGCGCGATGCCCCCCTGCACACCCAGCCATTCCTCGTCCGAGATATTGCCCGCGCGGCGTTCGTCCCAGTATTTCCAGGCGTCCGAGCCGGAGCCGAGGATGCGGCCCGCGTAATTGCCGCGCAGCATTGGACCCGCGGGCAGGTAGATCATCGGCACACCTGCGGTGATTGCCCCCATGACGAGGCCGGGCGTGGTCTTGTCGCAACCGCCCATCAGCACGACCCCGTCGAGGGGGTGGGCGCGGATCTGCTCCTCCGTCTCCATCGCCAGCATGTTGCGATAGAGCATCGAGGTGGGCTTGTTGAAGCTCTCATCGACCGACAGCGCGGGCATTTCCACGGGAAAACCGCCCGCCATGGCAACGCCGCGTTTCACGTCGCGCACCCGTTCGGGAAAGTGGGAATGGCAGGAGTTCAGCTCGGACCAGGTGTTCAGGATGCCGATGATCGGCTTGTCGCGGTATTCGGCATCCGTATAGCCCAGCTGCATCATGCGAGAGCGGTGGCCGAAGCTGCGCAGGTCATCAGGCGCAAACCAGCGGGAGCTGCGCAGCTGGTCTGGGGTCTTGCGGGGGGCTGTCGGCATGGGGGTGCTCCTCTTGAAAGGCTGTCGTTTGTGATGATGTATGCGCATACATGTTTGCAGGTCAACCTGTTAGGTACGATGAATAACCTAATTTTTGCGAATTATGAAACGGCTTGACAGGGGGCGTCTCGATATGTTTCTGAGGTATGTATGCGCTTACATTGGCGCATTCCGCCGTCAGGAGAGCGTCGGAAACATGCACATGACGGGTCGCTGCGGCGGCTCAGGGAGGATCAGATGAACATCACTCGCAGAACACTTCTTGCCGCCGCTTCGGCCGTGGCCCTGCTGGCGCAGCCGATGATCGCGCAGGCGCAGGACCTGCCGCGCAACATGCGGCTGGTGATCGGGTCGAAATCGACCGGGGGCGACACGTACCAGGCCTCGGCGATGGTGGCGGATGCGCTGTCGGAAAAGCTGGGCATCAACATCAAGGTGGATGCGGTGGGTTCGTCCGAGGCGTTCAAGGTGCTGTCGCGCGACAAGCGCGGCACGACCATCATGATGTTCCACGATCAGGCCTACCTGGGGCACCTGTACGGTGTCACCGGCTATGACGACATCTTTGCCAATTACAACATCGGCCCGACCGTGGCGATCAACCCGGGCAACGCCTATCTGGTGCCTGCGGATTCGCCCTATCAGAGCATGGATGACATCCTGCAGGCCGCGGCCGACGGCACCCGCGTGCGTGTGGCAATCCAACCCGGCGGCGTGTCCGAGATCGGCTTTTCCGCGATGAAGAATGCCGCCAAGGTGATGAACCCCGGTTCCGAGGAAAACATCGTCGCCGTCAACACCGGATCGCAGTCGGACAAGAACCAGGCGATGTGGGATGATCTGGCGGACGTGATCAACGGGTCGATCCAGGGCAACGAACAGTTCACGCAACTGCCCGCCGACGATGAAAAGGCGATGCGTTTCGTCTGGATCACCGCGCGTCCCGAAACCCTGGAACAGGCCCCCGAGGCCGGCATGGGCGGCACCAGCCGTGACGAGATGCTCAAACATGCCAGCCCGGAAACCAGCGTGACGCTGGACGGCAACGAGGATTTCACCTTCGACAAGGAATTCTTCATGCTGTTCAACAAGGACATGGACCCGGCCATCAGCGAAGCGATCGACGCCGCCCTGACCGAGATCTATGACGCCGGCGATATCCAGACCCGTCAGAAAGAGGCGTTCTTTATCCCGAATTTCCTGCCGTCGGACGAAGCCAAGGCCCATCTTCAGGCCAAGCGTGACACCTATGGCAAGGTCATCGAACAGATTTCGCAAGGCAACTGAGCCTTTCCATCGTCCCGGCCAGGATTCCTGGCCGGGACGTCTGCCTGCGGGGGTGGAAGCCGCCCGCGGACGCCCGCCCGGCGGCCGGATCCCTTGCCGAGCGCATACAATACTGAATGACCAAGACCGAAAGGGAGGGGGGAGGCAGCATGGGCGACCTGACCCGCGTGACGATCGACTTTGACACGTCACATCTGATTTTTCCGACACTGATCGCCTGCGTTCTGGGCCTGCTGGGGCTGGCGGTGCTGATCCGCGACCGCGCCCGCATTGCCGCCACCGTGCCCTATTGGCGCGGGCTGTTCGCGGCGATGGACAAGGTGCGGTTCCTCGGGGCGCTGGTGCTGACGCTGCTGTATTTTTCGCTGATGGTGCCGGTTGGGAACATCTGGCCGAACACGGGCATGGGGTTCCTGCTGTGTTCGATACCCTACCTGTTGGCGACGGGGCTGCTGTTCATGCATGAACGACCGCTGCGTCAGGTGCTGCCGCTGCTGATCGTCGCCGTGTTCGGCCCGGTCTTCGTGTGGTGGCTGTTCACCTATCCCCTGTTCCTGTCCCTTCCCTGAGGCTGCACACATGCTGGAAATCATCACGCCGCTGTTCCTGTCGCTGATCGTCGGCGGCACGCTGGTCGGTATCATCTTTGGCGCCATTCCGGGCATGACGGCGACCATGGCTGTTGCCGTCTGTCTGCCGCTGACCTATTCGCTGGGGCTGGAAAACGGCCTGGCCCTGTTGCTGGGCCTTTATGTGGGCGGCATCTCGGGCGGGCTGGTGCCGGCGATCCTGCTGGGCATACCCGGCACGCCGAGTTCGATCACCACGACGTTCGACGGGTATCCGATGGCGCAGCGGGGCGAGGGCGAAAAGGCCCTGCGCATCGGCATCGTGTCGTCGTTCGTCGGCGGCATCATCAGCCTGATCGTGCTGTGGCTGTTCGCCCCGACGCTGGCCGATTTCGCCATCAAGTTCAGCTATGTCGAGAAATTCCTGATCATCTTCTTTGCCATGACGGTCATGGCGGCGCTGTCGTCGGACATGCTGATGGGGGTGTTTTCGGGTGTGCTGGGCGTGTTTGTCAGCCTGATCGGCACGTATGACATTTCCAACGGCGGTAACGGCGAACTGCGGCTGATCCCGCCGGGCACGGAATACTGGCTGGAGTCCGGGTTTTCCCTGCTGCCGGTGCTGATCGGGCTGTTCGGCCTGGCCGCCATCCTTGAGCAAGCCGAGATCGGCGTGCCGAAGGGGCATTCGGCCAAGGATCTTCAGGTCGGGCCAAAGTCGACGTTTTCCTTTGCGATCATCGCCCGCAACACCTTCAACCTGATCCGGTCGTCGCTGATCGGCACCTTTGTCGGTATCCTGCCGGGGGTTGGCGGATCTGCCGCGTCGATCATCGCCTATACCAACGCCAAGACATTTTCGAAGACGCCGGAAAATTTCGGCAAGGGTGAACCTGCGGGCATCGTCGCGTCGGAGTCGGGCAACAACGGGCTGACCGGGGGCGCGCTGGTACCTCTGCTGAGCCTGGGTATTCCGGGGGATTCGACCACCGCGTTGCTGATCGGCGCCTTCACCTTGCAGGGTATCCAGGTGGGGCCGCTGTTCATCGGCAACAACCCGGTGACCTGGGACGCGATGATCGTCGCCATGCTGATCGCCAACGTTGCGATGTTCGTGATGATGTATTTTGCCATCCGGTATTTCGCGCTGGTGGTGACGATTCCCAAGCATATCCTGTTTCCGGTCATCCTGATGATGTGCGTCATCGGCGCCTATACCATCAACTATGGCATCATGTTCGACGTCTGGACGCTGTTGATCTTTGGCGTGTTCGGCTGGCTGGCCGGCAAGATCGGGATCGAGATCGCCCCCTTCATCATCGGGTTCATCCTGGGGCCGTCGGCCGAGGTGTACTTCGTCAAGAGCCTGGAAAGCTTTGGTGATCTGACGATCTTTTTCACCAAGAGCTGGATCGCGGTGGTGCTGTGGCTGCTGATCGTCGGCTCCGTCGCAGGGTCGGTCCTGATGGCGCGCAAGCAACGGCGGATGTCTGAATAGCAGCGGGCGCGGCAGCAAGGCTTGCACTGGCACGGTGGGGCGGCGAAAGATGCGCCTGATGGACGAGGATGATCATATCGCCGCCCCCGGCGACGCGGCGGGCAGGGGTGCCCCCGGCAAGGGACCGGGGCGCAGGCCAGCGACGCGCGGTGTCACGATGGAGACCGTGGGCCGCCTGGCCGGGGTGTCGCAGGTCACGGTCAGCCGGGCGCTGAGCGATCCGTCCAAGGTGTCGCCCAAGACGCTGGCGAAGATCCGCGAAGCCATTGAAATGACCGGCTTTGTGCCCAATGCCCTGGCGGGTGCGCTGGCGTCGAGCAGGTCAAAGCTGATCTCGGCTCTGGTGCCTTCGATCCGCAACGTGGTGTATTCGGGGATGGTCCAGAGTTTCAGCGCGGTGATGCGCGACAGCGGTTATCAGATCATGCTGTCGGAAACCGGGTTCGAACCCGAGGACGAGGAAAAGCTGATCGAGGCGCACCTGTCGCGCCGTCCCGACGCGATGATGCTGACCGGGATTCACCACAGTGCGCAGGCGCGGCGGATGCTGCTGGGGGCCGATATTCCGGTGGTCGAAGTCTGGGATATCACCGACTCGCCCATCGATGTGTGCGTCGGGTTTTCCCATACCGAAACCGGGCGTGCGGTGGCCGATTTTGCCTATGCGCAGGGCTATCGCCAGGCGGGATGCGTGTCGGCGGGGGATGAACGCGCGCGGCGCAGGATGCGTGCTTTTTCCGAACGTTTCACGCGACTTGCGGGGGGAGAGATCCCCGTTGCGCAGTTCGAATCCCAGGCCAGTCTGGAACGCGGGCGGCAGGGGTTGGCGCAGCTGATGGACGGCCAGGGCTTTACCGGCGGCGTGGTCTTTTGCAGTTCGGACCTGCTGGCGCACGGGGTGCTGGTCGAGGCGCGGACGCGCGGGCTGGACGTGCCGGGGCAGGTGGCGGTGATCGGGTTCGGCGATCAGGACTTTTCCGCCTTTGTCAGCCCGGCAATCACCACGGTGCGGGTGGACATGTCGGCCTTTGGCCAGTCGGCGGCGCGCGCGGTGCTGGAGCGGATCGAGGCGCAGGGCGGCACGCAATCGGTGATCGACCTGGGCTTTGAAATCGTGGCGCGCGAGTCGAGCTGAGGCCCGTGGCGCGGGACCTGTCGGTATCGCCGGGGTTGATTCTTGCAAGTCATTGAAAACGCTGGATTCGAACGTCGGTATTTGAACGGTATCTGAGCGGTATCCGAACGGTGCCGTTATCGGGGTTTTGCTGAAAGGGGGCGTGGGCCACAGGCCGGCGCGGCGTGGTGCCACCTGAGGGGGCGCGCGCCCTGCTGTTCGGCCAGTTCGGGTGTCGCGAAGTCAACGTCCAGCCCCCACCGGCGGGTGGCGGTGTCGGTCAATCTGTCGGTCGGGTGCCTGCCGTTCGAGGCCGTCGCGCGGCCAGCGGGCACCTGGCAACGGCCTGGGTCGGGGCGCGGTCAGCCCAGTTGCGCGACCAGGCCGGGCAGGGCGGAAAAGCTGGAAAACCGCGCGGTGCAGGCGATCTTGTCGGTCGGCCCCTTGGGATAGCCTTCGGTGAACAGCAAAAAGGGCACGGCGGCGGCATGGGCGGTTTCGGCGTCGGTTTCACTGTCTCCGACATAGAGCGCGCGGGTATCCCCGAGGTTGGCCAGGATCGCCAGCAGCGGCGCGGGGTCCGGTTTGCGCTGGGGCAGGCTGTCGCCGCCCAGCAGCACGTCGAAATATTCGGCCAGCCCGAGATGGGCGAGGACGGCGCGTGCCGGGGCGGCGGGCTTGTTGGTGCACAGGCCGAGGCGATGCCCTGCGGCGCGCAGGTCAGACAGCGTTTCGGCCACGCCGGGATAGACCGTGGTGCGGGTGACGGCGGTCTTGTAGCGGGCCATGAACCCCTTGTGCAGGGTGTCAAAGCTGTCTGTCGGCAGGTCGCGCGCGTCGATGAGCCGCCGGATGAAGGTCGGCGTGCCCTCGCCCATGAAGGCGCGGACCTCGGGCAGGGTCACGGGGGGCAGGTCGGGCGGCAGGATCGCGTTGGCGATGCCCTGCACATCCTCTGCGCTGTCGATCAGGGTGCCATCGAGGTCGAAGACGATCCGGGTCATGCGGGTGTGTCCTTTTGCGCGGGCGCGCCGGTGTGCTGGTTCCTTATGGCGCAGATCGGGGGGCAGGTCGCGCGGTAAATGGGCCGGGGCGCAGAAAATGCCGCGCAGGGTGGCGCGTGGGCCCGGTTTTTGGCATCCGGGGCGGCCGCGCGGTGCCGCATTCGCTTGTATCCCGGCGGAGGGGTGTGTCAGGTGGCGCCGAAACGGGGGCGGTCTGGCGATGCTGGTGGGATCGCCGCGCCCCGCCCCCAGCAAAGACAGCACCCCATGCCCGAACATCTGATCCTTCTTGCAATCGCGGCCTTTGTCGTGGGGCTGGCCAAGGGCGGGCTGACGGCGGCGGGGGCGCTGTCGGTGCCGCTGCTGAGCCTGTTCATGGACCCGTTGCAGGCCGCCGGGGTGATCCTGCCGGTCTATATTGCCAGCGACGTGGTGGCGGTGATCCTGTACCGGCGCGATTTTTCGCTGCGGAACCTGAAGGTGCTGGTGCCTGCGGGGCTGGTCGGTATCGTCATTGCCATGTTCATCGCGCCGATGGTGCCGGTGGCGGGCGTCAGCCTGGCGACGGGGCTGATCGGGCTGATCTATTGCCTTCAGGTGGCATGGGCGCGGCTGAAGGGCAGGCAGGAGGCGCGGCCCTTTTCGGCGCGGCGGGGCTGGGTCTTCGGCATCCTGTGCGGCGTGACCAGCTTTATCTCGCACAACGGGGCGCCGCCGTTTCAGGCCTTCGTGCTGCCGCAGCGGCTGGAGAACCTGACCTTTGCCGGGACGGCGACGATCCTGTTCGCGATCATCAACGTCTCGAAGATCCCGGCCTATACGGAGCTGGGCCTGTGGGACCAGATCGAGCTGCCGCGCCTGGCCTGGATGATCGTGGTGTCGATCTGCGGGGCGTTTTCGGGCCGGTTCATCGTCGGGCGGCTGCCAAAGTGGGTCTATATGGGGCTGGTGCAGATCATGCTGTTCTGCGTGTCCGTGTTCCTGATCTACGAGGCGCTGGGTGTGCTGCTGTAGGCGCTACATTGGCCGCGTTTCGGTGACATAGGTTTCAAAGAAATCCGAGAAGGTGGCGAGGCGCGTCGGCAGCCGGTCATAGGGCGGGTAGGTCAGCGTCAGCCACAGTTCGGGCGGCGACCAGCCGGGCAGGACGGCGCGCAGGCGGCCGGTTGCCAGCGCCTCTGCGACGATGAAGCGGGGCAGCAGCGCGATGCCTTCGCCGTTGACGGCCAGACGCGCGGTCAGGTCGCCGTTGTTGCTGGACAGCACCCGCCCGGCGGTGATGCGGCGGCGGGTGGCCCCGGCGGCAAGATCCCACACTTCGGGGCCGGCACCTGCGTCATAGGCGATGCAGGTGTGGTGCAGCAGGTCTTCGGGGGCGGCGGGGGTGCCCTGCGCATCGAGGTAGCGGGGCGCGGCAACCAGCAGGCGGGGCACGCGGCAGATCTTGCGCCAGATCGTCAGCTTGTCCCTGGGCGGTTCCGAGATGCGGATGGCAAGGTCGGTCTGTTCGGCCACCACGTCGATCAGCCGGTCGGTGAGCGTCAGGGCGACGCTGACGCGCGGATGCAGCGTGCGGAACTGCGAGATCACGTCGGGCAGCACCCGTTCGCCCATCGACATCGGCGCGTTGATGCGGATCAGTCCGGCGGTCTGGGACTGGCCGTCGCGCAGGTCTTCGGTGGCGTCGTCCAGCCCCTGCACCAGCGGCGCGACACGCAGCGCATAGGCGGCCCCGGCGGAGGTCAGCGAGACCTGCCGCGTGGTGCGCAGCAGCAGTTGCACGCCCAGGCGCGCCTCAAGCGCGTTGACGCTGCGGGTCACCGACGGCGGGGTCATGGACAGGGCGCGCGCGGCGGCGACAAAGCTGCGCTGTTCGGCCACGGCCAGAAACACCTTGATGGATTCGAGATCGCCCATGGGCGACAGGATGCGGCATTATTGCAAAAGGTGGAATAGTGAATGCAGGATTATTGCTATTCTCTATCGCGGGCACCGGGACCATCTTGGGGGGCAGAGAGTATCACCCCGGCCAGATCACGCACTGGCCACCAGACAGCGGGCCGCCACAGGCTGCCGCGCTGAGGAGAGTACCATGACACTGAACATCAATGGTCTGCACCACGTCACCTCGATCGCGTCGGATGCGCAGCAGAACAATGACTTCTTTACCAAGTCCCTGGGGCTGCGGCGGGTCAAGAAGACCGTCAATTTCGACAGCCCCGACACCTATCACCTGTATTACGGCGATGCCGCCGGTACGCCCGGTTCGGTGATGACCTATTTTCCGTTCCGCAATGCCGGGCGCGGCCGCCCCGGTGTCGGCGAGGTCAGCGAGACGCTGTTTTCGGTGCCGCAGGGGTCGCTGGGCTATTGGAAAGAACGGCTGGGCAATCACGGTGTCGGCGGGCTGGCCGAGACGGAGACCTTTGGCGAGGCGCGCCTGCGGTTCAAGGGACCGGACGGTGACGGTTTTTCGCTGGTGGAAGTGGCGGATGATGCGCGCCCCGGCTGGACCGGCGCGGGTGGCGGGAACGCCGAGGCGGTGCGCGGGTTCCGGGGGGCCACGCTGCGGCTGCGCGACGGGGCGGCCACGGGCGAGCTGCTGCGATTCATGGGCTACGAGGAAGTCGACCGGCAGGGCAGCATCACCCGCTATGGCGTGAGCAACGGCAATGGTGCGGATGTCGTCGATATCGAGACGTTGCATGGTGCGGGCATGGCGCAACAGGGCGCAGGCTCGGTCCACCATATCGCGTTTTCGGTGGAAAACCGCGCCGCGCAGCTTGAGGTGCGCAAGGCGCTGATGGACACCGGCTATCAGGTGACGCCGGTGATCGACCGGGATTACTTTTGGGCAATCTATTTCCGCACGCCGGGCGGCGTGCTGTTCGAGGTCGCCACGGACGAGCCGGGCTTTGATCGTGACGAGGCCCCCGAGCATCTGGGCGAGGCGCTGAAACTGCCCGACCAGCATGAGCGGCTGCGGGCGCAGATCGAGGCCTATCTGGACCCGATCACCGATTGATCTGCCGGGGCGCGGAGCTTTGCCGCGTGCCCCATGCCGATCGCCCGTGCCCCGTGCCCCTTGCCCAGTGGCCAGTGCTGCCATGCCCCTTGGCCCAAGACAGAAACAGACAGGAGATCGCGATGTCCTCCCTCGACAAGCATGTTTATGAAACGGCGCCCGCCAAGGGCGCGCCCGTCATCTTTGCCTTTCACGGCACCGGCGGGGACGAGACGCAATTTTCCGGGCTGATCCCGGATGTGCTGCCCGGTGCGGGGATTGTCGCGCCGCGTGGTGATGTGTCGGAACACGGCGCCAACCGGTTCTTTCGCCGCACCGGCGAGGGGGTCTATGACATGGAGGATCTGGCGACGCGGACCCAGGCGATGATTGCCTTTGTGCGCGCCCGGATGGCGGCGCACCCCGACGTGCCCGCCTATGCGCTGGGGTATTCCAACGGGGCCAACATTCTGGCGGCGATGTCCTTCGTGGCCCCCGATCTGTTCGCGCGCATTGCCCTGCTGCATCCGCTGATCCCCTGGACGCCGGAGCCGGTGGCAGGGCTGGCGGCGCGCAAGGTGCTGATCACCGGGGGGCGGCGCGACCAGATATGCCCGCTGCCGCTGACCGAGGCGCTGGCGGGGTTTTACAGCGCGCAGGGGGCGGACCTGACCATCAGCCTGCATGACGGCGGGCATGAGCTGCGCCCGAACGAGGTCAGCGCCCTGAAGGGGTTTTTCGCCTGAGACCCTGAGGTGCCTGTATCGCAGCCGACCCGTGCCGCCGCCCCTGTTCTGCCGGGGCGGCGGTTTGCGTTCGGGCGGGGGCCCATGTGTCAAAATAACGCTCTGAATCCCGTGCCGGTTGAGGCATAGGGGGAGGGGCAGGCAGGAGACACCGATGCGCGAAGAGACCGGCAATGCGCCCGAGGCGGCGCAGAGCGTGACAGACGACAGCCGCCACCCGTTGCGCCGGTTGTCGCTGCCCGAGGTGCTGAAACGCCACGCGGTGCTGGTGCTGACGGCGGCGCTGTTCATGGGCGGGGTCTATGCGCTGTACCGGCTGCTGGCCCCGCTGGACATGAAGGTCGTGCTGGGCCAGATCCGCCACGTGCCGCCGCAGGTGGTGGCAGGCGCGCTGGCGGCGACCGTGGCGGGGTATGTTGCGCTGATCGGCTATGACTGGTCGGCGCTGCGCTATATCGGCAAGAAGGTGCCCCTTGGGGCGACGGCGCTGGGCAGTTTCCTGGGGTATTCGATGGGCAATACCATCGGGCTGAGCGCGGTGTCGGGCGGCGCGGTGCGCTATCGCATCTATTCGGCGCTGGGGCTGGATGCCTATGACGTGGCGGCGATATCGACCTTCGGGGCGGTGTCCTATGGCGTCGGGGCGACCCTGATCGGGCTGGTCGCGCTGGCGGTCGATCCGGTGTCGCTGGAGGGGCTGACGGCGCTGTCGACGCTGACCTTGCAGAGCCTTGCGTGGAGCGGGGTCGCGGTGATCGCGGGCGTGCTGATCTGGATCACGCAGCGCGGCGGGGCAATACGGGTGGGCCGCTTTTCCATGCGCGCGCCGACGGCCGGCGAGACGCTGCGCCAGCTGTGCATCACCTTTACGGATGTCGCGATGGCGGCGCTGGTGCTGCATCTGCTGCTGCCCACGGGGTCGATCCCTTATGTCAACGTGCTGGCGGTGCTGGCGGTGGCGACGCTGGTCGGGGTGGCCAGCCATGTGCCCGGCGGTATCGGCGTGTTCGAGAGTGTCGTGCTGGCCGCGCTGCCGTCGTCGGTGCCGGTCAACGATGCGGTGACGGCGCTGCTGCTGTTCCGGCTGATGTATTTCCTGCTGCCCTTCGTGGTGGCATTGGCGGTGCTGTCGCTGACCGAGATCTGGGGCGGCGCGGCGCAGCGTCTGCCCGGTGTCGCGGGGCTGGCGCCGGTGGTGCGGGCCGGGCGCAGCCTGATCCCGACGGCGATGGGGGTGCTGGTGCTGCTGTCGGGCCTCTACATGATGTTCGCCGGCATCCTGCCCAACCCGCGCTTTTCCCCCGAGGAGATCGAGACCTTTCTGCCACTGGCGCTGGTGGCGGGGGGGCCGATGCTGTCGTCGGTGCTGGGGTCGTTCATGGTGGTGCTGTCGATCTCGATCTTCCGGCGGTCACGGATGGCATTCTGGCTGGTGCTGGCGGTGCTGGTCTATGGCGCGGGGCTGGCGGTGTTTCGCAGCGGCGATTACGACCGGGTGATCGGGCTGGCGGGTCTTGCGGCGATCCTGCTGCCGTGCCGGCACGAATTCTATCGCAAGGCGCGGCTGTCGCAGGGGCTGCTGTCGGCACAGTGGATCGTGTTCACGGCGGCGATCATCGCGTCGCTGGCGCTGACCTGGTCGCTGGTGCACGAAGGGCGCGCGCCGCGCGACATGATGTGGTGGCAGGTGATGGGCGATGCCCCTGCCGTGGCGGCCTGGCGCGTGGTGTTTACGGGCGCCGTGCTGCTGAGCGCGGTGCTGCTCTATGCCGCGCTGCGCGCCGCGCGCACCGTGACCCGCCTGCCGGATACGGCTGAGCTGGACGCGGCGCAGGCGCTGATCGCGGCCCATGGGCGGGGCGCTGACATGATCGGCGTGACGGGCGACAAGATGCTGATGTTCGGGCCTGCGGGCAAATCCGTGCTGTCCTATGCCGTCAAGGGCACAAGCTGGATCGCGATGGGCGCCCCGGTGGGCGAGGCCCGTGACGCCGAGGACCTGGCCTGGGCGTTCCACGATGCGGCCCGCGCCGCCGGTGCCCGCCCGGTGTTCTACGAGGCCGACGCGGGGTTCACCGAGCAGGCCATCGACATGGGCCTGACCCTGCACAAGATGGGCGAGGAGGCGGTGGTCGCGCTGCCCGGCTTTTCGCTGGAGGGACCGGCCCGCAAGAAGCTGCGCACGACCCATGCCCGCGCGGGCCGCGACGGTCTGCTGCTGGAGCTGAGCACCCCGCCACATTCAGACGCGCTGATCGCGGGCCTGCGCGCGATCTCGGACGACTGGCTGGGCCAGCACGCGGCGCGGGAAAAGCAGTTTTCGGTCGGGCGGTTCGACCCCGCGTGGCTGGGCCGCACGCGCATCGCACTGGTGCGCCACAACGGCGTGGTCTGTGCCTTTGCCAACCTGATGGAGGCGCGGCAGGGCTGTGCGGTGGATCTGATGCGCTATCGGCAGGGCGCGCCCTCGGGCACGATGGAGTTCCTGTTCACGGAGCTGATGTTGCAGTTGAAGGCCGAGGGCTGCGCGCAGTTCAGCCTCGGGATGGTGCCCTTTGCCGGGCTGCCGGGGCGCAGCGGCGCAACCCTGTGGGCGCGGTTCGGCAACCTGGTCTATTCGCGGGGCGAAAAGCTCTATAATTTCGACGGTCTGTACCGGTTCAAGTCAAAGTTCGATCCCGACTGGCAGCCACGCTATTTCTGCTGCCGCTCGGCCTTGCCCCCCGTCGGCCCGCTGGCCGACGCGGCCCGCCTGATCGCCGGATCGGCGCGCGGGATCGTCGGCAAGTAGCCCGGCGTCTGATCCGGGGCAGGCGGGCGCACAGGCCCCCGGAAACGCCCTGCGCAGCGGACAGGCCGTGCGGAGCGAACATGCCCTGCGTAACGGCGGCGCCTCCGCCCCCCGGCAAGCGTTGCAGGCTGCACAAGCGTTGCATCTGCCACATGGGGGACAGCGGGTGCATCAGCGGATCTGGTGTGAAGTGGCTGGGATGGTAGGATTCGAACCTACGGTACACTGTACCAAAAACAGTTGCCTTACCACTTGGCTACATCCCAACGTGGTGCGCTGATTACTCTGGACCTCGCCGGGGTTCAACCCCTTTTGCACGGAAAAATGCACGACATCCCGAGCGATCTTTTCCGGCCCCGCCAATCGCCCCTCAATCACCCGTCAGCACGGGCCGGCCGCGCGGGCGTCCCGCCGCCGGGCTCCCTTGAAACAAGCGGTTTCGCCGCTTGTGCGGGGTCAGTCGCGGATCTCGTCCGCCATCACGCCCCAGAGCGCGGTTTTCGGCGCCCAGCCCTTGTAGCCGGCGACCGACACCTTGCACCAGTCCAGCGTGCATTCGTCGAGATCGGCAATCACCCCTGCCTCCAGCTTCGCGGTGATGCGGGAATCGCTGTCGGGGCGGAACCGCAGGCTCAGCATGTCCTGTTCGATCAGCACGGTGCGATGGCCGCTGATCAGCGCGTAATGCACCCAGCCGCCCATGCCGTCGTGATCGCGGATCCGCCGCCAGTGGCCATATTCCGCCACCACCTCCACCGGCATCCCGCGGCGCAGGAATTCCCAGTCGATTCGATGCGTCTTGCTGGGGCCGCGGCGCACGTTGGCGCGGTCCGTCTTCATCGACAGAAAGCGCGGCAGCGGCAGGTTGGTCACGGGGCCCAGCGTCTGCGTCAGCCCGGCATCCTGCTCAGGGTCCGGCAGCGGAGCAGGCAGCACGCCGGAAATCGCACGCGCGGCGGCGCGCTGGTCCTGCGGGGGCGACAGGACAGGGGTATCGGGGGCCGCGTCCCCCGGCACGCTGTCGGCGGGGATGTCGGGGCTTTCCTCGCCGGGCAGCTCCTCGGCCACCAGGATGCCCGCGATCGAGAATAGGGATATGGACAGCGCAATCGCGCTCATTCGCCAGGGGCTCATTGTCTTCGCCTGTTCTTGCCTCATCAGCGCCGGAGTTCTTGTGCCTCCGGTCACTTTGCGCCACCTTGCCCCCAAAGGGGCCGCTTGGGAAGCCGCAGGAGGAATTGTATGCCATCTCGACGCCTTGGTGTTGTTGTAACGCGACGCTTGCCAGAGCGGGTGGAAACCCGCCTGAAGGATCTCTTCGACGTCACGCTGGGGCCGCAGGACCGGCCCATGTCGCGCGATGAACTGGTCCAGGCGGTGCGCCACGCCGACGTGCTGGTGCCGAACCTGCGCGATGTGATCGACCAGTCGCTGCTGTCACAGGCCGGCGACCAGCTGCGCCTGATCGCCAACTACGGGGCAGGGGTCGATCATATCGACGTCGCCACGGCCCGCCAGCGCGGCATCCTCGTCTCCAACACCCCCGACGTGGTGACCGAGGATACCGCCGACATGACCATCGCGCTGATCCTGGCGCTGCTGCGCCGGGTGCCCGAGGGACTCGCGATGATGCAGGCCGACGAATGGACGGGCTGGAGCCCCAATTCCATGCTGGGCAGCCGCATCACGGGCAAGCGGATCGGCATCCTCGGCATGGGCCGCATCGGTCAGGCGGTGGCACGCCGCGCCCGCGCCTTCGGCATGCAGATCCACTACCACAACCGCCGCCGCCTGCGCGAGGAAACCGAGGCTGAGCTGTCCGCCCGCTACTGGGAAAGCCTGGATCAGATGGTGGCGCGGATGGATGTCATCTCGGTCAACTGCCCGCATACGCCCTCGACCTTCCACCTGATGAACGCCCGCCGGCTGAAACTGCTGAAACCCGAAGCGGTGATCGTCAACACCTCGCGCGGCGACGTGATCGATGAAAACGCCCTGACGCGGATGCTGCGCGCAGGTGAAATCGCCGGCGCCGGCCTCGATGTCTTCCGCTATGGTCGCGACGCCAACCCCCGCCTGCGCGAACTCAAGAACGTCGTGCTGTTGCCGCACATGGCCTCCGCCACGATCGAGGGCCGCATCGAGATGGGCGAGAAAGTCCTGATCAACATCAAGACCTTTGCCGATGGCCACCGCCCCCCCGACCTGGTCCTGCCCGCCATGACCTGACGGCGGCATGACCTGAGGACTGTCGTTGCCCTCACCTGATCATCGCAGGGGTCCATAGCACGGGTCCATCGCCCGGGGCCGCTCATCGCTCTCGCCTGTCCCGCCTGATCTGGCCTCCCCTGTCATCTGGCCTCCCGTGTCATCTGGCCGAAAATACCCCGGGGGGAAGGCCGCAGGCCGGGGGGCAGCGCCCCCTGCCTCAGCGCCCCCTGCCTCGACACCGCCCTGCCTCAGCGCCCCCTGCTTCAGCGGTTCGCGCCCGGCACCCAGAGAACATCGCCCGCGCCACCGTCATTGGCGGCGCGCGAGGCGACAAAGAACCAGTCGCTGAGCCGGTTGAGGTATTTCACCGCCAGCGCATTGCAGCCCTCCTCCAGCATCAGCGCCACCGACAGCCGTTCCGCCCGGCGACTGACGGTGCGGCACAGGTGCAGATGCGCCGCCAGGGCCGACCCGCCGGGCAGCACGAAACTGCGCAGGGGTTTCAGATCGGCATTCATCACGTCGATCTCGGCTTCCAGCCGGTCGACCTGCGCGGCCGTCATGCGCAGCGGCGGATATTCGGCGGCGGCGTCGTTTTCCAGTCCGGGCCGGCACAGGTCCGCGCCCAGGTCGAACAGGTCGTTCTGGATGCGTGACAGCGCCGCGTCCATCTCGCCCGTCGCATGCTGGCGGGCCAGCCCGACGGTGGCATTGGTTTCGTCCACGGTTCCATAGGCCTCGACCCGGACCGAGGGTTTCGGCACCCGGCTGCCATCGCCAAGCGCGGTATCCCCGCCATCGCCGGTTCGTGTATAGATCTTGGATAGAACGACCATGTCAGCCCCCCCGGCGCATCAGCACGAACAGGACGATCAGGATGACCGCCCCGAACTGCGCGATGATCCGCCATTGCATCAGTTTGTTGGATTTCCGGGCGTCGCCACCCTTGGCGAAATTGCCGATCCCCAGTGCCAGGATCAGCGCCACCAGCAGCACGGCGGCGGCAACGGCAAGGAAAACAGGATCACGTCCCATGGCTCAGCTCCTCTTCGGCCCCGGGGTCGGCCACACGATAGCGGCCGTTTCGGATGGCGGGTGCCTCTGGTCCCCATCTAGAGGGGACGGGCCGAAAAGCGAACAGGAAAAACCGCCGCAGGGGGTTTCGGGCACAGAAGGGCGAGAGCTGCCGGGGGCATCTCGCCGGGGAAAATCGCGGGGAGGGGGGACAAGTCGCAGGAGCATGCCGCGGGGTCAGCTTCTGTCGCAAGTCCCGACAACGGAAACAGGAACGGGCCGCGCGGGGGGCTGGCATGGCGCGCCGCCAGTCTCAGGCGTTGCGCACCATCCGGTCGATCAGGCGCGCGGGCAGCAGGCGGCGCATGACGGCGGCGCCATAGGTCGGGGTGGTGACCATGTAGCGCGCCCTTGGGCGGGGATCCTCCAGCGCCCGGATCAGCCTGGCCGTCACGGCCTCGGGGCCCAGCTCGAACCGGGCGGGCCTGCCGGCCGAGGGGCCGCGCTTGTACAGCTTGTCCAGCAGCCAGTCGCGATAATCCTGCGCGCGCTCCGAGGCCTCCCAGTCGACCCATTTCTCGAACGCGGCGATGGCGTTCCTGCGGAACTCCGTGCGGATCGGGCCGGGTTCGATCAGGATCGGGTGAATGCCACTGCCCGCCAGCTCGACCCGGAGGGTGTCGGTCATACCCTCCATCGCGAACTTGCTGGCGTTGTAGGGCCCGCGCCACGGCGCCGCCACAAGACCCAGCACGGAGGAACAATTCACGATCCGGCCATGTCCCTGCCTGCGCATGACCGGGATCACGGCCCGTGTCAGGGCGTGCGGGCCAAGGAGGTTCACTTCGAACTGGGCGCGCATCGCCGCACGGGTGATGTCTTCCAGCGGGCCGGGAATGGCAAAGGCACCGTTGTTGAACACCGCATCCAGACGCCCCTGCGTCGCGCTCAGCACATGGGCGACGGCGGTCTCGATGCTGGCCTGATCGGCGTAATCCAGGTGCAGCGCCTCAAGCCCTTCGTCACGCAGGCGGGGCAGGTCGCCGGGATCGCGCACACTGGCAAAGACCCGCCATCCCCGCGCGCTCAGCGCGTGTGCGGCGTCGTGGCCTATGCCGCTGGAACAGCCGGTGATCAGAAGAGTGCGTGTCATTGCACAGTGATGCCCCGGCACGGCGCGCAGGGCAAGGCGGGGCTGCTGCCAACGTGGCGCAAGGCCGATGACCCGTCAGACGAGAGTGGCTCCATCGCCTGAAAACCCTGCTGCATGGGCCCTGAACAGGCGGGTGACGGACCGAGGCACCAGGTCCAAAAGCTCCCGGAAACAACAAAACGCGCCCGGTTCAATGGGCGCGTCGTCTGTCGTCTATCGGGCGAAACACGTAACCGCCGATCAGATGCCCCTGGTCATTCGCAATGGGGACTGCCGGAACAATGGGGCCTGCCAGCGCCTCAGTTGGCCGCCGCGGTCACCAGGAAATCGGCCATCCAGCCAACGCGCCCGGTTTCGGCAACACGCAGCTTCAGCCAGCTGCGTTCCTTGCCGATCACCTCGACGGTATCTCCCTCGCCCAGCTGATCGACAACGCTGAAACTTGTGCCCGGACCCTGACGCAGGTTGACGTGGCTGCCTGCAACGGCGCGGATGTCTGCGGCGCGGCGATCTTCGGCGGGCTGGGCCATCGGGTCATTTTGCATCACTGCGTCCGCAACGGCGCGACGTTCCGCGCCTTCGGGCAGGGTGGAGGAGGGGGCGACACGCGCCTGTGCCACGGCCTTGTTGACCCGCGCCAGCGGCAGCGCCGCGACCGAGGGGTCCATCTGATCACCGGGATCGGCAACCGGCATGGAGGCGAGGGTCACCTGACCATCCTGCGCCTGACCCGTCCCCATACCGGAGGTCGACTTGGCGCTGGCCATGTTGGCCGCGATCAGGTCACCGGGTTTGCGGGTTGCCGCAGTGCCCTTGGGCGTCGTCGCGCCCGAGGCGGCGTCGGCCAGTTGCGCCTTGGTCTTGGCCCCGGCCTCGGTCGAATCCGCCTCGGCCGATCGGGGCTGAAAGTCAAATCCACCGCTCACCTGAAAGAAAACGGCGCCCAGCAAAAGCGTGGTTACGGACATGAATTTCAACATTGCAAGCCTCCATTGGTCTCGGGGTCACAACGGCAGGGGCGGCGAAAAGTTCCCGAAAACGTGAGTTCGGCGTGTGGGCAGGCAGGATCGCCCCTCGAAATGCCATGACAGAGGCCGGGTGGATCTTTCGGCGCGCGGGCGTTTACGCGGGGGGCTGGTGGCAAGCGCGCGGGCCGGGCAGGAAAGCGCAGGGGGGGCAAGCGCCGGGGGGCGGGCGCACGATATCGCGGCACCCTGCGGCGCGGCGACGGCAGCGCGCGCCCCGTTGCGGCAGGCGCGCAAGTGACGGCTTTACCGTGGCGCGACCTGACGCTATCACCGCCTCATGAGCGATACCCCCGATGATCCCGAGACCGGCGCCAAACCCGGCCCGAAAATTGCCCACGAAGTGCTGGCCGAACCGCTGCGCCGCGCCATTGGCGACCGCTACCTGACCTATGCGCTGTCGACCATCATGCACCGTGCCCTGCCGGACGCCCGTGACGGGCTCAAGCCCGTGCACCGCCGCATCCTGTATGCAATGCGCGAGCTCAAGCTGGGGCCGAACAGCCGATTCCGCAAAAGCTCGAAGATTTCCGGCGACGTGATGGGCAACTACCACCCGCATGGCGATACCGCGATCTATGACGCGATGGCGCGACTGGCGCAGGATTTCAACGTCCGCTACCCGCTGGTCGACGGGCAGGGCAACTTCGGCAACATCGACGGCGACAACCCTGCGGCCTCGCGCTATACCGAGGCCCGCCTGACGGTGGTCGCCGAGGCGATGATGGAAGGGCTGACGGAAAACGCGGTCGATTTCCGCGACAATTACGACGGCACGCTACAGGAACCCGTGGTATTGCCTGCGGCGTTCCCGAACCTGCTGGCGAACGGGTCGTCCGGGATCGCCGTGGGCATGGCGACGAACATCCCGCCGCACAACATCGTCGAGCTGTGCAACGCCTGTCTGCACCTGGTCAAATATCCCGACGCCGCCGACGATACGCTGCTGAAACATGTGCCGGGGCCGGATTTCCCGACCGGTGGCGTGCTGGTCGAAAGCCCCGAGAATATCGCCCAGGCCTATCGGACCGGGCGTGGCGGGTTCCGCCTGCGCTGCAAGTGGGAAAGGGAGGACCTGCCGCGCGGGGCCTGGCAGATCGTCGTCACGGAAATCCCCTACCAGGTGCAGAAATCCAAGCTGGTCGAACGCCTGGCGGACCTGATCCAGACCAAGAAGGTGCCGATCCTCGCCGATGTGCGCGACGAATCCGCCGAAGACGTGCGCCTGGTGCTGGAGCCGCGCTCGAAAACCGTCGACCCCGACGTGCTGATGAACCTGCTCTATCGCAACTGCGATCTGGAGCTTCGGTTCTCGATGAACATGAACGTGCTGATCGACGGCGTCACCCCCAAGGTCTGCTCGATGAAGGAAGTGCTGCGCGCCTTCCTCGATCACCGCCGCGAGGTGCTGCAACGCCGCAGCCAGCACCGGCTGGAAAAGATCGACCACCGGCTGGAAGTGCTGGAAGGCTTCATCACCGCCTTCCTCAACCTTGACCGGGTGATCGACATCATCCGCTATGACGACGATCCCAAGGCCGCCCTGATGGCCGAGGAATGGGCCAAGAAACGTGGCCGGGCGCGCGACGAGAAAAGCTATGTCTCGCCGCTGGGGCAGGGCGACGAAGGTGAGCTGAGCGAGATCCAGACCGAAGCCATCCTCAACATGCGCCTGCGCAGCTTGCGCCGGCTTGAGGAAATGGAGCTGATCCGCGAACGCGACGCGCTGATGGAGGAGCGCGCGGTGCTGGATGATCTGCTGTCCACCCCCGACTTGCAGTGGGACCGGATCGCGGACCAGCTTCGCGACACCCGCAAGGCGTTTGGCAAGGATTATGCCGGCGGCGCCCGCCGCACCCTGATCGAAGCGGCCGCCGAGGCCGAAGAGGTGCCGCTGGAGGCAATGATCGACCGCGAACCGCTGACAGTGGTCTGCTCGAAAATGGGCTGGGTGCGGGCGATGAAGGGTCATATCGACCTGAGCCAGCCGCTGAAGTTCAAGGATGGTGACGAAGGCCGCTTTGCCTTCCACGCCGAAACGACGGACAAGCTGCTGATCTTCGGCTCGAACGGGCGATTCTACACGCTGATGGCGGCCAACCTGCCCGGGGGGCGTGGCATGGGCGAACCGCTGCGCCTCATGGTCGACCTGCCGAACGAGGCCGAGATCGTGCAGATGCGCATCTACCGCCCCGGCGAGCGGCTGATCGTCGCCTCAAGCGCCGGCGATGGGTTCATCGTGCCCGAGGACGACGTCGTGGCACAGACCCGTTCGGGCAAACAGGTCCTGAACGTGCGTGACGATGTGCGCGCACTCCTGGTGAAACCCGTCTGGGGCGATCACGTCGCTGTTGTGGGCGAAAACCGCAAGGTGCTGATCTTCCCTCTGGAAGAACTGCCGGAAATGACCCGTGGCAAGGGCGTGCGGCTGCAAAAGTACAAGGACGGAGGCCTGTCGGACCTGTCGACGCTGGTGCTCGCAGACGGTCTGAGCTGGCATGACCCGGCAGGGCGCACCCGGACCGAAACGGCGCTGGAGGACTGGCTGGGCAAGCGCGCCGGTTCGGGGCGGATGGCACCACGCGGCTTTCCGCGGGACAACACGTTCAACTGACATGTTTCCCTGTTGCTAAATATCCTCCGCGAAGCGCGCCCCGGGCCTCTGGCCCGGGGCGTTTCCGGTCCTGCGGCCCGAAGCCTCCGGCGGGGATATTTTAAACAGGGAAACAGGCAGGGGCAGCGCCAACCGGACTGACCCGGTGCAATCGCGTGACCTAGTCCAACGGCCTGGCGTTCAGCCAGACGCCGCCTTCTGCGCGCAGTGTCAGGATCATCACGGGTTTGGGCGATTTGCCCGGGACTGCCGTGAAGTCGAAGCGTGACAACAGCGTTGCCAGGATGATCACGGCTTCCTGGAGCGCGAAGCTGGCGCCGATGCAGATGCGGGGGCCGTCTCCGAACGGCAGGTAGGCATAGCGCTCGATGCTCTTGCGATCGGCAAAGCGGGCGGGTGCGAAGCGGTCCGGCTCATCCCAGAGCAGTTGGTTGCGGTGGAGGGCATAGATCGGCAGCATGACCGTGTCACCCGCGCGGATCTCGCGCCCGCAGAGCGTGTCTGCGCGGCGGGCGGTCCGTGACACGAGGGCTGCGGGTGGGTAGAGCCGCAGGGTTTCGTCGATGATCCGGCGGGTCAGCGGCAGGTTCGGTACGTCTTCGGCGGTGGCGGTGCGGCCTTGCAGCAAGGTGCGGGCTTCGTTGCGGGCGGTTTCCTGGACTGCCGGATCGAAGGCGCAGAGGTAGAGCGCCCATCCCAGCGTGAGGGCTGTCGTTTCGTGCCCCGCGACGATGAAGGTCAGCAGGTTGTCGGCGAGTTCGGCGTCGTTCATCCGGCGTTCTGTTTCGCGATCTTCGGCGCCCAGGAGCAGGTCGAGCAGGTCGTCTGGCCGTTCGGATGCGCGCTCGGACGGGGGTCTGTCCCGGCGCGAGGTGATCGCGTCATCGGCGATGGCCTTCATCTGCTTCAGCGTGCGTGTGGACATCAGCCTTCCGGGGCGGGGAATCCAGTCGGGCATCCCGAGGATGTCGAGCAACGAGACCTTGCCTGCCTCTGCGATATAGGCGTCGATGGCGCGGTGTACCGCGTCGCGGTCAAAGCTCTTGCCGCCGGAAAAGGTAACATCCGAGATCACCTCGAATGTGGCGCGCACCATTTCGTCGGCCATGTTCACGGCGCGCGACCCCGCCTGGGCGAGCCGGGCCGAGGCCCGGTCCGCCGCGTCGGACATCATGGGGGCAAGGCCGCTGACGTTCCGGTGCGAGAATACGGGTGCCACCGCGCGCCGCTGCCATCGCCAGTGGGCGCCCTCTGCTATGAAGAGGGAGTCGCCGATCGCGGGTCGCAACAGGTTCTTGGTGACATCGGATTTCGGGTAATCCTCGACCGCTTCCAGCAGGATGTGGCGGATCGCCTGCGGGTCCATGACCATATGCCATCGAATGCCCATCTTGCCCGACACGATAGGCTGTCTGACCGCCAGCTCTGGCAGGATTTCCAACACGTTTCGCCGTGCCGCGCGCAGAGAGCCGAACAGGCCCAACGGTGCTGTCACCAGCGGGACGCGGACCGGCAGCGCGGCTGTATCGCCGTGCGGTGCTGAGGTGTCGGGCATCGGGGGGATCCTGTGTCGGGATGCTGCAGATTAAGATATAGGCGGGGCCGGCAGGTTTTCCAAAGACCTGGGCTTCCAAGGCGCGTGGTGCGACAGCGATCCGGTCGTGCGGCAGGAGTCCCGTGTGACGGTCGCGCCCCGTGGCGGGCGGCTGTTGGCCCCCGCCTTTTCCGCCGCGCAGGCGGAGGCCTGCCCATCGCCTGTCGATGGCCTGCGCCTGAACTGCGCCTTGCCTCCCCTCTCTCGCCATGGGGACGCTGGTGAATTGTAATGCCCGGCCTGATCCGCTATGCCCGACGGGTCGTCATTGCAATCGAGGCTCTCATGTTCCGCATCCGCCCTGCCATCCGCGTGTCTCTTGTTGCCATTGCGGCCGGGGTTTTCCTGAGCGCCTGTACCAATTCCAACGACCTTGACGAACCGATGAAGGATCTGGGCCAGTTCCGCCTCGGGCATGATGTCGTCGTGGCATCCAAGATGAAGAAGGGCCCGCTGTCGCGCGAGGCGACGCCGGAGGAATTCGAGGCCGCTATGAAGGCCGCGGTGGAGGAGCGTTTCCGGCGCTACGAGGGCGACCAGCTGTATCACTTCGGCATTTCGGTAGAGGGTTACATGCTGGCCACGCCGGGTATCCCTCTGCTGTTCTCTCCCAAATCCGCGTTGATCATCAACGTGACCATCTGGGACGACGCCGCAGGCAAGAAGCTGAACGAGGAGCCGCACCAGATCACCGTGCTTGAAAGCTTTTCCAAGACGACGATCATGGGGTCCGGTCTGACGCTGTCCAAGGAAGAGCAGATGCAGAACCTGACCCGCAACGCGGCGAAGGAGATCCAGAACTGGATGCTGACGAACCGCGAATGGTTTGGCGAGAGCATGCCCGAGACCGTGGCGCCCGCTGAGGCCGCAGATGATGCCACCACGCCGGAGGCCGCGGGGGCGGCGCCGGCAGGCGCGACTCCGGCAGGGATGGCCCCCGTGGCCGCCCCGGTACCGGCGCCCGCTGCTGAAACGCTCCAGGCAGGCTAGATCGCCCCGCCTGGCAAAACCCGCCAGGCCACTTGGGCCGTGCGTAGGCCGTCGTTTCCACCGCAGTGCGATCCAGGCGTTTGCCATGGCGCCTGTTTCGTCTCTGGCCCAGGTTCTGGCCCAGGTTCTGGCCTCACCTCTGGCCTGTTCCGGGGGCCGGGCGGGCACAGGCTGGCGCTGCTGCAACAACGGCGGTCGGCGCGACAGCCCGGCGGGCCAACTGCCGCTTGATTTTCCCGGCCAGACTCAATAAATGCCGCCCGGAGCGAAATCGGCCCGCCATGTTCCTGTGGGGGGTCCCTAACACAGAGGCGCCTTACGATGGCAAAAGGTAAGTTTGAGCGCGGCAAGCCGCACTGCAACATCGGCACGATCGGTCACGTTGACCACGGCAAGACGACGCTGACGGC
>TARA_R110000868_G_scaffold320796_3_pt1 | contig 25816 bp, 18 predicted proteins | sample TARA_R110000868 | Tara Oceans TARA_R110000868 (sample SAMEA4397489) | marine metagenome | biome: Polar Biome; feature: [SRF] surface water layer (ENVO:00010504); material: water (ENVO:00002006), including particulate matter (ENVO:01000060) such as... | depth 5 m | reverse complement strand
GTAACAAAGACAAGGCTTCCAAGAAATTGGGAGCCTTTTTTGTTTGGCCTTAAAAATTGCTGAAATGGCATATTTATATTGCATTATATGAGACCATTTATATTACTTACTTTTTTTGTTTTATTGAATGGCTGTGCCAACAAATACGATAAATATAAAAAACCTCCAGAATACATTACACAGGCATCTTTTGCCAATGCAGCTTATTTTAAAGCTTATGACGAGACTTTAAAATTATGGAATGTTTCTTTTGAAGAATTGTATATCCCTACAACTAACGGAATTGCCCATGTTGTTGTAAGTGGCCCTAAAAATGCAGTACCAGTGGTATTGCTCCACGGTATGAATGCCAGTTCTACTATGTGGTATCCAAATATTGAAGCACTTACCAAAAACCACCGTATTTTTGCGATCGACTTTATTTTAGAAGCAGGAAAGTCTTATTTGTACAATGATATTGAAAGTGTGGAAAAAGTCACCGCTTGGTATAAGGAAGTTTTATTTGCTCTGGAGTTGGATAGCTTTCATGTAATTGGTGCTTCTAGAGGTGGTTGGTTGGCCGTTAACCTTGCATTAAACGATCAAGAAAAAATAAAAAGCCTAATATTGTTAAGTCCGGCACAAACTTTTACATGGATTAAACCAAGTACAGATCTATTAAAAAATATTGTGACGTTATTGTCTTCAAAGGAAAAACAAATTGCACAAAGCTTGGAAAGCATGTCCAGCAACGTTGCCAATATCAACGATGCATACCTTAAGCAATATAAACTTGGTACGGAAATGGATTCTGAAAACAAATTTGTTACTAGCATGAAACCTTTTTCCAATAGTGAATTAAAATCTTTACAAATGCCTGTTTTGGTATTAATTGGTGATGACGATATGATCAATGAAAGAAGAACTGTTGAAATTGCCAATATGTTACCAAAAGGGAAAGGTGAAGTAATACAAAATGCAGGACATTTTTTATCTATTGATCAGGCGGAAACAGTGAATGAAAAAATGCTTGACTTTTTAAAATAAGAACCCTGTAAGTTCGGAAAGTGCACAGCCTTTACAACATGGGAAGATGGTCTTCAATAAATCCAAAAGTGGAATTTAGCAGATTAAAACTGCTTCCTAGCCTTTTTATTTCTGCTGCTTCGGAAATTCCTACTACTTTTTGTTAGGTAATGGACCACAACCAGCGCTACACTAATAATGGTCACAGGAATAAGTATCTGGTAGGCCTCAATTGGTAAATCCATAGTTACAATTTACGAAAAACCGAAATAAAACGAGCTACCACACCCTATTTAATTATTTGCCAGGGCAAGCTTACTTGGCAAAATCCTTCCATTCCAAAAAAGCGTGACTCGATAAATTTTCTACGGGCGTTCCGGTCAACAGGTTTGGGTTTTATTTGCTAAATTAGGAGCTTGTACGCCTGGCAACCGACAGGCGGGTCCAACTAACATATATTGAACGTAGGTAACAATCACCACAGTATGATAAAAACAATTATAAAAACCCTACTGATCATCACCCTAATTACCTCCTGCAAACCCTTGGTTCAGGATATTTATCTTGGACAAGGAATTATGGCTGGGGAAGCCACTTCAACATCCGTAATCCTACAATCGAGATTAACGCTTTCCAGCAGTTTGATCAAAGGGGATTTAACCGGCATAAAAGGGCTCGCGAGATTTGAAATTGATAAGGATCCTACCTTTGATAATCCCATGTATTCCGATTTTGAAGAGGCTAAAGCAGAGAACGACTTTATTATAAAAAAGAAGATTGAAGGTCTGGAGCCAGGAAATAAATACTTCTATCGGCTCCAATTTGGAAGGGACATTAATACACTTATTGAAAGTGAAATAGGGATTTTTAAAACCTTGCCGGGACCAAATAGCAGTACAAAATTATCCATGATCGTAGTAACGGGTATGAACCACTATTTTTTCCATTACGGAAAATATGAGGAAGGAACGGCGTATTCCAGAGAAGACAAGCTTCAAGGGTATCCAGCATTGCAGGCTATCCAAAACCTGAACCCGGATTACTTCATAGGTACTGGTGATAACGTTTACTTTGACCATCCCCATAAGACGAACTTCGACAGAGCCGTCAAAGCTGGGAAGAATCCTAACCCTGGAGGATATAAGGGCATGGAAGTGGTGGATGAAGAAGGGATGCGCAGAAAATACCATGAACAATTTACCCAGCCAAGGTTTCGGGAACTTTTTAGCAAGCTGGGAACTTACTGGGAAAAGGATGATCATGATTATAGGTTCAACGATGCCGATCCCTATCAGGAGTTTCCTATATCCCATATATTGGGGATTAAGAATTTTAAGGAGCAATTACCCGTGGTGGATCTGGAGGACATAAATGCTAAAACCTATCGTACCCATCGTATGAGCCAAGATCTTCAAGTTTGGATGTTGGAAGGGAGGGACTATAGAAGTCCCAATGAAATGCAAGACGGACCCGACAAAACGCTGTTGGGAACAGAGCAATTACATTGGCTTAAGGAGTCATTATTGGAGAGCGATGCCAGTTTTAAGCTCATAATTTCTCCAACTCCAATGGTAGGCCCTGATGATGCTTACAAAACAGATAATCATGTAAATCATGACGGTTTCAGGCATGAGGGCGAAGCAATTTTCAAATGGTTGGTGGATAATGGTTTTCTCGATAAAAATCTATACATCATATGTGGCGATAGGCATTGGCAATACCACGCTATGCACCCGAGTGGATTTGAAGAATTCTCGACAGGATCCTTGGTCGATAACAATTCACGCGCTGGACGCCTGGCAGGAGATCCCGAATCGACCGATCCCGATAGCTTGATTAAACAATTCTATATACAAGGGGATAAGGAGTCCGCAAGTGGTGGATTTTTGTCCGTTACCGTGCAAAGAAAGGATAGTATTCCAGTGGCACTCTTTCAACATTATGATGAGAAGGGAAATTTACTTTATGAGACAGAAAAAACTGGCCGAAATTAATTGACAAGGAAGTTAGTTTCAATTAAGTGCGGGAAAGATGTAATAAAAAGGAAATGACAAAGGTTCTAAAAATATTGATAATTGCAACTGTCATATTCAGTTTTGGTGTAACGAAAGGGCTCTCCCAGACCAAGGCGGTGAAAATTGCAGAATTGTTCAATGGGAGAACCCATGTGAACATGCAAAAGGATACGCTGCACTATCGATTGCTTATGCCTTTGGATTATGATCTCAATAAACAGTACCCCTTGGTAGTATGTCTGTCAGGAGGAGCAGGGAGAGGTACGGATAATATCAAGCAAATTGCAGGTTCCAAGGCAGCTCAAGTGCTATCTACCTTTGAAAATAGAAAAAAGTATCCTGCTTTTATTTTTGTGCCCCAATGTCCACCTGGCGCTGATTGGGGGAGGTCTCTGGGAAAGATTGAAAGAGAAAGCCTAATTGCAAGGGGAAGATATAATCAACCCAATGTTGAATCTTTAGTTTTTGAAACCATAGCTGACTTGGAAGAAGAATTTAATATAGATACCACTAGACGCTATATTACCGGTCAGTCCATGGGCGGATTCGGAACCTGGCATTACATCCTAATCCGCCCGCAAATGTTTGCCGCGGCCATACCCATCTGTGGTGGCGGTAATCCTGATCTTGCAAAAAATATAACTGATGTACCCCTTTGGGTTTTTCATGGTGACAATGATAAAACCGTTCCTGTTGAATTTTCACGAAGAATGGTTGCCGCAATTAAAAAGGCGGGTGGAAATCCAAAATATAATGAGTTTCCCGGGGTTGGTCATGGGAGCTGGCATCTGGCTTTTGATACCCCGGAATTGCTGGATTGGTTTTTTGCTCAGGTCAACGAAGTAGAACATCAAGAAAATAGTATAAAATACTGATATTGATTTTTTAGATCGGGTAAGGTGGGGAAGAAGGGGAGGGTCAACATAACTCTTGTTCTGTACAATCAACAAGTATAAAAATAATTTAAGTTAATAAAGAGGAAATATAATTATGACGAAACGTAAAGTAAATACATTCAGCTTATTAGGTTTACTTCTTATGGTTGCCGTGCAATGTACAGACAGGAATTCAACCAAATCGAGTCCGGAACTAAAACCCGAAAGCGCTCTCTTGGCCATAAATGAAAGCCTGCCATATTTGGGAGATAGTACTCCGGGTGTTCGTAAAATAAAGGATATCGTAATATATAAGGATTCTATGTTTTTCTCTACATTTCCATCGGTAATAACTCGGCCAGATGGAGAGATATTGGTGGCATTTCGCAGGGCACCAGATCGTAAAATATTCCAAGAGAGTAAAACTAATCACGTTGATCCCAATAGCTATTTGGTATCGGTGCAATCAAGCGATAACGGAGAAACATGGGCAAAAACCCCGAAATTAATTTATGCACATCCTTTTGGGGGTTCCCAAGACCCCTGTTTATTACAATTGAAGGACGGCACTCTTCTTTGTGCCAGTTATGGTTGGGCTTTTGTTAGGCCAGATGGTTTGGCTAATTTAAAGCAGCCGAGTTTTATCAACTCTGGAAATGCCGTTTTTCTAGGAGGCTATCTGGTTCGTTCCCATGATGGTGGAAAAACTTGGGGTGATGCCATATATCCTCCACATATAGCACCAGAAGTTTTAAATGATGCATTGGGTGCTCCAGTGGCGGCGTATAATAGAGGTGCCTTATACGAGGCAAATGACGGTAGGATTTTATGGATAGTGGCAGCGCATGATACCCCTGCCAAGACTTCCAATCATCTTATCACATCAAAGGATAAGGGGTTGACCTGGGATTATGTTTCGCCTGTAGCTGTTGATAGCAAAATTTCATTTAATGAGGCATCAATAATTGAAACGCCTAAAGGCGATCTTGTGGGTTTTTTAAGAACAGCTCATTTTGAAGACCAAGCTGTCATTTCCCGTTCAACAGATGGCGGTACAACTTTTAAATGGGAGTCAATGGGTTTTCAGGGACATCCTTTAAATGCTTTGCGATTAAAGGATAATAGAGTTTTACTTACCTATGGATACCGCCATGAACCATACGGAATACGCGCCCGTATTCTAAATGCGGAATGTACCAATTTTGCAACAGCTCCTGAGATCGTACTTCGTGATGATGGTGGCACTTCTGATATTGGTTACACTTGGGCAACCCAGCTCCAAGATGATAAAGTATTGGTAATCTACTATTTCAATAAAGATAATGGCACCCGTTATATTGCAGGTACTATTTTGGAAATTGATAATAAATAGTATTTGGGTTTTTTGAAAATAATCAGATGTATGACTCTGGTTTTAATAAGCGCCCTAATCTTTAGTTGTCAAAGGCATAATAAACCACGTGTTTCAAAATCAGTAGTTAAAATAGCTTAGGGTAAGTTACAGTATGCTTGAGAGAATTCCTCCAAATGGGAAAGGGTACATGCTGAGGAGTACATTCTTAATCTTGATTATTCAATTAAGGTAAACGATACTTTTGTTGAAGAAGAGAAGCAAAATAGAAATGAACCTTGTAATTGTCGCTATAGACAACTTTGGTTGGTAAACTGTTTTATTCTGTCACACTTCGATTCGTCTATTCTTAAGCCTTTTATTCAAGGGATGTTTAAAACTAAGTGAATTGCCTCTAAGTTCATGGCTCTTGTTGTTATAACCAATTATCTAAAGACTCACTTTTCTGTTTTAACAAAAAATTAACGCGCCGGAAAAACACATTTAATATTGTTTCAATACGTTTGATAGCGGAGCCTTGGAGCCGTTTAAAAATGATAATATTCCATCTTAAAATGAGAACTTAAACGAAAGTGGGGGCCACATTGGTTGAAAATGTACCTAAGTAGCGGCGACTCTCTTTTAAATTTTACTATATGGAGGAAGTTTTGGTAAAAGGATATTATATTAACCAATAGAAAGGATGTTTAACAATAAGGGGTGTCTACATTTTATGATGAAAAGAACGCTATTCATATTGCTGTTTTTGTCCTTGTCCATGCCAATGTTTGCCCATGGTGACTTAACAATGCGGATAGCGGAAAAAACGATAGCCATATCCGAGGATCCAAACAATTTTGAACTTTATTATCAAAGGGGGTTGTTATACCAACAGCACATGGAGTACTCCAATGCCTTGGAAGATTATCTTAAATCCCAATCTTTGGGTAATACCAATAAAGCGCCACATTATCAAATTGCCGAGGTATACCTTTTAACCGAAGAATATCAGGAGGCCCTAAATAGTATAGGGTCCTATTTGGAATTGGATAGCATGGACCTAAGCGCTAAAAAACTGGAGGCCCAAATACTCTTCCATCTAAAATCCTACAAAAAATCCTTGGAGGGATATAGTTGTGTTATTCATAATATGAAAGATATTCGGCCCGAGGATATATTGGAATACTGCAACATCATACTTACCGAAGACAACAAAAATTATAAAGGAGCCTTGGAGGCCATCCAATATGGCCTGGACCAACTTGGCCCTCACACCATATCGCTCCAGCTTAAAAAATTGGACTATTTGAAAGATTCCGGTCAAACCGAAAAGGTCTTGGAACAATACAATTATTTTATCCTTGAATACAACAGAAACGAATTCTGGTATTATAAAAAAGCGAAGTATTTAGCAGAAATAAATAGACCACATGAGGCCTTTATATCCTTAAAACTGGCTTCTGTTGCCATAGAGCAATTGAATGCAAAATTTAAAAATATGAGCCCTGTTATAGAATTAAAAGAACAAATAAAAAGCTTGGAAAGCTCCATTAACAACCAAAAATCATGATCAAAAAAAGTACCTTTTTGCTTGCCGCCCTATGTTCGGTGGTTTCAATTGCCCAAACCTCCAATTTAGATCTTCCCAATGTAAGCGCTATTGCGGTAACCAACCCTGTAGGCATTCCACAGCATTCCACTTCGGTAACTGTAGTAAGGGGGCCTTATTTACAAAGTGGTACCCCAACATCTGTAGTGGTAAAATGGAGAACGGATATTGCAACCCAATCTGTTGTCCATTACGGAAAAACATTAAATTCATTGTCCAAGAAAGCATCCAGCACTGCCTTGACCACCGAACACGAGGTTACCTTATCCGGTCTGAGTCCGAATACAAAATATTATTTCAATATCGGTAATAAAGCTGGAGTACTTTCCGAAAGTGCTTCCGGCGAAATGTACATAATAACAGCTCCTAAAGCAGGCACCAAACAATTTGTACGGGCATGGATTTTGGGTGATGCCGGTACCGCCAATAACAATCAGAGGAACGTACGGGATGCCTATTACGATTATGTGGATGCTGCTCCCAAAAATTCGGGTAAGACCGATATGATGTTGTTTTTGGGGGATAACGCCTATGGAAGCGGTACGGATGAGGAATATCAAAATGCCCTGTTCGACATTTATGACGATATGTTGAAAAAATCCGTGGCATGGTCCTGTTTGGGAAACCATGATGGGAAGTCGGCCGATTCGGCTACACAATCCGGTCCCTATTATGATATATTTACTTTCCCTTCTGCTGCGCAGGCTGGAGGAATTGCCTCTGGAACGGAGGCCTATTATTCCTTTGATTATGCCAATATTCACTTTATAATCCTTGATTCCCATCATACTAGTCGTGAAGTTGGAGGTGCTATGTACAATTGGACATTGGCTGATATTCAAAACACAAAACAAGATTGGATAGTGACCTTGTTTCATCATCCAATATACACCAAAGGGTCCCATGACTCCGATACCGAAGACCGACTTATAGAAATGCGGGAAAACTTTATGCCCATGATGGAGGCCAACGGAGTAGACCTAATCTTAAACGGGCATAGCCATTCCTATGAGCGCTCGTATTTCTTGAACGGACATTATGGCTTTGCCAACACCTTTAACCCGGATGAGATTTCACAGGGTGGACATACCGTTGGATCTAATGGCTATGGGGACGGTAAAGTGGATAGCAATGGTGCCTACCAAAAAGCCAGTGCAGCTACGGAGGGTGCCGTTTATATTACTACGGGGTCCGCTGGTAAAATATCTGGAGGTGATTTGGACCACCAAGCCATGTCCGTGTCCCTGAACCAATTGGGTTCCTGTGTTATGGAGGTGGAAGATGACGGTAGGGGAGGACAGAACCTGACCGTAAAATTTTTAAGGGATACCAATGGTATAGATGACTACTTCACCATCAACAAATCAGGTCTGGCCCTGAAGGCGGATAGAAATGAATCTGGACAAAAAAGTACAGGACTTTTTTTTGATGCCGACAAGGATGTGGTAAAGCTTAATTTGGATAAGAATGATAAGCTTAAGAAAGTTAAATTCTATAATAACATTGGGAAATTGGTGAAGAAAAGTAGAAAGAAATCCATTAATGTGGGCAAGTTGCCAAAAGGCTTGTATGTTATTGAAGTCATCACAAACAATAAGGCCTTTACCGAGTCTATTACGATTGAATAGTGTGGCTAAAAGGGCTCTGTCTAATATGACCTTCAATGGTATCTATTTGAATTGATATACCAGTGCTAGAAAAGCATGACCAGCGGTATTAATAAACCCAAAAAATGGTAAAAAGCGGTTGTTGAAAATGAAAAGGACAAGCATTTTATTGGGATCTTTATTTATGTGCTTGTTGATGTTGTCCGGGCGGAAGACGACCAACCCACATCAAAATGATACTATTCCGGAAAAAGTAGCATCATTATACGCTGATAATTTTTACAAATTTCAAAATGAAGTCAATGCCTTGGCCGCCCTTGTCAATAGGACAACTTCTATTGACGAATGGGAGGCGTTGAAAAGGCAGGTTGAAAAAACCAGGGTGGTCTATAAGGAAATCGAATTTATTTTTGATTATTACCAAACCTTCTACAACGGCACTTATATCAATGGGGCACCTTTGCCCAAGGTAAGCGAGTATTTTGAAGCCGAAAAAGTGATTCCGCCAGGTGGATTACAGGCATTGGATGAGGCTGTTTACGGGGAGGCTTCAATGGAAAATTTGCATCATATACAAGTATTGGCCAACAGACTTAAGGAGCGGGTAGATTTTATAGCAAAAATACATTTGCCACTTCATTTAAAGTCGAGCCAGATTATCGAGTGTATTCGATCCGGTATTGTTAGAATCTTTACGCTGGGACTAACAGGTTATGATACTCCTGGGTCTGTAAATGGGTTGAAGGAAAGTTATGTGAGCTGGCAAAGCATGGAAACTACATTTCTGTATTTTGAAGCAAGTATTTCCCCAGCAGCCAAGGACCAGTTTGAAGCCGTAAAAAAATATTTTACCAAGGGCAAGAAAATACTAAACGCCAATACCCATTTTAATGATTTTAACAGGTTGGCCTTTTTAAAAGAAGTGGTCAACCCCTTGTATGCGGCCTTATTGGAGTTTCAAAATGTAAACAATATTGCGCTGGAGCCTTATAAAAAGCATGCCCAAAACTATCAGGCCAAGAATATATTCGATATTGATTTTCTAAACACGGATTTTTATTCAGAACTGGTTTATCTGCCTTTGGATAATCCCAAAACTATTGAGCTGGGTAAATTGTTGTTCCAAGACCCCCAGCTTTCAAAGGATAAGGTCATGTCCTGTACAAGCTGTCATAATCCCAACAAAGGTTTCTCCGATGGGCTGCCGAAAAGTGTATCCAATCAGAAAGGGGTTTTTACGGCAAGAAATGCCCCAACCTTGATAGATGCAGGCTATTCCGCACGATATTTTTGGGACATGCGAGCCTTGGATCTTGAAAAACAAGTGATTCACGTTATAGATAATGATTTGGAGTTCAATACCAATTTTGATGCGATTATTGCTAAACTGAATAAAAATGCCCATTACAATAAACTATTTAAAGAGGCTTATGGCGGTATTGCCAAAGAGGATATAAATCAGCGATCCATAAGCAATGCCATTGCGGCCTATGTAAACTCTTTAAAATCCTTCAATAGTCCGTTCGATAAATATGTGCGAAACGAAACAAAGGATTACCCCGAGAATGCCAAACGGGGATTTAATTTGTTTATGGGGAAAGCGGCCTGCGGAAGTTGTCATTTTGCCCCGGTGTTCAATGGCACCATTCCTCCTTTTTATTTGGAATCGGAATCGGAGGTGTTGGGCGTTACCCAGGGCTATGATTCCATTGCCCCCAAGTTGGATACGGATTTGGGTCGCTTTGGTAATGGTCTAAAAATGGACAATCATCCTTTTCTCAAAAATTCCTTCAAAACGGTAACTGTCAGAAATATAGCTTGGACAGCACCTTATATGCACAACGGATTATTTGGTGCCTTGGAAGAAGTTTTGGCGTTTTACAATTTGGGCGGAGGTGCAGGGATGGGCCTGGAGGTTGAAAACCAAACCCTGCCCGATGCGCACTTGGAACTGTCCAATCAGGAAATAGAGGATATTATTGCTTTTATGGAAACCCTATCGGATCCTCCAGAATACGTGCCTATCGGGAATTAATTGGTTAATCGACTTCGATAATAGATCTATTTTATTTCCCTCTAAGGCATTGAAATACCAAATTGGTATAAAACTAGGTGGTAACGGTACACAATCTAAGAAATAAGCATGAGGCCGTCTGGAATTCAATACCCTAAGCCTGAAAAAAGCAATTGTTTGATTATTTTTTTTGGTATAATCTTTCTTGGGAGTTGTGCCGGGAAAAAGAGATCTGAAGAAATTTCAAACATCTCCCATCCTAAACTATTGGTGCTCATGCCTTCCTTTCTGAGGCTTTCATTTCCATTACCCATACCGTGGAAAGATTGGTGGTTAACAATGGTTGAGTAACCCTACTTGGGTGTTATGGTCACAATTACTCGTCTATACCTTGACAATGTTGGGGTGCCCTTGTCCGATAGCTTTAAAATAAAATGAATAGTTTCTTTCTTATCTACTTTAGGGGCCCTAAGGTTTACAACATGAACATTCTCTGCTCCCAAATCTATTTTTTCTTTATATGAACTTTCCTCTGGATAATGGAACCACAAATAACTAAGACTGTCACCATCAGGGTCGGTAGAATTAAATGCATCAAGGCTAAAGCCTTCGCCCGACTTTACAGTTAGGTGGTCAGAATGGGTCAATTCAGGTACTGGGGGGTGATTTGCTTCCTCATATGTCTGGGTACACCAATCCATACGAGAGGCAAAATCATTTTGAAAATCTTCCCTCCAGCGCCATAGCGTTACTTTATTATCGTTAAATGTAATCGTATCCCTTTTGACTGAACGCCCATATTCCTGTGGAACGTAGGGGGTATAGTTATCATCCGCATTGGTCCAAATTGCCCTGTTTTCAGGAGCAATGGGGACAATAGAGCTTCCTTTTTTTGATATTGAGAAATCCGGCTTGTATAATTCATAACGTCCACCCCATGAGCCCCATTCTGGATGTTCAGATTCGTTAAGTCCGTTGGGAATTAGGGATAAAAATGCAGGTGTGTCTCCCTCAATGCCCCATGCTACATCTGGGTATTCAGCTCCTAAAGGCCCATGATTTTGTTGAATGTTTTGGGCTATCCAGGGATTACTGATCAAACTGTTGTCTATTCCTTTTATATAGCTGTTGATTCCCGTCCAGGTGGCAGTGCTGTAATAATCCCCTGGGCTAACGATATAAAACAACTCAGGAAAATTGTTCCTTATCCAAATACCGCTATCATCTTGGTCTGAGATGGTATATACTCGCAGTTTTGAGATAAGTCTTTGGGCTTCCTTCTTACTTTTTGTTTTCCGAATTTGGTCAATGGATTGGGCCAAAGTATTAACTCCGCCCCAAACTGAAATCCACAACGGGCGATCATCTTTTTCTTCCAATGTTTTGATTATCCATTCGGAACCCTCTGAATTTTTTCCATCACCTACTCCTTTCATACCATACTCCGGAAGGCCTTTTTTAATTAGTGCTACCAATGCTTCAGGTTTGGGAAACCCATCTTCATGTTTTAAAAGGTTGGGATGCACTTTACCATATGCCTGAATAACCCTTTCTATGGATTCAGGGGATATTCTGTGCTGTAACCAACAAGAGGTCGTAGCAACAATTCCCTTTATGTCAATTTGGTTGGAATACAAAAGCAAACGCACCAAAGACTGGGTGTCATCGGGGTCGGCTTCAATATCGGTTAAAACAATTACTCTATTTTTTTGATTTATTTGGGCAAAAGTTGTGATGGAGGATATCAAACAAAATGAAATAAACAAATAGAATGTTTTCATATTAAAGTTATTAAGGATATCCCAAATATAGACTATATAGTTATCCTGAAACTCTGGCAAAAACCAGATATGTTTATTAATTCTTTGATAGTTTGCTGTTCGCCAACCATTCAGGATTTTTTTTTAACACTCTTTCCGGTGCATTTGTGTGCCAACCATAACTGTTCCTTCGATTGTCACTTATTTCCGCCAGATACCATCCCGGCAACAAAGTACATGGTGCTGGTTTCTAAGCTATTTTGATTTCTTCTTTCTAATGACTCATTTAAGGCTCATTTTTGTTTTATATATAAAATGTGGCTTTGGCAATATAACGTTTTGCCCTTTAAGTGATTGTCACAAATGTCAATTGACTACATGTTTCTTATTTTAAATTCCTATTAATCAAAAAAATTAGAGTATTTTTTGATTAATAGGAATTTGATGAATTTTACCTTAACGGATTTAAGTTCTACATTTGTTTTTCCGCGCAGGTGTGAAATGGAAGTATAATAGTGGATTACCTAAGCCGTTTACTTATAGGGTATTACTCAGAGAAAAGAGTAATATTTCCATATCTGCTGACCTAATAGTAAAATTTAAAGATAAATATGAAGACTAAAGCGATGTTAAAAGTAGCGTTGATATTTATTTTATTTACCTGTGATGCCATATCACAGAATCGGATAACCGAACTCAACGCCTATTGGAATGAGGTAAAGGAAGTGGTGGAAGCGGGGGATGTTGAAGGTTATGGTGCAACATTCCATGAAGATGGTATTTTGGTGTCTGATACGGGCAAAATCTGTTATTCCTTACAGGAGGCATTAAAAAAATGGCAGGATGGACTGGAAAAAACAAATAAGGGCCTTACTCAGGTAATTTTGGATTTTAGGTTTTCCGAACGGACAGGGGACATAACCACCGCATTTGAAAAAGGTATATTTAGGCATGAATTACTGGATGAGAATGGCAAGCGAACAGAAAGGTTTATTCATTTCGATGCACTCTTGACCAAAAAGAACGGGAAATGGCAAATAATGCTCGAGCACCAAAAATTACCTGCTACAAAAGAAGAATGGCTTACTTTGAATGAACTAAAGGATAATTAACAAGATTCCGGACTCAACTCGGGAGATACTTTCAAGTCACTTAATATTACCTGGTATATTGGTATGTCCCATTTAGGGGTTGTCACTTTCTGTTATTATGAGATCTACTTATTTTGATCTTCTGTGGCAATAAACTCCGCCAATTGCTCCACCATTTTTCTGCTTCCACAAAATATGGCCTCCCGTTGATGCAGTTCGGTTGGTTGTACATCAAGAATTCTTTCGGTACCTGTGGTGGCAATGCCGTTGGCTTGTTCCGTTAGAAAAGCAATGGGGTTGCACTCATAAGTTAATCTCAATTTGCCCTTTTGTTCAGGTCCAATTCGGGGATACATATAGATACCTCCTTTTATTAAATTTCTGTGGAAATCAGACACCAAAGAGCCTATATATCTGGAGGCGTAGGGTCTATCCCTTCCTTCCATTTGACAATACTTTATATACTTTTTCACCCCCTTGGAAAAATGTACGTAGTTGCCTTCATTCACTGAATATATAGAACCTGTTTCAGGGAATTGCATATTGGGATGGGAATGATAGAAAGTTCCCAATGCAGGATTTAAAGTAAATCCATTGACCCCTCTACCTGTGCTATAGACCAAAATGGTTGAAGTTCCGTACATTATATATCCAGCAGCAACCTGATTCTTTCCCGCTTGTAGAAAGTCCTTCAATTCAACAGGTTTCCCGACAGGTGAAATACGTCTATAAATGGAAAATATGGTACCCACAGAAACATTGACATCAATATTGGACGACCCATCCAAAGGGTCGATCAGTACTACATAACTATTATTGTTTTTACCGTCATGACTATTTACAGCTATAAAGTCCTCTTCTTCTTCGGAGGCAATACCGCATACAATTCCTCGTTGTACCAAAGTTTGAATAAACTTTGTATTGGCGTATACATCCAACTTTTGTTGGTTCTCCCCTTGAATGTTGGTGTTTCCGGCATCCCCTAAAATATCTACCAATCCAGCCTTATTTACTTCGTGGTTTGTTATTTTGGCAGCAAGCCGTATAGCATTTATGAGCTTTGAAAGCTCCCCGGTGGAATAAGGAAAAGCCGATTGGTTGTCAAAAATAAATTCTCCAAGGGTCTTTTTTTGTTTAGTCATTAGATTAAATGTATAGTTTGGAAATTAGTGGACTATTAAATTATTTGGAGAATTATTTCTCTTTCAGGGCATGTGAAAAACTTCTTTTAAATCTTTTGAAACGGGACTGCTGTCTGAATTCGTTTCCATTAGAGGCGCCATATGCGTCCACCACTTTTTACAAATTTCAGTTTCGGCAATACTCTTCCATTTTTCTTCCGATTCCAATTCCGCATAACCGAATAGGATATTGGTTTCGCTATCGAAAAAAATACTGTAATTATGAACTCCGTGGTTTTTCAGCACCACCTCTAGTTCTGTCCAAATTGGATTATGTCTTTTGATATATTCTTCTATCTGTTCTGGATAGGCCTTCATTTTAAATGCTTTTCTAATCATAGTCTACTCAATTATACTTAGCCCTTCTGGGGCTTCGATTTCTGTTTTTATGGTACCATCCGCATTCTTTATATGGCTAACTTTTAGTACACCATATTTTGTAGGGAAACTTCCTTTTACCCAATCAAGGTCTCCCAGGTGAGGTGCAATTTTAACCTTTTCACCTCCCTCCAACACATTGATTCCAAGAACGTGCTGGCTCAGCCAAGAGGTAGGCCCGCTCGCCCAACCATGGCACAGGCTATGTCTGTAGCCAACATAACAGTATTCGCCAAAATCGCCATGAATGTCAGTATTGGAAGAAGGAATCAATTCATCTATACGACCACTATTGGCAACATCGAGTACATCAAAATCTTCCCAAAAGGTAGTTGCTCCCAAATCCAGCATTCCACCCCAATAATCACGTATTACCTTGAGTCCGCCATTAAAATCGTTTGCCTTGGCCATGGCTTCCAAAATATAATACCCATAAAATGTGGACATGCGCTGAACACCATCTTTTGTCAATATTTCCTTGCTGATTTTTTCGGCATCCTGCAGATTGGCAATCGCCATCAATGCAGCGGCCTGTTTGGTCGTATTATCCTTTGGTCTATGTTTTTTAAGTTGTGTGGCTATTTTTTGGTATTTCGACTTGAGGTCGTTCCTTCCTAAAATGGCCATCATTTCGGAACCTGCCTCAAAGGTCATAAACATCATTGCCTGTAGTCCGGCATGAATGGCCTCAGGTTTTTCGCTGGTAGGCCAATCCAAGAACCGGTGTCCGTTTAAAATCTCCTTGTTGTCCTTATCAATGAAAGTACTCAATTGGTCCAACAAGCCGATCATATAATTTTCCTGTTCTTTTAAATAGGATAGGTCACCATGATAATCATATAAGTTTTTATGAATGAGCAACCACCACATGGAATAAGAGCTTATCCCATTCATCCATTGAGGAAGCGGATGCTGATCACGTGCAAGATCCAAGCTTTTGTTAACGATTTCATGTTTTCCAAATACGGTGTTGATCGTCATTACTTCTGGGTGCATGTCGCCCACCCAGACCAAACGGTCGCGCTTGATGCCGTCCCAGAGGAAATTCTGCATATTTAGCTGTACGGTATAAGCCCCTGTGAGCCAGATTTCATTTAAACGTTCATCATTACTTTCAAAACTACCTAAATAAAGTATATCCCTATAAATGAAGGCTGCATCTATAGATTTTATAGGAAGTTCTATACCTGCGTCCACAACATCTACACGCAAAAATCGAAACCCCGTTTCGCCAACTTCAATGCTACCCAACCAGGGTACTTCAATAATAAAATCGCGTAAGGAATGCTCGTTGGTGGCATTTTGCTTTCCCCCAATATCGGACATTGCTTCCCCGACCGATTCTCCAAATCGCAATCGCAATCTTACCGGTGTTTTGTCTTCACGGATTCCTGCGGAAATCTTTATCCCTCCATGGATTTCTTTGCCATAATCCAATAGAATGGCAGGTTTTTTATCCTCTGTACCTATCAATCTAAACAGCTTATCTTCGTTCACGGCTACCTGTCCGTTTCCTTTTTTCAAGAGGGTATTGGTATTTTGTATGGATTCCCCAGAATTATCGGACTGCCAAACAATCCTTTGGGGCGTTAAATAGGTTTTTATCATTTCCGAATTCTGAGCTTTGTCCTTAAAGGCCTCTCCGAAGACAGGCGGTAATTGGCCGTATGTAGCGTTGACAAAAAAAGTAAGAAGAATGGTCTTAAGTATTTTTTTCATTTTTTTTAATTGGATTAACGCAATGTGACAAAAGTTCTTTGACTGCTATTTTGCGTAAAATTAGGAATTGATATAAGTCTATCTATCCTGTACAGTGCTGCTATTGATTATGTAATACCGATCCAAGGCTATAGGGGAAAGTTAAGACAGCACAGTACAGGATGCGTTTAATTGGAATGGGTGTTAATATTGCCATATACGACCATAGTTTAATTTTTAAGGCAAATAATCGATGAAGAACAGACTTGTGCTCCTTTTTATTACCCTTTTGACAGTTGGCAATTCCTATAGCCAAAATAAGGATTCAAAATCCCTTACCATACTTGAGCCCAGGGTTGAGTATCATGAAAACCCTGAAGGTATCGATGTACTGCAGCCTAGATTTAGTTGGATTTTAAAGGGGGAAGGTCGAAATAGGGCGCAATCGTCATATCAAATTACAGTGGCATCCTCAATGGAAAAACTTTCACAGGAGCAGGTGGATATTTGGGATAGTGGTAAAGTGAATTCCAACCAAACCAATCAAATTTTGTACGAAGGGATTCCGTTGGTTTCCGCCACCATATATTATTGGAAAGTTCGTGTTTGGGACGAATCGGATAGTGTGACCACTTGGAGCACACCCGCCCTTTGGTCCATGGGACTTTTGAAATTTTCTAATTGGCAAGGACTCTTTATTGGCCATGATGTAGGTTATAATAAAGCCGACAAATATGATAGTCTATACCTACCACCTGCCCGCTACCTGCGCAAATCCTTTAACTTGAATAAGAAAATAAAAAAAGCAACGGCCTTTACCACGGCCCTGGGTCTTTATGAACTGCGCTTAAACGGCAACAAGGTAGGGGAGGCTAATTTTTTACCGGGATGGACAGACTATAACAAACGCTTATACTACCAGACTTTCGACATTACCAACAACTTAAGGGAAGGGGAGAACGTCATAGGTGCAGTTATTGCCGATGGTTGGTATGCTGGTTATATTGGCTATGCCCTTTTGGTACGTTTGGATAAGGTCCGTGAGTTCTATGGGGTAAATCCGTCCTTTATGGGGCAAATACAAATTGAATACGAAGATGGAAGCATGGAGACCATTGCTTCGGATCAATCATGGAAATCCAACGAAGGCGCCATCCGTGAGGCTGATATCATTATGGGTGAGACCTATGATGCCCGTTTGGAAAATGCAGGTTGGGACGCTCCCAATTATGACGATAGCCAATGGAAAAAGCCTAAAGTGTATACCTATCCCAATGGAAAACTGGAAGCCTATCCGGGGACCCAGGTACAGAATACGGAGATATTAAAACCTATAGCCATAACAGAGCCAAGTCCGGGAACCTATGTCTTTAATCTTGGAAAGAACATTGCCGGTATTGCGGAACTCAAGGTACAGGGCCCCAAGGGCACTAAAGTCCAACTCCGGTTCGGGGAAATCTTAAAAAATGACGGACAGATACAGACCGAAAACCTACGAAAAGCAAGGGCAACGGACACCTATATTTTAAAAGGGGAAGGTGTGGAAACATGGAAACCAAAATTCACGTATCACGGGTTTCAATATGTTGAATTAACTGGATACCCAGGAAAACCAACTCTGGAGACCATTACGGGACACGTATTAAGTTCTATAGAAACCAATGCTAGTACCTTTGGTTCTTCAAATGCCATGAACAATACACTTTTTAAAAATATCAAAACCACCCAAAGTGCCAATTTTTTTGAAATACCTACGGATTGTCCACAACGGGATGAACGTTTGGGATGGACTGGAGATGCCGAAATATACATGCGTTCTGCCACCTATAATGCCGATGTAGCGGCCTTTATGACCAAGTTTTTGATTGATTTGGATGACGCCCAGCGATGGTATGGGGCCTATCCCAATTTTGCCCCTTTTCCATACTCTAGGCCAAATCAATATGCCCCTGCTTGGATGGATGCTGGCGTTATTATACCCTATAATATGTACAAGGTTTATAATGATACCCGTATTGTGGAATACATGTACAAGGGGATGGAGAAATTTATGCAGTTTCAGGAAGATGCAAGTAAGGATTATCTAAGGCCTGGCGGAGGAAACAATTGGGGGGATTGGCTTGCCGTCAACGAAGAGACCAGCCATGATTATGTAGGAGCTTCCTTTTATGGGTATGATGCAAAACTAATGGCTGAAATGGCAGAAGCCTTGGGAAAAACTGAAGATGCTACAAAGTACGACAACCTATTTGAAAATATTAAAAAGGCCTTTGCCCAAGAGTATATTTTAGATAACGGTCGCACTACAGAGGATACCCAGACCAGCTACGCCCTTGCCCTATATTTCGATTTGTATCCCAACCATCTGGCAGAAAAAGGGGCTGCGAGGCTAGCGGAAAAAATAGAGAAAAACGGGTTTAAATTTTCAACGGGGTTCTTGGGGACAAAACACGTAATGTTGGCATTGTCCAAATATGGTTATGACGATATCTCCTATAAAATTTTCCAGCAGACAGAATATCCCAGTTGGGGATATTCCGTGGAAAATGGAAGCACTTCCATATGGGAGCGATGGAACAGTTATACCAAAGATGATGCAGAGAACTCGGACCTGAATGCCAAGATGAATTCCTTTAGCCACTATGCTTTTGGCTCAGTGGCGGAATGGATGTTTCAACATGCCGTAGGAATAGATACCGAAAATGCGGGCTATCGCAATATCATTATAAAACCTGCCATTAGTAAGGAGATGGATTATATAAATGGTAGTTATAAAAGTATTAACGGCAACATTTCATCGGCTTGGAATTGGAAAGGAAAAGAAGTACAAATGAATATCGAAATTCCGGTGAACACTACAGCCAAAGTTCATCTTCCAACTGCGGAAATATCCAGAATTAAGGAAGGGAATAAAGCAATATCTAAGGTGCCGTCCATTAGTATTTTGGAATCCAATGGAGAAGAAACCATTCTTGAAATAGGTTCCGGAACATATTCCTTTAGGGTTAAGGGGGTAAAGTAACTCTTGGAAGAAAATTGGTTCCTAACTATTGTTTAGTGTATACAGCCATGAACGGAACTAGCCTCGTCGGTTCATGGCTTCCGTATTTTTATTGGTTCCTTGTTTGGAAATAGTATCCCGAATGTTACGGTGATCATAATAGGGGTATCCATGACCATAAGATTAACAAAGGCGCTTTGAATTCTGGCAGCGAAAATAGGATATGCTTTTATTGCCTGTCATCTATGCTGAGGAATGGTTTTTGTCCTTTCTAATGTCCGTTGGATTCAATTTCATTTTTTGCTTAAAGATTCGTGAAAAATAATTCTCTGAGTGGAAACCACATTCAAAAGCCACTTGTGAAATTGATAGATTGGTTTCTTGAATTATCCTTGTGGCGTTGCGAAGTCGTAACATCAACAGATATTGACTTGGGGAAGTTTCCAGTACTTCCTTGAATGACTTTCTGAACCAACTGTAGCTTACTTTATATTGATTACAGAGCAATTCAAAATCAATAGATTTGTTCCATTTTGCATGGATTTCGTTCTGCATTTTATGAATGGTTTTATCTTTATGTGAGAGACCTCTATTATTTTTTAATACGGATGTATAAGCAATGCCCAATAGATTTATGAGATGAAAGGAAGCCATTTTCTTCAATAAATGATTGTCGGTTTCAATGGTCTCAATAAGATTTGAAAAGATATCCAAGAACTCGGGAATAAAACCTACGCTGATTATGGGATTTTCTGGGCTAAAGCATTTTTGTTCCAATAAATATTTGGCATAATCACCGTGGAACCCTACCCAATACTCTTCCCATCCGGTATCCTTATCAGGATAAAACCTATGCCATACATCTGGAAATAATAGAAATACGGTACCTGGACCTATTTTTTGGGGAGGCAGTCCATTCGCCTCAAAAGTGCGTTTTCCACTGGAGATATAAACCAATTGATACTCTTTAAGATATCTTCCTTTTTCCCAATTGAAATAATAGCCTTCTGGATGGTCTTGGTCGGGATATTGTTTGTGAGGGGGGTGTATGTTATGGCCTAAATTCAGGATTTGTACACCAAAGTTTTCGGAATCTGTTTCAGGATTGGAGTCAATGTATTTTTTAAAAATCCTCATATCAAAAAATGCAAATAATAGTCAGTTTGTGTATGTATAAATTGGTTTGTATAGCTTTATTTTGATAATTATGTACAATATAGTTGTTATTTACTCCAAATTATAGATGTATCGGATATTTTTAATTATATAATTTGATTTTTTGATATCAAAAATAATCATAAATGGTATAGGGTAATTGAAGGATAATTGACAAGGACAATTTCAATTTAAACAAACGAATGTTATTAATGTCCGTTATTTTTTAGTGCTAGGTTCAGTTTGTTAAATGTTCTTAATACACATGATGTATTAGGATGAGAGAATCCTACTACTCTATTAATTCTTTAAATAATAAGATAATATGCCAAATTTAAAAATAGGTCTTTTTTCAATAGGCCTGGATGCCTACTGGGATCAATTTGAAGGACTTAAAGAACGATTGGAAGGCTATACATCGGTCGTGGAAAGGAAACTGGAAATGTCTGGCAACGAAGTCGTTAACTTAGGGCTTATAGACAATAGTGCCAGTGCATTTGAAGCAGGTATAAAATTTAAAGAGGAAGGGGTCCATATCATCTTTCTTTACATTACTACTTATGCTTTGTCCTCTACGGTATTACCAGTTGTGCAAAGGGCAAAGGTGCCAGTGGTCATTTTAAACCTTGCCCCTGAAGCAGCTATAGATTATAATGCTTTTAACCAAATGAAGAACAGGAAGGATATGACCGGTGAATGGTTGGCGTATTGTTCTGCGTGCCCTGCCCCCGAAATTGCCAACGTTTTCAAGAGGGTGGGTATACAATTTCATGAAGTTGTTGGCATTTTGGAAAATGATGATGAAACTTGGAACGAAATTCAGGAATGGGTAGATGCCGCTATGGTTTCCCATACTATGTCCTACAATAGATTGGGCTGCATGGGGCATTATTACAGCGGTATGCTTGATATCTATACCGATCTTACAACGCAATATTCTGTGTTTGGTGGACATATGGAACTTATAGAAGTTGATGAGTTGTCCCAATTGCGGAACAGCGTGTCCGAAGTTGCTATTGAAAATAAAGTAAAAACCTTTTATGAGGCTTTTGATGTTCAGAGCGATTGTTTGGAAAGTGAGTTAAGAAGGGCCGCAAAAACGGCCGTTGCATTGGATATATTGGTAAATAAGTATCAGCTGGGCGCTATGGCCTATTATTATAAAGGAACGGAAGGCTCCGATAATTATGATACACTTAGTTCCATTATTCTCGGAACTTCTTTGTTGACCAGTAACGGAATTCCTGTGGCAGGGGAATATGAGATAAAAAATGCACAGGCCATGAAAATAATGGATTCCTTTGGTGTGGGTGGCTCTTTTACAGAATATTATGCCCTGGATTTTAAGGAAGATATTGTTCTTATGGGCCATGACGGGCCAGGGCATATTGCCATTGCAGAAGGGAAGACCAGGGTAAAGCCACTGGAAGTTTATCATGGAAAGGTAGGCCAAGGACTTTCTATAGAAATGACAGTAAAAAACGGACCTGTAACCTTACTTTCTATTGTTGAGAACGGCAAGGCAGGGTTATTGTTTTTGATAGCCCAGGGCGAATCCGTAGCAGGACCTATTTTGGAGATAGGCAATACTAATAGTCGATATAAATTTTGCATTGGAGCTCGTAAATTTGTACAGCAATGGAACAGTCATGGGCCCGCCCATCATTGCGCCGTTGGTGTTGGCCATATTTCATCAAAACTGAAAAAATTGGCGGGACTCTTAAATGTTGAATGTATTGAAGTATGCTAACATAACCGCAAAAGACCACAACACATGCAAACAATAATAGGAGTTATATTTCATTCAATTGGCGGTGTTGCTGCAGGTAGTTTTTACATGCCATATAACAAAGTAAAAGGGTGGTCTTGGGAAAGCTATTGGATGGTCGGAGGCGTTGTGTCGTGGCTAATAGTACCACCTATAGCAGCTTGGTTGACGGTTCCTGGGTTTGCAGAAATTATAGTATCAAGTTCCAACACTATTATATTCTTTACATTTTTAATGGGTTTGCTATGGGGAGTTTGGGGCTTATCATACGGTCTTGGTGTACGTTATTTAGGTATGTCCTTAGGAAACTCTGTAGTACTAGGCTTTTGTGCCGCTTTTGGAGCTATAGTTCCTTCAATTTATTATAATATGGTGCCTACAGAAGGTAAAGTGTCCTTTACGGATATGTTAGGTTCTTCAGGGGGCCAAATAGTACTTTTAGGAGTACTTGTTTGTATCATAGGAATTGCACTATCTGGTAAAGCAGGTATGATGAAAGAAAGGGAATTGTCCGATGAAGAAAAAAAGAAGAGTGTTTCTGAATTTAATCTTGTTAAAGGTTTAATTGTAGCTGTACTTTCAGGTATTTTGAGTTCTTTTTTTAGCTTTGGAATAGAAGCAGGAAAGCCGTTGGCAGATGCAGCGGTAGAAGCAGGCTATGACCATTTATATTCAAACAACGTTACATTTGTGGTCATTCTTTGGGGTGGTTTGGTTACTAATTTCGTGTGGACTACTATTTTGAGTTTAAAAAATAAATCATATAAAGATTTTATAAATAGGCAAACACCAATTTCAAAAAATATTATGTTTTCAGCTTTAGCTGGCACCATATGGTTTTTACAATTCTTCTTCTACGGCATGGGAGAAAGTAAATTAGGTAATGGCGCAAGTTCATGGATTTTGCACATGTCTACCATTATTTTAACAGCAAACCTTTGGGGTGTTTACAGAAATGAGTGGAAAGGTGTTGCTGAAAAAACAAAATGGACAATAGCTTCAGGAATAGCGGTTATACTTTTTTCTGTTGTTTTGGTGGGTATAGGAAATTCTATTTAAGTTAAATTCAATATTGAAAAGTTCATCCAATTATATAATAGATACACCTAAATAATAGTACTTGATATGAATTGTTGAAAACTTCATTTTTCAATCCTTCCAACTCTGCAAGGCCAGAAGTGTATTGTTGTTTTATGGATGGAAATCAGAATATGATTACAGACCTGGAGTCCGTGAAAGAAGTGGGTATCAGCAATTTAATTTTTTTGAAATGGGAATTGGGGCGCCCCGTGGGCCCGTAGATTTTATGAGCGATGAGTGGCAAGACCTGTACGTTTATGCAGTTCGGGAAGCGGAAAGGTTGAAAAAAATATTCTTGAGGGCTGGCCTTGGATGGTGTAGTAGTGGAGGTCTGTGGGTAACTCTCGAAGAATCCATGAAACAAGTGGTCTATAGCGGGACAGGAATTAAAGGAAATAAAAAGGTAATTTAAACAAAAGAGTAATGAAAAATACCAAATTGAAAATTCAGGGATTGTTATTTATAGTAATGATCAGCCTCCCTTTTCCATTCTATTGTCAGGAGGACAATAAATCCAAAAAGCCCAATGTGGTGTATATTTTAACGGACCAATGGAGGTCTTCTGCTCTTGGTTACACAGGAAATCCTGATGTAAAAACACCAAATCTTGATAAGTTCTCCAAGGAGGCGGTTAATTTTTCGAATGCAGTATCTGTGTCTCCGGTCTGCACCCCGCATAGAGCTGCTTTGATGACGGGTCGCTACCCGACAACCACTGGGATGTTTCTAAATGATCTTTATTTACCTGATGAAGAACTTTGTATGGCTGAGATATTCAAATCAGTGGGTTATAGTACTGGGTATTTAGGAAAATGGCATTTGGATGGCCATAGAAGGCTTAACAATGTAGCACCTGAAAGGCGACAGGGTTTTGATTATTGGAAAGCACTTGAATGTTCCCACGATTATAACAAGATGGCCTATTATGAAAATAATGATCCCCAGATGAAATACTGGGAAGGCTTTTCTCCATTTTCCATTGCGGAAGATGCTAACAATTACATGGATGAACATTCCAAAGATGACAATCCTTTTCTTTTGTTTGTATCCATAGCAACGCCACATTTTCCTCATAATAATGCTCCCCAAGAATATAAAGACTTATACCCTGAATCCGGATTAACTCTTGCACCCAATGTGCCGGAAGAATGGGAAAGTGCGGCACGTAAGGAATTACAAGGTTATTACGCCCAGTGTACAGTATCAGATGAGGCCATTGGAAGTATTCTTAATAAGATTAAAGAGTTGGGTATATGGGAAAACACTATAATAGTCTACACGGCAGATCATGGTGAAATGATGGGGGCACATGGAGTTAGGCCTTTTGCCAAACAATTGGCATGGGATGAATCTATCAAAGTTCCGTTTTTGATCAGTTATCCAGCTATTGGCGAGAATAAAGGATCGGTCATTAATGCTCCGATTAATACACCCGATATTCTTCCATCTCTTTTAGGTCTAACGGAAATTGAAATTCCGACAACTATTGAAGGCGAAAACCTTTCAACTTTAATAAAGTCTCCTGACCCTAAAAAAGATCGAACCGCCTTGGTAATGAGCGTTTGTCCTATTGCTGAGGAGTATATTTACCAAGAGTATAGAGCCATCCGTACCAAGCAATATACCTATGTTCGGACGCCAGAAAATACAACCATGCTTTTTGACAATATAGAAGACCCATTTCAAATGAATAACCTCATAGGTAATTCTGATTTTGAGGCCCTTCATATTGAACTGGATGATAAACTTAAAAAGGCATTGCAAGGAATTGGTGATGAAAATTTTCAGAATAGGGACTACTATTTAAAAAAATGGAATTTGAAACTAAGTGATAGAAATCATGCAATTGATTATTTTGGTTTTGAAGAGGATAAAGGAGTTGTTCAAACCCCTAGGCTCAATTAAGATTGAAATTTATGTATTTCATGGACTTTGACATTTAAAACCTGCAACACAAGCTTGCAGCACAGTACAGGATACTCCCATTAATATTTTTTTATAAACTTGTTGTTATACTAAAGAAAATATTTCATCTTTTAATTGTTAAATCGGTGATGGTTTTCATAAAATAGGAACTATTGGAAGTGGGTATAATTCAATTGAATTGCCCGTTTCTGAAGTATTACTTGGTATTAAATTTATTTCTGTACTAATATTAATAGATCATTTTGGACTCAAAAGTAATCTTAGCGGAAATACAAAAGAAGAACCATTTTGTGTTTAGGAGACTATTCGATGGCTTGTACCAC
>TARA_R110000868_G_scaffold10352_2_pt1 | contig 25841 bp, 28 predicted proteins | sample TARA_R110000868 | Tara Oceans TARA_R110000868 (sample SAMEA4397489) | marine metagenome | biome: Polar Biome; feature: [SRF] surface water layer (ENVO:00010504); material: water (ENVO:00002006), including particulate matter (ENVO:01000060) such as... | depth 5 m | reverse complement strand
AGCATGGCGGGCGGGGTTTGCCGGATCAACACGACGGGTGCCTGGACATACGCTCAACAGACAAATGCAGCTTACACCGCTACGCAAGGCAAGGTTGTTGAGGTCACGCTAGACATCACAGCGATCGGGGCGACGAATGCTGGGCAGATTAAGGCTTCGTTTGCGGGGGGTGTTAATCAAAAGATCTTCCCAACATCAATAGGCACACATTCGGTGACGCTTGTCAATAACGGCACGACTGGCACTTTTAGTCTTGGGAGAGTTTCCGGCGGTCAGATAACCGACATCACATTCGATAATGTTAGTGTGAGGGAGGTTACAACATCAGGTTCCGAGCTAATTATTAATGGTGACTTTGGTGCTTCTACTGTACTCGGTCCTGATCTTGTCACTGATGGCGACTTTACTACTGGACGAGGTTTCGATACTGTTACTAATGGCGAGATGGCTAATACCCTTGGTTCAGATCTAGTTACTGATGGTACATTCGATGCTGGTTATGGATTTGAGGCTGTGACGAATGGCTCTTTTGCTACTGACACTGATTGGACGAAGTCGGGCGGGGCGACGGTCTCTGGAGGCAATGCCAATCTTGTAGCCGGTGCCGTCATCACTCAGGCAGAGACCACCTACGCTGCCCTAGCGGGCAAAGTCATCGAAGTGACGGTTGTGATTACAGCACTGTCTGGACTCGTGCGAACGAGGGTCGCCAACGGGACTCACCGCCCTTGGATCACGACTGTGGGAACGCATACGGACTCCTTCGTGTGTGACGGCACCTTGGGCCTTCTGACGTTGCAGCAATCGACGTTCGGGGGAGCAGGAACGGGATTCGCCACGATCGCCAGCATCAGCGTCCGAGAAGTCTTTGGCACAGGCCCTGAGCTAGTAACCAACGGAGACTTCGTTAGTAGTATATCTGGGTGGACGGACACCTCAGTTAGCCCCGGTACCGTTACGTGGGACAGTTCAGGCAGCTTGTCGTTGAATAACCCGAGTGCCTCTTGGTCAACTGTGGCGCGGGTTCACCAAGAACTGACGGTCGTAGTGGGTAAGACTTACCGAGTCCAAGCCACTAAGTCTGGGGTTGGTTCCCGTTTGACGTTAGGAGATAGTCAGTGGAGCAACAGCTACACCGGATTCCCCCCGAATGCCACTGTTGACGTAAACTTACTTGTAACCACATCAGCTACGAGTCTATGGGTCATGCTCCTACACGCGGATTCAGCCGCAGGGGCCGCTATAGTAGACAACGTCTCCGTCACGGAAGTGCTGGATGCCAAATGGACTCAGAACGGCGGCACCACGAGCATGGGCGACGGGGTTTGCCAGATGGTCACGGCTGGTGGACAGGGATCACTACTACAGGATGGCTATATTTCCACCCAAGGCAAAGTCGTTGAGATTTCGATAGACATTACCGCAGCCGGTGCCGGAACCGGTGCGCTCCGCGTGCTCTTCCATGGAGGCACAACTTACACTTCACTTCCCACGACAGTAGGGACGCACACCGTAGCCGTAGTCAACGATGGCACCACTGGTTATCTCTTCATCTACCCCACAGGCGCAACCGACATAACCTTCGACAACTTCTCCGTAAAGGAAGTTATTGAAACTGCTTGGACGAGATACTATAACGCGATCATCTATGATGGTGTTTGTCGGGTAGAGGGCAATAGCGGCAACATACTCATTCAGCAAGCAGGACAAGGCATAGCCTTAGGTGCGGTATCTGAGTTATCGATCGACATCACCAATGTGACCGCTGGGCAATTGAAGCTGACAACTAATGGCACCCTCAATCAGCAGGTTAGCATCCCGGCATCAGTGGGGACGCATACTGTATATTTTTCCAATAATGGGCCGGGGGTTTCAATCTACATAGGAAGAGCCACTGAAGGTGTTGCAACCGACATCTCATTCACCAACGTCACCGTCCGAGAGGTGGTAGGTTATGGTCCCGAACTTGTAACTAACGGCGACTTCGCTAGTCCCATCACGGGGTGGGCAAGCAACAACGGCAATTCAACCCTGACCAGAGTAGGGGATACGGCAGAGTTCGCTAACCAAGTCGATTGGTCCTACATGCGATACCCTATGACGATTGACTCGTCAAAGACGTATCGGGTTAGCTTTGACGTATCCGCTATCTCAGGTTCGCTGCATATTGGCTTAGGAGCTAATGGGAACACTGTCACAGCGAGTGGGTCTTACACTTATGTCTACAGTAGTTCAGCAACAACCTACGACTTTCAAATAAGGCCCAAAACATTAGGGCTAATGTCTTGCACGATAGACAATATCAGCATCACCGAAGTGCTGGATCCCGAGTGGGATCAGACTCCTCTCCCTGGTGCCGATTCAAGCATTGCCAGCGGTGCCTGTAGATTCCTATCTACGGCCCAGAATGTAAAGATTTCCCAGAGTAGTACAGCCTACGCAGCATCGTTTGGCAAGTTCGTCGAGGTGTCGATAGACATCACTGAATACGTGTCCAATCAGCTTCGTGTGCGGTTCACAGGAATGAGCACCTACCACTCCGTCCCAGCTTCGGTCGGAACGCACACCCTGATCTTTGCAAATGAAGGCGGTCAGACGTTTGAGGTATCGAGAGGGTTGGGTGGCGCAACCGACATCACATTCAATAATGTAATCGTCAGGCAAGTGTTAGCACCTACGGGTTGGACGGATGGATCTGAAAACCCCGGTAGAGTCCAGACGGACAGCACTGGACATTTAGAGTTAACCAACCCTAATGGTCTTATTACAGAAGAGGCTATAGCTTACCAGGAAGTTCCTGTAGTAATAGGTATTCCTTATCAAGTTAAAGCTGATAAATCTGGTGGACCCAGCATTATACAGATTGGAACAGTATCTGCCACTGGTGATTATTACCAATCGCCAAACACCGTCGCCGACATAGACGTAGTCGTAGTCGCAACTACCTCCAGTCTGTTTGTTACGGCAAGGAATTACAACTGGTCCGCTGCTCCTGCCCTAGTAGACAACGCAAGCGTCACAGAGGTTCGTAGTGCGCCAACATTAACATTCAATGAGACGGTTAATTGCACAGGAGCGGAAAATGATGGAGGGTCCGATTATGTGTGGATTGATACACCGGCTGGTGATCGCAATCTATTCACTGTCACATCATTCTTGCCAACAGTTTCGGCTTGCACCTCAGTTAGAACGCTAGAGTCGCCAACCGCAGATGTTACGGGTGATTCTTGGGCTATCAATGGCACACGCAAGACGTTGAACCATGATACTACCAACAGGGACCCAAGAGACTGGGGGCCGGGATGGACCATTGAGTTCGCATCGGGCACATACCCAACCTCGCAGATGTATGTCGGATTTAATCACACGAACACAACGGGATGGGCCGTTGGCGATGAGCCGATCATAATGAGGCCAACCGCCGGGGCGACCACTAGACCGGTCATCCAACTCACATATAACTCTTACCTGATGCTGGCCCCTAATGGGGGCAAAGTAGATGTTCGGGGGCTACGTTTTGAGGCTGGGACGGGAGCAGGAACAAGCACCTATTTCTATGGGACATATACTAACACAGTTATATTGTTAGACGATTGCGCGATCGTGCCCCACCCAACGGCTGGGCGAGCCTTAAACGTAAACTATGGAACTATTATCGCTACGAATTGCTACTTTAAAGCGGGATCTAACCATGGCGTTGACCTGACCGCAGCGCATGGCGGAGCATACTTGCGTGACTGCATTATCGATGGTGCCAGTGGGACTCTAGCATCGGACGCTGGTATCCTCTTGGAAGGGTTCTACTCCAATAACTCCGTTGCTGGATGCGTGGTGAAAGGCTGTGCGGGGGACGGTATGGCCGTGCAATTTACGGCAGGCCCGAGTGTCCTACAATTATTGAATAATACAATTGTTGACAATGCAGGGCATGGCATCGCTACTAGAGGCACTGCGAACGCTTACAGAACGCCGATTACCTTCTACAACAATATTATCGCCTACAACGGTGGTTATGGAGTTACCGACACGGTTGCTAGCTCGGTGGTAACATGGAAAGGCGACAACAACGCAGTCTATGGAAATGGTAACGGATCTTACAATGGCAAGCCTGTGCCTGGACCTCGTAGTATAACACTGACCGCTGACCCATTCACAAACCACGATGCGGGCGACTACACTATCAATAACGTAACTGATGGTGGTTCCAAGCTTAGATCCAAAAGCTACCCAACACCAAGTGACCAGGATTGGCCTTCAACCCCGGAAGACGGATAAATGGAAGGCCAAGGAGCAGACGTAGGAGCGTTGCAGACCAGCCCTTTATCGGTTGGTGCTCTACAAGGTTTCGAAGTCTCAATCGATATCCCTATTGACCTTGTTAACTTACCTTTAAATTTATACAATTAACCTGTGGGTAAACAGGGAACTATGCGTATAATGTAGTATGAAGAAATTCACACTGATTCTAGCTGCACTAATCACCAGCACTGTTATGGTAGGTTGTACTCCATTTGGATGCAAGTCTCACGAGAAGAGAGGACATCGCAAGCATCATCCTAAGCAAGAAAGAATGTTTAGAGGCGATAGGCATATGCGAGGTAATGAGAGTAGAGGTGGAAGGTTCAGAGACTTTAGATCCACGAAGCGTCTACAAGGTGCTCCTAAGAATGCTCGCAACGAAAGTAGTGAGTTGGGTAAGGAGTTCCGAGAGGAGATTATGAAGCGTCTAAGAGATTCGTCTAAGAAGCGTACTGCAAAGTAATAATCTTACAATTATTAAAAGTTTATAGAAGCCTGTTCCTTTATTGGGCAGGCTTCGTCTATAATCATCGTATGAGTATTCAGATTCACCCTTTGTTATTAGCTGGTCCTTTGCTACTGGGATCTATTGGACTGTTCACTGCGAGTGTAGTTATAACTCCATCAGAGGACATCTCAAGCCCTGCAATTGTTGCCCCTAAGGATAGACTCCCAAATGGTTTTGTGGCCTTAGACGAGCACGTAAGGGCCTCTGAGAGGCAAATAATCAACTCTGCGTTGATTGTAGAGCTTACTCCAACCTGGGATCCTAAAATGCCCATAAACAAGCAAACAAAGAATAATGCTAAATGGACGTATGTAGTGATGTCTACTAAGGAAGTATTCAGACTAGACGAACCTTTAGATAATTTCCTGGGTAGAGTAAGGAACCAACAACAATGAACGTAATAGAATACACAGGAACTCTTCCATTACCTGATGGAGTATATGCCAGATACTTTAGACCTGGATGCGATAATAAGGTAGAGTTTGTTAGAGAACTAGCTGAGAGTGATCATTACATGGTATTGAGAGGCTTAGATTCAGACGCATACCTGAGAACCTATAGACTGAATAAGGGAGATCTAATCCTATATGATGGAGATAGGAGAGAAGTGGTGGAGAAAGACACACTAGCACACAAGTTCCTACAAGAAACTATTCTCCCAAACAAAGAAGTAAAGAGAAAGTATTGGAAAGAATATGAGATGGAAACTGTGGAAGTTGGGACTCTAGCATCGGATAAGCAAGTTTGGGATTATAACTATTATTGTCCCAAATGTGATTCTAGTAATTTGATGATGACTTGTATGGGAATTATGGGAGGCCCCACCAAAGATACCAATAGAATTACATGTATTTGTGGTTGGAAAGGTAAAGGATATGAATGTAAGCATGTTGAGATAGCTGAAGATTACGTACCTGACATCGAACAGAAGAAGATTTGGGATAAAGTAGGAAGCAAACCAGAGAATGCAGAAACCTCAACAGGAGTAGATGATATTGAGAGTACAGGAGTATTAGGAGACAATGTACCTTACACACATTTAAACTATGAATCACCTTGCTGGAGAACCCCTTATGACAAAGACATTGACCTCAATAGAACTAAAAGAGATTAGGATTGCAGTATTAGAAAGTGAGATACAAACTCTTAGAAAGGCAGTCATAGCGGCACAAAAGGATTGTCTTGTATTGTATGCAAGTGTCGCTAGACTCTATGAGGAGAAGGTTAAAAGGATCGAGAGTGATAAGGAATTAGATGAATAAAATATACAAAACGTCTGAGAAGGATCGTGCCCGTAAGAAGGCTTGGCGTGAAGCTAACCCGGAGAAGGTAAGTGCTTATGGTAAGGTTTGGTATGAGGCTAACAAGGAGAGGTTAAGTGCCCGTAGAAAGGAACAGCTACAGTCTCCATTCATGAAGGAGAAGGAAACTGCCCGTAAGAAGGCTTGGCATGAGGCTAAGGGTAAGGCTTATTATGAGGCTAACAAGGATAGTAATAACTCCCTTCAAAGAGCTAGGTATGCATCTGATATCCCCTATAAACTTTCCAAGCTAGTGAAGGAGGCACACCTTCGAGCTACAGGAAGGAGGGTAGGGAAACAGGGAGTAACAGAATTCTTAGGATGCACTCTAGAGGAATACAAGGAGTACCTAGAATCCAAATTCCAACAAGGAATGACCTGGGATAATCACACTGTAGATGGATGGCACATAGATCATATCCTCCCATTAAATGAGAGTGATACAATCCTCACTGAAGAAGAGAAGATAAAGAGAGTACACTACACAAACACCCAACCTCTATGGGCAAAGGATAATATAAAGAAAGGAAATAAACTAGAAGAAGACAATGACGTATAAACCATTATCTCATAGACTAACCATTAAAGACTCCAGTATACATGGCCTAGGTCTATTCGCAACAGAAGACATAACAGCAAATACTCTACTAGGAACATCACACTACTTCCTAAATGATGGAGGACTACTAAGAACTACTCTAGGAGGATACTATAACCATTCAGATGATCCTAATGCTTATACAAGTATAATTAACCCCGGTCTTAAAGAACATGGAATGAGGTTTGTAGAGCTAAGAACTCTGAGGAAGATAGACAAAGGAGAAGAGATTACCGCTATCTATCAACTAGATCCTCTCAAAAAGGGAACATAACCACAAGGAAAGGAACCAAAAAGCCTTAAAAAGGATACTAGTCCCATTAATGAGACAAATCCCAATAATGAGACTAAAGTGAGACAATACCCTTTACTATTGAATATACAGTAGATTAACTTATACTCTAAGCTGCGTGTGAGTAGTTTGTATTATGGCCCAGATTCCAATTAAAGTACACTTTTAGTTTTCTTATTGAGACGCAATCTCAATAACATGCATAAAAGTCAAGGCACTAAAATGGTACCCTCGGAAGGACTTGAACCTTCGACGAATAGATTAAAAGTCTACTGCTCTACCAACTGAGCTACGAGGGTACATGCATAAAAGTCAAGGTACTAAAATGGTACTCCGAGTGGGACTTGAACCCACACTGTACAGATTTTAAGTCTGTTGCCTCTGCCAATTGGGCTATCGGAGCCTATGTAATAAAAGTCAAGCCTTACTTATCCTTTGATACCCTAGTGAGACACCAGAAAGCTAAGGCAGTGAGAAACCAAGCTACAGAAACTATAATAATATACATGTAATAAAAGTCAAGGTGAATGGTACATCCTGAAGGACTCGAACCTTCAACCTACAGCTTAGAAGGCTGTTGCTCTATCCGGTTGAGCTAAGGACGCATAAAAGTCAAGCCTATACGAGGACCTTTCCCCCTCTAATTAAAACGTCTTGATACCATACTATAGGTTTCCCGTCTAATTCTACTACAAACTTATCTGATTTGTATGGATTATATGACACGGAAGAAAAGTCAAGGTCGTGGTATGGTCCGAAGTGCATCTTCTCAATCAAATTGTCTATAAAGCCTGTGTACTCACCCCTCACAAAGGCATGTACATTCTTCTTTTTCTCCCTCAAAACTTTAGCTCGCCCAGCAGGTTGTACAACAAACTTAACATTAGTCAAGGATAGCTGCTCAGAATCCTGAAGGTAACCAACAACCTTACCCTTATGCCTTACTGAAAAGCATTTCTTATGTAGGTTGCGATATACTTCAATCTTATCGCCGTATTCTAGGTCCATGTGTATATTATACCTCCTTAGGTAGAAAAGTCAAGGTTACTTCTTAAGAACCTTTTTAACCCGTTCCAATTGCTCTTTAGGGTCTTTGGTAGAACAGCAGATCGCAAATATGGCCTGCACTTTAGCGTAGTCACTCATAAGAAAAGTCAAGGTGGTATAGAGTTACCTACAGTTGTGAACATCTATAGGTAAATGGTGGAGTAGCAGGGAATTGCACCCTGGTCTTAGAAAGTCAAGCCTACGTGTATGGTACAATGGCCTTTCGCAGGTGAGTATTTCAACTCGAAACTTCTAATCGATTGCTAAGTCTACCCCAAATGTAAAAGTCAAGGCTGATGATTCCTTGGATAATTTCTAGTATTTGTTTCGTTGCGCCCTTGCCCGCTAATCACTTCGGTGCGGCCCATTGATTGCCCATCAGATCAAACTCCAATTGTAAAAGAAAAAGTATTTTGATGATTCCTGTAGGACTTGACTGCGGTGACTGTCGCAAGGTTAATTACTCCTCGCCGCCCTATGCTCCTATTCGCTACTCAACTAGCTCATTCCTTTATGGTAGGGTGTAGTATTTCCCCTACAGGAATCATCAAAATAAGTTTAAAAGGTCCCCGTGTAATTCCCGACCACGGGGAGTCGCTATCTTTATAGTGCCATCTAGCTAGACTGACACTCCCGATATCCTGGTCGTTATGACCTTGGCCTAGGAATGATATCGGGTCATTTTCCTAGGTTGCACCTGAAGGGTATTTTTGTTGTCGCGGCCCTTTCTTCGGGTCCAATGCCGCTTTAATTAACCATTTTATTTATATAGCACGTTGCGATACTTGAGGACTCGGGTCCTACCCATGTCGTCCTCTGTCATGCTCTCATTATACCAATCTAAACCACTTTCGGGGGCTTAAAATGCTTTTGTGCTCTGATTTCCTCTGATTGATGTAAGTGTCTGTCAGTAAAGGAGTTACGCCGATCGGCGTGCCCCCCAAAGTCCGCTAAGTCTAGTAACCACAGGGACTTAGGGCGAAAACGCCTAGTTGAGGCGATTTGCGAAAGACTGCGTCAGTTCCCACAGGTTCTGATTCCAGGACATATCAGCACCAATGTTGCTACGAGCACGGACCCTACGAAGCCTGCCGTTGAGGCTAGGGGCACGGAAACCACCGTGAGTGCCATTCTCCTGCACAGAGTTAAAGACTCCCCAGAGGTCATCAGCAGCATCCGCAGGACGACGACGTTGCAACAGACCCGTCACAATGCCATCGTCTACGGTATCTTCCTCGGGGATGTCGAAGCGAATACGTGCAGCCTGCTTTGCGAAGTTCCTAGCGTCATCAGGAGACATACGGGTATCAGCGCACTGTTCCGCGAACTCGAAGAGGGCAGGGGCAGCCTGGATTCCTTCCTCGATTTTTTCCATCACGGTTTCGTCGATACGGTCGTGACGAGTTTTGATCGTCGTGTTCTGATTACCGAAGGGCGCAATCATGCCATTCTCGCAGATGAAACGGTAGAGGCCAGACGCAAAGATGAGATTGCTAGACCAATCGCCAGAGTTGACCAAGTCCATCGAAGGGAAGATCTGACCGACTCGTGCGGACGTTTCCCCAGTGTAGGGCATACGCATACGGATGCGATGCTTTTGATTCGATGCCTTGTGCTCGGAACGCTTCTGCGTTTTTTGCTGCGTAGCATGGGTAATCTCGAAACCAGCATCAAGCAGGTGCTCAACCACATCAGCAGTGCGAACGTGATTGTATCGCTTGCTGACATGATCAGCAGCGGTATCGGAGAAAGCGGCGGGAGTAAGGACTTCGAGTTGTTCTAGTGTAATCGTCATGCTGTTATTATAGCAAAGTTGAGGCTAAAATGTAGGTCAATCTTTGTTTGTGCTCTGTTTTCTTCCAATCGTCGTAAGTGTCTGTGGTTAAAGGGGTTACGGCATCGCCGTGCCCCGCAAAGTCCGCTAAGTCTAGTAACCACAGGGACTTAGGACTAGTGCCGAATGTTCTCCATTATTGCCAAGAGGTCAGCTAGGAACTTATCGGCGCGGTCAACCACTGGGGGCATTTCGTCCTCCTCATCATCGCCCTCATTGTCGCGGAAGACTTGCTCAGTCTCCCAATTGTCGAGATCAGAACCTTCGTCGTATTCGTATTCATCCATTGTTTTACCTATTGTGTATTTATTATTTCCAACCACCGTATGTGGTTATTTTGAAGGAGGATAGTTCGCGTGCCAATTTGCCTTTGGCCTTGAGACCAACCCAAGCACCTGGAGGATCCAGAAACCGCAAGTCATCACTATCGCCATCGTGAACGGGACGACCACGAAAAGTATGAGGAACAGACTCAAAAACAACAGCAACACTGCCTCCAGCAGCCAGGACTTTATTACACTCAGCATCATTTAATTCAGAACGGGAAAAGGTTAGATGGTAATTTTTGGTGTGCCATGGACCCTTAAGGTATCGCATCATACGGTCGAAGCTTTTGGTGTAGTCGTAAAACTGGACATCCTCAAACCTCCAAAATAGAGCGGAGAAGCCCTCTTCCCATGCTAGGTCGCTAGTGCCATTTAATCGAATACATGGCTTGAGACCTAGCTTGTTGGCCTTCTTAACGTGTGCAGTGATTTCCTTGATCAACTTACCTTTGTAACCAACAATATCATTGTTGAAGAAACGAGTTCGCCGCTTGCGGGCTTCTTGAATTACGTTTGTATTCTCTCCAGCTTTGAAGATACCACCACGCCCTGCTTTATTCAAACAGAACCGAATACACTCAGGCGTTGCATCAAGACATACGTTGACACCGGATAGCTTAGATGGGGCGAAGTGCTGAATCGTTGTGAAATAGCCACGTTTTACGCCCTTCTGAATCTTTGGGTTCGATGTTGTTAGGAGTTGCATCATGCTATACCTCGTCCGACCAAGTGCCGTTTTCCAATTCGTAGACTCCCTCGGCATGTTCGCCACATTCGAGGCATACCCCGTGGTCTTCGTTGAAGTCTGAAAAGCAGCAGTTGCTGTAGATAATGCCTGAAGTCTCACTCATGCCCCAATTATACCAACATTCTGCCAAAAAGGGGCTTCAATCATTAGAAATACTTAAAATTGACGTAAGGTGTTGTGGTTACTAGACTTAGCGAACTTCGCGGGGCACGGCGATGCCGCAACCCCTTTGTTTGCAGGGGGTTATGGCTTGTAGTAAAAAAAGAGGAGTGGGATACGCCATTTTCCCATAAACCGCCACGGCTCTTACGCCGATGTCACCACGTATCGAGTTCCTTTCGACAACCGAAGGGGTGCAAAGGAGGCGTTGACTCGGCTCCCCAGCGTTACCTTATGCTTGAAGCTCCTTGAGTTGCGCCAGAGTCTTACCGCTGAGACTGGCAGCGATCGAGTTACGCACGTAGGACATGAACTTCGCAAAAATGTGCTTGCGAGATCCCTGGTGCTTGATCTGACCACCGATGATCAGGACATACACGGCAGTCTGGTTCGGCTGTCGCTTGTAGATGTGAAAGGCTCCGTAAGTCTTAACGTGACGAAGCGGAACGGAATTGGAGAAACGGGAGTTTAACTGTGTCATAAGATTTTTCTATCGGTAACGGGTAAGGTGCTAATTGTAGCGAAAAGGTTAGAGGGTGTCAACACTCGGTTCTTCCAGAGTGTCGTTATTTTTCTCCATAGAGGCATAAAGCTTGCTTCGGAGTTCGTCGATTTGATTCTTCAAGCCAGACAAAAAGTCTTGCATGTTGCCTGCACTATCAAAGTACAGGGTTGTTCTCATTGTTCGGCCGCGATCCCAAACGTCGGGCTTGGCGTGCAAGTTGAATCCTACGGCATAGACTCTGTCGTCGGTGTCGGTATTGGATTGGCCGAGTTCGTAAAATTGATCGAACGAGGCTTCTAGGACGTTGTGCATCGAGATGCGAACGTTATCAACTACCATTTCTGCTGCGGCACTCATGCGATTTGTCCATCGGCCATTAGTTCGTAGATTTCGAAACCGCTAAGACCCAGACCGACGTAGTGCGGGTTTTCGATTTCTAGGATGTTTGCAATCTCTTGGCTGCAAGGCATCGTGATGTATTCTGCTTCACTCTTCATGCTCTCATTATACCAACCTGAGCCAGTTTAGGGGGCTTATTATTCTTTTGCGCTTTGTTTTCTTTCAAATTGATGTAAGTGCTTGTGGTTACTAGACTTAGCGAACTTCGCGGGGCACGGCGATGCCGTAACCCTTTTGTTTACAAGGGGTTAGGTCACCTAGAGGTCGTCGAACTCTTCAAAGGCTTCGGATATAGGGGGGACGCTGCGAAGTTCATCCTTCATCCTTTGGATCCTTCGGGATTGCACCTCCAGTTTATAGAGAAGCTCCCTTCGTTTATATTGCAGGGCATCAGTTTCTGAGACCAACCCATCCAACAATGTAAGTTCGTTTTCCATTAGTTCCTCCTGTCTTTGAAGTTGTCTCGCAAGCGTTTTTGTTGAGCTTTGGTTTGCGTAAGGCTAAAGTCTTCGAGGCCATTTTCTCTGCTAGGCCCAAATACTAAAGTCCCAACATCATTTGGTTGATTGTATGCAACCTCAAAGAGTGCATCGGCCCAGATTTCGTAGTCCTCCCGATCATCTTCGGAGAGGTCGTATTGGCTTAGTCTATTTTTCATGTTAGATCCCTGACTTGATCGTAGCCTCGGGGAATAGTTTTCGCCATGTATCGCAATTGCCGTAGATGCTCCAGGTGTCCCGATCACCTGAACCCTTCCAATCCCACAGAGCCATGGGAGAAACAGAGGGCAGCACTTTAAAGCCCCAGGACCATCGGACCTTGCCAGGATCATCTAGCAAGTTGGGTTCCCCCAGGGTAACAATGAGGTCATCGTATGTTACACCCTCAAGGGTTCCAGTCTTCCAAGACATAACAGTATCGTCTTTGACGATGTTGCAGTTGTAAGTGTCGTTCATTTTGCGTGTGCTGCTGATGTGTCTGCGCTCCAATCGAAGCAGCCGCCTTCGGTGAATGATGCTGAGGCTGCGTTGGGTTGCTCACCAAGGGACATTGCACGGTATGCTTCCGCAGACTTGAAACGTTTGCCTTCGTGGTTCTTTTCCATTGCGCGGCGGGTAGAGGTGTAAGCTAGCATGATGTGGCCCATCTCGGTCTGATGGTCATCATTCGAATTGCGTAGCTCATGGTAGATGCTAGCAAGGGAGAGAGAGGAGTTGTGAAGGGCTTGTTCGATGTGTTGTTTCATAGAGTGCATTATACCAAGAAGATGGCCCAAAGTAAACTGATAACCATAATAATTATCACTAAGGGGAACATTTCAGAACTTAAAAGGGGAGTAGATGAGCGGTAGCGATTCATTACTAGACCATCCCCATTGTGTAGTCTTCCTCGTCTTCCCATTCAAAATCTTCATCAGAAGCGTCGTAATCGTCCAAAGTGGCGTTGATGTCGTCCAGGCTCACTCGTTCATCCAATCGGTCGTAAATGTCGAGAAGTTCGCCACCTTGTTCGTAAAGTTCGATGATGCGGGCGATGATGGCATCGTGCAAAGGCTCATTGTTCATGCCCCAATTATACCAACCTGAACCAGTTTTTGGGGCTTAATGTGCTTTTGTGCTTCTATTTCTTTCAAATTGACGTAAGGTGTTGTGGTTACTAGACTTAGCGAACTTCGCGGGGCACGCCGATTGACGTAAACCCTTATAGGATCAGAGCTTACGGCATTTCGTCAATGGCTCTCTATTCCTCCAGATCAGCAAAGGGCCAACGATTGCAATGATTAGTATTTGCCAGTATTCCATATTATTTGAACTTGCGGTAGTAGTGAGTGACGTTTCGAATCCAGTTCTTGTTTAGGTTCGCCGGGTCGTTATCAGCACCTACAGGGCAGTAGCGAGCACCTAAAAACACAATAAACTCCTGAGTCGTGCATTCCTTGGGTTTAGTCCTCAACCAACGATCATAGTTTTTCTGGACAGTAGCAGCACACCATCCAGCCTGCCCCCGAAAAGTATCAGGGCAACGGGAGTGTAGAATACCAAACTCCCGCCCAGGCTTACCGTTTTCGCTATAGCGGATCGCAGCAACGATAGGGTTTAGAGCCACTCTGTTTGTCTTTTTGATGTTGACCATGCAAGCATCAACAAACTGTATGGCGTTTGCGCTACCGTCCTTCTTTACTATTGCCATGTAGGCGTTCACCTGAGCATGTGCAGGGGTGAGAAGGGCGAGAATGAGTAGTGAGGTTGTGATGTAGGGCATAGTTATTTGGCCTCGTAATCAGAGAAGAATGAAATCAGACCACGGTGAGTCTTGAAGCGGTGAGCATCCTTGATCACTTCGATAATCGAGGGGATGTCTGAAACGGGATGATATGGGATCACATCATCATACGACCGCAACGGCACAAACTTATCATTGGGGTCGATGACCGCAATCTCGCAGTTGTCCGTAGTGTTGCTGTAGTGGCCTTGGCCCTTACCGATCGAAAGGGTGTAGCCATTCGAAAAGATGTATTGGGTCAGACCCCTTTCAATCATCGTCTCCACTCTGTAGGTGGTTGGCTTGTATTGGTCGCTCATGTCCTTACTCCCTGTTCATGCCTTCATACGTGGCATCGTGGATGTATAGCTGGTAGCTGTGCCCAGCGTATGCTTCGGCTTCCTCCAAGGTGGAACACTCACGCTCTACGTCTTGGGTGAAGTTGTGGACTACGAGCCAACATTGCGTTGGGTTCTTTACTGTCTTTCTCATGCTCTCATTATACCAACCTCGCAGAAGAAAGGGGATGCAATCTTTAGAAATCTTCCAATTGATGTAAGTGCTTGTGGTTACTAGACTTAGGGGAGTTCGGGGGGCACAGACTAGAACGAAATCCCCAAAACCTAAAAGGGACTCCAGATTCGCCGGACCACGACCCCATACCTAGTTTCTTTACCTTAATGACCAAAAGTATTTTTTAAGTCCACTTAGAAAAACTCAGAAAAACTCAGAAAAGGCTAGGAGTCCCCCACTTTATGAGTCCCGTAAAAAAAGAATCCTATACATCTAGGAGTCCCACTATAATAAATGAGATGACTATTTATACTTATATTTTCTGTTGGAACGAGGAGAAGATCCTTAAATTTACGTTAGATCATTACTCTCAGTTTAGTGAACTGTAGTGCTCATGGTTCTAGATATCTATGCGCCAATCTACGCCATTACTTGTTAGTAGGTTGTCGAAGGTGATGGCACCGGGGTTTGCGTTGACTGAGAAATTGGCGGCTTGCCAGTATACGTGGGTGCCAATGAGGTTTGGATCTAATGGGATCAATACCCGAAACCTTGGAGAGGTAAGGTCACCTCCTATAAACATTGGTCCGATAACTAGGGGTGTTATGTAATCCGCAGTCTGTAGTAGTAAGCAGTTGTTGATTCCTCCCATCGAGTGGTATATGGGGTAATTCCCCGCCATGAAAAACGACATGGATAGGTTTAATCCATGGGCTACGGAGCGGTGCCCATAGATTGCTAATACTGCTTCGTGGCCTATCTTCGGTGGGGTTGAGACCGACGTACGTAGTATTAGCTCCTGGGGGTCGCCACATCCTTGGCTGTAATTAGTTGACGCTGGTTGGGCAATGGCGGTTCCCAACAAGGTAACCAGGATGCATACGTTGATCGAAACCTTCCGCATACAATTATGTATATTATCAGTTTAACTAATCTACTAATAATTTAAAGTAAAAAGCACCATCATCTCAGAGAAGGTCTACATGATGAGCTAAGGCTTCTTCAATAGTTACTGGAAAGTCGGAGTTTCCTACCAGTTTCTCAGCGTCCCATAGATCCTTACAAAGCTTCCAGGCTTTTGGTATGCATAGAAAGCTCGCATGGCCTAAAGATATTCTACATATATCTTGATCCGATGACCCTTTGGCAGTACCTAGGATTAGCCATCCTGAGATCTGAAAAGCTTTTTTACAAATCGTTTCACAAAGAATTCTTTTGGTTTCTTTTGATGCGCGTATTTCGAAGGGGGACATGAGCTTTTCTCGTAAAGGGTGTCGAATTGTTTATCTGAAGTACTTTTAGTCTTCAAATGCCCAGCAATTTCAACTAGCAGTGCAAAACACATACCAGTGAACGCCATGATTACACAGTCTATTACTAATGACAGGCTTTCTATCACAGGTTTACTTAACTCCTAATTAAATTTGTATATAAAAAATTCCGAGCGACCCGGCATCTAATACAATAACGTTACCAACTGCAAGCGTAGTATTCCAATAATCAATCGTATGGTCGAGGCGTTCGATCCTGAATCTACCATACCCGGCGTAGGTGACAGATCCTAATTCAGCATGAGATGCCCCTGTTACAATTGCGGTATAGTCTCCGTAATTACCGCTATGGGAATATACCCAAAGTTCGGCATCCCCAGTCTGGTTCAAGCCAATATATCCAGCGATGTCTTGTAGATTAGCGTAACCTTCCGGCTCTGACACATTTGTTATAGTTGTGTTATTGCTCTTTTTTAGGTCACAACTAGCGAAGAGCAATAGGGGAAGTAATAGTAGTAGTATTTTCATTTCCTTTTATCCTACATACTCACCGTCTGCTCCAACCATCCAGATACGTGCGTTTGGATCTGTCCCGTATTGGCTGATGATCGCATCTCTTGAATCCTTTAGTTTCGCATTACCAGTGACGGTCGCAGCAATGTCTACGGCGCGGAAAGCCCATGGCATGAAATCGAATGAGAAGAGGAAGTCTTCTTCTCGGATAAGTTTCTTGATTGAGGCAACAGGGGTATCACCTTTAGTAAATGCATTGTTTGCATTATCAACGAACACTCGGTCAGCGCGGAAGCACTCCAAAGGCAAAGTCTCGTTCATGTCCACCATCCATTGTGACCACCTAGATACGAGAGCCATGTAACGGTTTGACCAATCGTCTAATCCGTTGATTGTTTCGAGATGGTTTGCTGCGTCGTAGCACGCAGGGATAATCCAATCGAGGCCATTAAACAGTCCTACAGGGAACCTACCTTCACGAGGTGCGCCAAAGGAGTGAATGCCTGGAGTCTTCTCATAGAACGCCAACACGATGTCACGTATAAAGAATGCGGCGGTTGGAACATCTTCGTTAAGTAAGCAGCCTCGCTTTTGTCCTTCAGTGATCGTGTGTAGAAGTCTGCCTGTCGCACGGTCACCATAAGCCCACGGGTAAGGCTGAACGCCATCTCCGTTTTGATCTCGAACCATGCCAACCGCAGAAGATACGAGCATCGTCGCAAGCCATTTAGCCACCATGTTTGAAGGTAGCTTGTTGCCCAGACCAGTCTCAACCAGGATTGGGTTTGGGTCATCAATGAGAGCGAACAGCGGTGTGAGCCACAGGTGCTCGGCATCTGGTCCGCTGACGGTGACCGGCCCGTTGCTTGCCATGTAGACGGCGGTTCCATCCGGCATGTCGCCAGGGGACTCAGGTGTCCATCCATGGGGTCTACCAGCAGCCTCATAGCCAAACTGCCTAAACGGTGCGTTTGCATAATAAGAGCGTCGGTGGCCGTAGTTCGCCAGCACTGAACGGATGTAGTGCGGGGTTAGCTTATGGGTGTGCCTCCAGCCGTAGCTCGATTGTGAGCCAGATGAACCAGAGTAAGGCGCGATTCCACCAAGCATCCAAGACCAAGACCCAACCTCTATGCCCTGAGCATCAGCCATGGCATTAGCTATAGGATTCCAGTTCTTCAACTGAGGTTTGGCAATCATGCTATCTGCTTTAATATCGATCACTGTCTCTGGTTTGACAACAGTATCAAAGGCAGCGATTGACTCAAGATTGGAGCCATCAGCATTGGGGATGTTAGCTTCTGGAATGTTTGGTAGTTTGTTACGCATATTATTTGACTTCTTTGCCAAGTGCCAATGCGATTAGTATATCAAGCTCATCCGATTCGGTTTGAGCGGCAATCCCAAGTGCCAGTGCAGCAGTCTCCCTAACTTCTTGGTTAAGAGACTTTAAGTAAGGTTTGAATACATCCTTTAGCTTAAACTCTGGGTGATCCATCCCAACCTTTGCCATAGCAATCATGCAAGCAGAGATGATATCTTTGTTGTTAGTGGACTTCATTGCCCTACGAAGGGTTGCGAGGATATCCAACTTATCTTCCTTAGTCGGAGCTAGGCTGTTATGTGCATTCTTTCGCGTGCTACCTAAGTAGAAGTCATCCGATCCTGTTTGAGGACCATCGCTGTGGATAGCCTTCCTTAGATGAATAAAGGGATCCTTGTTAAACTCCCACCAGAACGACCATTGAGTAAGATCAGCACCTAGTCTGGATCCCCTGCCGCCAGTCTGAGGGCCTCTTCCAGGTGCGCTTGGTCCGGTAGGGCCACCAGTCGCAGGCCGCTGAGGACCGCCCGTAGCAGGCCCTGAAGGTCTTCCACCACTAGGACCAGCAGGACCACCAGTAGCAGGCCCAGAAGGTCTTCCATTACTACCACCGGGACCTGGGGGGACTACATCAGCAGGACCGCGATACTGACCTCCATGGGCCATCAGAGTTGCTGTAAGAAATAAAACGCTTAGAAGTGTCTTCATGGTAATTATACTCTACTTGTATATATCTTAGTCTATGACGTACTCTACTGTTATAGCTACGATCAACCAAAAAGCGAAGAGGAAAATAATTTTAAACTCTTCTGCCGTTACGGGGTCAGCTTTACGCTTTGACATATCCTTTTTTACGCCGCTTCATATTTATTAAGCCTTAGATATATTTCATCTAGGGCTTCTGACATGAGTTTAACTCTTTCGTTAAGAATTTGTAACTCGTATGTGGGGACTTCTCTCCACTTCACAGTTGTCTCTGATAGAGTTAACAACCATGAGATCGAACCTTCAACAGCAATTAACTCGCTGATGAGACTTTTAGGCTTGGATCGCATAAGAGTATCCTGAACCTTTTTAGGGAAGGTTCATAATTATTTACTACTCCTGAGAATAATTATGATGTATATCCTTCGCCTGCCGGTAGATATCTTAGGAGGATACTATGCTATTACTAAAAAAATTCGGTCTGCGTCCTGTTACTAATTGCTGTGCGGGAAGTTGACTAATGCCCTTGCATTAGAGGATAAACTTTAAGGTATATTAACCAAGTGGATGCACATCCTACGCATCCTGCAAACAATACATCTAATACCCCAAATGGGGAGTATTGAGTGAAGGGATTCCAGTAGAGTGAAGACCAGAATACTGCGGACCAGAATCCCGTACAAAGGATACAATTCACTAACTTACCTAAGAAAGGTGAGATCTTTCCTACTTTATTTCTAAAAGGTGCCATTACCGTGGAGTTTACAATAATAGTAGCCAACCCAAAGGTGGCGAGCATCCAAACCAACATATCTACTAATTGAATCATTTAGGTAATCCGTTTGTTTTATCCACAGGAAGTTTACAGGGAATGTCAACATTCCACTCCTTCATAAACTCATCTTTGGCTTTATACCAGCCTTCTCTCATCTGCCCATCAGACTCATGCCTGATCATTATAGGCACCACGTAGTTGGCATACCCCTTATAGTGGGCTAAAAACGTCATGTGGATGTCGTAATAGTCCCAACCACTAGATAGATAGTCAGGCTGGGTCAGTCCAACATCCTTTATAGTCTTGTATGTTGCAGCAATGAGGCATCCATCTAGAACTACAACTTGGCCTGCGGGACCGAAGTAGTTGGGGGTCATTGTCTCCTCATTATCCCCTTGCCAGACAAATCCTCTGGTTTCCCCCGTCTGGCGTGCAGCCCACCATAATCCATTTTTGGTGAAGTTACAGGCTCCTGCAACCCCTACAAACCCAACTCCGGGCTTTTTGGCGATTTCAATTAACTTAAAGAACTTGTATGGTGTGGATAGAATCTCTACATCATCATGTATAAATACGATGATATCATCATCTTGCAACGTCTCCTTTTCAATAAGGCTCTGGACGTTAGCGTTATGACCTTCATAAATTGAAGGGGCATCAATCGCTACTTTAGTAGTATGACTATAATTATCCAGTGCGATAAAAGTATTACGGTTCTTTGATTTTGATCGGGTACATACACTTAAGTAGATCATATGGCTAATAATACACTTACCTTAGAGGAAATCAAGAAAGAGTTTTTAAAATGCAGAAATAGTTGTGACTACTTTATTAAGAACTACATTAAAGTAGTTCACCCTATGCGGGGTCTTGTCCCCTTTGGTCTGTATCCCTTCCAGACTAAAATTTTAAGGGAGTTCCAAGACTACCGACTTTCTATCTTGAGTAAGTTTCGTCAGGCTGGATGCACCACCTTAATGGCTGGCTATGCTTTGTGGTTTATTTTGTTCCAACCTAATAAAAAGGTTGCGATCCTGTCCAAGGGCGATTCCGAAGCTACAGAAGTTGTTTCTAGAATTAGATTAATGTATGACGAGCTTCCCATCTGGTTGCAGCCTAAGACCACTAAAAACAATGATCATACGCTAGCTTTAGAGAATGGATCCTCCATCCAGTCAAAAGCTTCAGGTAAGCAAAGTGGTAGATCCCTTGCTGCCTCCCTACTAATTATTGATGAGGCTGCGTTCATTGAGTACATTGACACTATTTGGGCTGCTGTGGGTCCTACAACGTCCACTGGAGGGCGCGTATGTGTCTTATCGACTGTTAACGGTATAGGTAATTGGTTCCATAGGATGTACTCACAGGCGTTAGAGGGATCAAACGGGTTCCATGCAATTAGGATTAAATGGCAAGAGCACCCTGAATACCACTACCACGAAGGCTTCGAATGGCTGTATGAGGAAATGCAATCCTACAACCCTCCTATTAACGTTAATGATTGGGAGACTGTCACCAGGAAGAAGCACACCTTTAAGGAGTGGATGCAGGAGTATGAGTCCAACTTCCTGGGAACTGGTGAAACTTATGTTGACGGGGAGATTCTTAGAAGCCTAAAGGAGAATTGTAATAAAGACTTCTGGATTCGTTACAATAATAAAATGAGGATTTGGGAAGACCCTCAACCCCACCACGAGTATGTCCTTGCTGCTGATCCCTCAATAGGAAGGGACAGGGATTATTCAGCCTTCCATATTATTGACATCTACAACGGTAAACAAGTAGCAGAGTTCTACTCCAATAGAACTCCAATTAATGAGTTCGCCAAAATTATAGCAGCGGAAGCAAGGCTTTACAATACTGCCTTTGTTTGTCCTGAGAGGAATGGTATTGGTAATAACCTGATTTACTTCCTTAAGGAAGAGCTTGAATACGAGAATCTAGTTCAGGACGATAAGAGAGACATAGGAATACTGATCACTCAGAAAAATAAAGAGAATCTACTGGCCGATATGGAGCATAATATAAGGTCGAATAGGGTTCTCATTAACTCGGAAAGGCTTGTCAACGAGCTTTTAACCTTTGTTATAGATCCTGATACTGGGAAGATCAAGCCAGACTCTCACTGCCATGACGATTTAATCATGGCTTATGCTACTGCTGTGCATATTTTTAACAAGTTAAGAACAAATTCCTTCATAGAATCAAGTGAATCAGGAGATAAAACTTATATCCCACCCGCGATACAGAATGCATATACATATAACATAGGTACGTCCACCGGGGAACTCACTCAAGAGAATATTAAATGGCTGATAGGAAGATAAACGAAGGATTCACTGAATTTGCTGACACGACTAAGCCCTACAATCAACCTTGGGGTATGATTGGACGGTTTTACCGTAAGTTTTTTGCACGAGAAATTGAGGATGTAAAAGACGACCAGTATGTGGACCCAATCACAAATCGATCGATTGCGCCTCCTAAGCCACTACAGGGAGACGCAGTTCAGAACACTGATGTCGTTAGGATCGCTTCAGAGGTTGGGTATGAGAAAACTTACTATCCAGTAATCCCCCAGTTAGAATACGAAAGGAAGAAAAGATATAAAGAGTATGAGGATATGGATGGTTATCCTGAGATTAGTAGTGCCTTCGACATCTACGCCGATGATTGTACCCAAGAAAACATTGACGGAACTAAATGGGATATCGTAACAGATAACGAGCTAGTCAGAGAAGAAATCGCTGACATGTTTGATAATATTAACCTGGACCGATACCTTTGGGATATAACCAGGAATGCTTGTAAGTATGGGGATATTTTCCTTGAAACGATCATAGATCTAAACGAAGCCAAAAGAGGCATTCAAAGGATTAAAATTCTAAACCCTAACTTTATCCTTAGAGTTGAGGATGAGTTTGGTTATCTGCGACAGTTTATTCAAGAGATTCCTAAGAAAAATGACTGGACTAGTTATGGAGGCGTAGGATCCACCCTAGATGATACCAAGCACTTGCCGCTGGACCCAGGCCAAATAATCCACCTAAGACTTCATACGTCTGACCCTTCCCACTACCCTTACGGTAAGAGCGTTGCACATTCCGCAAGAGTAACTTATAAGAGCCTCAAGATGATGGAAGACGCAATGCTTATCTATCGTCTGGTACGCGCTCCTGAACGTCGTATCTTCTATATTGATACTGGGTCATTACCTGCTTCTAAAGCTGAAATGCACATTAAGAAGCAGATGGATAAGTTCAAAAAGAAAAAGAGCTTTAATTCACAGTCGGGGAACATCGAAGAAAACTTCAATGCTTTGGCTGCTGACGAAGACTTCTACATTGCTGTTAATGGTCAGGGAAGCGGCACTAAGATTGATACCCTTAGAGGGGCTGATAACTTAGGAGAAGTCGATGACGTTAAATACTTCAGAGATAAGTTGCTCGCCGCCCTTAAGGTTCCAAAGGATTACATTGTAGAAAAAGATGAGGCCCCAGAGAAGAAGGCTAACCTCGCTCAACTGGACGTTAAGTTCGCCAGAGTTATTGGTAGAATCCAAAAGTCGATTGAGATTGGGATTGAAACTATCGCAAAGAGACATTTAACTTTGAAAGGGTTTCCTAATGTATTAGTTGAAGGTTTGAAGGTAAAGTTACCTGCTCCTAGTGACATGGCAAAGCAGCGTCAACTTGGGTTAGATGAGCAAAAGGCTATGGTAGTTGGTCAAGTTAAAGCATTAGGGATATTCCCTATATCTAAGATATTGAAAGATTACTATCAAATGACCGATTACCAAATTGAAGAAATGAAGGATCAGCTTGAGCAAGAAATGAATGATCCTGTATATGCTCAACTAAAAGCGGCAGAGATGGGTATGCCTCCTCCAGGAATGGATCCGGGGATGGATCCGGGGATGGCTCCAGGAATGGCACCTGAGGTTCCAATGGAAGGGGCACCTCCTGCGGCTCCAGGTGAAACTCCTCCTCGTCAAATGGAGTCTTTAGACCTTGAAAATATGAAAGCTATGGCTATTGAAGCTGAGTGTGATGATGAATTACTGAGAATTTTAGAGGATAGAGAGCTTGGTTAATTTATTTTAACAAATGTAAGCTGCAAATTTAAGCTAAATAAAATTGATATACTGGAATAGTTATGTTAACAAACCTTATTGAGAATCGTGGAAAAGAATTTAGCAATCTCCTAAAGATAGGAGATTACTTGGCTAGAACTCTGAGAGAAAATGTAGAACTCTTTTATGTAGATGAAGGAAAGGCTACTTACATCACAGAGAACGGTTCTGTTATTTCTGGTAACTACTCCCACAAGCCTACACTAAAGCTTACTAATATTGTAGTGGAAGACTCTTCTGTGTTAGAAGACCAGAGTACCTTTGAGGAAGTGGCAGATAAAAAAGTATCTTTACTGCTTGCAGACTTACTAGAGAATGACTACTCCACTGCTGAGAACACGTTTGATAACATACTTTCTTTATACGAAACAAAGTTAACCTTTAACCGTGTAAAGGAAAGATTGCGGGAGAAGACCGCTAGATTTGGTGATAGCACAAAGATCATGTCCTCTAGTCAGTTTAAAAGAACTGCCGAGATTAAGGATCACATTGTTAAGTTCCTAAAAGAAAATAAAGACCTCTGCAATAAGACATCAATCCGAAACGGCATGAAGCTTGTGACGGTAGTCGCAAAGTCGTTTAATCTCCCTAAAAAGACCATTGAGGATCTTAAGGAAGAAAGAATGTTCGAAGTAGTGACTAAGGGTAACTCTAGTGTTTACGAGCATTTATGTAGGCAAGAACTGGTTCAAAAGGAACTGTTGGAAACTAAGAAAATGTTTGACAACATTTGGATTGACAACAAAACGGTGCATGAACTGTCAGAAATGGTATTCGAGTCGGACGATGATGCCGTTCGTGGTAAGGTAGCTGCACTAGTTTGCGATGCTCCTTATTTCGCTCTTGCTACTAAGAAGCAAATAGGAAACTTGATTCATAACTCTCTAAGCCTAAGTGAAGTAAAGATTACAAGCAGAGATGTAAACTCTTTTGTCAGCAAGATCTATGAAATGAAGAAGCCAGTCAGGGTTCATGTTTTAAATATTCTTAACGAAAAGTATGGAGTTAATGTAAAGAATCTAAAAGACGTTCCTACCTTCAGAAACCTCATCCTGAGTGAAGGGGATATTTTAACCAGTATAGCTAACGAGGCTCCCAAGTCCTCAATAGTTCGAAAATCTCTTCTTGAGCTTGCACATAGCCTTAAACTTAAGAACGGTGCGGAAGCTATTGACTTAGCAGAATTCCTTAACGAAGTCTTCACAGAAGCTGATTACTCCGAGGTATTAAACGAAACCAGTCTTACTAGTTACCTGGACTTTAATAGAGTTGCCGACGATCTCGGTAAAATTGGTCAAGTGTTGAAGATGATTCAGCCGTTAGTTTCAGGGGCGCAAGGTATGCCTCCTGAAGCGGGTATGCCTCCTGAAGCGGGTATGCCTCCTGAAGCGGGTATGCCTCCTGGGGAAGACCCAAATGGGCTAGATATGCCTCTGGATGGTGGTGACCCCCTAGGCTCGCCTGATCCAATGGAAAGTGGTGAAGAAGGTCCTTCGGAAATAATGCCTGACGCTCAAGAGGTTGCCGATGAGGTTCAAGCAGAAGAAGGTATGGAAGGTGAAATGCCTCCAGAGGAAGGTATGGAAGACGAGATGCCTCCAGAAGAAGGGATGGAAGGTGAAATGCCTCCAGAAGAAGGGATGGATATTTCTGCTGAAGAAGAAGTCCCAGAAATGGGAGAAGACGATCTTACCGCTCAACTGTCAAACATTGAAAGGATGCTTCAGGATCTGTTAGGGGAAGAAGAACCTGAGGAAGAGTTTGAGGGTGAGGAAATGGAAGGTGAGGAAATGGAAGGTGAGGAAGGTGAAGACTTCGTAGAAGATGACGGAGAGGAAGAGTTTGAAGAAGAAGAGGATGAAAAACCTAAGAGGCCAGACCCTTCCCGCTACAAGAACTAATACTTAATAGGACATAATGGCACTAGGAGACGACACAAGCAATGACATACCCTTAGGGGTAGGTTATGATGCTAACGGTAATGCTAAAAGCTTTGTAGAGCTTAGTGCCATTAATGTTACTAATGTAAGTGCTACTCAATATTGGGGTCTTCCCGCAGGGAGTGACGGTACCCTTAGTGGTTTAAGTGATACTCGCGTTAGCTCTACAGGTGCTCGGGCACCCCTTCATGGTGAATCTCTTGTTTATAGTGCAGGATATTGGGCACCAAGCGCGGTAATTGCAGGAGGTGGTGGTGGAGGCACCAGTTTACCTAATGGTGTTGGTGGGGATATACTAAGCTGGAGTGATATTGATGGTGGTGGTTTTTGGTATCCTAGCTCTACTTCGAATCTAGGGATTGCTACAACTGCGGCTCTAGAGGCTACAAA
>TARA_R110000868_G_scaffold73521_3_pt1 | contig 25855 bp, 12 predicted proteins | sample TARA_R110000868 | Tara Oceans TARA_R110000868 (sample SAMEA4397489) | marine metagenome | biome: Polar Biome; feature: [SRF] surface water layer (ENVO:00010504); material: water (ENVO:00002006), including particulate matter (ENVO:01000060) such as... | depth 5 m | reverse complement strand
CAAGCTGACGTTCAGGCAAGTTTTGATGATTTTGGTTCTATCGGTAGTCTATCATGCGACAACACGTGGAATTGTCAGTCTTGTGGAGTTTCCGGAACAATTGTTCCTGAGATTGTTGTCGTGGATTCCACTCACTTTCAATTGCGTGTTCCGTTCGAGGCGATTAACGCATATTGGGGTGGCCCGTACAGTATCTCGTGCAACGCGTTCTTTTATTTCATTGACGTTTAAGATGCCAACCATCGCTCAAGCCAACATTCCGATTATTGTGTTTCCAAACATTTTTGTCAGCCCATTTGGAAATGACGAAACTGTGCCAATGTATTCCAGCATTCCAGTGCAATCTCGCATTGCAACAGGATGCCTGCCTTGTGTTGTTTGTGGTGTCGGCGTGCGGAACTTGTCAAAAGTTTTGCTGGAAATTTCTCAACTTGCAAGTCTTGCAGCAACTGGTTCACTTCGTGGTTCGGCTTCCTCTGTCGTTAGTCCGGGTGAGTCCAACTTTGACCCTAATTCAATACCACTGTTTGACAGCCCTGGTGGTGCTCCGCCGCCTGTTCCTCCTATTCCTCCAACTCCTCCAGTTCCTCCTGTGCACGATCTCCCTGTAGATTGCTGTATGTATATAACAGATTTTGGAGTATTGCCTTATCCAGAAGCTGACTTGCCAGAAGCTGTTGATCTTTATATAAATGAAATCTTTTCAAGAGAACTAATTCTTAATGTTGTAGAATATAGAAGCACTGATATGCTTGCTCAACTTAGTTATCTTTTAAGTGAAGGATGGCAGTTATATATTTCAAATACACTAGTGCCAGCACCCGGTGGGAATACAACCTCATTCCCATGCTTAATATCTAGCGTTTATGACAGTGTGGGTAATTTATATGAAATAAAAGATCAGTTTCCTGCAAGCGTAACTTTTCACAAAAGCGGGCGTCCTAGTTTTGGCCCGTTTGAACGTCAGAGCTTGTGCTCATGGGCATACACTTATGAGATTTCTCCGGGGTTAAATGATATAGCAGTACTGTATTATTATGAGTCTGACAATCACTGGTATATGAACAGCGGCGTTACTTCTCTAGTTTCTAAGACTGATCCGCAAAACGGGCCACTTGGCGATTATAGCGACGGCTGGTCCGCAACAACATGACCTGCCCCCACCAGATCAGTATGGACAAGACGGGGCGCGGGAAGTGCAACCTTGGCCTGTCTTGTCCATGCTGGTTTGGTATTGGCAAATCATGGAGAGATCGTGATGAACCCGCTGGCATAACTGCCATCAGGAGCATTTATTACTGTGATACCATGACATTTAAGACGCTCATGAGAAATCTGTGATGTCTTTTTGCTCGACTTGGACCAATACTAAATTGCAATGAAACCGATCACCTATACACTCGTGGAGTCTGGTAGCGATGATTGTCGCAGAATGCAAAATTTTGCAAATTCGTTCTCCCATGAGATTTGTCCCTCTCCTTACATGCAACTCTATGAGTTTTCGCGTGAAGACACAACGTTTGGGTACAGTGAGCACACAAAAGTCCCAACCGTTTATCCTGCCTTTCATCCGTCTTTGACCCATCCACGTGATGTCATGCAAGTCATGTCCGATTGGCGAGCCCACACAATGATTCAACACGGTGTTGGTTACATTGCCATTCCTTTTGCATCAGAACGCGAATCTTTTCCTGAATCAATGATGAACAAACTTGGGTTGCAAAGAATGCGACGCGAGATCTACAAAACAAACTAATATGGGCGGCTCAACACCTTCGGTCAATCCAAATAATTATCTCCCGGCGTATAAAAGCACGTCCCCAGATTTTACCCAATGGGCAAATCTTTTAGGAACTTCCGGGACAATGGCAGATAGGAACCTTTCGCGGGCTACCAATACTCTTCCAGAACTTCGCACCGCGGATATTCCGGGATTGCAAGAAATGTTTGCTCGTGAAACTGAGCTAAACGCGCTTAAGAGTAAACAACTCGACGAACAACTAAATCCGGCCGTTGCTGCGGCCCGTGAACTCTCGAAACAGAGAATTCTTGCAGACGCATCAGAAGGACCAAGCACAGAACTTTCAAACATCTGGACAAAATTGGCATTGGGAGATACAATAGCCACGGGGGCTAATTCGGATAGCGGGTTTGCTCGGTCCGCCCTTGCGGACGCAACTCGTCGCGACTATATCCAGAACCGCGATCTGCGGACCGACCGTTTGCTTGCTCTCAGTGCTGCAAATCCTGTTCTTCAAGCAGGGATTGATCCTTCTGCGTTGGCTAGTCTTACCACCGGCGCCAAAGAACAGAATATGCAGAACCGCGAAGCGTACTCGGCAAATAATCGTGCCGGAACCGCACAACGTGCCGCTGATCTCAACAATCAATTTCAGCAAATGCTGCAGGCGCTTGCCCAACAACGTCAATTTGATACTGGACAACGTAATGCTCTTGCACAAGCAAGACTCACGTCGGCGGTCAATAGCGCAAATACTGCTACCGGCGCAAGTAATTCAACCACGACAGGGTTGATTGCTGGTGGAGGAGCTATTGCCGCTGCGGCGCTGGTTGCATTCTAAATTTGTGGGTTATCGCAACCACATTGACGATACCCATTGCTTGATTCGTGAGCTTTTGGGGTCATATACAAACCCGGTGGTTGCATGGTCAAGTGGTAAAGATTCAATGGCTTTGTTGCATATTATCAGAGACAAGTTTAAGGATCTCGATGTTCTTTGTTACCGCGAACCATGGTTTCCAGAAAAATTAGTTTTCACAAATAGCGTCATTGCATTGTGGAAGTTAACAGCCTGGGATTATCCTCCCGCAACGATTGGTTTACGAAAAGGGAATGGGCGTCTTGATGTCATCAACAACTATTTAATTGGACAACGAACAATGGCGCTTGCAAGAGGCACAGAACGCCCTGTTGAGAATCAGCCATGGTTATGTGGAGTGCGGACTTTCTTAAGTCGTCCAACGGCGGTTAGCATTCGATTTCCCTGGGATCTTATCTTTCATGGCCATAAGAGTTGTGATGTGGATCCTTGTTCTGGAGCAATCCCGTTAGACCGAAGTATTGTCAAGGTTGAGAACGGTGCCGATGCTGCATATCCGTTACGCTATTGGAGTGACGAGGACGTGTTTGAATATCTCGAGGAAAACGATGTGCCGATTGACCCATCACGCTATGCGAAGATCGAAGGCGAATGGCAGATTCTTGACGACAAGACGAACAACCCTGACTACTACCATACTTGTCTTAAATGCTGTGACCCTGAACAACCCGAAAAAGTCGTCTGCCCACTTACAAACCAAATGATTCCAAACATTCACGAACATTTACCATGGGTGCAGTTTGATTTACCTTATTGCGGTTTGAAGGATGTCCTATGATTGTCAGAAATGTGGAGCCTGCTGCGCTCACAAGTGGAGTTGGCCAATATTGCGAAAGGACCGTTCTGATGCAACTGGAATTCCCCTGGAATTTCAACACGCCTCACTCCCAATTATGCGGTCATCCCAAGGAAGATGCATTGCTCTCGTGGGAACCGTTGGCAAAAACGTCGGGTGCCAAGTCTACGCAACACGACCGTCTGCTTGTCGAAACTTTGTGCCTGGAAGTCCACTCTGCTTAGAAGCTCGACGCGCAAAAAATCTTCCCTGTGAAGAAAGAAATAATGTCACTCTATGAGCGTTTTGCATTATTCTAAATCATCAACTCTTAATCATTAAAAACTATGGGAGGCTCATCTGGAGGCGGCGGGGGGAGTAATACACCCCCAAAAGAAAAGTCAAACAATAACGAAGGCGAACTTATTGCTGCGCTCAACGCACAAGCCGCGCAAGCTGCCGCCGCTGAAGAGGCGCGGTGGCGGAGAGAACAAGCTCTTCTTGCCGCGCAAAAGGCAGAACAAGCGGCAAAAATTGCGGAAGAAAAGAAACTTCGTGAGGACGAACAAAAAAGGTTTAGCGACTCGGAGGCCATAAACAAAGCAAGCCAAATTGCGCAAGCCGCGGGTGCGCAAGCAACTGGAGCAGGGTATAATTTGAACGCAGCGCGAACCACAGCGCCTACACCAACAAGCGTTGCATCTGGGGCCACTCAAACCCCCACAATGACTTCAAATGCCGCTCCAATTAACCAATTCTACGTGCCCGACTACGCCAAGATTCGATTTGGCGGGTCGTAATACGCGCCATGGCGTTGCCGCTTACACGTCCGGTCCCTTTCCAGTTTGTAGACGGGGGCTCGTTTGCTTCAAATGGAGGATTCCAATGGAACATTCCAGCGCTGCTTGCCAATACAGGCCTTGGAGAAGGTCTTGCAAGTGCTGGTAAAAGTATTGGAGAAGGAATTACGATTAGCGCTCAGATGCGTGCGCGAAAAGACGAGGCGGAGGAAAATCGTCTTGCAAGAGCGGAAGAAGGAAACTTGGATCGTCTTGCAAGAGTGGAAGCGGCAAATCTCAAAAATGCTTCAAGCCCACTCACTGATGCGCGTTTAGAAAGTGTGATTCTGGGTAACCAGATGCTCACACAAAAGCTAAGCGACCTTCAGATACCCGATAGCCAATCGTGGGTAGAAGGACCATTGCCTGTTTCCGATAGTGGAAGTTCTACACCCGTGGGTGGCGTTCCATCGGTCGACGTAAACGTACCTCCTATTGCCGATGGTACCGTCAACGTCAACCAGGGAATGCCCATCCCGAAGGGAATGGAAGGAAAGAGCGGTGTTATCAGTGAAACAGTAGTTCCTGTTGAACCACCTTCTCCAATACTGCCGGTTGGCAAACTTTCTACGCTACCTCCGTTACCTCCGGCAGTGGAAACACCAGGCGCAACCGGAGTTCCTGTTGTTTCTCCTCAACCGCTTGCTAAACCTACTCCAGTCCGCACCCAAATTTCGCAGGGACTGTATACTGAAGAGGCCACACTACCTGATGGGTCCACAGTCTTTCAATTTGTTGACAAACGTGGAAAACGTATTGGAAACATTACAAAGACCCCAGCACCGCCACCTCCAGGTCTCCTCAGCGACGCTCAGCTCACGGAAGTCAACCGCATCACTGGCAAATATAACGCAGACCCGTTCATAAAGAGAGCCCAGGACGCGGTTGCTGAAATTGGCAATTTTACAGCGGCTATTCAACAGAAAAACGGAGCAGGTGACATCGCTGCAATCAACGCGTTTCAGCGCATGGTTGACCCTGGTGTTGCCGTCCGCGAAGGTGACATTGCCCTTATTCAGCAAGCAATCCCTCGTCTGCAGCGTTTTGGGTTAAAGGTAGCAAACTGGTTTGTAGGCGATCAACTTTCACCTGAGGCCAGATCACAACTTGACAAACTCGCAAAAGACTTGTATGCAACCAGAGTCAAAAATGCAAATGAAAAGTCCATTCCACGTTTTATGAAAGTCGCTAAGGCTGCAAGAATTCCCTTTGAGTATATTGGCGAAACCTTTGAGACGAATGCGCCTGGTTTTATGCCGGCGTCTGGTGGACTGTCCGTCATCACAAGTCAACAAGACTACGACGCTCTTCCTTCAGGCACATCGTTTGTTGATGTGAACGGAACTCCTGGCAGAAAACCATAACTCTATGGCTTGGCAAACACCAGCCGAAGCCCTTGTAGTTGCACCAGAGCCGCCTGAGGCGGTCAAACAACCCTCGTGGAAAACACCTTCAGAGGCCGTTTCGTTATTTGGAGCAACGGGAGATGGATGGAAAACCCCTGAGGATGCCGCGCTACTCGCTACACCTGTTCGTGAACGAGTTCGTGGTAAATTGTATCCAGAGCTTAATGAGATTGACAAAAAAGATCTTCAATCGTTAAACGATCCGGAAGAAATTGAGGCACTTCATACTGAGAACCTTCAGATTCCGCTCACGCAACCACAACAAAGGATTTTATTTGATCGCAATCGAAGTAAGGAAATAAGTGCAAGTGGTCTTGCCGGGGAGTTTCTCGGTGCAGCTGGAGAAACTCTTGCATCGACTGGGAAGGGTATCTATAAACTTGCCAAGGACATTCCTTTGCGTCCAGACAACACGTTCAACGCGGAATCATGGGACAAACGAAAAACCGCTTTAGAAAGTATTGGCTCAGGTATCATTGAAGGAGTCGAGGCAATTCCTCTCCAAGTAATCAAGGCAAAAGAGGGTGGAACGCGCATCACTGACTATCTAAAAGAGACTGCGGGATTGCAAGACAAAGAACAATCCTTTAAGAATTTTCAAGCGCGTCTTGACATGACCCAGGCGGAAGCTGCTGACCGTATCCGCCAACCGCAGAGAGGTGCCGCGATCTTAGGCGACCTCTACCGAGCCGCAGGAGCAGACGAAGCCGCAGAAAATCTTGACATTGGAGCAGCAACGCCCGACCCAGATATTGCAACGGCAGCAGCTCTCACGAGTCCAGTCAATCCGATTATTCTCCCAATGCTAGGAGTCGGTAAGTTAGCACGGTTGGCAGGCGCAACGGATGTTCTCTTAAATGCTGGCGCAAAGGTTCGTGGTGTAGCCGGAAAAACTCTTAACAAAACTGGCACATTCGTCGAAAATACAGGCACCAAGACATTTACTCTCGGACAGGGAATTGCAAAAGCTGCCAATACCGCAGGTGAAAAGATTTATGGGATTCCTGGAGCGCCTGTCCCTGGAACTGGCTTGCTCTCTCGTGTTGTTGCAACTCCACTCGTTGTTGCTGGCAAAACAATGGAGAAGGCTGGCGGCGTTTTGCGTTCCGTTGGAGTCCCGATGTCGGCGGAAAAGATCGGCGTTCAAGGTGTTTTAGAAACAGCTGGCAAGTCTGCAGATTCTTCTAAACTAACGCGCACAATGTTTGGTGGTTATCGAGGCCGCGCTGCTGACTTTGCTTTGCGCAATGGGAAATACTTTGTCGACAAAGGAATTCATGGTGCGGTCCTGATGCCTGCTCTTGGTTTTACCGAGATTGAGACCCCGGAGGATGCAGCCCGGATGTCTGGTTCTGGATTTGGTATTGGAATAATCGGTGGTGTTACTGATTATTCGGCGGAAAATACACTCCGGCAACGCCGTTTTCAAGATGCGGACGTTGACAACGCGTTTAAGCAGATGGATCCTGCAACTCGTGCAAACCTCACCGCGTATACCTCTTTTGATAATGTGGTTGATGCTGCTCGGCAAGACTCTTATGCGAAGAGAGCGAAAGTGATCGCTCTGCGCCAAGCCTTTGCAAACGAAGACGCAAAGGTGACGGCCGATGTGGTTGCCAAGGCCGAAACAGAAGCTGTTGCGGCCGAGAAAAAGACGTTGGCGTACCAAAACGCCAATAAGGCAACTCGTGATGAGTATGGTCGCCAAATGCGAATTGCTGTTACCGACATTCATAACCTTGCCAACGGTGTGGCAAGAGCCTCTGGCCTTAAGAATGTCGATATTCTTGTCCTCACACGTCCTGAAATTAAGCAGTTGCTTCTTGAGAAATCGCCTGGGATAACGCCCGAACTTGCAGAACTGTGGGCAAACCAGATGGGTTTTGCGGATGAACGCACACGCCAGGATGGACAACCAACATTTCAACTTGATCCAACGCGGCCAAGTATCATAATTAGTATCGACAAAGTTCGTGAGGCTGTTGCAGCGGGACGGTATGCTAGCATGCAACACGCAATGATGCATGAGGTATTCCACGGACTCGAACAAATCCCAGAGGTTCAAGACCTTGTTGGTCCAATTCGCAATAAGTTTTTTGCACGAGAAGTTACGGGTCCAGACGGTCGAACAACAGTTGAGGGGAAAGGGTTGACCCAAGAAGATCTTGTCAAGGCATATATTCTCCACTATGCAAGGGGGATGAACCCTAAGACTGCACTTGATCGGTTTAAGAATCAAGAGGGCGTTGTGGACTACGCAAAAGTTGCTGAGTATATGCGGCGTGAAGTTCTGTCAGAAGCGGTTGGATTACACCCTTCCAATATCGGCATGACCCTCGGTTCCGACATTAGAAGTCCAATCAAGTCCGTCGTAGATTGGGCCCGTAAGAGTGAAGCAAATTCTGCGGTTGGCCGTTCTTTGGGAATACTAAAACGAATGGGCGTTGACCTCTCTGGGCCTTCTGTCTACTCAAAACTGCTTGGCCAAACATTCACAGCAGAACAAACTGCGGTGATTGGTGACCTGTTGCGTAATATCGCACGCCTAAACGGTGAAATGAGTTCAGCAGTTGGGTATAACACTGACCCCGCGCCTCTCACTCGCGCAGAAATCGTAAACTCTCCAGCACTTCGTGAAAAGTATAAACATGAGATGTTTGCGACCGAGATCGTGGCGATTGTGCGCGATGCAGCTGGAAATGAAGTTTCTCGCACCGTTCTGCCAAATCAAGAAGCAGCCAGTGAGGGCTCGTGGGTGAACCAGGATGGTGAGGTTTCGCAGACTGGCGGCAAACCGAGTGTTGCACCTGTCCGGAATATCCCGCAAGGTGGTAATGTAGTCGTTGAACACGTCATCGCAATGCAAGCAGACGGAAAGACACCGCGTATGCTGTCCGACAAAGAAGTTGAACGCCGAGCGCGTGACCGTAATGCAATGATCGAAGCGGCAATCCGAGGTACCGGTACAGATGTCGGTGGAATGAGTGACTCTGATGCTGGTGGATTGCGTGGAATTTTAACTCCAGCACAAGTCGAACGCGTCATGGCAATTCCTGACCTTATGTTGCCAGCTTCCTTGAAAGTTAAGATCAAGGAGTTTAATGATGCGATGCTGGAACGCGCTGGAACGCGCTGGATCATCGACTACCATGCAGCAAGTGGTAGCAAGGGCAAGTACCGCTCCTTGGCCCCGAAGATTCGCGATGTTGTTCCACTCGGTTGGCATTTCACAAAACAAGGTCATCTCAATGTCACCACGATCTCTGTTTCTCGGTTGTTTGACAAGTTGAATGCATGGGCAGGACGTTTACCTGAACGACTTCGTCCTTGGGGTGGTAACCGTGAACGGTTTTGGAGTGACTTAATGGGATACCTTGCCCGTCACCAGAGTCTGCAGGGACTGAGTGGAGAAGAATTGACGAGAGCCCGTGAAGAAACCCTCGGAATGCTTGACACGGATCGTGGCACCGCAATTGAGAAGCGCAATAAGATCAACGATTTCTTTAACCTTGCAACCAAAGACACGATGGACTTGAATCCTGATCGTTCGCGGACGCCTGGAACCCGCAAGAGTGGAGCTAGAACCGCCAAGGAGGATGAGAACAACGTCGACCGCACGATTATGAGCGTGCGTCTGGATCGTATTTCTGCAATGGAGAAGTCAAACGCAGAACCGATGCCAATTGATTATGGCAAGATCGTGGCGAACATGATGCCTGCCAGAGAGTTTGACGCCGAGTCCCAGGGGTCTCAAAAGCCGCTTCGGCGGCCGCAAAATCGTTTCGAGGAAGAGATCGAACAAATCAACCGCCTCAGTCAGACTCTGGAACGCATTGACAGCGAACTCACTGAGGACATCAAGGAAGCATACGACTATGCAACTCAGACTGGCGATTGGAGTGACCACCAAAGCCTAGTGGCAGAACAAGCAGAGTCAAAGCGCCGCCTTTCTCAGTTAGGGTCTCGTTGGAAAAGCGCGATAAAGAACAAAGACGCCTGGTCAAAGATCGGAGTCGGAGAAGGAAATGAGCGCGGCATCTTCTCACCGAGGATTGAAGAACCGCAATTCATGCCAGCGGATCGTATGGAGGAAGGAGATAGTCTTTACCACGTTACTTTTACAAATAAGATTCCAAGCATTCAGAAGAACGGCCTAAGAAATTTCCAAACTACTAATTGGGTTAAATCTGCCAACAAGGAACGCTATGGGGAAGGGCAGGTCTATGCTTTTGATAACCTGACGGATGCAGTACGGTGGGCAGGGAAAATGGACTGGGAGTTCAACAGAGGTATTGGGACTGGCAAGGTTTCAATCGTAAAAATAAAGTCAGATAGTGGCTGGGAGTTTGACCCCGCACAAGAGGCATCTCCGCTTGACTCTGCAGGTTCAAAAGGAAAATGGCTCAGGCGGTATCAACCGACAACATCTGAAGATATAGTCGACTCTGCCCAAGTTACGATTGAGCAAATCAAAGCCGTTTTTGGCGGCAAAGAGATTTCAGATAAAAGTCTATTCAGAAAAGAACCAAATCCGCAATTCATGCCTGCCAGAGAGCTCGACAAGCAACACTACTCTGGCGAGTTTCCTCCTATGCGCACGCCGCTTGGTGATGATCCGGAAGGAAAACTTCGCGATACTCGCTACGTCTACGGAACCGTCAAGGACGGTAAGACTACGTGGAATCCTGAGCGCGCTGCACGACACGAGGAAATCATCGATGAGTTTTTGCAAAATGGCACTGTCTCTGACCAACCCACCGCGTATCTTGTTGGTGGCCCGATGGCCGCTGGGAAGACGACTTTAATTGACCTGCTTCGCAATAAAGGAGATCTTCCGGCAAAGTCCGAGACAACCTACATTAACCCAGATGCAATCAAAGAATATCTTCCTGAATTTGAAGAGTTCAAGAAGCTGAAGGAAGATCGCGGAGCAACGGCGATCCATGAGGAGTCAAGTGAGATTAGCAAAGAGCTGTTGCGCAGAGCCGTTGCTGAGAACCGAAACATCTTATGGGATGCAAGTTTTACCGGCGCGTCTGCTCCTAAACAAATTAAAATGTTAAAGGATGCGGGCTACAAAGTCATTGCGTATGCAATCCAGGCCCCTGTCGAGGAAGCTGTTGCCAGATCACAGCGCCGCGCAATACGAGAAGACCGCGGTGTGCCGTCTTCTGTCTTGCTCGGCAGCCACAAACTTGCGCCAAAGCTGGTGGATACGCTGGCAAACGCTGATTCGCTGCGCTTTTACTTCACGGAAGTCCAGCATGACACACCGGATCTTGACCCAGTGTCAACGATGGCCGTGATGGCGGAAGGCGATAATCAAAGTGGAGTCCGAATTCTTAATCAAGAAGAATTTACAAAGTTCAAAAAGAATGCTTTAATAAATCCAGATGCAACCAACTATGAATCACTCTTCCTTGACGCCGACAAGGGCGCAGCTCCAGAAAACGGAAAAACAGGAGCTGGACCGCGCGGAGAAAGCAATGGCATTCGCCAGGGGGTTCAAGGAGAGGCAGCAAAACAAGAACGCCGGGCAATCCGCAATCAAATCCAAGACGATGAAGCCGCTGGAGACCGTTCCTATTCTGCCGCAAAAGGGTGGGCGTATGGCCCCATCATTAAAGCTGACAAGCCCAATTCCGAGGTAAGCCTCTCTGCCGTTAATACCGGCGAACCTGTCACGATCGAAGTGTTTCATGGCACCCCGATGGGTCCTGATGCAATTCTTGATCCACGAGCTAAGCAACTTGGAGTGCGTGAACGCCGTGGGCCTCTTGTTTTTGGCACGACGAGCAAAATGTGGGCCACTGGATACGCGCAACCGAGCGACGACGCTTTCATAAAGTATGCAAAGAAGAACAAGAAGATCAAGCCAACCGTAATCCGCGCTCTGGTTCGCGCAGCAAATCCCTTGGTTGTTGATGTTAAGGGAGGAGTGCACCGCGAGGTCTATCCTCGCCTCCTTGCGCAAATGAAGCGCAATAACCACGATGTCTTGATCGTCAAGAACGTTAGCGACAACCCAAACTTTGAGTCCGGTCTGATGGGCACGAATGTTGTGATGGATCCTGCAAGTCCAGCCGGAATTCGTGCAGAGCGTGATCCTAATCTTCGCCAAATGGAAGGCCTCGTCGGCTTTCTCGGTGATGTTGTGATTGTGCCTCAGCAGTCTTCGATTTTACAAGTAAACGAGACAGTGCTTGAACGTCATCCCTCGATCTACCAACAGTTCATGCCTGCCGAAGAGTCTCAATCCTACTCAGAGTGGGATGGAAAAATCCCCACGAAGGGAAAGGCTTTGGGGTCGATCGAGGCTGCTGCGGTCTTAGCCAATGGGAAAATTTATACCGGTGCAAACCACTTTGACGCTCTCTTGAATGCGGTAAACGCAGGAGAGTTTGGAAGCAAATATGCAAACCTATCCGACAAAGAGTTTGAGACCCAATTTTACGATAATTCGTCAGACTTTAACAAACTATGGTCCAAAAAAGCTGATAGGGATGAGGTAAATGTAGACGGATTTGTCACAGAGGGAGGTCACTATGTTGACCGAGACCAAGCAACTCGTCTGGCTAGAAAATACGACGATTTTGAGGGAGACGAGTTGCACGGCGGTCATATTAGTGGCCAGTTCATGCCGAGCAAGCAAGACTTCACAGAAAAGGCGCTTTCCCTGGAAGAAATGTCGTCGATCAAGAAAGCCGCAGCCGATGACATGAACGCCTCATTCGGGAAAGGAACTAACCCTCTCGATGCACGCGGATGGTGGCTAGATCGTTCAGGAAATGTGATTCCTGTGGCTGATAACCATTACGACACGATTCTTAACGGGCTAGACCGCTCAGAGGTCAAAGACCCACTTACGACCGCGATGAGTTCTGGAATGATACGCCTCACGACCGACATGGGTCTCGGAGGCCCAGGAAAAGACATCCACGTTGAAGGCAAAACAAGAAACGCGATGTCGCCGTCTCAGCGTCGTGCTCTTGATGCCATCGCGGACCACACTGGAGGAAAAGTGATCTACGCTGGGCAATCAAGAAATCTATGGACTCAGTTCATGCCAGTCGAACGCGGATTCTACAGCCAACTAGAAAAAACAATCGAAGACAAGATGCCACGCTCCGCTTCGCCTGACCAAATCCTTGGCATCATCCGCAATGGCAGCGTGAAACCTGGTGAGATTCAATGGAGTGGTCTGGAGGAATGGCTCGCTGGCAAAACAAAAGTGAGCAAGGACGAGTTGCTGAACTATCTGCAAAATGAAGGGAGAGTTGAGTTTATTGAGACTGAATTGGGGGAAAACTCTTCATTTGAGCAGAATTGGCAGACTGCTAGAAGGATTGCCATTGAGAACATCGCTGGAAATCTTGCTTACGCTGACGGGGAGTATTGGCAGAACACTTCTGATTCTGATAAGCAGGACTATCTCCGAAAAGCGGAAGAGAACATCACGGACGCTGATATTGAAGAAGAACTTGATCCAAGAACTGGAATAGACCCGAATATCGGGATGCCGAAACACTCTGACCAAACTCTTCCAGGAGGCACCAACTACCGCGAAATTGTTTTCTCGCATCCAGTCAGAGGGCAAAAGTTCCAAGCGCTCCTGAACGACGAATGGCAGTCTTTCAATACACGGCAAGAAGCAATCGACGCCGCTAAAGCGCAGGGCTTCGACATTGTCTATAATCCGGGTTTCCTGAGAGAGATCAGTGATGAGACTCCCTATCGATCATCCCACTACAACGACATCCCCAACTACAATGGTCACATGCGTCTTAACGACCGCACTGATGCAACTGGCGAAGATGGCGTATTCGTTGAAGAGTTTCAGAACGACCTCCATCAGCAAGGTCGGGAGAAAGGGTATGCTGGAGAAGATGGACTCACAGACGTAGAGCGTTCAGAGTTAGAAGCGTTAAAGGCTATCTTCCCAAAAGCCATGTCTGATTCTGAGATTGTGCGGTTTGATAAACTTAAGGGGAAATATAAAGAAGGTAAAATCCCAGACGCACCATTCCGAAAAGACTGGCCGCTACAACTCTTTAAGCGTGCCTTACGCGAGGCTGTTGAAACTGGCAAGGATTGGATTGGTTGGACGACTGGCGATACGCAAGCAGAGCGGTATGATTTGAGCAAGCAACTTGATGAATTGCAGTATCGAACCGATGACGAGGGCAAAACCTACATTCTGGGGGCAGTCAAAAACGACAATTACTTGAACGTTTTCCCTTCGACAGATCCGATCCCCAAAGAGAAATTGGAAGAATACGTTGGCAAAGATGTCGCCCAGCAGATCATCAACGGAGGAAGCAGCGGCAGCATCACCGGCGATGGATTAAAGGTCGGCGGCGAAGGCATGAAGGGCTTCTACGACAAGATGCTGCCGAATGAGGTCAACAAGTATGCCAAAAAGTGGGGTGCCAGAGTGGAGGAAGGAAGTTTCCGCGTAAGTAATAAGGATATTGTTTTAGAAGAAAACGATGCAGCAGAGAAGATAGCTGCGGACGGCTTCCAATCCTACGATGTCCTGGAACATTATCCTGAAGGGAATATCCCTAAGCTGACTGAGCAATTTCAAAATAGACTCGACAAAATCATTGACTCATACTGCGATGAGATCGACAACGGACTCTCTCACAGAGAGGCTATTAAAAGCCTAAAGCAGGAATTTTCAGAAATACCGGTTGATGCGATTGACAGGTTTGTGAAATCCCGAGCAAGTAAGGGAAGTTTAGGAAAGCAAAAATTCCACAAACTTGCCATCACTCCAGAAATGCGCGCTAGCGTTTCTAAAGGACAACCGCAATTCATGCCGAGCAAGCAAGACTTCACAGAAAAGGCGCTTTCCGAATTAAATAACTTCGTATCCGGCGATAGACATCAGACCGAAATCAAAGAACTTCAACTCCTAGCCGCAAAACCTCTGGCCAAGCCGGTCAAGTTGCAGCGAATCGCTTTTCAGGAAGAACTTGCAGAGGGTTTGAAACCTGGCGCCTTGGTCGACATCACTGACGAGCATGGTCTGGCCTCTTTTACTGGCCATGATCTGTTAGGCGACCCATACCGCCGGGAAAAGCTCACCGACCAAATTACGTTGGAGGGCGAGTTGCTCGCGCCGAATGATAAGCCAGTCATTTATCAGGTGGAAGCAACGCACGGGTTAAAGGTGCCTTACGACTTGCTGGACGAATATGTCAGCAGCAGTTGGGGCAACCAAGATGAGTATCTGTTAACCGGTAAATTCTTAGTGGATAGTATCGCCGAAGCAAAAACCGGCGAGACTGTTGTGAAGCTCCGGCAAATCCAGAAGTCCAGTCAGCCGGCAACGCAGGTGCACTTCATGCCAATGGAGAAAGGATTCTACAGTCAGCTGGAGCGTACTGTCGAAGACAAGATGCCAAAGTCAGCATCGCCTGACCAAATCCTTGGCATTGTTCGGAACGGCGGTGTAAAACCTGGTGAGATTCAATGGAGTGGCCTGGAGGAATGGCTCGCTGGCAAAGACAAAGTCACCAAGCAAGAAGTGTTGGAGTATCTGCAGAACGAAGGGAGAGTTGAGTTTATTGAGACTAGATTGGGTAAGACTGTAGGCGATGAGCGCCAACAAGATCGTTTTGAGAGTGAACAAGTCAAAGAAGAGATGGATCGCATTGCAAAGGAGCGGTTTGATGTTGATGATTCATGGGATCTTGAAGACGACCAAGTTGATGCGCTTGAGAATGAAGCTCGAAGGAATCTCATGACCGGTTCTGAGACCGAGGAATTGCCAACGAAATACTCTGACCGAACTCTCCCAGGCGGCACCAACTACCGCGAAATTGTTTTCTCGATGCCGGAAAAAGGTGTTAACCGTCTTAACAAGGAGGAGAAGAACGAATATCAACTCCTTGCCGTGCAACGCAGAACCGCAGAAGATTATGGTTTTGGACCTGACGACAAGTATGGTTTCGATGCTGAAAAAGAAGCCCGTTATCAAGAACTCCTTGCCCGCATCATGAAAGGAAATGAGTCGTTGCAAGAGCGATTTGATTCCTCCCACTACAACGACGTGCCAAACTACAATGGCCACATGCGTCTTAACGACCGCACTGACTCAGTGGGCGAAGACGGCGTATTCGTTGAAGAGTTCCAAAACGACCGCCACCAAAAAGGACGGGAAAGAGGGTATGCGGATGGCACGAGTCTTGCTGAAGAAGCTCGACTCAAGGAAGCTTTGGCAGAAGCTGAAAATCGCATGACGTCTGGTCCTGCGGAAGGCCCAGAAGCAAATCGGAATGTGGAACTGTATCAGGAAGCGAGCAGAGCATACCAAAAAGCCAACTCTCCAAATGGAGTCCAAGACGCACCATTCCGCAAGGACTGGCCGCTGCAACTCTTTAAGCGTGCCTTGCGTGAAGCCGTTGAGACTGGCAAAGACTGGATCGGTTGGACTGTTGGTGAGACCCAAGCCGAGCGGTATGATCTGAGCAAGCAGGTTGACTCCATTGCGTATCGAAAAGATGGAAACCAATTTTCGGTGTCTGCCAAAAAACACGGACAGCGGTTTCAAGAACTTGGGATTTTCCCCGAGGATAAGTTGCCAGAAGTTGTTGGCAAAGAGTTAGCCCAGAAAATGATGAACGACGAGGGGACGGAAATCTCCGCAAATGACACCGGCCCGAATTACAAAGGAGGAGTCAAGACGTTCTCTGGCGTAGACCTGAAGGTCGGCGGCGAAGGCATGAAGGGCTTCTACGACAAGATGCTGCCGAATGAGGTCAACAAGTATGCCAAAAAGTGGGGAGGTCGAGTTGAAGAAGGTGAAGTCCCTGTTGGATTCCAAACTAAAATTATGGGACCTTATGGCAGAGAAGTTATTTTCGACAATGACTGGACTCCGGAGGATTCACGCTATGTGGTTGTTTATCGCAATGGCGAAACAACCCCATTTAGAACTAAAGAGGAAGCTAAAGAATGGCAAAAAACTGAAGGTGGCGAGATACAAGAGAATTTTGTTCCAACTGTCAAGTTCCACAAGCTAAAGATCACTCCAGCCATGCGCGCTAGCGTGAGCGAAGGACAACCGCAGTTCATGCCGGGTCGAACTCCAGCTCAGCGAGAAGAGCTTAAACGGAATCCAATGACTGAGGACGAAGCTGGCGCAGCATACCGCTGGATCCATGCCGGTGACAACAAGTCTCTACTCAAGAAATCTGTCCAGAAGAAATACGAGCCTTACCAGCTCGCAGAGCCAACAAGGTTGTACCAAGGACAAAGAGACGAAGGTGGACTTGGTTATTCGTCGTGGACAAAGTCTCTCGAGAACGCACGCGGGTATGCTGAGGGTGGAAAAATTGTGTCAGCCGTGTTTCGACCAGAGCAAACGGTCGTTGACTTTGAGCGCGCGCAAGAGCTGAGAGGGTGGACTGATAACTTCATCCCGCAAGAGAGAGAAGTCGTCGTCAAGAGAGGCGAGGTGGGAGAAGACCCGCAGGAACACGATTCTGGTTTTAGCGCGCAGTTTATGCCAGCGTCAAAGGACATCCTGACGCGAGGCACACGCCAAGACTTAGAGTTCTGGAACCGCGAGTTGGAAAATTCTGGGATATTAAAAAAGCCAACAACGCTGGAAGAACTTGAGGCCTTCATCAAAAAGAATGTAAAGGATCAACGCGAGATAGGCTATGGCGAAATTTTCCCTACTCCCGATAAGGAGAAAATCAAGGCATATTATCAAAAGGTTGTGCGCGATGCTCCAATAGAAGCAGCAGCAGACTTTCCTCCTGATTGGTTAGCTTTAAGAGCTATGAGCCAAAAAGAGTTTGATGCTCAATTTACCGAAAAGTTGGTCGGCAAGATCACTCAGGAGAGGTCCGAGTCTCTTGCTGCAACAGCGGACTATCTACTTGGCGAAGAAAGTTACTCGCCGGCAGAAGTCGCCCAGATCATTAACTCGGCCAGGAAAATCCGAGTTCTTGCTAGGAAAAATGATCAGGGAGAGCTCGTGCCAGTTGCACAAAAGATCACGGCCGGGAACGAAGCAGTTCCTAATGAAATCACCGGGGCCACCGCGTCAAGGATAGTGGAGAGGATGAGGCAAGGAAAGAGTTCTGATGATGCATTTGTGCAAGGAGTTTTTGATGGGATGAAGGCTGCATCATCCAAGACGGACGGAAAGAGCGGTTGGAAAAAATATGCTCAGTCGAATAAGAGAAAAGACGCAGAAGCTCTTAACAACGACCTGGCATCAACGAACTGGTGTACGGGAGGCAGCGTGGGGACAGCTAAATCGCACTTGGGTGGGGGAGATTTCTACGTTTATTTTGAAAATGGAAATCCTGAAATTGCTGTTCGCACCGACGACGGAAAAGTTGCAGAGATTCGTGGCCGAGGAGAAGGTCAAAAAATAGAGAAAGAGTCACTTCGCCAGGAGGCAGAATCTTTTCTGCGCAAGGGAGAAGGCCCGTCTGGAGGAGACGACTATCTCAGCGACCAATTGTACCGCAATGCGGCTCTTGAATATAAACGAACTGGCATCTTGCCAGATGAGGCTTATCGCTTTTTCAATCAACACGGTGAACTCATTCCGCAAAGGCCAAAAATGGGAGGATACGGGCAAACGGAGTTTGAGAAAGAGTATGTCACTATCTATAGAGAGGCAAAGCTCAACGAAAGCAAGTTTTTTCAAGACGGGATTCTCAAAACTTCGCTTGCGTACACTGGGAACGACACAAACAACGCACGATATCGAGAAGTGCAGGGAAGCATCAAGGCAAACGACGCAAACACTATCAACTTGCCAGTCCTGACGAAGAGTGGCAGCATCTACGCCAACAACGCAGAAACTATCGACTTGCCAGTCCTGACACAAAGCGGCGACATCTTCGCGTGGCACGCAAAAACTATCAACTTGCCAGTCCTGACGAAGAGCAGCAATATCCACGCGGACAACGCAGAAACTATCAACTTGCCGTCCCTGACGCAGAGCGGCAACATCTACGCAAACGACGCAAACACTATCAACGCGCCAGTCCTGACAAGGAGCGGCAACATCTCCGCGTACCAAGCAGAAACTATCGACTTGCCGTCCCTGACACAGAGCGGCCACATCTCCGCAAACAAGGCAAGAACGATCAACTTACCAGCCCTGACACAGAGCGGCAATATCCAAGCGGACAACGCAAACACTATCAACTTGCCGTCCCTGACGCAGAGCGGCCACATCTCCGCAAACGACGCAAACACTATCAACTTGCCAGTCCTGACACAGAGCGGCAACATCTCCGCGTACAACGCAGAAACTATCGACTTGCCAGTCCTGAAGAAGAGCGGCATCATCTCCGCGTACAACGCAGAAGTAGTGGTCGTGGGAACAAAGTTGCGAAAAAAGGTAAAATTTTCCAGAAAATTTGTCGATCCTGGTGCTCAGGGACAACCGCAGTTCATGCCTGCAAACTACATTGACTTTGGGAATGGCGATCCCTACGTATACCACTTGACAGGTGTTCCTGCGAAAAAGTTCAAGCGCCTTGGAATCATGCCTTCGAAAGATGGGTATTCGGGACCTGGGGTTTACATGGCCAATACTCCTGAGGCAACCCAGTATTATCATGAACTGGAGGATTCTGGTTCTAACCTCATGCGTATTAGCAAACAAGACTTAGTTGACACTTTTGGAAAATACAGCAGAGAGACTCCGGAGGGAATAGAGTTCGACGATGACACTGGTGAAGTGTTTCTTTCTGGCAGCAGGTCAGTTCCTCCTGAGATGATTCAGTCACGACTACCCGATGGAAGCTGGAAGTCCGTAACACAGTTTATGCCTACCGACGCTAAGGAAGCTCAAAGTGATTCCACGAAACCGCTTGCCGGTGTAAATTTGCCAAATATGGAAACCGTGATGCCAGGAATTAGAGTCGGCCTGAGAGACGTGCCATCCGCACGGATCGCTACGCCAAACTTCATGCCATCAGGCGACAACGCTTCTGTCCTCCGCGACGCAAAATACCTTGGTCGCAAGAAGGACCGCGTAGAACTCAACCGGATCGTACGACTGTTTCCACATATGGCTGAGGATCTCCGCAAGGCATACGCCGAAGGTGAGAAGCTTGGATTTGAACCACAACAATGACCGAACCGTTTACTGCGTCTGCGCCGATCATCCAGACGGAGATCCAAGTTCGCGGTCCTGAACTTTGGGCTGAACTCCACAGGTTTGCGGTCGAACTGCCCGCTAAGGGAGTCGTTGATTGGGTTGCAGCGTGGCTTGCAAAGATTCCGTTTGAGGGATGCCCTTGCGAGCGCCACTGGAAAATCTGGGTCGTCGAACACCCAATCCGCTACAGTGACCTCTTTGCGTGGTCAGTGGAAGCGCATAACGAGGTCAATCGCCGGACTGGGCGAGACCTCGTTACGGTTGAAGAAGCGCGAGCGCTTTGGTCAGACGTCGTTGTGATTACCCAGCCACCCCTCGTAAAAGTAGCATGTGCCATGCGGGGCTTCAACGCGGGTACCCAGGGTGCGCGCTAGGTAGTCCCAGTTCCACCGCAGTCCGCGGAATGTGTAGATGCAGATTGCGTTGTTGTGGCTGAAGCGGATGGTGATCACGTTCTTCTCAAAGTGTAAGCACGGAGAGATGCAGTTGCCAGCCCACCCGAAAATGAGGTGGAATTTACCAAGCGCCAGGATTGTGTGATGTTTGTTGCGGATCAGTTTCATAAGGAGGACACTCTACGAAGTGCTTGGGAGGTCGTACACCTTTTCTTCGAAGTATTTTCACAATGAATTTATCGGCCAAATATACGGAAGTTCGGAAGAAACATCTGGGAACCACGGTTGGTAGTGATCGCAATTCTTCCGAAGAAGATTGGACTGATGGGATTTGTGAAATTCTAAATCCCCGAACCATGCAGGAATAGAGGAGTCTTCGGATATTCTGTCTTGAAACCACGGCAACAAGGAGTCTTTGTATCCGCGACCGATCCAGGTTTGGCATACAATCAACCCGTATTTTGCCAAACTCGATTCAAACCCTTGCCACATTTTGACAGCAGGATGATTTTTCCAACCGTATGCAGAGTCGGTCAACGCAAGATATATTTGTTTGGCTTCAACGCGTTGTTTGCCTAGTCGTTGGCGATCGAGGCACGCGGCTGAATCTGAGAAACTAGGGAATGGCAAAAATGTTTGCATGTGATTTTATGGAATATATTTCTTTGGACCGTCAATGACCCACACCTTCTTACCACCACTTCGTTTACTAGACACACCAGATCCTTCACGCGATTCCAGTTTGCCCATTTGCACGCCGACCCATTGAGGACTGTGGCGACTCAGGATGGGTCGTAAAGTATCGTCCAACATCAACTCTTGCATCAACTCAGTCGCATTGCCCTCAAACCCTCTGTTGGTGGCTCGCAAAAATGAGTCAAGGATGTCTGACAGCATTGCCGCGCCAGTGCTTTCACCAGCCGCGTCTCGAAGAAATGGATGGTGATAACTTTTTACTCCATAACGTGGGTTTTCATCGAGAACGTGAATAGGCGGTTCCCACGCATCGAGCCACGCGAGAAAGTGAGGCAATTCTCGTCCCATAGTTTCGTCCATCTCTTCCTCCCCTGGGAATTGTCGTTTTGTGCCGTGACAGACGAACAACATCAGTTTATCCAGAATTGAGGTATCAAGATCTGGTAAAATTCTAAGACTCTCGGCATCTAAATTCCCTGTCACGACAACCCGTCCCGCCCACTCGATCATGACAGGATCACGAAACTTTGCATGGAACTCGAATGACCGGTTTGCAGCCATTTTCTTGAGTAAACTTGAGAACTTTTTATGTTCGCTGACGGAATCACCCGGTGTTGCATCGTCAATCGCCCAGAGACCAACATGGAAGAGTTCCTTGTTGAATCCGGTATCGCCTAGAAGGAACTTGCTTGCATCCGCGTGCCCACCCATGATCCGACTAAGAATCTGGTTTGAGAGGAGTGTCTTGCCGCGGCCAGTTTCACCAGCAACAAAGATTGTCTGACCTTGTCGCAGTTTTCCGTCTCTTGCACTTCGCCAAAACCGTTGTGTCCATGCAAGAAAGAACTCTAGTTGTTCCCATGGATCGAAGAATGTCTGCAAGAATTCTCCAAACCAAGGAAAGGATTCTCCCCATTCACCAGGTTCTTCTTCTGCCGGTGCCATTGCTGTCACTCTTGCAGTATTAAGCACTTTTTTGCCCATGAACTCCATCATGCCCGCCGGCCGATAAACAAAGGGAGCTGCGCCGTCAAGTCTGCGTGTCTGGTCAATGATGTGCAGCGCGGCTTCGACTTCCGAGTGCGTCTGACCATCTCCCCGTTCGCCTGAGAGACTGGTCACAATCTTAAAATACCGGCTCATTTCACGCTCTTTGCGAGGATCCCAATTTCCATTCTCTGAACGGTACCAATATGCGTCTCCGTCAAACCAGACATCCTCGACCATTGAACCAAGACGTTGCGCAATGTTGCGTTCCACAAAACCGCTACCGAATATCGTTGCCCAACTAGCAAACCCTTCAAGACCGGTGAAACATTGCATTCCTGTTTCGCGGACAATAGCGCCGGTTGGGTTATCGGCGGCGTGATCCCAGAATCGGACTCCTCTGGCACCAAGTTGGAATTCTCCTAACCAACGACCTGGGAATCTTTCGTCCATTTCAGCGCGTACGAGCGCCAGGTCAACCGTCTCACCTTTCCATTTTGCCCGTTCTGAGGCAGATATTAACCACCCGCAAGCCTCGGTCCACGGGATTACGGCATTACCACATTCTTGCCAGTCTGAACCGACGTCAAAGTAAATACGAGGATTGCCCCATGCTTCAACGTCAAAACCTGGAAGCAATGCTCTCAAATGTAAAGCTTTTGCAGCGGCTTTAAGGAACCGTTGACATACATCGAGAGTCGGCAAGAGTAAGGGTCTTTCAAGCACCCAGATCAAGCGGACCCCGCCAGAATATGTGCGATGACAGAATCGTGGCGAATAGTATGCTGTTGCTCGTTGTAGTCCAGCTGCTAATTCCACGTCTGAAGAAGGAGAATCAAAATCGGCAATTAACGCACAAACAGATCGCGGGATATTTGACTCAGAAACGCGGATATACGGCGCCGCTCCAAGGAACCCACAATAGTGCAAATGTTCCGTTGTCGGTTGCATGCGCCATGCGACATAAGAGTGTTTGTTTTTGACCGCTTTTGAAATTTGAACATTGTGTTCCCACGGAACGCGAAAGTCGACAACCGATACGGAGAGGCTCGGAATACAAGGGAACATTGAGTTCCTCACGATCTCCGAATCAAGTTGAGGCGTGTCACTCATAACGAGAGTAGATTGGTTTGCTGAGAAGCCATGCGAGTTGGGAATATACCGTCAAGAACCTTGAGAGGGTAATGCTTTTTGCTTAGTCAATGTCGAGATCGCTAAGGTCATGCCATCCACGTTGAGAATCAATTCGGTCAGCAAGTGTTGGATCTTGTGGGCTTACCTCTCCGGCAACGTTCCAGAACAAGCAGCCTTCTTCACCGCTCTCTTGAAGCAGTTCCCATGCTTTTAGGTCATAGGTGGGTATACTCGGAAACGGCGCAAAACACTTTGAAGGCGCATAAAACGGCTTTGGGTAACTCTCTAGCCACGCAATCCCGCGCTCGCCCTCCTTGATATTGCGAGAAACCGCGACTGCTCTGAATTGAGCGTCTGGCCAACCGATCTGAAGACCTCGTTGCAAGACTCCGGTTGAAATAGCAGACCACACTTTCTCAGGGGCTCCGTAGTGTTCTGTGATCCGCTCGCACGTTTTAACAATGGAAGCAGTCACAAGCGGGTGCTTGAGGCCCAGCGGGATGAACGTGGCGCCAATACGCGCGGCTAGGCGCTCACCATAGACCTTCATGACCGTCATAGACGCAATCTTGACAAACCTCAGTTCCGCGCCGAGCTCGTGGGCAATCAGTTGGTGGTTGCTCATGCGCGCAGAAGCCGGACAGAGCAAGATCAAACGGCGGCCATATCGGTTGCAGAGTTGTGCAAGGGAAATTCCTGCTATTCCAGTCCGAGGAGCAATATAGACAAAGTCGCCTGGGTTACGCCGTACAAAGAGATCACCGAAACGCCCTTTACTTCCCATTCCGCTCAAGTCATCTCTCACAACAGAATGGCTCTCGTGGCCTTCAATTACCGGAAGGCCAAGTGGATCTTCCCATTCGGCCGCCATGTTAAGGTATTCGTCTCGGGTGTACGCAATTTGATCTTGGTTGAGGAAGCTGTCTGTGTGGGTGTTGTGGCTCATAGGTATTGTTTTTTGGTTGTGTCGAAACGATGTGTTGTGCAAAACTCAACCCATTTAGGATGGAGTTTGGGGTGTTGAATAAATGAGTTGTTGACAAGTTCATGAGGCATGCGGCCTTTCATCCAGTGAGGAGGGACGTAGTTCTCGACATAGCGGATATAGTCGCAACAAACGTCCTCAAGGTCCATGGGATTACATTGCGGAAACGTGTTCCACAGAGTCTGCATGCACTCGCGGTAGAAATCCTGTTTCTTAAGTCGCTCATTGTTTTCAAACAAAAGTTCAAAACACTCGAAGGCGTTTTTGCCGTAGTAGCACTCAGAGGCCGGGTTCACGAGGTTCGGAAAGTATTCGGCCGTGTCCATAGCAAAGGCCGTCAAGACAAAGTGGAATTTCTTGAATCCCATTTCCCCATGGGCAGCAAGCGCGTGGTCAACAGCTTCGCATACAGAGATTGGTCCTTTGATCGCGGCTTGCATTTCCACGTCAACCAAATAGTTCTTTATGACTTCCGGAGCGTCAAAGATCAGATATTCAATACCACCGGTCGGAAACCCGCGGCTCGGTTTATTGAATGGCGGAATTTGATTGCCAATGGATGTGAATATCGGCCGCTTTTCGGCATACCAACGCCGCAGAAGTTCTTCGGCTTTTTCGTAAAACGGATTCAAATAGCACTCTTCAGCTAGTTCACGCACGATTGAGTTGCGGAAACCGTGGTCATGTTCAAACGATGCACCGGATCCAGTAACCCGATGCACGAGGAAGAGATAGTGCCATTGTTCAAGAGTGAAATCATAACCTTGGGGCCACATATACTCCGGCACCTTGGAAAACCCTGCAAATCGTCTGTGCACGTTGTTGTAGATAGGGACGTTGAGGATTAACTCATCGTTGAAGATTGCTAATTCAGCATTAAAATGCTGTTTGCGCTCCAAAGATTCTGCCTTTGCAAAATAGCGCTGAAAGTCATCGAAGTAGGGAGTCGATTTCATCGCTGCATCCTACGGTTTTCAAGGTCATAAACGTAGGACTCCTGCGAAAGATGCACAGAGCGCGGTTTCTCCATAGCTTCAAAGGACAACTTCTCGCCGTCGTAGATCGATTGTGGCCACTCGAGAATCTCAATCCGACCGGGGTTTTCTTCGCGTAGTTGTTGATATAATTTTTGCAATGCTGTTCGCATGCGCACCCGCTCCTCCCAGTCACCCCAAAATGGTTTCCCCATATACCAACCACTCTTTGGGATCACGCGCGACTCGTCCTCGATTGGTAAAGGGTCCACAATAGTAATTTTCCCAGACACAATCTTTAAGTCATCGACAAGTGTGATCAAGTTGTCGTTGAGTTCACTAACTAATTCAAAAGGATTTAGCCATGTCTCACGAGGGTTACACAAATGGTGTCGGATGTCGATATTGCCGAAATAAATCGTGAGATCATTAAGCGAACCACCAACTTCGAGAGCATACTGACGCACTTGGTTAATCAGCCAGGATGTCTTCGATCCTTCGTGGAGACTGGTTTTCATTGCGCCGTGCATTGTTTTGCCGTCCGCTCTGATTACAGAATAGCCTGGTTGGTAGACCGATAGTGAATGACTATCCCCAATAATTAGATTCTTGAACGAGTGAACGTGATCAATTCTTTGGGCGTTTTTCTGGAGTCCACGCAACTCAGTCAGAAACGCAATATTGCTGTCAAAAAGAGACGGCGCATCGAGCACATCATTGCGTTTAAGAAGGAGTCCGACAACATCCGGCATATCGTGACCCCATGAGTAGACTTTTTGATACTCGAGTCGCTGACGCAAAATGTCTAGTGTTGCCCAAAACTCTTTCGGCAACCCGCCAATGAAATTCAGTGCTCCTTTGAACTCCATCCCCCAGTCATAGACAACCGCGCTTGCATAG
>TARA_R110000868_G_scaffold29049_2_pt1 | contig 25985 bp, 22 predicted proteins | sample TARA_R110000868 | Tara Oceans TARA_R110000868 (sample SAMEA4397489) | marine metagenome | biome: Polar Biome; feature: [SRF] surface water layer (ENVO:00010504); material: water (ENVO:00002006), including particulate matter (ENVO:01000060) such as... | depth 5 m | reverse complement strand
CGGGCTCTTGAGGATGTCTTACTTCCTGGGGCCACATGAAGGGTCAAGCATACTGCTGCGAGCGCGGGTCGCGAGTAAGTCGTGGAAGGGATTGGACAGCAGTGTCCAAGAGTTTGTTCGCAGGGACTTCAAAGCAATTTGGCAAACTCGAGGCTTGCGGCAGAATATCGCCGACATATATCTAGACGCACCGCTAGAAGTGCGCGTTGTTATTCGAAAAGCGGTTATAGAAGATAAGGCCGACGTGCAGGTGTTTAATCGATTGTTGCTCAAGGTGTTGGCGCAGCCTCGGTCTGGCTAGCATTTGAAGCAGAAGCGCTCCACGACTGGCTGGCAGCGACCCCCATGATGCACGCATAGAGAATGGCGACGGCCGGGATTTGTAAACTGAAATCGACTAACGAATGCAGCGCCACGAGCACCGTCGCGCAAACGCCGAGTGCTGGTATGAGTTTGTCGCGTCGGCGGCGCGATATTCCCCCAGCCGCGATCAGTGCTACTAAGAAGATCGAAAGGTTGAGCGTGGTTGCGGCAGGCAAGCCGAGTTCCAGCGCATTTTCCAAATATGTATTGTGCGCCTTGTCCCAACGCTGCGTCGGTGCGTCGAAACGGTCTTCCTTAAATGCCGGAATAACGTCGGCATAGGTTCCCAATCCGGTGCCCTTTAGCGGCGATGCTTTGATAGCGTCCCAGGTTAAGCCGTACATATAGTTCCGGAACGCAAAACTCGTGTCGATATCATCGGAACCCATTCGCTTTGAAAGCGAATTGCCGCTCACCGCGATTAGGGTGCTGGCTAGCATGGCCGAAACCAGCGCAGCATAAATTAGGTGGCGCACTCTCAGCCTTTTCTGACCCAAAAATATGAGAATAAGCACGATTAATCCAACGCCGGATGAAAAAATTCCGGCCCTTGAAGCGCTTAGCAAGAGCGAAATGGCGATAGATAAGACGGCCAAAGTTTTCAGGGCGGATTTAGAGACTAGTTCTTCGACTATGATGACGAGTTTGGCCCGGATTGGGTGCTTGAGCGCAAAATAAGGCTTCATGTGATCAAGCAGCAGAGCAGTTGCGCAAAGAAGTGCTAGGCCTGCATTTGTCGCGTATGAATTGCGATTGACGAACGTGCCGGTCAGTGAATCCAAATAGGAAGTCTTGGGGTAGATCACCACCCATTCGTTGCCCGCCATATATATGACAATACCGTAGATTGCGTAGGCGCAGCTAATGTACGCAACAGCCCGGATTAAGGCCCATGCCCGCTCCGACGAGCGCGTCATTTGAAACGAGAGCCAGAAGATGCTGCCGTAAGCGAGAAAATGCATAAGCACAGAGAGTGTCGCATTCGGATTGACCGAGAGGGTTGCTTCTATATCTACCTCTATAAGCTTTGCGGCACTCTGCCAGACGGGATCCGAGAGCGCCGTTGGCATCATGGGAGCCCACTGGATCCCAATCCAGAGGCAAACTGCGCCGTAGCCATAAAGGGCCCATTTCAAATCGCTGCTGTGGAGATGGAGAGTTGTGTATTTGAATCCCCATAGAACTGTCCAGGAAATAAGCAGGAACCCGGAACATAGACAAAGCATTGCCATCGGGAAGGGGAGGTTGCTGCCGAGAGGCAGAGGTGTGAGCGCAACAATAACGAGCAGACCCGCAAACAGCCAACGTTCGCCGACCAAGGAATTGGAGATTGAGACAATATTGACTTCGGTGGCCACGACGGCTTTTTTCATTTGGGACCCAAGGGCTGGTGGCTCAATGAAGCCGGTTCTCTGCGCAAACTTATAATTAAAGCGAGTCGACATGCACATGTGAAACGGAACTATTCGTAGAAATTGAGGGTGTTTTCTCGGTCTCCCTGGGGTGGAGAAAATTCATTGTTGCTCGCAAGTCGGTATTTTATGGTCGAAGTGCTTTTGATTGCCTCTGGCATCAGTTAGCAATAAGTAAATTTATCGCACATCACAAACGTGTCTCGACCTTTTTGAATTCCCCGAAATCCGTTCGCTGCCTTGGTGTCTTCTTGCATGAAGGCTTGGGATCCATGGGCAATTCGATTTGCCCCTGCAATACAACGGTGCCGGTGCGATTTGATCGCCATTTTGGGGCAATTTTTTGGTGTCCTTAGCTCGTCGACCGTTGGTAGACCGGCCTTATCGTCATTCTATGGCGTGGAAAAAATCTCAAGTTAAGAGTATTTGATGCGCTGCAGGGATTGCAGGTCCGTTTCTGTCCAAGATTGCACAGGATCGTCATAACGATAGGCTAGATATTGGCATTTAAATGCCGAATGTGGGAGCCGTCCACACCATCCGATCAGCGACAGCCTCGCGCTTGGCTGTGGGTCTCACCATTTTTTCCAAAAGCTCTCGCAGGAGCAGGATGATCTGCCGTCTCGTGAAACTATCCCTCTTCATCTTCCGTCTCCCTAGTTTATCGACGCGCACGATGTTCCAAGATATAACAAGCTGCTCAATCTAACATTATCAGTCCTCGATTCTTGGTTGGTCTTATCACGCTCACTTATGACTGCTTGGCAACATGAAAAAAATTCCTTTCACTCGGTCTTATTTAACGGGTCGCGAAATTGAGTTGATCAGTGAATGTCTTGCCTCAGGCCAGATGGTAGGTGACGGACCTTTCACAAAAAAATGCGAAGCTCTGTTGCGCAAACAGACTGGTGCGCGTCAGGCTCTGTTGACCCATTCCTGTACCGCCGCACTTGAACTCTCAGCTCTTCTTCTTGACATTGCGCCGGGCGATGAGGTCATTATGCCGACCTATACTTTCGTCAGCACGGCCAACGCCTTCGTGCTTCGTGGTGCCGTTCCGGTTTTCGTCGATGTGCGCGCCGATACGATCAATCTTGATGAGAAGCTCATTGAGGCCGCCATCACCCCGCGCACAAGAGTCATCGCGCCAGTTCACTATGCGGGCGTCGCGTGCGCCATGGACGAGATCAATGCCCTTGCTAAGGCGCACGAGCTCCACGTCGTCGAAGACGCTGCTCAGGGTATCGGCGCAACCTATCGAGGCCAGCCGCTCGGTACACTAGGGTCTCTTGGCGCGCTGAGTTTCCACGCTACCAAGAATGTTATTTCCGGCGAGGGCGGTGCGCTCCTCATCAATGATGAAAATTTGATGGAGCGCGCAGAACTCATCCGCGAGAAAGGGACGGACCGCTCCCGCTTCATCCGCGGTGAGGTTGATAAATATACATGGCAAGATATCGGCTCTTCTTTCTTGCCGAGTGATATCACGGCCGCCATGCTGATGGCCCAACTGACCGAAACGGAGGCCATCAATGCTACACGCCTCGCCATATGGATGCGTTTTCATGCGGCATTCGCCGATGCTGAGAGAGCTGGCAACTTCCGTCGTCCCGCGGTACCGCAGGATTGCGGTCCTAACGCACATATTTATTATCTGGTTTTCAACAGTCTCGCTGAACGCGAACGTGCACGCAAATCTCTAGCTGATGCGGGCATATCTGCGGTCACTCACTATGTTCCCTTGCACACATCGCCTGCCGGTGAGCGGTTTGGTCGCATCAGCGGAGACTTGAAGGTGTCAATCAGCGTTACCGATGGTCTCTTGCGGCTACCAATTTACCCAGATCTGACGGCCGGAGAAGAGGCTCGTATTATTGACGCAGTGCTTGCTCTCTAACAAGGGGACAAAGCATCATCCCATTCTGAATCTGAGATTAAGGCGTGTCGTAGTCGCTCGGTGAAAATTTATCATGAGGATGTCCACATTATGGCTGGATCGCTGTGGCGGTTAGGGGCAGGTCGATACTGCCATCTGAAGCGAGAGTCACGGACCGGGAGCCGATTCTAGATGGTTGGAAAGATGAATACGAATAGCGGGGCCCATAATTGGCTTGTCTATAAAAGAAATGATCAGTTCTTGAAGGAACATGTCTCGCTGTACAGAGGGGTCCTCTACGATCTTGGCGCAGGCGAATCTCCGTATAGGGACTTCTTTCTTCAACACGCAGACCGATATGTGGCTGTTGATTGGGGGAAAAGTCTGCATGATACAAATGTCGATATCCTCGCAGATTTGAATGAGGCGCTACCGGTTGAATCCGGGGTCGCCGACACCGTTGTCTCCCTGTCGGTGATGGAGCACTTGCGGGAACCGCAGATGATGTTGAACGAAGCTTCGCGTATATTGAAGAGTGGCGGGCATCTGGTTTTGCAAGTGCCTTGGCAGTGGTGGATTCACGAAGCGCCACATGATTATTTTCGTTATACGCCCTATGGCTTGAAATATTTGCTGGAGAAGGCCGGATTTGTTGAGGTTTCCGTTCGCCCGCAAGTCGGTTTTTTTTCAATGATTGTTCTCAAGCTTAACTATTTCAGTAAGCGCTTTGTTCGAGGTCCCTGGCTTTTGCGGCGGCTTATCAAACTTGTCTTGCTGCCCTTCTGGTTTGTTGGACAGGTATTGGCGCCACTTTTTGATAAGCTTGATTGGAATTGGGCGGCTGAAACTACTGGCTATTTTGTGACGGCAAAGAAGCCCTGACAGAAAGATCGGACGCCGATTCGTCAGGCGTCTTGGGCGCGCAGAAGGCCCTCATAGATATCCGCAAGCCTTTTGCCCTGAAGGTGCCCGTTATATTCGTGTTCGATATGTGCTCGGCCTGCTTCAAGCATCGAACGCCAATTGTCGGGATGGTGTGCGTACCAACTTAAATGTGCCGTGATTTCGTCGACATTGCGTTCCTCGGCGAGAAGGCCGGTGCGCTTGTGCAGGACGACGGACGGGATATCGCAATGCTGACTGCTGACGATATTGACCCCCGCTGCGGCCATTTCGATCAATGTCACGGGGGCTCCGCCTTCGCTGTCGCCGTCTGCCGCAGTGACGCTTGGCGACAAGAAAATGTGATGGCGATATGCTTCCTCGATCAGACGCTGGTAAGGCTGGTACCCGAGGATGGTTACGTGGGGCTCAAGGCCGCCCGTGGCGATGCCCTCCATAATCTTCCGCTTTTCAGGGTTGTCATTGGCAACGCCCGGCGCGTCGCCGATGATGGTAACTTCGATAGGCAACTCATCCTTCAGCCGGGCGAGGGCGGCAATGGCATAGGGAAGGCCTTTCTTTTCGACGAAGCTCGCCGACAGGAGGATGCGAAGTGGCGTTCCCGGGGTCCAGTCGAGTGGTTGAAATTTTATTCGGGCGGTATCGATGCCGAGATGATGCGTTTGAATTTTTTCATGGGGGCATCCCAGAAATGCAATCGACTGCGCCATGAAATCGCCTTCGCATAGCACCAAATCGACGGCATCAAAAAGCTCGGCGTAGCGTGTATGCCAGGCCGGCTCCAGCGCTGGTAGGCGGCCCACGTCATAACCATAGAAGGTGACGATATGTTTGACGTCGTTCTTTCGGACTGCAGGTAGGTCGCGCCAGCCGACATCGCCGAAATGCGAATGGACAAGACTTGCACCTGTTTTCTCGACGATCTCTCTCAGGAAGGTCGAGGAATAACGTCCGCCGATTTTCCGGGAGATGCGCGAGAGTTGATAGCGCAGTGGGTGTTCATCTCTGAAAATATGGATATGCGGCGGGGCGAATTGGTCGAGGTTAGCTGTGAAATGGCAAACGACATGGGAATCGAACCGGTCTGTGGGAAGCTCGCTGATTTGCGTGTACATCCAGGTTTGGGTTTGCGGAAGCCAAACAGGATAGGAGTGAATGACAGATTCAGGCATTGAAGCTTTCCAGTACGGGTATCAGCTCATGTGATTGATTCAAATTGTTGGTCAGGACAATAACAGTTGCCGTACCTCTTCAATGCGTTTCCGTTGAAGGAGGAAGCAAAGAACGACATAGAAGATTGCGCCGAGAGTGATCTGAGCGGCAAGCATGAAGATTGGAGTGGCCGGTGCAGTTTCAGATATGGCAAGAACTACCAGTCCCATGACCATGGATATGACGAAGATGGGCAGGAAGCTTGCGATATACTCTTTCAGGCACGCGCCAAGCAGTGTACGGATCAGAAGGAGATATAGAAGCGGTATGTAAACAATCTGCATCACCAATACGCTGATCGCGACGCCCATGAGACCGCCGAAGTGAGCGCCTGCGAAGACGGCAATGGGCTGAAGGCAAAGCAGAAGCAAATTCCACTTGAATCCGAGATCGGCGCGACCGGTAGCCAAAAACAGTGAGCCGATTGGATTTGAAATTGATCGGAAGAAGCTGACAAAGGCGAGAATCTGAACAATGCTGATTGTTTCCGTCCAGCGGTCACCCAGAAAGATGGGGATGAACAGCGTGGCGACGGCAGAAAATCCGATAAGCAAAGGGCCGTTGATCGCCGTAAGAATCCAGACTAGGAAAAAATATCCGCGTTTCAGACGGTTGCGGTCGTCTTGAACCTTTGCGAAAAGGGGAAAAGCCACCCGGACGAGGATGGGATTGATTCGGGTGATTGGTTGAATGACGAGGCTCCATGCAAGATTGTAGAGCCCGAGTGAGTGTGGTCCGAGCAGGACGCCGAGAAGCAGTTGATCTGTACGCGAATTGAAGAAGTTCACGCTCTTTTCGCCCATCTGGTAGAGCCCGAAGCTGAAATAGCCTTCAAGGTCGAGTATTCTGAAATGCCATGATGGTTTCCATCGGTGCCAGCCCACAATTACAAGAGCGAGGGTGGCCACAAGCATACTGACGATCTGTCCAATGATGAGCGAAAGAACGCCAAAATCTAGAATGGCTGTGCCGATAGCGGCGGCGGCGCCCGCGATCGCGGCCCCTGCCTCGATGGTGCCGAGGATTTTGAAGGAAAGGTCTCTTTGTAAGAGAACCCGGAATTGCTGGCCAAAGGGGATAATCAAAAAGACGATGGCAGCAATCGGAACAAGCGATTTCAACCGCGGTTCACTGAAGGCAATGGAGATCAACGGCATCGTGAGCAGTGCGATCAAAAAAATCGCGATACCTGCAAATAAATTGAGAAAATAGAGTGAGGACAGCGTCTCGCGCGTTGCCTCCTGTCGATAGATGAGAGCGCTACTGATGCCCGCATCAGCATAAATTTGGGCAAATCCGATCACGATCATGATCATCGCCATCAAGCCGAAATCCTCTGGCTCAAGAAGTCGAGCGAGAACCGCGATCTGGGCGAACTGCACCAGAATAGAGATTATGCTGGAAGCGGTCGTCCATTTCGCGCCTGAAACCGCCGCGGCTTTCAGCGACATGCGGGTCTTACTCCCAACGGATTGGCCGATACGTTTGCGGTGGCGACCAAGTTATTCAAATTTCTCACCTATCGCTAGCTTGGCGCGGCTTGCCCACCGCACAGCCGGTATCTGGCGCCCATGCTTGCTTGTTGTCTGAATTATCTGAATGACGCAGTTTCTAGTGGAGACGTAAACGCCGTATTGGTCTATGTCGATCACAGTTCCGGGTTCAATGCGAACCGCGTTGGTTAAATTGCGGTTGCTTTCGGTTGTAGTTGCTTGGCGCAGTCCGATTTTATTGCCCCTAAAGAAGCAAAAGGCTCGCTCTGTGCGGATGAGATTGAAAATCTCAAGACTCGTCATTTCCTGCCAGAATATTCGATGATGAATATCTCGGTCGTTCTTGTAGGAAGTGGAGAGAGCTTCGTCTTGCGGTGAGCCTCTAGATCTCCCTCCCTCGAGCAATTGTCTCAATTTCAGAACAAGGTCAGGTGTTTCACGGACAATTCGTGCATACAAATCAGAGTAGTAATAGCCATCGATCGGAAAGCTTGTTTGTGCAAGCAAGTTGCCATCGTCTAGCCTAGGCGTCATGTAATGAGCGGAGATGCCGCCAATTTTCTCGCCACGGGCAATCATCCAGTAGTGTGGGTGCGCGCCACGGAATTTTGGCAGCACAGAGGGGTGAAAGTTGATCGTTCCATGTTTTGGAATTGCGAGAAGTTCAGCGCCGAAGATTTGAGGGAATGCGGCACAAAAGAAAATCGTTTGATCGTATTTTCTAGCGATTGCATTCCTGAATGACTCCGCATTTATACTGTGCGCAGTCGTGTATTTGATATTGTATCTTTTCAATAGATTGATTGTTTTTTGACGTCTGATCCAAAAACGAATCGAAGATTTAATTTGTTCTAGCCAAAGTTTCCATGTTGGTTTTAGGTGACTTGACGTCGCATAATCTTTTGTCAGCGCTTCACGAAATATGGCCCAACGCTTCTTGTCTGCGAAAATAGTCAATTCGACGTCGAAGTTCTCAAGCAATGGCTCTAGATGCGCTATTCCGAATCCAGACTGATCTCCGAGAAACAAAACCGCTTTTAGTTTTGATTCGTTCCTTTCTGTTTCCGGTGATTGTATTTTAGGAGGCGACATGTCCGCTCTTTGCGTTATCTGCTCGATATTGGATTTGGCTTCTCAATTGGCGTAAATCGGCATTACCGACCTTCAAACATTTGGTACGATAAATCCTTCGTCTTTGTGTCAGTCACTGATGTATTTCTTTTCCGGCCTGGCCAACCGGACGAGGTATTGGCCGTAGTCGGTCTTGAGCATAGGCGCCGCGAGACGAAGCAGTTGTTCTTCGTCGATCAGTTTCCGACGGTAGGCGATTTCCTCCGGGGCGGCGATTTTGAGGCCTTGGCGGCGTTCGATGGTCGCGACGAAATTTCCCGCTTCGAGAAGTGCATCGTGGGTGCCAGTATCCAGCCATGCGATGCCGCGGCCAAGGACAACGGCGCGCAGCAAACCGTGTTCGAGATACCACTGGTTGACGGCGGTGATTTCCAGCTCGCCGCGCGCGGAAGGCGTGATGGCGGCGGCTACGTCACTGACCTGTCCGTCGTAGCTGTAGAGGCCGGTGACGGCATATGAGGATTTCGGCTTTTCTGGCTTTTCTTCAAGGCTGACGACCGCTCCGTTTTCGTCGAATTCAGCGACGCCGTAGCGTTCGGGATCGTTGACGTAGTAGGCAAAGACTTGCGCGCCTTCATCGACCGGTCCCCTCGCCTGCAATATCTGGCCGAAACCCTCGCCATAGAAAATATTGTCGCCGAGGATGAGTGTGACCGGATCGCCTGCAATAAAATCTTTGCCAATGAGAAACGCTTCTGCGATGCCGTTTGGCTCCGGCTGTGCGGCATAGGTGATGTTCAATCCCCAATGGACGCCGTCGCCAAGCAGGCGGCGGAATAGGTCCTGCTCGTCGGGACGAGTGATGATTAGGATTTCTGTGATGCCAGCCAGCATGAGCGTGCTGAGCGGATAGTAGATCATCGGTTTGTCATAAACGGGCAACAACTGCTTGCTGATGCTCCGAGTGGCGGGGAAAAGACGCGTGCTACTGCCGCCTGCGAGAATGATGCCCTTATGCTTCATTGAATAAGCCCCAGACGTTCGCCGCGGTAGCGTCCGCTTTTGATATCGCCGCACCAGGCTGCGTTGCCAAGATACCATTCGACGGTTTTCCGAAGACCGCTTTCGAAAGTTTCTTGCGGCTTCCAGCCAAGCTCACGTTCCAGTTTACCTGCGTCGATGGCATAGCGCCGGTCATGGCCTGGGCGGTCGGGCACGAAGGTGATCTGTGTGCTGTAGGACTTTCCGTCTGGCCGAGGACGAACATCGTCCAGAATGGAGCAGATGGCGGTCACGACTTCAAGGTTCGACTTCTCGTTGCGGCCCCCGATATTATAGGTCTCCCCGATTTTTGCATTCTCGAGAACGAGTCGGAGTGCTCTGCAATGATCGTCCACATAAAGCCAGTCGCGAATATTCTGACCATCGCCATAGATCGGGAGTGGCTTGCCGGCAATAGCCGCGAGGGTGACGAGCGGGATCAGTTTTTCGGTAAATTGGTAAGCGCCATAGTTGTTTGAGCAATTGGTCAGAACGACGGGCAGGCCATAAGTTGTATGCCAAGAGCGGACCAGATGGTCAGAGGCGGCCTTGCTGGCCGCATAGGGCGAGCGGGGATCATAAGCCGTTTCCTCGCGGAAAAGCCCTTCGGCACCGAGTGAGCCAAAGACTTCGTCAGTGGAAATATGATGAAAGCGGAAGCTCTCCTTGCGTGGAGCAGGCAGGTCCGACCAATAGGCGCGGGCGGCCTGAAGCACCTTATAGGTGCCCACGATGTTGGTTTCAATGAAGGTGGAAGGTCCGTCGATAGAGCGATCTACATGTGACTCTGCTGCCAGATGCATGACCGCATCGGGTTGCTGTTCGGCGAATACGCGTTGTAGTTCGGTTTCGTCACAGATATCTACACGCTCGAATGCGTAGTAAGACGAGTTCTCAACAGCTGGTCCTAAGGAGGCCAGATTGCCCGCATACGTCAACTTGTCGACATTAATAACAGTGACGTCAGTCTCTTCTATAAATTGCCTGATGAGGGCGGATCCGATAAAGCCGGCACCTCCGGTCACAAGAACTTTGTCAAACATACTATCTCTCTCCGACTGACCGTATAGGGGCATTCTCGGCCAATATTGTAGGTTGAAACCGCGGCAACACAAAAAGGAGATTGCAAGAATGCGGGTGCGTACTGGTCATCGCCGCATCCAGTGCTCCTTCCGAGAAAAGGATGGTTGGACCATTCCAAGCTCGACAGTCGGCTCTATCGCAAATTGCTTAACAGCGACTAGTTGCCGAGCATATCGTCGGATTCAAAGCGTTATTCTATGCGTGAGCGGTTTCTATGCTTGCCGGTTGGAAGGCTTGTGAAGAGATATAATAAAATGAGGATGCCAATTGGGTCACCGAAATTCATGTAATTCGGCTGGAAAACAAGTGGTGAGGTATAGGCCAGAAGCGTTCCAAGAAAAACGATTGCCAATCTTCGAGTAGCCATGTCTCCGGAAGTCATGGAAAGTCTAAAGAGCATTGCCATTCGACTAAAGAAAAGCGACAGAAATCCGACTGCGCCGAATATGCCAAGCTCTTCCCAAAGAGTAATTATTCCACTATGCGCTGTCAGAAATTCCTCGCGAGAGGTTCGGAATCCAGTACCGAAGAATGGATGCTCTGCAATACGTGAAAATGCGGTCTCCCAGCGCTCCGTTCGGCCTGAAATACCGCCTGCTGCCGATCGTGCTCCCTCGCCTATCAGGATGCTCCAGATATAACCACCTACTATCAGCAGCGCCAAGCCACATACTAAGCCAAATATCATAAGCCGTGATGGTGAGTTAAGCCGACGCAATAACTCAGTAGAAAAAATTAGAATAAGAATCGCAAGAAATGAGAAACGAGAGTCGACCAAGATTACTATGACAAGAAGCGCCGCCGTCCCCAGCCATTTTATTTTGCCGCGCCAAACTTGAATAAGCGAAGCTTGAACGATTAGCCAACCACCTAGGAAATTGGGGTGAACAGCGCCGTACCAACGTCCTTCGCGATCTTTTACCATCACAAAGACAAAGAGCATGGCTAAGCTTGCCGCCGATAAGCACTTAAATACTCGTTCCCACGCATCCGGACGCAAACGAATTACGGTTATAGCATAGGCGACAGTACCGAAAATCAGGCTGTAGAGCGTTGATACTTGGGGAAGGTCGGAAACAAGGGAGTTGAACATAAGGTAGATCGTCATTACACCGATGGCCCAGCTCATGTTCGAGCGTGTATCAATTGCGGCCCGGCCTTGCAAAATTGCTAAACAGGTCGCCATCAATAGGGCGCCGATCGCAAGATATTGAAATGGCCGCGCGGCTGCTGTAACCGCGGGGGCGTCAAAGAGTGTCTGCCCGTAAAAAAAGGGAATCGCATTTGCACAAACGGCAATTACAATAAGAACTCCCGGAAGAGGCACGGCAACCATGCTTCTCAGGTTAGAAATTCTCCATTTTCTCGATCTGCTCACTCTTACTCTTTCGTCCGGTGTGCGAATATCAGTTTTGCCTGTGCGCGTTCGAGTAAGACAAAAGCAAAGAACGCGCATGAGTTTTTCTTTTTGTGCTTTTCGATTTCTTTTTTCTTTGTGGAGCTAAGTGGCGGAGTTGGCTTAATTTGTACCTACGTGGTCGTGCGCACGTCTGTATAACAGGCACAATGAAGTCGCAGAAAAATTTCCAACCAACGTCTCATTTTGTCGAAAACGGTCACCGCGACTATCGGGGCGACCGCTAGTAGATTGTTGCCCTCAAAATGGGGATTGGTAGTAGCCAACATAGGTACGGTCATTGAATTTATGAAACTTACGTAGTCACGCGACTCTGGTTATGCCGATTTTCTAACGATGCGATGCCTGTCATGATTGAATTGATTTTTCAGAGGTCAAAGACTTTGTCCACAAATACCTTCCAGTTTCCACGCGTAGCATAGTCTGCGTACGCGGCTTCGCTCAGTCTCATATATGTGTCGGGTTGTAGGGCCTCTTGAATCCATTCGGCAACCGTGTCGGGTATAGCTTCCGGCTGAAATAACATGCCCGTTTCATTGTGTTTGACAATTGAAGAAATGCCACCAACGGAGCGACCGATCATGGGAAGACCATGGGCGGCACCCTCCCACAAAGACATCCCATAGGCTTCGGCCGTCGAGGGCATGATGATAAAATGGGACGTTGAAAGTGTCTTGCGGAATATGTCCGCGCCATCGTTCGTCCATTTGTCGACATATCCCAAGGAGGTGATGCGCTCGTGCTCGGCGCTGGGGCCTTTGCCAATGACACGAAGGTTTGCATTGACGCCAAGGCTTGCCAGTCTCTCGACAACCTGAACAGCGAATTTGCCATCTTTGCGCTCCCAGTCAGAGGAAATGAGAACCAGATTGACTGTCTGGGTGTCCCGGCTTGCCCGGGTCTGCTGCACAAATTCCCAAGTAGGGCAATATGGCAGGTTAGCGCCAAAGGACTGTTCCACGCATTTTTCCGGATCTGCGCCATGCATTTCGATTGCCGCTTGGCGCGCCCAAGCTGACGGATAAACAATTCGAGACGCGCGACGGTGCGACTCGAATTCTTGTCTGAATCCCTGTTCGCGATAAAGGTCGGAAATATTGTCAAAAAATGAATAGAAATCTACCATAGCGCCAAACGGCGCATCGTTGCAGTAGATGACGGGAATGCTACTCTCCAAGTAGGTCGGGATAAGTTGGCTTGGGCAAAAAACAATATCTGGCTTGGTCGCCTCCAGAACGCGCCCAACTCTCCAAGCATATTCCCTTAGCGTCAACCACTCCCTTTCCAGATGATGATCCCGACTGATTGCTTGATAGAAGAGCTTGCGCGGGGCCATGAGTTTTCGTGAGAGGTTGGGAACCGACAAATAGGTTACGACATCATGTTTCTTCTTCACCTCGGTGAGTATTGAAAATGGACGTGTGGATTGCGTATGTGGATTGCTTGCATCATATTCGTAGGCATACAGAATTCTCATATTCGTATTTTCCTGCGGGCGGAGACTTGTCGTTAGTGAATAAAGCCGTCTCTTCGCGTGAAATAGAGAAGGTTCTTATCGAGTTCTCTGACCCGCTTTGCCGGAACCCCAGAGAAAAGTCCGAATGGTTCATGCTCTGCAGTCGTCAATACCGAACCGGCCCCGAGTACGGAATAGTCTGGCAGAATGGACCCTTTCAGAAATACGCATGATGTTCCGACAAAACAGTATTTTCCAATTGTCACCTTTTCTGTCATTTGGCGGGACAGAGTGACGTCAATACTGTGGCTGAGTATTTGAGTGCGATATCCGGCGAGTGTCGAAAAAGCACCGATAGTCACATGGTTGGAACAGTCGATGATATGTCTAGACGTCATCGCGGAATGTTCTTCAAGAGTGACAGATGGATACCGGTCTGGCTCATCTTTGAAGAAATTCGTGTTTGAAAGCGGCATGCCGCTGATCCAGTTCAGGTGACCTATAATTGCATGATTGCCAAGTTGTAGTTCTTCAAAAATTCCGATGAACGTTAAATGGCGAATATTGCTGCAGGGTGCCATCGTCAGTTTTCTGCAGAGAACAACCGAGAAGCCAATCTTGGCCGAGGGCGCGATGTTGTAGTTGAAAATACGATTGAGCAGACGCCGCCGAATGCTCCACGGAAGGAGCATTAAGATGAGCGATATCAGAAGACGGAGAGGCATTTCTCACTCTTTAGTTTGAAATTTAGTCAGATGAGCATTTTGTCATCCGTCATCCGCGACCGTTGACGTCCCTCGCAAAGAGGAAGTCCGCTTGTAGGCAGACTCCATCTTTTTGATACATGTTGTAGATATTTTCAATGTGGAAGCCTCGCGACGAGAGATAGCTGATGACGACAGCGCTGTTCGGGGCCCCAGCATAGAAGCTGACATTGGAGAGTTCTATGATCAGATAGTCAAATGCCTTAAGCAGATCGCCGAAACCCTCGAGAACGGACAGTTCGAATCCCTGTACATCGATTTTGCCGAGAACGGGGTGGACAAGGTCCTTCTTGTCGACAAGTTGATCCAACCGCCGAATTTCGACTTTTTCGACATGCTTGTTCTGCGTTTCCGGAAAATGATCCGTTTGCAGACTGGTTTGATCAAGAACAGAAGATGAATCCGAAGCAGCAGAGACATGGAAATCCACATTTCCATCGGTGTTTCCAAGGGCGAAGGGGTGAACTGTAAACCGATCGCGGTCAGCGAAAATGAGTTCTATCAACCCTCTCTCTCGTTTGAGCGGCTCGAAAGCAATCACGGTTGCGTCGTGCCACTTGACTGCCTCCAGCGCGAACTGTCCTTTGTTGGCGCCGATATCGACAATCGTCTTGATCTTGGTGTGCCTGCGGAGGCAAGCGCTATGCTCAAGCGAAGCCGCGACGCCATGGCGCAATGCGCGCAAATCTCGTTTCCAGAAGAATGCGCGGAGGGCTTTTTTGATTTTCAGGAATCTCATGAAGCCTCACGTTCGGATTTCATTTTCATTTCACGGATTTTTGCGTCAACAAGTGTGCGATACCAATAACCTTGTAGAAAATGATAAAGATAACCGCTGGTGCCATCCATAAAGCCGAGCCGAAATATGTAGCGATAGACCCAGAACAAGAAGGCGCGGAGGAATAGCGGAAACCGATAGAATACTTTCGTCTTCATGAAGCGCCGCGTCCGCTGTGCGCCGGTCAGATCGTTGAAGTCACCGTGGCTTTTAATCATCGCATCTTCAGCTTCGCGGGTCGCATAGTAATTATGTTTGTTGATCCAGAAGGTTAAGTCCTTGCGATTGTCGTCAACTAGATCGTTCTTCAACTGATGGACTTCTCCTGAACTCACTACGATGTGCTCGTCCATATTGTCTTCTATGCGGCCTTTTCCTCGCCGCCAGAAGCGAATATTCCATATGGGATATACACCTCCGTGCCGAATCCACTTGCCAAGGAAGACAACCCTACGTTTGACGTTGAGACCGCTTACTTCCAAAGGTAGAGTTGGCAGAAGGGAATTCAGTTCTTCGATGAGTTCCGACGTCAAATATTCGTCTGCATCAAGACGGCAATACCAATCGGCATCAAAAGGGCAATTGTCCAGCGCCCAAGCGAATTGATCTGCGTAATTTGTCCAATCTCGGTGCGCTACAACACAATTCTTACTTTTGGCGATTTCGACGGTCTTGTCACTGCTGCCACTGTCGACGACAAATATTGCGGCACCTGCAGCGGCAAGAGAATCAATTGCAGAGGCAATGTTTTCTTCTTCATCTTTGGAAAGGATTATGGCGGCCAGAATCATGACTGGGCTCTCTCCATTTTCAGTTTGTATTTTTTCAATAGATTTTCGGCACGGTGTTGCCACGAGAAATTGTCGCGAAGCCATTGGCGAGTGCTCTCGACATCCTCTGAAGGTATCCAATGGTTGACGGTTGCATCATGCATGGCATCAAACAGCGCCTCTGCATCGGGTTCGATGATTTTGACTCGCTGACACTCGGCGAGGGTTTCATGAACGTTCATACCCGTCGTCGTGATGACAGGCGTGCCATATGCGAGCGCCTCAAAGACGGCAATGCCGAAATTTTCAGAATAGGTCGGCAAGACATAATAGTCCGCATCGAGGAAAGCGGCCCGTTTCTCTTCTCCGAGAACCATGCCTGCAAGAATAAGCCGATTGCCGGTCTCTCTATTTGCCTTGGCCCTTTCAATCATGGACTCAATGTCCGCGTCGACAGGCCCGCAAAGGGCAAGATGCACGTCGGGTAGAGTAATTGCCAATTTTTGAAAGGCCTTCAGAAGGATATCAACACCCTTCTTCTTCGTGAGGCGTGACAGAAAAAGAATTAAAGGAGCGGCTATCGGAATTTCATGGCGAAGTCGGAAGGTGTTGGGACGCGAACCGGGAACCAATGCGTCGACATCTATCCCGAGAGGTTCAACAAAGAAAGAACGCCATATGGGCCGTTCGCATGCTTGCTTTTCTTCGATGTTCGTAAAGTGCCAAGCAATCGCTCCGCGAATTACATTGTCGTGATAGAGCTTGTCGATCAGACGATTGCGGATCGGATGCTTTTTGCGTACCGCAGGGTCCAGTGAACCGTGGGGCGTGAATATGTAGGGAATGTCATGTGTCTTGCAAAAATGGGAGGCACAGTATGTCGGGTATTGATAAGAGCCGTGAAGGACAAACAGATCGTAGTCTTCTCCATGTGCCTTCAGCCAGTTTCCCAGATCTGGGGCGTATCTGATTTTGTCCGGGCCCTGCATCTTGAAGGTGATAATGTCGACGCCCGCCTCCTCGGCGGATTGATGGTCGAATGATGGGCCTTCATGCTCGACGGTTAGGATATCGCATGGAGCCCCTAGAATTGTCTGCCATTTTGCCATCTCTAGGCAAACGGTCGAGGGGCCGCCGCTTTCGGCGCTCAATCCGGCAATAATGTGCAAAATTCGCATGTCCGGTTCTGGGCTCATTCTCTCGACGACGACTGCAGGCTGAAGGTGAATAGCGGATTTCTTGTTGAGTGATGTGAGCTGAATGGATCGTCTGATTTAGATGAAATGATGAGATAATGAATCAAGGCTTTGTTCCAATGAAAATCCGGTCACCGTAGAGCAGGCCATATCGCACTGACTCCTCACCCCCGCAAACAAATTCATCTAGTGAAAATCCGGCATCCTTGATCCGGTCGCGCAAGTCATTCCCGTAGTAGCGCACATGATCGAACTGCCCGAAATGCAACTCGCGACCCGCATCGGTCTGGATTAAGGGGTTTTCATATGTCTTGTCCCATCCATGTATGATCGGAACACTGATGATAAGGCGTCCCCCAGGGGACAGAACCCGATAAAGTTCCCCTAGTGCTTTGCGATCGTCGACATGTTCAAGGACATGATTTGCAACAAAGACGGTGACATCACCTTCTGGGAGATCGATTGCTTCGATGTTGAGCTCCAGGTCACAGCGTCCCGGCGTGATGTCCGCACTTCGATAGTCGGCGCCCATTTGCCGTATCATTTCGGTAACGATGGTTTCTGCAGCAAAGTGGACAACGCGGTCATTGGATGAAATTAGGGGCAGGCGACCAAATGCTAGCGCCATGAGCCGGTGGCGTTCAAGGGACCCGCAGTTGGAGCATTGAGCGTCGTAGCGTGGTTGGTGACCAGCAGCAAAAAAATATCCTTTTTCGCCACAGGCGGGACATTCCCGTTCCATGTTGCCGAACAGGCGCGGACGTATTTGTGTCAGATAACGCAACGCGCGCAATTGGAGGCGGAGCCGGTTTGGGAGAAAATCTGCAATAGCCAATGGTACCGCCCATGTTCGTCTGTCAAAGGGTGGAGTTTGGATAGCTTCTTGTTTCTCGAGTATGACGGTATCAAGAACATGATAAAAATCATGCCATGATTTTTTCTAGTAAGTTTAGTGGTATTTTGGAGTGGAGCCTGAACATTGAGGTCAATTGCATCGATTTTGGCAGCGAATGACCATGCGTACTATATTGTTATGAGTCGAACTTTGACTATGCAGTTGAAGATTTTGATCGTTTTGCGAACGGCAGCGGAAGTTTCGAGTAGTGTGAGATATTTGGATATATTTTGGAACCGTTCCATTTGCTCTGGGGAAGGATTGGTATGAGTTCAAATATTGGTGGCTTGGGAATTATAATGTGAAGTTTTTAATTTGCGGGATCAACTATGCTCCGGACCTAGTCGGCATCTCAAAGTATACGTCCGAACTGGCTGTCTGGCTGGCTTCAGAAAGAAATGAAGTAAGAGTTGTCACGTCGCCACCCTATTATCCCGTTTGGAAAAAACAGGTTGTCGGCGACGGTTTATTTTTCAGACGTGAGAAACGTGATGGCGTGATTGTCTTCCGTTGCCCGATCTATGTGCCAGCGGTCCCTACCGGACCAAAGCGTCTAATCCATTTACTCAGCTTTGCACTCACCAGCTTACCTGTAATGCTCTGGTCCGCTATATTCTACAGGCCCGATGTCGTGATTTCTATTGCGCCGGCTCTGTTCAGTGCGCCAGGTGCGCGGTTGGCGGCTTATTTTTCGGGGGCGAAAAGCTGGCTCCACATTCAGGATTTCGAGATAGATGCGGCCTTTGAGCTCGGGCTTCTAAAAGGCGGTTTCTTCCGTCGATTTGCAGTAAGTTGCGAGCGACTATTGCTGCGGTCATTTCATAAGGTCTCATCAATTTCGCCGCAGATGGTGCGTTTATTGGTCGACAAGGGCAATCCATCCGAACGAACTTATGAACTGCGGAATTGGGTCGATCTCGACCTTGTTCACCCGCTAGATGGGAATGATGAATATCGACATGATCTTGGCTTAAGTCCCTCAGATGTTGTCGTGCTTTATTCCGGCAATATCGGCAGCAAACAGGGACTGGAAATTCTAGTGGATGTAGCTCAAAAATCTGCCACTCGTTCCGACATCAAGTTTCTCATAGCTGGGGATGGCCCGGGCAAGACGGTGCTTGTTGAGGCATTTGAAGGCCTTACCAATGTCTTCTTTTTGCCACTGCAACCTCTAGGGCGCTTGAACTTGCTGTTGAATGCTGCGGACATCCATATTCTGCCTCAACGTGCCGGTGCTGCTGACCTTGTGCTGCCCTCGAAGCTCACTGGAATGATGGCTTCGGGGCGTCCTGTGGTAGCTACAGCTGAGGTTGGCACGGGGATCGACGTGGAATTGGAAGGCTGCGGGATTGTTGTGCCGCCGGGCAACGCAGACGCGCTCGCACAAGCCATTTTTGAACTCTCTGTAGATCCTGAGCGAAGGCGCATTTTAGGGGCGGCCGCCCGCAGTCATGCAGTGAAGACCTTTGGAATGGACGTTGTATTGGAGAATTTTCTGCTACATTGCCGGGAAATGGTTCAGTCAAGCAACAACTAGCGGGACATTTGTCGCTTACTAGTTTGGCCTGTGCCAATTCGTATACTTGGTTTTGTAAACATTTTGGAGAAACAAGGTTAATGGCCAAGACAGCCCTTATCACCGGAATAACTGGCCAGGATGGTGCCTATCTGGCGCGTTTATTGCTCGGAAAGGGCTATGTTGTACATGGGATGAAGCGTCGCTCTTCGTCGTTCAACACTGCCCGGATCGACGATCTTTATGAAGATCAGCATGTCGCAGACACGCGGTTGAAACTGCACTATGGCGACCTTACAGATTCGACCAATCTGATCAGGATCGTTCAAGAAACGCAGCCTGACGAGATTTACAATCTAGCGGCTCAAAGTCATGTGCAGGTGAGCTTCGAAACGCCCGAATACACGGCCAATTCCGATGCTATTGGGACACTTCGTCTGCTTGAGGCTATGCGTATTTTGGGCATGGAAAAGACGACGCGATTCTATCAGGCTTCTACCTCGGAGCTATATGGTAAGGTGCTGGAGACCCCACAGAGTGAGCGGACGCCATTTTGTCCGCGTTCGCCCTATGCGGCTGCTAAACTCTATGCTTATTGGATCACGGTGAACTATCGCGAAGCCTACGGCATGCATGCTTCAAATGGCATCTTGTTTAACCATGAAGGGCCAACGCGCGGTGAAACATTTGTGACGCGCAAAATTACGCGCGCAGTGTCCGCCATCAAACTCGGTCTTCAGGACACGCTTTATCTTGGTAATATCGACGCCATGCGCGACTGGGGTCACGCACGTGATTATGTTGAGGGCATGTGGCGTATGTTGCAGCAGGATGAACCTGACGATTATGTCCTTGCGACAGGTGAGACGCATTCGGTGCGCGAGTTCATTGAGTTGGCATTCGCGGAAATCGGAAGTGGCATTGTCTGGAAAGGCAAAGGTGTGGATGAAGTCGGCTATGACGCCGATAGCGGCAAGGCGCTTGTCAAGATTGACCCGCGCTATTTCCGCCCAACCGAGGTCGAACTTTTGCTGGGCGACCCGACAAAGGCGCGTCAGAAACTCGGATGGACACACACAACGACATTCCGGCAGCTTGTCGCCGAAATGATGGCCTCTGATCTGGCGGTCGTAGCGCAGGAGCAAAGGCGGAAAGCGCGCGATGACTGATGTTTATTCGCTCCAAGGCAAACGCGTTTATGTCGCCGGGCATCGCGGTATGGTGGGCTCGGCCCTTGTGCGCCGTCTGGTAAATGAGGGGTGCGAGCTTCTGACGGTTGGCCGCGACAAGGTCGATCTGCGCCGTCAGGCCGAAGTTGATGACTGGATGGAAATGGCGCGTCCGCAGGCTGTCTTTGTACCGGCAGCCACCGTAGGTGGCATTCTCGCCAATGATTCACGGCCGGCGGAGTTTATCTACGACAATCTGATGATCGAATCGAACCTTGTGCATGCCTCATGGCGCGTCGGGGTGGAGAAGCTTCTGTTTCTTGGGTCCTCCTGCATCTATCCCAAGATGGCAGAGCAGCCGATGGTCGAAGACGCGCTTCTGGGTGGTCCGCTGGAGCCGACCAACCAGTGGTATGCGGTGGCCAAGATTGCGGGCATCAAGCTCTGTCAGGCCTATCGTCGTCAGTATGGATGCGATTTTATCTCGGCCATGCCGACCAATCTTTATGGTGTTGGTGACAATTTTGATTTGCAGTCATCTCACGTGCTTCCCGCCATGATCGCAAAGATGCATCGCGCCAAGCTCGACAATGCAGCCTCTGTGACGATCTGGGGAACAGGCACACCACGCCGCGAGTTTCTCTATGTCGATGATTGCGCAGATGCGCTGGTCCATCTGATGAAAACCTATTCGAAAGAAGATCACATCAATGTCGGTGTCGGCACTGATGTGTCGATCCGCGAACTGGCCGAGCTGGTGCAGAAAATCGTCGGATTTGGCGGCGAGATCGTTAACGACCGCACCAAACCGGACGGCACGCTGCGCAAGCTGATGGATGTGAGCCGTCTGACCAAGGCCGGCTGGCAGGCGAGCACGACGCTCGAAGACGGCATTGCAAATGTCTATCGCTGGTACGGCGAGAATCTCGAAACTGCCCGGGTTTGATGCTGACAATTAACCGGTTTCGGGACACGGGCTAGTGGCCCGTTTTAATGGCGTCCACGGAATGTGGTGGTGAATGGTTTATGTCAGAAATGACACTGATTGTTCACTATCTTTCTCCGCGCACGCTACAGCAGAAATTAATGCAGGTTAGTCAGATGACGCATAGGGGCGATTAAAATTTAGTGCATTGTGCTATCGTTTGAAAAATCCTGAACCTTTATCTGCCGGGCTGTAATTGCTGCGTGCGGTCATGCTGATTTGCTGTGGTAATTTGAACGCCGGATTTTTAGGAACTAGCGAGTTGCCATGCAGGATGATGCGCGCATGAACGAGAAAGAGCGGACTGTCGCCCCGGCCCCTTCCGCGCAGGTCGCGTCCGACGGCGTCGATGAATCTGCCTTTCAGGGCGGACGCTTGCGGCAGCCTTCAAAGCGCGTTATCGCCGACAGCGTCATGGTGCTGGACTTTATTGGCATCACGGCCGCGGCGCTTATTTCCCAATCGCTGTATATCAGTGGCTATCTTGGCAGCACGCAGGAAATTGACGGCTATCTGACGGTTGGACTGCTCGGCGCCTTTGTGGCTGTCGCCGCGATCCGAAGTCAGGACGTCTATCGTGTCGAGAGCCTCGCGGTCGCTCGCGGGCAGGGGCAGCGTCTCTTGTTTGGGCTTGGTGTGTCGCTCGTATTTCTTGTCGCTGTCGGCTACATGCTCAAGGTGTCTGCCGACTTCTCGCGTGGCTGGGTCACTGTCTGGTTCTCGCTCAATGCCGTGATGCTTGTCGCCATTCATTTTGTGGCTTCGCGTATCCTGCGGCGGTGGAAATCCTTCGGACTGTTTGCTCGCAAAGTCGTTGTTTATGGCAGTGGCGAAATCGCGCGAAAGCTGCTGGAACGGGTGGGCGGCAATGTCACAGAAACGCGGGTGATCGGCGTGTATGATGATCTGGCGGTCGATGCGATGCCTAGTGTTGTTCTGTCCGGTGGATTGTCAGATCTCATCAGGATCGGGCAGGCGATACATATTGATGAAGTGATTATTGCTCTGCCGATGGCGGACAAGTCTAACATCCTCAATATTGTGGCGCAGCTTTCAGTTCTGCCGACCAATATCCAGATTTGTCCCGATCTTGTGGCGTTCCAGATCCGCCCTATTGGCATTGTGAGTTTTGACGGTGTGCCGCTTCTCGAAATCGCGCGCGCGCCGATGGACAACTGGGCGCCAATCATCAAGACGGTGGAAGACCGTGTGCTGGCCTTCGTCGCGCTTGTTATGATTTCACCAGTGATGCTGGCGATCGCGCTTGCCGTAAAGCTTGACGGCAAGGGGCCAGTCTTTTTCCGTCAACGCAGGCACGGGTTTAACCATCAGGTCATCTCGGTACTCAAGTTTCGATCCATGGTGGTGACAGAGGACGGCAAGCATGTTCCGCAGGCGACACGCAATGATCCTCGCATCACCAAGGTCGGCCGCATCTTGCGGCGGACGAGCCTTGACGAGCTACCGCAGCTTTTTAATGTGCTGAAAGGCGAGATGTCCCTTGTTGGTCCTCGTCCTCACGCGATCGCACATAACGAGCACTATTCCGCTATTCTGGAAACCTATGCCAGCCGCCATAAGGTCAAGCCAGGCATCACGGGTTGGGCCCAGATCAACGGCTATCGTGGAGAGACAGACACGCCGGAGAAAATGCGCAAGCGGGTCGAGTGTGACCTTTATTACATTGAGAACTGGTCACTCTGGTTTGACATTAGAATTCTTGCTTTGACCCTGATCGTTGGATTGTTTGGTAAGAACGCCTTTTGAAAAACCTATTAGATATCTCCCAGCACAATGTCGCGTCCGACAGAGTGATAGACGAATCCGGCGGTAGCTACTTCCGACAGTGAATAAATATTGCGTAGATCAATAATGAGTGGCTTTTTCAGCAAGCTCTTGATGCGTGCAAAATCGAGAACTCTAAACTCATTCCACTCGGTCAAAACCAGCAACGCGTCTGCATCAAGCATAACGCTATAAGCGTCTTTGACCCACTCGATGTCATCAAGATATTTGCGGGCCTCTTCCATGCCTTCAGGATCATAGGCGCGGACATTCGCGCCGGCTTCTTGCAAAAGCGGAATGATGTCGAGACTGGGGGCATCGCGCATATCGTCCGTATTAGGCTTAAATGTCACGCCAAGGATGCCTAGTGTCTTGCCTTTGATGTCGCCGCCACAGGCGGCGATGATTTTTTTGGCCATGCGGCGTTTGCGCTCGTTATTGGCCTCCATCACGGCTTCGACGATGAGCGTCGGTGCACCAACTTTGCGCGCTGTGCCGGTGAGAGCAAGCGTGTCCTTTGGGAAGCATGAGCCGCCGAAACCTGCGCCGGCCTGCAGGAATTTCGGACCGATGCGACTATCGAGACCGATACCACGAGACACATCTTGTACATCAGCGCCAACACGCTCGCAGATGTCTGCGATTTCGTTGATGAAGGTCACCTTGGTCGCAAGGAATGCGTTGGCTGCATATTTTGTGAGTTCGGCTGTAGCACGGCTCGTATAGATCATCGGTGTTTCGTGCAGCGTGATGGGCCGGTAAAGGGCTTGCATCACTTGCTTTGGCCGCTCGCCTTCGAGGCCCACAACCACACGGTCGGGCTTCATGAAATCGTCGATCGCGGAGCCCTCGCGCAAAAATTCAGGATTTGACGCGACATCGAATTGCGCGTTGGGGTTGGCGGCGCGAATGATCGCGTCGACTTCAGCGCCTGTACCGACGGGTACCGTCGATTTGTCGACGACGACTGTGTAACCCTTCAGGTGTTTAGCAATTTCTTTTGCTACTGCATATACGGCGCCCAGATCGGCGCTGCCGTCGGTTTCTTTCGTCGGAGTGCCGACCGCAATAAACACTGCTTCACAATCAGGTACGGCATCGGCGTAGGAGGTCGTAAAGCTTAGCCGTTTGGACCGGACGTTATGTTTGACCATATCTTCAAGGCCGGGTTCGAAGATCGGGATTTCGCCATTACGTAGGCGTTCGACTTTGCCTGCGTCGTTGTCAACGCAGATGACTTCATGGCCCAAATCCGCAAAGCATGTGCCGGTAACAAGCCCCACATATCCAGTCCCGATCATGGCAATCCGCATTGTGTATTCCCGCTTTGCCCGAAAACCTTGAGCCCTGGGGGCCAGTGGGGGTTCGGATTGTTCGATACTTTGGGGCGCGCCCATTCCTTGGAGCTATATTATATCCAAGGGTTCTGGGAAAGGCGGTTAATTCCCCCTGCTTACTTGTGTCCCTTGCGTGGCATAGCGTTTTAAGCGCGCCTGGAACAATGCGCTCAGGATAGTTGCGTAATGCTGGTTGCCGTCAGATCGCAAGTCCGGCAGTTCGGCGCTGAGACGGCCCATAGTACGTTTGTTGACCGCGTAGGCCGCCTCAAGCTCGGCGGTCGAGGTTGCTCCCTCGATAACGCGCCTTATGGCTGAGCAGCAGAGCACAGGGTTCTTGAACACTCCCCTTATGTCGCCTGTTGGGCCGAAAGCAATCCATGGTGCCTTCGTCTCTAGGGTATTTATGCTCCCGCAACCTTCAGAGCGATTGGCTGATGTAGAACAAGCGCGGTCAGATGGCCGTTCGGCTACCGTCGTCGCTTCAATTGTCGACGGGTGCTCTTTGTCGTAGAGCGATAACCCAAAAGGCGCACCGAGTGTCGCTAGGCATCTTTTTGTAGCATCGGTTTCTGCGGCCTTTAGGGCCAGCCCATGGGCCTCACCCGGATCTTGCCCTATGGCCTGCCCAACACCGCTTCCCTCGCGCACAATGCTTGCCAGCCCCGCACGAATGCGTATTTGGACGCGTGCTGTATAGGCGCAGACCGGATTGCCGTTTGATTTACCCTGCCAGACGCATTGGGTGGAAAGCGTCACCCGATCCCAATTTTCCGGACCGAAGATGCGGTTGGCCTCGGCGATGACGTACCAGCCTTCGAGATAGGCAAGCGTCCTGCCCTTATCCTGTCTTGTTCTGATTTGCTCCTGCGGTGGCGCTTTTTTCAAGGCGGTCTTTTGGCGGCGCGTCAGGCCTTTTTCGGTGATGAATGTTTTGGGTGTTGCGTCGTTCATTTGAGGCCTGCCTTCAACGGGTGCGAATGGTGATGGATGATCCGTGTTTGCCCAGGCGCGCGCCCGGGACAAACGTGCCTGCTTTGAGCGCATTGTTAAGCGTGGTGCGATCGAGCGTCGGCGGCTGCGTCCGCCAATAGGTCGCCGGTATCAAAGCCTCATCGGTCACCTCAAGGGGCTGGGGCGATTTTCTCGTCGAGACGGTTAAATCGGGGAGGATCAGGCGTGGGATCCCGGCCTTCGCCATGACGTCGGATACAAGCTCGCGTTTTTTGTCGGAGCGCTCCTGGAGGCGCTGGAGTCTTGCGCGCATTTCTTCGAGGCGGGATTTGAGCCCAGTGATGAGCATCTCGTCCTCAATTCGGGACTGCAGCACCGCGCCCAGGGCTTCATTGAGACTCGAGAGCCCTTCAAGCGTGTCGCTCAAGGTTTCGTCGTCGATGTCAGGGAAGTCTTCGAGCAGGCGTGTCTTTAAATAGAGATGAGCGTTCAGCTCCGCCGTGATGTGA
>TARA_R110000868_G_scaffold6046_2_pt1 | contig 25988 bp, 16 predicted proteins | sample TARA_R110000868 | Tara Oceans TARA_R110000868 (sample SAMEA4397489) | marine metagenome | biome: Polar Biome; feature: [SRF] surface water layer (ENVO:00010504); material: water (ENVO:00002006), including particulate matter (ENVO:01000060) such as... | depth 5 m | reverse complement strand
TCTATCTATATTTTCTCCGTCTTTAATTGGTATAATTAACATAATTTTGACACCCCCTTTCGTTAAGTGTGCAAAAGTAGTTATTATTTTGACTTATCAGGCATCAATCACTAATTTATTTTTGGTGTGCCGGCAAAACACTATTTATTTCCAAAATAAATCCTCGTTTGCCGTCAGGCTATCCGCTGCAATCTTTTACTCCGCAAGGCTTCATAAAAGGATTTCCACTGCTATCCTTCACACATAAAAAAAGAGCCAATAACTAAATTGACTCTTCATATTATTTTAAAAGCTCTTTTACTCCACCGCTGGCTTATAATTTTTATTATCAATTATCATTTTTGACAATATCTCCTTAAGAATTTCAGAAGTTCCGCCTCCTATTGGTCCTAAACGGCTGTCTCTTAATAAACGTGCTAAAGGATATTCTTCCATATAACCGTAACCTCCTAGCATTTGCAAACAACTATAGATTGTTTCATCAGCCACTTTTGTAGATTTCAATTTGGCCATAGTTGCCTCTTTCACTACATATTCACCTTTATCTAATCGCGCTACAGCAGCATAATTAAACACTTTACAATGCTCAACATCTGTTGCATGTTCTACTATTGTATGTCTCAATGCCTGGAACTTATCTATTGTTCTCCCAAAAGCCTCTCTTTGCGACATATATTCTATTGTATACTCAATTGCATACTCAGCTCTTGCATGAGCATTTATAGCCATAATCAAACGTTCTAAAGCAAAATGCTGCATAATATAAGGAAAACCTTTACCTTCTTCTCCCATTAAATTCTCTAAAGGAATTTCTACGTTATCAAATGCAATTTCCCCAGTATCTGAAGCTCTCCAACCTAGTTTGTCAAGTTTAACAGCAGAAACTCCTTTCAAGTTACTATCCATCAAAAACATACTTATCCCTTTATTTCCAAGCTCAGGACTAGTTTTTGCCGCAACTACATAATAATCTCCATAAACACCGTTTGTAATGAATGTTTTAGAACCATTAATAATATACTTATCTCCCTTTTTTACTGCAGTAGTACGCATTCCTGCAACATCACTACCTCCAAAAGGTTCTGTAATACACAAAGCACCTATTTTGTCACCAGAAATACTTGGAACTAAATAATCTTGCTTGATTCTTTCATCTCCTTCTGCGTTCAAATGCGTCATGGCTAAATAAGAATGTGCCCACATAGCAGCTGCAAAACCGGCTGATTTAATTTTTTGAAGTTCTTCTAAAAAAATAACGGTATAAAACAAATCTAAATTTAATCCTCCATAAACCTCTGGATACCTTATTCCGAAAAAGCCCATTTCTCCGAACTTTTTCCATATGAAACGCTCAATTTTACCCGTTTTCTCCCATTTTTCAATATGAGGCACAACTTCTTTTTGTAAAAAATCTTTTAAACTCTCTCTAAACGATTGATGTTCTTCTGTGAAATAACTTGAATTCATATAACTAATATTATTTTTAACAAATTGACGTGATTGAAATAAAAAGCAACAGCTTTATATTTCAGTTTTAAGTTTCTTTTAGAGTAACACGATAGACCTATGGTTTAAAGAAAAAAAAAACATACTACAAAACCACGATTTTGCAGTAAATTTTAAAAAATTCAAACCAGCTAATTGCAAACTTCTAATTAAAGTCCAAATATAAGGCAATTATATTTGCTTTTTCAACAGGAAACCCCTTAATTTTTATTAAATCCTCAACATTCTTAATGTCCCCGTTCATACTCCTATAGGTCACAATTTCTTTTGCCAGTGCATATCTAAAATAGGAGAATTGCGAAATCTCCTTTAAAGACGCGTTATTTATGTCGATTTTATGCAACAAAGGTAAAGCGTACACTTTGAAATGCGAATTAAGATTCTCTACTACTTCAGGAGATAGACCCCAAACATCATTCATTTGCTCCATAGAAACAAATCCTCCAAGACTTTCTTTTAATTTTAAAATACGTAGAGAAATTACTTCTCCTATTCCATATATTTTTATAAGGTCTTCTTGTGTTGCTAAATTAATATCTATTAAAGCTACTTTTTCTTTTTTGGCGAAAGCCTTATTTTCATATTTAACATACCCCTTATTGTTCATCTTGTTTTTAACCCAATCCGGAAATTTAAAATAAGGCGCTATAGCGTTTAATAAAGAATCAGAAACTTGGGTAACTGCTTGAAATTCTTTTGCAGAGTTTACATATTTATTTTCTTTTCTATAATCCAATAGCCGATCTATTTCAAGAACAGACATACCGAGTTTGTATCCTTTGTAATCGGTTATAAAATTAGGGTTAAACGGATATGTTTTTACAATATACTTTGGATTTAATTCTTTTAATGAATCAATCTTAGATTGCATGGCAAGCCATTTTTGTTTATTAGATGAAACTGGTTGCGTTGTATTGAAATCCACAAAAAAATAGACTGACTGCAAAATGATTATTATTGTAAATAATATCACAATACCAGTACGCTGTTCTGCGGAAAACGCAAAATAACTCTTAATGCCTCTTAAGTACATCTTGCCCGAAATAAATGTAAAGGAATTTTGATCATTTTCATTGCTTTTAAAAATTAACTACTCGCTGTTTTTAAAGTCTAAATTTAGAAAATAATTTTTAAAATATCCTTCCCAAAAAAAAATAATAATCTAAATATCAGCGCTTAATTACTGTACAAATAATCAAATTAAAATTTCACGATTCTACAAGACTGAAAAACAAAAGTAAACGAAACCTTTGTTACAAATTTATTTCGCTATTAATTTATACAATAACTTTTATTTTTTATAAAATAAATAATACATTTGAGCGCTATTAATACTAAAACTAATAAATATATGTCAATTTGGAAAACAAAACCACTTTCGGTTTTATTAAATGAAGCGTCAGAAGATGAGAAAGGATTAAAAAGAACTTTATCTTCAAGATCCCTAGTTGCTCTAGGAGTTGGTGCGATTATCGGAGCGGGCTTATTTTCCTTAACTGGAATTGCTGCTGCTGAACATGCTGGACCGGCAGTTACACTTTCATTTGTTTTAGCAGCCATAGGATGTGCCTTTGCGGGACTTTGCTATGCTGAATTTGCTTCAATGATACCTGTTGCAGGTAGTGCGTATACGTATTCTTATGCAACTATGGGAGAATTCATGGCTTGGATTATTGGTTGGGATTTAGTTCTTGAATATGCTTTGGGAGCCGCAACCGTTGGAGTCAGCTGGTCGCGATACTTACTCGAATTATTAAACAAATATGGTGTTCATCTAAATCCAAAATTTATATGCTCCCCCTGGGAAACATTAACATTGGGTGATGGAACTATTATAGACGGTGGTTACATCAACCTACCTGCTATCTTAATCGTATCTGCACTATCATTATTATTAATAAGAGGAACTCAAGAGTCTGCTTCTATAAATAATATATTAGTGGTACTAAAAGTTATTGTTGTAATTATGTTTATTGTTTTAGGTTGGGACTATATAGACCCTGCAAACTACTCTCCATATATTCCTGAAAATACTGGCATTAAAGGTCAATTTGGTTGGTCTGGAATTGCTGCCGGAGCCGGAACCGTCTTCTTTGCCTTCATTGGTTTTGATGCAGTTTCAACTGCTGCACAAGAAGCAAAAAACCCTCAAAAAGGGATGCCAATTGGTATTTTAGGTTCATTAGTTATCTGTACAATACTATATGTGTTGTTTGCACACGTTATGACTGGTCTAGTACCTTACTACAAATTTGTTGGTGATGCAAAACCTGCTGCTACAGCATTTGCAGTAACAGGATATTCTTTCCTTCAAACAGGATTAATTGTCGCTATCTTAGCGGGATATACTTCTGTAATGCTTGTGATGTTAATGGGACAAAGCCGTGTTTTCTACACTATGAGTAAAGATGGACTTTTACCTCCTTTATTTGGACAAATTCACTCAAAATTCCGTACTCCTTATAAAACAAACCTTTTCTTCATGGTATTCGTTAGTTTATTTGCTGGTTTTGTACCGGTAAGTGATCTAGGACACATGGTAAGTATTGGAACTTTACTTGCTTTTGTATTAGTATGTATTGGTGTGTTAGTAATGCGTAAAAAAATGCCAGATGCTCCTAGGTCTTTCAAAACCCCATTCGTTCCTTACGTACCGATTGCGGGGGTTTTAGTTTGTACGTACTTAATGTACTCTCTACCTTACGAAAGTTGGATTCGATTAGTTCTTTGGATGGCAATTGGTGTTGCTCTGTATTTTGTTTACGGTAAAAAGCACAGTAAATTAAACAATCCGGATAAATAGATTTATTCTAATATAAAAAAGGGATGATAAAGTATTTAAACACTTTATCATCCCTTTTTCTTTATAACTATTTCAAGTTTTATTACAAGTCAAATACTGAAGTTCTCTTAGCACGAATCAAATCCTTTAGCCTAATCCAAAAGGCTAGTGTCAAATAAACTCCAAACCATAATCCTACAGTTACAAACGATATATAAATAAAGAACAGCCTTACGCTCGTTACTCTCATTCCTAAACTATCTGCCAGCCGCGATGATACATGGAAGCCATACTTTTCAAAAAAATATTTAAGTTTTATTATTCTAGGTACACTTTGTCCCATTGCATTAGTTTTATATTCTATTTTACAAAAGTACGAATTTATTATTTCTCGAAATTAAAGCAAATAAGAATCACTACCCCTTCATTAATTCCATCCCAATGGCACATTCTAAACATTTACTTTTAGCACAATACTCATTCTTAAGCTGCAGCAGTGACTGCGTTTCAAAAGCACTTCCTGACTTCAATCCGAATGAGCTAAATTTATCTACAATAGCATTCTTCTCTGGCGCAACTTCATTTAGTAATTGAATTAAATCTTCGGCAATCTCTTCTCCTCTACTTTTAGCATAAGCAAATTGAATTGGGATCAAGGTATTTATGATAATCAAATCTATAAATGACTTCGATAGCATTTTCTTCTTTTTTGGGCTTTCCTTATCAAATTGGTAATGATCTTGCCAATAGGAAGAAGCCGAAACCCGAAAAACATCATAGATCGCCTTCACCGAAGTAATCTCGCTAATTTGCGAAAATAGATTCTGATTGCTATGATACAAATTTGCCAATTGTGACAGTCGTATGGTGGGGAAATTATCGGGACGGTGTTTAAAAAACTGAACGCGATTACAACTGCTTTTTTCTATTTGGTATTTGTGCAATAAATAGTAATACCTCGATTTTAAATCTTTAAAATAATTATCCTCCTTATCAACGTCTAATAGTCCTGCATTGCCAAAGAGTAAGCTCTCTAAATTTTCGACTTCAAAACTTTCCTTTCTTATAATTGAAAATGGAATAGAACTTGCTACTTTCAGAAAGATTTCCCCGTTTGCATTTAATCCGAAGTTTTTTGCCAACAGGCAAAATAAAACCGCCTCCCAATCATTATTGGTTTGCTGTAACAACTCAAAAATAGGTTTGGACTTTCTCTCTAATCGTTCAAAAAATAAACGCTCCTGCCAGTTTTTTAAAACAAAAGGGGAGATATCCGCTAACTGCTTTTCACAGAAAATCCAAGCCTTTGGCGACATCAAAGACTGATAGTTATCTATTGTATCTTGGTCGACATATTTCTTAAGCTCCAAAACAGGAATTTCAGTATTGTTTTTTCTGTAAATTTCGGTATCGTGTTCCCAAACTACATGTAGAATTACGTTTTCGTATGCCGCATCTCTTTCATGATGATGCACATACCAGTCAGAAGATTTTAGGTGAATCTCGACGTTTCCAGCCCACATTTGATCCCCTATTGTAATTTGAGCATTGAAAAAATCAGGACCTGCCAATTCTAAATACTGGCCTACATTAACAATCGTGATTCCCTCATTATTTGAAGTTTTCAAATTTAGGGTATCGAACTTCTTAAATTTCCAGAGGTAATGGAGAAAATCTTCTTTCATCGTAAAGCCTTGTATTTAAGAGACTAAAGTAATGAAAAAACGAACAACTTGTACTTCCAATTGAATTTTGAAAACTACCTCAACAAATATAGTTTAGCACAAGCCCGAGCATCTGATAAAGCTTCATGATGATTCAATTGAATGTTCATTGTTCTACAGCAATCACTAAGCTTTGTTGGCTTTAATCCTTTGGCTTTGTATATTTTTACGGTGCACTCCCACCGAGGTGACAAATTTAAATCCTCATAATTTAAGCCATATAGCGCCATTGATTTGGCTAAAACATTCCTGTCGAAGCTTTCATTATGCGCCACAACAACTCTATTCTGGAGTCGTTTTTGGATTTCAGGAAATACCTGTGAAAATGATTTGGCATTCACCGTATCCCTTGGATAAATTCCATGTACTTGAATGGTAAAAGGAGAATACAGATTGTTTGGCGGCTTGATCAAACTGACAAATTCATCTACTATGACTCCATTCTCAACTGTTACTATCCCAACTGAACAAGGGTGAAATGCAGTTGCTGTTTCAAAATCTATTGCTGTGAAAGTCATTTTAAAGCTAGAGGTTAGATGTTAGAACTTCGAATTTACGATATGGTATTTGAATACCTATATATCATTAAAAAAAACCACGAATTTAACGAATAAATTTCGTCAAAACCGTGGTTTGTATACTGTAATTATCAGGGCTAAAAACTATTTTATAGAACCTATAATATCATATTTTGTAATAATGTGGTGTCTTCCTTTTCCTAAATCAATCAATACTGCTGCATTATCTCTGGTAAACAATTTAGAAACTTCTTCTATTGTTGTTCCCAGCTGTACGATCGGATAAGGATTCCCCATAATTTCCCGAATTGGTCTTTCGGCTGAGTTTTTATCTTGCACATAACTTTGAAACAAGTCAGACTCATCAAGAGACCCTACAAATCCTGTAATATCCATTACTGGTATTTGTGAAATCTTATATTTACGCATTCTTTCAATCGCATGTGAAACCAATTCTTCAGTACGAGCCACAATTAAAGGTTTGTCAATATGATCTTTAATAACATCCTCTGCCTTTGTAACTTCTTCTTCAAGAAAACCACGTTCGCGCATCCAGTCATCATTAAACATCTTCCCTACATAGCGACTTCCTGAATCATGAAACAAAACAACAACTACATCTTCCGGCTTGAAATGCTCCTTTAGTTGCAGCAATCCTTTTATGGCAGCTCCAGCTGAATTCCCAACGAAAATCCCTTCTTCAAGAGCAATTTTTCGAGTGTATACTGCAGCATCTTTATCTGTTACTTTGGTAAAACCATCAATCAAAGAAAAATCTACATTCAATGGCAATATATCTTCTCCAATTCCTTCTGTTATATAAGAATAAATCTCGTTTTCATCAAAAATCCCTGTTTCATGGTATTTTTTAAATACTGAACCATAGGTATCAATTCCCCATATCTTGATATTAGGATTCTTTTCTTTAAGGTATTTTCCAACACCTGAAATTGTTCCTCCCGTACCAACACCTGATACAAAATGAGTAATTTTACCTTCTGTTTGTTCCCAAATTTCAGGCCCAGTTTGCTCGTAATGTGCAATAGCATTCGATGGGTTGTCGTATTGATTTACGTACCAAGAATTTGGCGTTTCAGTCGCCAATCTTTTAGAAACAGAATAATAAGAACGAGGATCAGTAGGTTCTACATCCGTAGGACATACCACTACTTTTGCCCCAACGGCACGAAGGATATCCATTTTCTCTTTTGATTGCTTATCAGAGATAACACAAATCAGTTTATACCCCTTGATAATAGCTACTAAAGCAAGTCCCATTCCTGTATTTCCTGAAGTCCCTTCAATAATAGTTCCTCCTGGTTTTAGCCTACCGTCAGCCTCAGCATCTGCAATCATTTTTACCGCCATTCTGTCTTTTACAGAATTACCGGGATTAAAAGTTTCTACTTTAGCAAGCACTAATGCATCTATTCCTTCAGTGACTTTATTTAACTTCACTAATGGTGTATCCCCTATTGTACCTAGTATATTTTCTGCGTATTGCATTTAATTGTAATTTTTAAGATTGTAATTTGTTATAAATACTTTTGCAAAGATAGTATTTTGTTAGAAAACATTCCTGCTTCTGCAAAATTGCGTTCGTCATTACTTCCTGAACTTTTATTCAAATAGAAGTTCAGTGATTTTAATTGACGCAATATACTTTACTAAATTATGGTCAAGCCAATGAAAGCAATGTATTCCGACGAATAAGAAATGCTATAAAACTCCATGAAAATCAAAACGATTAATTAAAGAAGTTCCAAATTAGCCCAAAACGAATCATGAAATCTCGATACGGATTATTAGGAGCGGAGTAGAAATTATTTCCTGTAAGAGAAGAGTTAAAATGCTCTGCTTTTACATAAATCCTGGTTCTTTGAATTCGAGCATTGACAAAAAAGTCAAGGGTTGGATAATTCCCAATTTCTTTTTTATTTTGAATGAAAAACTCCCCAATTACTGGATTATAATCATTGGCAAGATAATTCGTGAAATAATTCAAAGTAACCCCTGTTTGTAAAAACAAGGCTTTTTTAAACAGATGATTAGTGTAATAAATAGTGTTTCTGGTCACGATTTCAGGAACATTTAGGATTGCATCCTGCTGACTCACTTTTTGATATAAAAGTGTATTGTCAAGCGCAAATCTTCCAAATTTGATTTCTTTACTTGCTTTAACAGAAACATAATTTATAGTATTCCCATATTGACTTGGAGTCACAATTTGCTGATTTTCATCTGTGGCAATATTCTCAAAATACAAATGATCATCTAACGTCATAAACTGTACTGATGCTTCTACCCAAGGAGTAATCGCATTAGCAGTGACAGAATTTATTTTTTCATTTTTGAAATTATTAGACCAGTTGAAATTAACATAGCTACTTTGATATAAGTTGTAATTGTCATTGGGCAACTTATTCAAATTTTGATATCCAAAAGAGAATTGATAATCATCATTAAAATCATAATTTAATTTAGCCTCTAAATCAGATAACGATTGATTCGTTACTGATCTTGAATATAAAAACTTCCCATTCCAGTTCTTCTTTTGATATTCATACTGTCCTCCCGCGCTGTTAATGTTTCTGATCAATGAAGCTGGAATAGTTTGATCATCCCTTATCAATATTTGGCTGTAGTAATAATTGCTTCTGAAGTCATCTGCAAAAAACTGAAACTTACCAAGTGTTGTGTTTTCATAGATTAAGCCCACTTTATTATACATTTTATTATAATGTGTCTGGTCATTAATCCCACTAGTTACATAAGAATCTCCAAATCGATAAATCGTTTGTGAACCTACAGTCGAAGGTACCGTTGCTTGATTGTATTCAAAAAATTTATTCTCGTAATTAAATTGATGGCTAACGTATAAATTGTTGTCCCCTTTTTTAGGATTTACTCTGAAAAAGTGATCCAAGAATATCCTCTTGCCTTTTAGAAATGATTCTGCATCATTAAAATAAACCTCAAGTCTTTGTCTGTTATCATAATTCGCGTCTCCACTTTCAAAATCAGATATTGTTGTTATTCCGCCATTTTCCTCATTTAAGATATCCTGATAGGTAAAATGTGCATTCGCAAAATACCGTTTATTTAGCGTGTTATAACTTGTGGTAAATCTAAAATTCCCCGTACTTGACAACTGATTAATATAATTCCCCTCAGAACGCAAACCTTTGTAGGCAATCGAAAAATTAAGTCTTGGCGAAGTATTTATCGTAAAAAAAGCATCGAGAGATTGTCCTTTTTGCATCACCGATTTGAAATACAATTCGGTAACAGGAGTGGCAACAGAACTATATCTTATTTGGTTCGCTTCCAGGAAATTAAAATGCTTGGCTTTAAAACCAAATTCAGGATAAGGAGAAAACGCTGTTAAACTATATTGCAGCGTGTTATAGGTTTGACCCTCATTGGCGAAAGCCAAAAGTCCAAAATTATCCTTTCGCAAATAATTAAAACTATATTCTCTTTGGATCGTCAACGAAGTATCAATGTAAGTAGTATCGCGTTCTATAGAAATAAATCGATATTGATCCATGGTAGCGACCTTAATACTGTCTGCTGTTTTAGGACCGCTGAGTTTGTCGGCAATGCTTTTTTTCGGATCTTCTTCTCTTGAGTTTATTTGCGAAAATAGGATTGTAGGCAATACTAAAAAATATAAAAAAAAGAGTATTCTCATTTGGAATGATATATAGTTAGGCTATTATTTTTAAACAGTTAATCGAGCAAAGGTAAATGATAAAAACATATAAAAAAACACATTAAAAACGTTCCCGTTTTTAATTATTACCATTCGATTAAATCAAGCCGTTCAATTCCTAACAAAATTAAAAACAAAAAAAAATCTGCTCAGTATACTGAGCAGATTCTTCTACTAAATTCAAAATACAAATAACCTTATGTTATTTTGTTTTATACATGCAAAAAATTAATTTGGATTTTGCACAATTGCAGGGTTAGCATTAATTTCTGCTCTTGGGAACAACCATTGCCATCTTTTGTCACCTGCAGGAATATTAAATTCTAAAGCAACTGATGAAATATGGTTAGAGGTAGTCGCAGGAACTGTTGTAGGTCCAACTCTGTTTAATGCTGAGTTTGTTCTTTTTAAATCGTAAAATCTAAATCCTTCACCCCATAATTCCAACCTTCTATGTAAATAGATTTCATTAACTAAGGTTTGACCTGTAGCTGTAGACTTTACATAAGCAGGGTTTCTATTAGAAATTAAAGTAAATAAAGCTTGAGACGCAGTAGCATCACCCATCCACGCTTTTGCTTCAGCTTCTATAAGGTACATTTCAGCAATACGCATGTAAGGAACATCACATCTACTATCTCCAGTACTTACCGCAAGGAATTTTTGGCTAGTATAAGGAAATTTTACTGCAGTTGAAACCAAAGTAATATTTGGGTGTTGACCTGTTTTGCTAAAAATTGTAGTACGTACATCTGTCGCAGGAAATTGATCCCAAAGTTTATTAAAAATTGCTTTTGGGCAAGAACGAATTACAGTAGAACTGAAATTACGTGACATATATGCTCCAAAATTAGCAAATGATTCAGATTGAAGTTCATTTACAAAACTCCCCCACATCCATTCTGAATTGGTATATGAATTGAAACCTGAAGCATACGCAGCATTAGTCATTAAAGACTTTCCACTTCTTGCAAGTATTGCATTAGCAGAAGCTACTGGCCAGTTTTGTTGTACTAAAGCAACACGTGCTTTTAAACCTTGAGCCACTCTTAGATCTAAATGAGAATTGTTTGGCTTAGTATATCCTACTAATAGAACTAAAGCGTCATCAATATCCTTATTTATTTGAGTATACACCTCTTCCACTGTTGATCTAGGTAATTGATCATTAGATACTTTAAGTGCAATTGGAATTCCTAATTGTGTGTTTGGTTTAGCAGTTGCATCATAACGTTTTCCGTACAATTGTACCAATTGAAAATGAGCGAATGCACGATATAATAATGCTTGACCTTTTATTATTTTTTTATCAACATCTGATCCAGTTGCTACATCAACATTCTCTAATATTGTATTAGCATTTCTGTTAATTCTATAAAAAGTTCTGTATGGAAAAGCAACATCTTGAGAGTTTTCATTGTTTAAACCAGTCCAGTTATAAACTGTTAGAAACCAACCGTTTGATATTGGGAAGACAATATCTTCACCAGCAATATCTACTTGTTGCATACATCCTGCAATTCCAGTTTCGTTTTGCCCCTCATATCTAATATAAAGAGATCTATGGATTCCGTTTAATAAAGAATATAGGTTTGCAGTCGTAGACGTAGCTGAAGTGTAGTCTACAAATTCCGTTGGTTTTTTCACCAAGAAATCTTCTGAACAAGAGCTTAATGATAGTATTGATAATACCACCAGTAAAAATTTTATTTTAAATGTTTTCATGATATTATTTTAAAAGTTTAAATTGATTCCTAATGAAATAGTTCTAGAAGGCGAGAATCTATTTTGAGTAGTTCCATTGTAATTAGCTTGTGGATCCAATCCTTCTCTTTTAGCGAATAACTTTAAGTTTTCACCATTCACATAGAACTTAGCCGCATCAATTTTTAATTTCGAAATTAATTCTTTCGGTAAGTTGTAAGATAATGACACTTGTCTTAATGAAAGGTAATCAGAATCAACTAACCAACGATTTGAAGCTGCAGAGTTTTGAGTATTTCTAGATATGTTTAATAAAGGTACATCAGTAATATCACCTGGTTTTTTCCATCTTTTTAAGATGTCTGTACTTAGAGCAGATCCATAATTATTACCTGAATGCATTAATGCAGCATAGTTAGTATCGTACGTTTGCCCACCTATTTGGTAAGTAAATAATACATCCATTTGGAATCCTCCTACTTTGAAAGTATTGGTAAAACTACCAAACAAATCAGGTAAAGCAGATCCCTGGTATTCGTATAATGCTTTGTTTTGATTTATTGTAACATTAACTCCATTTACTGTTCTTGAATCAGTATCAGTTGGAGTTGTTAACAATGGGTCAACTTTATATAAAGCATATCCATCTGCAGGATCTACACCAGCATAACTTCTTAACCAATAGTCGTAAATTGAACTCCCTACTGTATATTTTTTAGTACCACTAATAATTTCTTTTTGTGGCAATGCAGTGATCTCATTTTTAATAGTAGAAGCATTAACATTAATATTCCAAGAGAAGTCTTTTGTTTTAACAATCATTCCATCAATAGAAATTTCAATTCCTTGATTGAACATTGACCCAATGTTTTCAACTTTAGAATCTAATCCTGAGGAAACAGGAACTGGTACGTTAAAAATTAATCCATCTGTTGTTCTATTATAGTATTCTACAGAACCTCTTAATCTATTACCAAAAAAAGCAAAATCTAAAGCGATGTCTTTTTGAGTATTTTTCTCCCATTTAAGATTCGGAGCTCCTTGATCATTAGTAAGAATTCCAACTTCACTAGCATTATTAAGCCCTAATGAAAAAGTAGGAGCGCCTATGTAATAATTCAAACCACCGTAGCTGATATGTGAATCATTACCTACTTCTCCAAATGAAGCTCTAAATTTCAGTTCATTTATCCATCCAATATTTTCAACAAATGATTCTTTCCCTAAATTCCATGCAGCACCTACTGACCAGAAGTTACCCCATTTGTTAGCAGCTGCAAATTTTGAAGAACCATCTCTACGTACAGACGCAGATAAGATATATCTTCCGTCATAATCATATCCTAAACGAGAGAAGTACGATTCAGTTGCATAATTTCTTGTGTACGAATTTAAATCAGAAACCGTAAGGTAGTTTATGAATTCGTTATTGTTAGGTACACCTTGTCCTCTTTTAGAACCAAACATGTAGTTGTACTCATAGTCAAAACTTTCATGACCTACTAAAGCACTAATGTTATGGTTGTTTAGCACTTTTGTATAATCAAGTAATTGATTAAAAGTAACTCCAGTTGTAACAGTGTTAGTACGTGATGCATATCCATCAGGTGCTCCATCACCAATCACTTTATTCCAGAAAACATTATTGTTAAAATGTGCATTATCAAATGCAAAGTTTGTAGTGAATTTAAAATCTTTTAAAAGTGTTAATTCTAAATAAGTACGACCATTAAAAGATAAACTTTTATCTCTATTTTCATTATTTAAAGTTTCATAAACAACGTTCCTACCATTTGAAGCACCAGATCCACGTAGTTGTGAATATACTGGGTTACCAGTTGCATCTAAAATTACTGCTCCAGTAGTCGAATTATGACTCAAGACAGGGTAAATTGGCCCCATGTAGCGAATAGTACGAAAAGGATTATTGAAAGATGAAGTATTTGCTACACCGTCAACCGCCTGATTTGAATTAGTATAGGTAGTTGCTACGTTAGCTCCAGTTTTAAACCATTCTTTTAATTTAGTGTTTACGTTAACACGAGCAGTAGTTCTCTTGAAATCAGAATTTAGAATTGAAGCTTCTTCACTTAAATTTCCAATTGACACAAAATAATTACTTCTTTCCGTTTTTCCTTGGTATGAGAAATCAACATTTCTTCTAACTCCTGCTCTCTGTAATTGCTTTGCCCAATCTAAATCATTAGCATACAATAGTTTTGCCGCTGGATTTAATTGACCGTTTGCATCAAATAAATTTGCATTAGTAACATTAAATGGGTTATTTACTAAGTCAATAGGAGTCCTTGTAGAAGCAAAAGCATTTGCAGTTGCTAATAAAGCAAGTGTACTCATTGGTCTACTGTTTCTAATAGCTTCCCATATTAATGGATAGTATTGAAAAGCATCAACTCTTTCATATTCAGGAATAGATCTTGTATTCAGACCTGAACTCATGTTTAATGTGAATTTATCTTTAGCAGATGTTCCTTTTTTCGTAGTTATAATAACAACACCATTTGCTGCTTTTGACCCATAAAGAGAGGTAGATGCAGCATCTTTTAATATCGTCATACTTTCAACATCAGCTGAGTTAATGTTATTTATGTCACCTGTAAAAGGCACTCCATCAACAACATAAAGAGGTGTGTTAGATCCACTAATAGAACTAAAACCTCTAATTCTAACTGAAGGTTGTGAACCTGGTTGACCTGAAGCACTTTGAATTTGTACTCCCGAAACAGAACCTTCAATTCCAGAAAGAACGTTTGTTGTTGCTCTGTTATCTAAACTCTCTCCTTTAATGGTCGTTGCAGAACCAGTATAAGAAGCTTTTTTAGCTTTACCATAAGCTACAACTACTACTTCATCCATCTCCTCTGCCGCGGCAGTCATTTTAACATTTAAAGTATTTGAAACTCCTACCGTTGCCGATGTGTTTTTCATACCCACATAAGAAACTTCTAGAACTTGCCCTGATTTTGCAATAATAGAATACTTTCCATTAAAATCAGTTTGAGTAGACCTGTTGATTGCCTTGTTAAAAACATTGGCTCCAGGAATAGGACCATTTGCATCTGAAATCACCCCTGAAACGATTTTTTCTTGGGCAAAACAAAACTGCATAGATAACGCAATCAATAGCGTAAAAATCCATTTGAATTTTAATCTCATATTAAATATATTTGAGTTAGTTAATTCTGCAAAAATCACAATTAAATATTAAAAAAAAATTTTTATTGTTAATGTTTCTTAAAAAAGAAATTACTATAGATTTCTACCATAAAAGGTCATATTCTTACTCTAACCTGATTATTAGCCTTATTTTGTCAGAAATACTGCCAAATGGCAAGATTATTCTTTGCGACAATAAAATTAGAATTCGGGACAGATAGATCTGATCGTTCTTGTATAGCGGGACTAATTTCTACCACTGCAATAATTTACCCTATCCGTTTTGAGAATAAAATTCTGAGTTACGTTAAGCAATGATCTCCAAAAATAAAAGAAAATTCAGCTCCTACTATTGAACATCAAGCCATTAATTTTCCCTTAAGAGATCTTGCACTACCCGAAACTGACTCTCTCAAAATTTTGAATGTAGAAATAAAAGCGATGCTTAAATACGTTTTGAAGCCAAATCTTCTATCCGAATATCGCCTTGTGGATGGAAATATTCCCTTTTTTCGAAAAAGGGTATGAAAAATAGTAGTTTGAAAAATTTAACTCCATTAAAAGTTGACACTTTGAGTTTCACCCCAGGTACCAGTATCGCAAAAGTAGATACATGATTCAGAAATATGGATCATTCTAATAAATAGCTAAACACAAAACAAAAAATTATGTTTAACACAAACAAATAATATCGCTTTGACGTTTGTAGAAATAAACAAATAGGTTCCTGAAACAATCCATTCATTTATAACCAAATACTTTAAAGAAGGAAAGATCAAAAAAGCCGGGTCAAAAAAAAGTTTGAACACAATAAGTAATCCTGTAAAATAACATTGATAAAAATATTTCTTTCGAAATAAAAAAACCTGCTAAAAAAGCAGGTCTAATTGTAATCAAACTTTAAAAAAATCGAGAAATAAATTTAAAAAATCAAGACTAGTTATATACCTAAATTCTTATTGTAAAAAAAAAACCGAGTTAGACAAATGCCTACTCGGTTTTAATTTTAAAATAAAAAATACTAACTATCGATTATCATTTACTGAATCATCAATAAAATCATTAGCATCAATCTCTGATTGAGGAATTTTCAAGAAAAATTTCTTATCATCAGCAGTTAAACTAGCTGACGCTCCAATTCTATGATTTCCAGTACGTGTAATACCTCTTCTTAATCGTTTAGCATCAAACCATTCCACTCCAACTTCAGCGTAAAGTTCTTTTCTTCTTTCCACTAAAATTTCATTAATCAATGCAGCACCAGTATTCGTTGATTTAACTGCATTAACATCTCTGTTTTTTTGTAAAACATAAAGTAAATCATGACCTTCACTCTCTTTACCTGTTAATCTAGCTTTAGCTTCCGCTTCGATTAAAATCATTTCCGGCGTTCTAATGATCGCATTATCGCTGTCAAATGTAAATTTAAATTTACGTGTAGTCCAGTATCTGTAGTCAGTAGTACTAGTTATACTTGTACTTTTTCTAACAAAATAAGCTCTAACATCTGTTGCTGAAAATAAATTAACAAAATCATTATTAACATATGTAGCTGAATAAGAAACGGTCGTATGATCTGCCATTGAAGCTGGTGCATTCCAATAATAATTAGATTGATCCGTTCTTTGCGCACTACCCCAAATCCATTCAAGATTAGAAATGTCATTAAATCCTGATCTATAAGTTGACGGACTCAAAACAGCTGTTGGATTTCCACCATAAGAAGCTTTTGCAGCATCAGCAGCACCTTGCCAGTTACCCATAACTTGGTAAACTTGAGCTAAAATACCTTGAGCTACATTTTTATTGATATAAGATTTACCTAAACGATTAGCAGTTAATCCATTAACCGCCTTAGTTAAGTCAGAAACAATCAATTTATAAACCTCATCAACTGTAGACATAGGCTTTCCTGCCAAAGACAATTCAGTATAAATAGGAGGTGCTGGGAAGTTTTTGTCAGCACTATAAGTAGGACAAAATTCCAATACTAATTGATGATAGAAAAACCCGCGCAATGCATAACCATATGCTGCCAATTCTTTTTTATCGCTATCCCCTAAAGTACTACCTTCAACACCATTAATCAATGCATTAGCCTGATTGATCATATAAAAGCTATAGTTCCATGAAAAACTACTTCTTGTGTACGTAGGCTCACGGTTATCATTTGCATAATCATCACGAAACCAAGTATTCGCCTGAATCAAATCATTTCCTTTCATAGTTCTTGCAAAGAACATAGAGTTAAGACCTGCAGCATCAGTACGAGTATATTGCCCTCTAAATCTTCTCATTATACCGGATATAAAAGCTTCTACTCCTGTTCTAGAAGTAAAAACTACATCGGGTGAAACAGCATCTGTTGGTTTTGGATCATCAAGAAAGTCTTGACTACATCCCACCATCATAAACAAAGCCATAAAAGCGATGAATATTTTTGAAATTATATTTTTCATATTTTTTTTTTTAAAATTCTATATTAACACCAAAAGACATAATTCTTTGATTGTATGATCTACTATTTGTAGTACCAGCAAAACTTTGTTCTGGATCAATCCCTTTATGTGATTGGTAAGTCCATAAATTATCTCCCTGTAAATACAATCTTAATTTAGACAAATGAAATTGTTCAAGTGCACTTGCAGAAAAATTATAACCGAAATTTAAAGCTTTTAATCTTATGTAATCGTTTTTAAATAAAAATCTAGTTGATGTAGCATTAAAATCATTATTAGCAGTCAATAACAAAGGAACATCAGTTACATCTCCAGGGTTTTGCCAACGATTCTCAACATCCTGATGTGCAGCTCTACCACTTGATTCAAAACCTTCCATTAAACTTGCATATGTACTATCATAAACAGAAGCACCATAACTAAAGTTAAACAAAATATTTAAATCTACGTTTTTATATTTAAAGAAGTTTGTAACCCCACCAATAGCTTTTGGTAACGATGTTGCCCCAGAATAATTTCTTGAAGCCTCAGCATATTTTTTAGTAGTTTCTTTTTCACCTGTTGGTTTTCCATCAGTACCTAAAATATCTTTATACCACATTCCGTATCCATCAACTGGATCAACACCAGCCCATTCTTGTATGTAGTACTCATATAGAGATCTACCAACTTCCCATCTTTTAGTTCCGTTAATGAAACTTTTTTGAGTCAACTCAGCAACTTCATTTTTATCAAATGACAAGTTAACACCAGTAGTCCACATAAATTTAGAATTCTGAACATTAGTTGTACTCAACGCAAATTCCCAACCGTAATTTCTTAACGATCCTACATTAGTTAGTATTCCAGTATTACCAGTAGAACCTGCAACAGGTTTATTATATAGTAAATCAATAGATTTTTTATCATAATAATCTACAGAACCCGTAATTCTATTATTAAAGAAACCAAAATCTAAACCAACATTACTTGAAGCTGTTTTCTCCCAAGACAAATTAGGGTCAACAGCACCACCAAGAACAACACCAGTATTATCTCCTTCATTATATCCTGTTTCGAATAATTGTTGGTAAGGGAAATAAGTTGCATTTCCGTTAGCATCTTGTGTCTGATTATTTCCTAATTCTCCATAAGAACCTCTTAATTTCAAACTAGTAATAGCGTTGCTATCTTTCAAGAAATTTTCTTCCGAAATTATCCAAGATCCACCAACTGCATAAAAACTTCCCCATCTAACATCTGGGTTAAATCTTGAAGAACCATCTCTTCTAAAAGAACCTTCCACAAAATATTTCTCTTTAAAGTTATAGCTTAAACGTCCTAAATAACTTGAAATTCTATCTTCAGCAATATATCCTGAAGCACTAGTAGGTGTTGTTGCTCCATTTAAAACCTGAACTCCTGGTAAAAAACCTTCACCTTGAGCACCTAAAGCATCATATTTATATCGATACGCTTCTTGAATTAAATCTACAGCAAAACCATGATCTCCAAATACTTTCTTGTAATTTAAAGCATTTATTATATTTATCCCTGTAGTAACATCTCTATTTTGAGTTACTCTACCTTTTACGTTAGACGCATAACCCACTTCATTACTAGCATAAACAAAAGAATCATACAAATATTTGTCATATGCAAAAGTTGTTTTGAAAGTCAAATCTTTAGCTAAAGTCGCTTCTAAAAATGCATTAGCTGTATAATTATCTCTTTTGTATCCAATTTTATAATTGTACAATGATCCATAAGCATTCTCATTGTTTAATTGTGGACGATTCCCGTTCAAAGCTTGACCAGGAGTTGCTCCATAATCAAATATCCTTTGACCCTTACCATCCAAAATTAAATCACCACTCTCATCCACTCTATACGCTGGATAAATTGAAGGCACTGTATAAACAAATTGAATTGCACTTTGATAGCTTGATCCACTTTGTGAAGGAAAATTTTGATCTGATGTAGAAAAAAACATTGTTACACCTGACTTCAACCAACTGTTAACCTTAGTATCAACACTTAAACGAGTTGTTACACGATCAAATTTAGAGGTAACAACATTACCTTCTTGAGACAAGTAATTAGTCGTAAAATAATACTTAGTATCCTCACCACCTGCGGCAATAGATAAAGTATGCTCAGTTCTAACCGCTGAATTATTCAACATTAAATCAGCCCAGTCTGTATCCCACTTTTTATTTGTTGTAGTTAAATTTCCATTAGCATCAACAGGAGTAGCTGCAGTATAAGGATTATAACCTAATCTAGGAACTAAAGCAGTTGAGGCATTAGCACCTGCAACAGCCGGAGTTTGAAGACTAACATATTGGTTTGTATTTTTTAATGCTTCCCAATTTAATTGCATGTATCGGTCAGAACCAACCATTTTATGTAATGGAACAGCATTCCCAGCGAAACCGAGTGTAGAAGTTAAACTAACTTTAGGAGCTGTATTGTACTTCCCTCTTTTAGTTGTAATAAGGATAACACCATTAGCACCTCTAGACCCATAAAGAGCTGTTGAAGAGGCATCTTTCAAAACACTCATCGATTCGATTTGATCAGAGCTAATTGAATTTAAATTACCATTAAACGGCGCACCATCTAAAATAATTAAAGGATCTGAAGAAGCATTGATAGAACCTGTTCCACGAATACGAATTGTAGGGTTTTCACCTGGCATTCCTCCAGCAGCGATAATATTAACCCCTGCTACACTTCCTTGTAAAGCGGTCATTACGTTTGTAGCTTGTTGCTTAAGCAATACCTCGCTGTCTATTGTAGCAACAGAACCAACAATAGATTTAGCCGTTTGCTTTCCATAAGCTACAACAACAACCTCATCAAGAGATTTAGCCATTGCTTGTAATTTAACATTTAGACTAGTTGAACTCCCAACAGTCACAGATTTATCTTCCAAGCCTACGAAAGAAAAAACTAGAACATCTCCAGTTTTTGCTTGGATTGAAAACTTACCGTCAAAGTCAGTTTGTATACCCACTTTTGTGCCTTTAACGACAACATTAACACCCGGTATTGGTCCAGAGCTATCTGAAACTACACCTTTAATTACTTTCTCTTGTGCAAAAGAAAACTGCATAGATAACGTTATTAATAACGTTATAATCCATTTGAATTTTGATCTCATTTTTAAGTATTTGAATTAGTTATTACAAACTTGAGCTTTTTTTATCACAAAAAAAAGTAAACAAAGCATAAAGTTTAACATTTTAATAACAATAGTATACACACAATAAAAAAAACTCATTTTCAAACTACCATCGCTAAAAGAACCTAAACATACTTCCACGTAAAAGCTTTTACAAAAAAAGTGTCTTTAGCGAAGAAGAATTGACTACCAAAAAAGTACAACAGCGATCAGAAAATAATGGTTTATTTTTACTCACTAAGAAGACCAATCACGGTATGCTATTTAGTAAACTCCTGATATGCTCAAATATAATCAGCAACTCAATTCTACGATCATTAAATTCAGACAAACTACAGCTAACCTCAAAACAAGACAAATACATTAGTAAAATGATATGCCATTAGATTAAAATTATTATAGGTACAGTTGAATCATTTTTCTATAAATTTGCGCTATGCTCCAACTTAATTATTCAAAACTCCTTTTAGAAGCCGGAACGGACGAAGCCGGTCGCGGTTGTCTTGCGGGGCCAGTTACCGCCGCCGCTGTAATTCTTCCTGCCTATTTTGAAAATATAATTCTGAATGACAGTAAGCAATTATCGGAAAAAGCACGAGAGAAATTACGTCCTACTATAGAGGACCAAGCCGTTACTTTTGCGGTGACGCATCTTGAACCCTTAGAAATTGATGGTATCAATATTTTGAATGCCTCCATAAAGGCAATGCAGGAATGTGTTTTAAAACTCAATCCGCAACCTGAATATATTATTGTAGACGGAAACAGCCCTTTTATTCGAAAAAAAGGCATAAAAAATAGTAGTGGGAAAATTTTTACTCCGGCAGAAATCGAGATTTTGACCTCCATTCCAAGTAGCAGTATTGTAAAAGGAGATGCGAAATTCATGAGTATTGCCGCAGCATCAGTACTGGCAAAAACATATCGAGATGATTATATGAACAGGATTCACGAAGAATTCCCAATGTATAACTGGAAACAAAACAAAGGCTACCCAACCAAAGAGCACCGAGAAGCGATTAGAAAATATGGCGTTACTAAATACCACCGAATGAGTTTTAGATTGTTGCCAGAACAATTGAAGCTGGACATTTAACACTCTCCCCAGCCCTCTCCAAATGAGAGGGAGACTCGATAGAATATTGGAGGTTTATAGTTTTTTATAATTGCTCCTTGATTTTAAAAAAGAATTATGTTTGTAGATCAACTTTTTTTGATTGCAGACTTATACGTAAATAAGCGAATTCAGATTGAAATTAATTTTTCGTTACTGAAATTGCTATTGATTTTTGATTGCAGATTGAATCATTAAGAAATTAAGGTTCATTAAGAACAAACTTCATCTTATATATTTCTACATTGTTCTGATTTATTTTGACCTATATAAGTCCTGTAAGGGCAATCTACTTTTTACCTTTATGATTAGGCCATAGCTAAAATATTACTGTACGGACTTTGAGTATTATTTTATTCTTCGCGGCTAGCGTTTAATTTCGCAAGCAAACAATTCTGTAAAATGTTTTAAGATTATCTCTTTTACTTCTTCCTCGTTGACTTTTTCAACACCTAATTCCACATTTAATGATGTTACCGCTTTACCGCGAATTCCACATGGAATGATATTATCGAAGTAACCTAAATCAGCATTTACGTTTAAAGCAAATCCGTGCATGGTCACCCAGCGTGAAGCACGAACTCCCAAAGCACATATTTTTCTAGCAAATGGTGTTCCTACGCCTAACCAAACCCCTGTTTCGCCTTCGCTTCGTCCGCATTCTATACCATACTCCTGTAAAGTAAGAATAATGGCTTCTTCCAGAAAGCGTAAGTATTTATGAATATCAGTAAAGAAATTATCTAAATCGATTATGGGATACCCCACAATTTGTCCAGGCCCGTGATAGGTAATATCACCTCCGCGATTTATCTTGTAGAAAGTGGCGCCTTTGTCTTCGAGCTGTTTTTCGGACAACAGTAAATTAGATAAATCACCGCTTTTGCCTAAGGTATATACATGTGGGTGCTCTACAAAAAGAAAATAGTTAGGTGTTTCTAATTCGAGTTCCTCTCTCCTATTCCTAATTTTTAGATCAACGATTCCTTTAAACAACTCTTCTTGGTATTCCCAAGTTTCTTTGTAATCTTTATTTCCTAAATCTTGAAGTTGGATTGTTTTGTTCATTTGAAATTGTTAGGAGTTGCGAAGCACGAAGCAAAGCAATCTATTTTCGTTCACTTATTTGTTAGATACAAAGGTACTATTAATTCTCGTTTTATGCCATGAAGTCACAAAGTCAGAAACTTTCTTGGTTAACGATTTTTTTAAAATAATAATTTATTCCAACACTACCTCAAGATTTGTATTAACGGGGTTTTGTAGAAAGTCAACTATACTGAATTGCAATTCTAATGATTTTTTATCGGAGCTAATTATCGCATCGTTGTTTGAAACACTTTTTATTTTTCGTGGAAAATAATATTTTATGACATAAGACTGTACCAACTTAAAGTTTGCAAGCTGCTTTTTGTACATCTCCAATTTTTCTTTTTCTGTTTTAAAGAGAGCTTCATCTGTAATAGTCACAATTCTATTAAACTGATTTCCATTTAAAGTATAGCGGATATTATAATAATGTTCTTCGGCAGTTAAGGCATAATTGTGTCTAATGTCATCCGCATAGTCTTGTGTTTTTGTGAGGTCTGCAACGTCTTCTACTTTTTTGAAATCTTGAGAAATTGTTGTTCTGTATTCTTTATCAAAAGCGCTTTTTTTCATGTGCACTTTTACGTTTTTAAATAGATTGAATAGTTCTTGCTCTTTTGGAGTGTACTTAATAAAATTAGCATTGTATTTATTAATGTATTCATCAAATACATATGTAGTATCTTGAAATATGGTTTCTTTGGAATACTCTTCTTTGGCAATTTGCATGTAGCTGTTTTCGTTTCTATGGCTATCATATTCAATTGTTCCGCTGTTATCAGGATTAATGCGGAGTGTTTCTGTAACTTCACAGCTAGTTAATAACGATAATGTAAGCAATAAAAGAATCGTCTTTTTCATTTAATTTGGTTTTTGCGATCCTAAAAGTACTGCAGTTTTATTTTACAAATTAAATTTTAACAAAATATTCTTACAAAAAATATTTTATTTACAAGAAGATGAAATTGAATTTACGTCTTCAATTATATTTCCGGATGTCAGGGTTCGCCCAAAGAATCCGCTGTATGTTTTGGGGTAAAAAGTGCTTCTAAAAACACTATTTTGAGTAGCAACTACACCTTGTTTTAAAATTCCTGTACTAGTGATTGGACTGGTGTATTTCCAAACGTCGGTACCATTACTATTTATTTCAGTAAAAATCCCTGCTGGGCCATTGCAAAAAAGCACGTTCCCATTAGATAACTGTTGGGCGCCAGAAATATTTTGAGCATAAATAGTATTTGGATTTCCGTAATTGTAATTCCATGATGTTGTAGCAGGTAAATAAGGAAATGTCTGTATATAATTATACCCATTCACTGGTAGTTTTATAATTTCTATAGTAGAATAATTCCCTCCACTTCTTCCATTTCCATTGTTGAAAATCATAATTTGATTCTCAAAAGGAAATCCCGACTCAATCCAATACGCATTATGTTGTCCAAATAATTGTGTTGTGGTTCCAGTATTATAAGCCAAAGAATTTCCCCATCGATAAATTAAATCCCCACCATTACCCGAGTTTCCTCCTGAGTGACTTTTGGCTTGAGCAGTAGTTGTACTGTGATCAATAATCCAAACTTCGTTAAAAGAATGTGAACTCACTAAGATTTGGTCTAAAGCGGCATTGTAGTCTATTGAATTGAGATGAATCCAATCTTGATTTGTAGCACTTGCGTTATAATTTACATTAATCAATTTTGATGATGCAGCAACGGTACCGTAATTAGGTTTTGATGCGTCATAATCTTGAACTAAATGATCCCATAAATGCCATTCCCAAACAATTGTACCGCCAGATATTCCTGAAGGTTTGATTTCTAGTATTTGCTCACTCCAAACAGTTGTAGGCACTAAATTTGGGTTCCTACCTTGTGCAATGGCTTCAGCATTAGTTTTGGATTCCCAAGCAATTATTAAAATATTTCCATTAGGCAAAGCTTTTACATCGTGATGCTGGCATTTTAAAGCATCCGAAATTGTGTAAGTCCAAGTCACATTTCCATTCCAATCTATTTTTTCAATAACCCCACCTTTCCCACCAGCGTTAAAAGTGGTATTATTTGTATTTCCAGGTCTTAATAAACTTCCATCTGGCAATAAATAACACGACTGTCCCGGTTTGTAATTACTGGGCCATGTCTTGACTTGCTTACCACATTTGTCAATTAAATAAGTTGTGGTGCTTCCTATGGGGGCAAATAACACATAACCATCATTCAATGATCCAGCATCGTTGCGTATCAAGCCTACTGTATTTGTGACTGTTGGGGTTATCACTGCTTCAACAGTGTCCTCGTTTGAAGAACTACAAGAAAACAATGTAGCTATAGAAAATAAATAAGCAATAGCGCCTATTAATTTTCTGCTATTTAAATGAATTCGAATCATGATGGATAACTATATAATTTATTTAATCCTCTTTTTTAAGTGTGACAATGTCTTCTATGATTCGGTCCATTTCTATAGCAAGGGTACCATTATAAATTCCTCGTATGCGTTGTTTTTTATCCACTAAGATAAAATTTTCAGTGTGTAAAAAATCATTCGCTTTACCAAAGTATCCAATAGAGTCTCCAGCGAAATATTGTTTTTTTGCTATCGAATAAAGCGCATCTTTATCACCGGTAAGCAAGTGCCATTTCCCAGAAATACAACCTTTTTCTTTTGCGTATTCTTTTAATATTGGAACTTTGTCAATCTCCGGAGCCACAGTATGAGATAACAGTAAAACAGCGTCATCATTTTTGAATTTGTTTTGCAAAATTTCCATGTTATCGGTCATCTTTGGACAGATGCTACCACAGCTGGTAAAAAAGAAATTAGCAACATAGATTTTGTCGTCAACAGTTTCTTTCGTTATTGTTTCGCCATTTTGATTCGTAAAAGAAAAGTCAGGAATAGTATGGATATTAGTATACTCAGGACTGTCTAGGCTTATCCATTCTGGAGTGAATTCATAGGAATTAAAAAAGGGAAGTCCCTCATCTTCATCTTTTATCTTGCTACAAGAGGACAGTAAAATTACTATCCCAAG